>Ga0209564_1003706_pt1 | contig 10045 bp, 7 predicted proteins | sample AraplaCol_mMF_r2_FD_184272 | JGI IMG/M metagenome (GOLD analysis project Ga0209564, IMG submission 184272) | Arabidopsis root microbial communities from North Carolina, USA - plate scrape MF_Col_mMF_r2 (SPAdes) (version 3) | ecosystem: Host-associated > Plants > Roots > Endosphere | place: USA... | reverse complement strand
GATACGCTTGAGCGGATTCAGGCATTTATCGCCCAGTCGATGCCCGAAGGCGTGCCGCCGCCGCCCGGGCTAGAGGCGCCGATCGAGCGCCGCGATCCGCGCAGCAATTTTCGATTCTTCGAAAACCGGCAGAAATACCTGCTGTTCGTGCACACCTGCTCGGAAAAGCGCGTCATTGCGGACCGCGTCGCGCTGGAACTGGCCAACATCCATCCGCGCCCGCCGGCGCTGCGGGTGTTCGACGCCGGCGTCGGCGATGGCACCGTGTTGTCACGCGTGATGCGCTCGATGCACGGGCGATTCCCGCATATGCCGTTCTATATCGCGGGCAAGGAACTCAGCCTCGAGGACGCCCGCCTGACCCTCGACAAGATCCCGGACCGCCTGTTCGAGCATCCGGCCACGGTCTTCGTCCTCACCAACATGCACTATGCCGAAGCGCCGTCCTTGACCCCCGCATCGCCTGCCGCGGCGGCTGCGATGATCTGGGACGAGGTTCCCCTGCGGGGCGGTTCTTCCGGCGAATTCGCTGACCAGATCGCCGGTCTTGGAGCTTTTCTAGAAGACAACTGGCGCGCCAGCATCAATCCCCGCTCGGGCATGCCGACCTATGAAAGGCCCGTGGCGCTTGTGGTTTATCGCGAGGACCACCGCTTCCTGCTCGACACCATCATCCCCCGCGCGGGCCGCACCGAGGCCAATTTCGACCTGATTATCGCCTCCCAGCCCTATCGCGCGAAGAGTTCCGTCCAGTTCCGCGCCCGCCGCATCATCGCACCGCTGGCCCGGGCGCTCAGAGCCGGTGGGCGGTTGATCGGGATCCATTCGCATGGGCAGGACCCCGGCATGGAGATCGTCCAAGCCGTCTGGCCCAAAGAAAATCCTTTCGCCGTGTCGCGGCATGAGCTATTGCGGGCGGTGAAGTACGAGCTGGGCTCCGCCGGCCGCGACCTGAACTTCAATGCCTATTCCGACCAGCGGTCGATCTTTCGCTACGCCATGGAGGCGCTGCCGAACGAGGTCACCGGATCGATCGGGACCTCGACGGCATTCGCAGCCTGGAACGCGGCGGTCTATGTGGCCCAAATCGAGGATGACCGTTTGACGGAAGTGACGCAGAGCGGCCGTTATCTGGATGCCACGAGAGAGGTTTTGCGCAAGCACAACGGTCTCTGGTTCTACGACGAATCCTACGTCATCTCGCGGCGTCGCGACTGACACACCAAAAAAGCCATTCTCAGCACATTCGCGAAATTGCCGACCCCGGCGCAACCTAGAGGATTAGTTGATGCGCGCGTCTTATCTCTTCACCAGTGAATCGGTTTCCGAAGGCCATCCCGACAAGATCTGCGACCGCATTTCGGATGAGATCGTCGATCTGTTCTTCCGCGAAGGCCCGAAGGCGGGCATCGATCCCTGGGACATTCGCGCCGCCTGCGAAACCCTCGCCACCACCAACAAGGTCGTGATCGCCGGCGAGACCCGTGGTCCCTCGACCGTGACCAATGATCACATCGAAGCCGTCGTCCGCGCCGCCATCAAGGATATCGGTTACGAGCAGGACGGCTTCCACTGGAAGAACGCCGACGTCCAGATCCTGCTGCATCCGCAGTCGGCCGATATTGCGCAGGGCGTCGATGCCAAGCAGCCGACTAATGCAGAAGAAGGCGCCGGCGACCAGGGCATCATGTTCGGCTATGCGTCGAACGAAACGCCGGAGCTGATGCCGGCCCCGATCTTCTACGCACACAAGATCCTGCGCCTGATCTCGGAAGCACGTCATGCCGGCACCGAAAAGGTGCTCGGCCCGGACTCCAAGAGCCAGGTCACCGTGCAGTATGAAAACGGCAAGCCGGTCGGCGTGCGCGAAATCGTCGTTTCGCATCAGCATCTCGTCGAGGACATGACCTCGAACCAGGTGCGCGAGCGCGTCGAGCCCTATGTGCGCAAGGCGCTCCCGGAAGGCTGGATCACCGACAAGACGATCTGGCACATCAATCCGACCGGCAAGTTCTTCATCGGCGGTCCCGATGGCGACGCCGGTCTCACCGGTCGCAAGATCATCGTTGACACCTATGGTGGTGCGGCTCCGCATGGCGGCGGCGCGTTCTCGGGCAAGGATTCGACCAAGGTCGATCGCTCGGCTGCCTATGCTGCGCGTTACGTGGCGAAGAACATCGTCGCTGCCGGTCTTGCCGACAAGGCGACGCTGCAGCTCGCTTACGCCATCGGCGTGGCGCGTCCGCTGTCGATCTATGTGGACACCCACGGCACCGGCAAGGTTGCTGACGACAAGATCGAGGCGGCCGTCGCTGCGTCGATGGATCTGACCCCGCGCGGCATCCGCAAGCATCTCGATCTCAACAAGCCGATCTATGCCCGCACCGCCGCTTACGGCCATTTTGGTCGCACGCCCGATGCGGATGGTGGCTTCTCCTGGGAGAAGACCGATCTCGTCGATGCGCTGAAGCGCAACGTCTAAGACCCAAATACAACGACATGGCCGGGCTTAACCCGGCCATCCAGTTTTCTTTCGCAGGTCACGATAGATGCCCGGGTTATCTGGCGAAGCCGCGCTTCGCGCTTTGCCCGGGCATGACGGCGAGAAGCATTCCCAGCGCTTCTATAGCGCTCTAAAACAAGGACATTCCCATGACCAAAGCCCCTGTCGGCTTCACCGATTATATCGTCAAGGACATCTCGCTCGCCGATTACGGCCGCAAGGAGCTCTCGATTGCCGAGACCGAAATGCCGGGCCTGATCGCCACGCGTGAAGAGTTCGGCCCGAAGCAGCCGCTGAAGGGCGCGCGCATTGCCGGCTCGCTGCACATGACCATCCAGACCGGCGTGCTGATCGAGACGCTGAAGGCGCTCGGCGCCGACATTCGCTGGGTCTCGTGCAACATCTATTCGACCCAGGACCACGCTGCTGCCGCGATCGCCGCCGCTGGCATTCCGGTCTTCGCCGTCAAGGGTGAAACGCTGACCGAATATTGGGAATACACCGCAAAGCTGTTCGACTGGCACGGTGGTGGCCACCCGAACATGATCCTCGATGACGGCGGCGATGCCACCATGTATGTCCATCTCGGTCTGCGCGCCGAGAATGGCGACACGGCATTCCTCGACAAGCCGGGTTCGGAAGAAGAGGAAGTGTTCTTCGCGCTGTTGAAGAAGCAGCTCAAGGAAAAGCCGAAGGGCTACTTCAAGGCGATCGCCGACTCGATCAAGGGCGTTTCGGAAGAGACCACCACGGGCGTGCATCGTCTGTACGACATGCAGAAGGCCGGCACGCTGCTGTGGCCCGCGATCAACGTCAATGACTCCGTCACCAAGTCGAAGTTCGACAACCTCTATGGTTGCCGTGAATCGCTGGTGGACGGCATCCGCCGCGGCACCGACGTCATGATGTCGGGCAAGGTCGCCATGGTCGCCGGCTTCGGCGATGTCGGCAAGGGCTCGGCCGCGTCGCTGCGTCAGGCCGGCTGCCGCGTGCTGGTGTCCGAAATCGATCCGATCTGCGCGCTGCAGGCGGCGATGGAAGGCTATGAAGTCGTGACCATGGAAGACGCGGCACCGCGCGCCGACATCTTCGTCACCGCGACCGGCAACAAGGACATCATCACCATCGAGCACATGCGCGCGATGAAGGATCGTGCCATCGTCTGCAACATCGGCCACTTCGACAATGAGATCCAGGTCGGTGCGCTGAAGAACCTGAAGTGGGACAACATCAAGCCGCAGGTCGACGAGATCACCTTCGCCGACGGCAAGCGCATGATCCTGCTGTCGGAAGGCCGCCTCGTGAATCTCGGCAACGCGACCGGCCACCCGTCCTTCGTGATGTCGGCCTCCTTCACCAACCAGACGCTGGCGCAGATCGAGCTCTACGCCAACAACAAGGAAGGCAAGTACAAGAAGGAAGTGTACGTGCTGCCGAAGTCGCTCGACGAAAAGGTCGCGCGTCTGCATCTGGCAAAGATCGGCGTCAAGCTGAGCACGCTGAGCAACGAGCAGGCCGCCTATATCGGCGTGAAGCAGGAAGGCCCGTTCAAGGCCGAGCACTATCGCTACTAAGTTCTGCTTGCAGAGCTGAATGAGAAAAGCCCCGGAGCGATCCGGGGCTTTTTGTTCGCGAGGGGCCAAGCTACCCGATCACCAGTCATTCGCCGCAACGGCGGATGGCTTGTGGAAGCTATATCCGAAGCCGGCTTTGACGGTCCAGTTGGATGTCTGGCTGTCCGGTCCGCGCGTTCCGTCCGGTGCCCATGGGGATGCACCGTATCTAAAACCTAGAAAGTCGATGCCGGCATTGATGTGCCATTTATTGGTGATGGCGTAATCGGCCGACAATCCGGCCATATAGATGGACGATGGGCCGAGATTGTAGGTCCACGGATTGATGGGTAAGCCGCCATTGTAAGATGTCTTCATGGTCGGAGCTGAAGTCGTGCCGATCAAGCCTGAGGCTGACAGAACGAGGCGCTCGGTTGCCGCCCACTGAAGCAGCATGCCGCCACCGATATAGGTGTGCTCGTAGAGCTCATCATATCCGGATGGGCCGAACCGGTTGCTGAGGCTGCGATCCCAGCCCCGGTAGCCCATTCCAAGATATGGGGTCACCATCCAGTCGGCCGCGATTTCAAACCCTTTGCCAAATCGAAGATCGAGAGCGCGGATGTCCGTGCCGCTGCGATCCGATCTCACCGGGCCGCCTGACGCTCCATATTGCGTTTGTCCATAGAGCCAGGTGAACGCGCCCATGAAGTATATATTGCTCACGGGGCCTGCCGGACCCATGGCGGACAGTCCGAACTGAAGACCCGGAAGCCAGCCGGCCTCGCTGCTGAAGCGAGGGTCCGTTGATGTCGTCTCGTAATAGTCGACGCGCTGTCCGACGATGCTCAGGCCGACCTGCGTATTGGCGATGAGGATCGGATTCATCCAGGCACGGGCGCCCAGGGAGGTTTTGACCAGCATGTCAGCAGCGGAAACGCTGCCGCCCATCGTCGCCAATCCGGCAAAGCAAACTGCATAGTTCAACTTGGAGCCCACCGGACACCTCCTTGACTTGCGAATTTAATAAACCTTAAGTTGCATTAATGTGTAGCGTATGCCCGAGTGGCTGGCAATATATTGGGTGGTCATTTGAAGCTGTGGCGTGCATCGGCATGTCCGAATGGCAGGCTGATGCACGCTGATCGTTGCTATCTCGGCAGACTGAGACGCGACGATCAGGCCAGTATTTCGCGCACCATCGGGATAACCTTGGTCCCGTACAGCTCGATGCAGGTCATCAGCTTTTCGTGCGGCAGCGGACCGGCGCTGTATTTCATATCGAAGCGTGAGATGCTCAGCGTCTTCGCCGTCTTGGCGATCTTCTTCGCCACGGTCTCTGGCGAGCCCACATAGAGGGAGCCGTGATCGACTTCCCGATCGAATTCGTGTCGCTCCATTGGTGGCCAGCCGCGCTCCTTGCCGATGCGGTCGCGCATCTGCTTGTAATCGCCCCAGATATCCTCGCGCGCCTGCTCGTCGCTGGCGGCGACATAGCCGGGTGAATGAACGCCGATTGGCTTCACCGGTCGCTTAATTTCGGCATAAGCGCGGTGATAGAGATCGACATAGGGTTTGAAGCGCTCGGGATCGCCGCCGATGATGGCCAGCATCAACGGCATATCATAGCGCACTGCGCGCACGACTGATTGCGGACTGCCGCCGACGCCGATCCAGGTCGTCAGATTGCCAGTCTCGATCGGAGGATAGATGCGCTGATTGGTGAGAGGAGAGCGTGTGGTGCCGCTCCAGGTGATTTCCTCGCTATTCACCAGCTCTGCGAACAGGTCGAGTTTGTCCTCGAATAGCGTCTCGTACTGATCGAGTTTGAAGCCGAACAGCGGAAAGGATTCAGTGAACGAGCCGCGGCCGAGGATGACTTCAGCGCGTCCATTGGATGCAGCGTCGACCGTCGCAAAGCGCTGGAAGACGCGGATCGGATCGTCCGAGCTCAACACCGTTACGGCCGATCCCAGGCGGATGCGCTTGGTTCGCGCGGCGATGGCGGCGAGCACGACTTCCGGTGCGGATATGGCAAAGTCGGCGCGGTGATGTTCGCCGACGCCGAAGAAATCCACGCCGAGCCGGTCGGCGAGAACAGCCTCGTCAATGACGTTACGGATGACCAGTGCATGCGACAGCATCTGGCCGTCAGCGCCGCGCGTGACGTCGCCAAATGTGTCGAGGCCGAGTTCGAGTGTCATGTGATGTATCCCGGGCTGAAAACGACAAAGGCCGCGCAGGATGCGCGGCCTTTGCTCGTCCAGCTTTGCTGGCGGTTACTTGGGTTCGCTGATCGCGAACTTCAAGGTACCGATTCCGTCTACCCCGCACTCGACCTTGTCGCCAGGCTGCAAGGCAGCGACGCCTGCAGGGGTACCGGTAAGGATGACGTCGCCGGCACCGAGCTCGACCTGCAGCGACAGCTTCGAGATTATCTCGGCAATATTCCAGATCATTTCCGAGAGGTCGCCCTTCTGGCGCTCGGTGCCGTTCACCGACAGCCAGATCTTGCCCTTGGAGGGATGCCCGGACTTCGCGGCCGGGATCAGCGCGCCTGTCGGGGCGGACATGTCGAACGACTTGCCGATTTCCCAGGGCTGCTCCTTCTTGCGCGAAATGGTCTGCAGGTCGCGGCGGGTGAGGTCGACACTCACGCCGTATCCCCAGACATGGTCGAGCGCCTGCTCGGGCGAGATGTTGAGGCCGCCGCTCTTCAGCGCCACCAGCAGCTCGACCTCGTGCTGCATGTCCTTGGTCAGCGTCGGATAGGGGATCACGCTGCCATCGGCTACGGCCATGTCGGCATGCTTGGCGAAGAAGAAGGGAGGGTTGCGCTCGTCATTGCCGAGCTCGCGGATATGCTCCAGATAGTTGCGGCCGACGCACCAGACGCGGCGGACCGGGAATTTGGCGGTCTCGCCCTGAACGGCGATGGCGGCCTGCGGCGGCGGAGTGATCACGTAGGAAGCGGTCATGAAGGATGTCTCAGACTGGTTGCAAGTGACGTTGATCCGCCGCGAGGCGGCCGGGGAAAGTTCTTACGCCGTTGCGTCGAGCGGCGCCAGCGGGGAGGCTTCACGATGCTGCAGGCGGAAAAAGGAAGCATAGCGGCCATCCCGGCGCAGCAGGTCATCGTGACGCCCGCGCTCGACGATCTCGCCGCCCTCGACCACCAGGATCGCATCGGCATGCATGATGGTGTGCAGGCGGTGGGCGATGACGATGGTGGTGCGGTTCTGGCAGAGATGTTCGATAGCTTCCTGGACCGATTTTTCGGATTCTGAATCGAGGGCCGCGGTGGCCTCATCGAGCAGGATCAGCGACGCATTCTTCACCAGCGCGCGAGCAATGGCGATGCGCTGGCGCTGGCCGCCAGAGAGCGTGGTGCCATGTTCGCCGACCAGCGTGTCATAGCCGAGCGGAAAGCCGAGGATGAAGTCATGGGCACAAGCGGCCTTGGCAGCGGCGATGATCTCGTCCTCGGTTGCACCTGGTTTGCCGAAAGCAATGTTGTCGCGAATGGTGCCGCGGAACATATAGACATCCTGGCCCACATAGGCCGTCTGGCCACGCAGCGAACGGCGGGAGATGTCGGCGGTGTTCTGGCCATCAATGACAACCTGGCCTTCGCCAACCTCGTACATGCGCAGCAGCAGGGCTAGCACGGTGGACTTGCCGCCGCCGGAAGGGCCGACAAGGGCGGTCATCTTGCCGGGCTCTGCGACGAAGCTCATGCGGTCCAGCACGGTTTCGCCGGGGCGATAGCGGAAAGTGACTTCGCGCAACTCGACGCGTGCCTCGGTCAGCTTCAGCGCGGGCTTGTGGTCGTCATTGGGCTCGGTGGCCGGGCTATCGACGATTTCCAGCAGGGTCTGGGCGCCGATCAACTGGCTGTTGAGGTCGATGTTCAATCGCGCCAGGCGCTTGGCCGGCTCATAAGCGAGCAGGAAGGCGGTGATGAAGGAGAAGAACTGGCCGGGCGTTGCCCCCATCGCCACCACGCGATAGCCGCCATACATCAGAGCGCCGGCAATGGCGAAGCCGCCGAGGGTTTCCATCAACGGCGAGGAGCGGCTGGAGACCCGCGCCATCTTGTTGGCGTTCTGCTCCACCGCGCTGATGCTGGCATCCATGCGGGCCTGCATCGTCTGTTCAAGCGTGAAAGCCTTCACCGTACGGATGCCCTGCAGGGACTCCTGCATCACCTCAAGGATTTCACTGGTGCCGGTGAACTGGTTGCGTGCCAGGCCCTTGATGCGACGGACCAGCTTTCGCAGCACCAGGATGGCCGGAGGCGCGACCAGAAAACCGGTGATGGCCATATACGGATCTTGCATCACCATCACGGCGACGAGGCCGATCAGAGACAGGAGATCGCGGCCGACGGCGTTGATCAGCAAGCTGAGCACCTGCGTCACCGAATTGGCGCCGGCTGTCAGCCGCTGCAGGAATTCGGAGGAGTGACGCTCGGAAAAGAAGCCGATGCTCTCATTCATCAGCTTGGCGAATAGCCGGCGCTGATTGTTGGCGACGATGGCGTTGGAGATTTTCGACAGGATGACCGTATGGCCGTAGGTCGCCGCACCTTTGACGAGGAAGATCAGGACTACGACGCCGGAGAACAGCGCGATCCGTTCGACGCTCCTGTCCACATAGGCCTGGTTGATGACCTCGCCGAGCATATAGGCGGAGGCTGCCATCATCCCGGCGGAGACAGCCATCAGCAGGAAGGCGGCCAGGTATTGGCGCCAGTAAGTGGCGGCCTGCTCGGTGACGAGGCGGCGGATCAGCGCCCAGGCGCCATGGGGATCGTCGGTAACTTTGCGTGTAACTTTGGCCATCCGCGGTCCAGAGGCGGCCGGGCAGGAAGCTGCCCGGGGCCCATTCGGCGTTGCGAAACAGCCGCTTGATTGCCCGTTAAAGCGCAGATTTTCAAGCCAAATCCGCCCTTGTCAGGACTTTGTTAACGCTCCAGTTCCGGCCCCCGTCGCGGCCGGAATCAGCGTTGGTCGTGCCCGACAAACGCAAAACGCGGCCTTGTCCGAAGGCCACGCCGCGTCTCGCACAGTGCCGTATGGTCAGATCAGAACCGGTAATTCAAGCCAGCCTTCATGGTGTGGAACCGGGTCTCCACGTCCATCGAAGAGGTGGCGAAGAAGCCATTGGCGACATCGTTGACGGTGGTCGAGGACAGGTTGGTGCGGCCGAGATCGACATAGAGATATTCGGTCTTGAACGACCACTGTGGCGCAATGGCGTATTCGAGGCCGGCGCCGGCGGTCCAGCCCCACTGGGTGCCGCTGTTGGTGACCGGCGCTGCCTGGCCGATCACGCCATTCGGGCCCGTGATGGCAAAGCTGCCCTGGGTGTTGACCTTGCCATAGGCACCACCGCCGGTGCCGTACAGGAACAGGCGATCCCAGGCATAGCCGAGGCGACCGCGGACGGTGCCGAACCATTCCACCTCGGAGCCGGTGTTGAAGGTGCCGGACGTCACGATGCCGTTGTTATTGGCGGTCTGGCTGCCATCGAACCGGCCCTTGATGCCGGACCACTGGATGTCGGTCTCGATGCCGAACACACCGCCATTGGCGAATTGATAATTGTAGCCGATCTGGCCACCACCGAAGAAGCCGCTGGATGTCAGGCTGAACTTGCCCGCCGTACTGGCGACCAGGGGATCGGTCTCGGCCTGCAATTGTCGCTGGGTGGCGCTGAACGGATAGTCGAACTTGTCTCCGCCGAAGCCGACATTGGCGCCGATATAGAAGCCGGTCCAGGAGAACACCGGCACCGGCGCGATCGGTGCCTTGACCGGATAGGCCATATCGGCCGCTGCGGCAGGCATGGCGGCGGCAGCGAAGATAAGTGCTGCGCCGAGCGTCGTTCTGTTCATCGTCAAGTCCCTCAGTTTCTGGCTCACGCAAGTGGTGAGCGATGGCATGTGAAGCGCGTTCGAGCTGACATCGTGAATGCGATGTCGGAC
>Ga0209564_1003705_pt1 | contig 10053 bp, 8 predicted proteins | sample AraplaCol_mMF_r2_FD_184272 | JGI IMG/M metagenome (GOLD analysis project Ga0209564, IMG submission 184272) | Arabidopsis root microbial communities from North Carolina, USA - plate scrape MF_Col_mMF_r2 (SPAdes) (version 3) | ecosystem: Host-associated > Plants > Roots > Endosphere | place: USA... | reverse complement strand
CCGCAGCCGGATCCTGTTTGGCAGCAGAGCAGGCACTCAGGCCCGCCAGTACCATTGCCACGCCCAACAACGCTCGCATCGACTCCCCTTCTTCAAGTGGAACAACGTCGAATGAGGATAACGATGAACTTGGAAAAAAACAACGTTTTTGTTGTGGGTGTGAACGGAATGACAAAAAGGCATGAGCCTCTCAGGACTATTGCAGGCGGATGGCAGTATCAAATATCCAGGTGCGCCGAATTTCGATAACGTCATACTGGCGCGCCAGGTTAGGCGGGAATGCCCCGTAGGGCGCATGCCTGGCCACCACGTTTCGTATCGCTTCGTCGATCGCCGGCACACCGCTGGAAACGACAAAAGTCACCTTCTCGACAGACCCGTCTGCACGGATCGCCAAAGTGACCATGGGCGGAACATGGCGCTGCTTCGCCACTTCGCGAACCATGTCGAATGCCATGTTCAGTTCGAACTTCTTGCTTATCGCATCCGCGTACTGAACAAGGTCTGCATTTGGATCCACGCGACCATAGAGCCAACCGCGGCGCATACCGCTAACCGTAGGGAGCAGCGAGCGTGAAGGGTTCTTCAGCGCCGCATCGCGCTGGGCAGCCTCTTCGTTGAGTTGCCTGCCGATCGCGCGCAGCCGTTCCTCCCGTTCTGCTTCTTGCTTCGCCTTCTCGAGTTGCGCTTGCTCGCGTTTCATCTGCTCAAGGCGTGCAGCCTCCTGCTTTGCTGCTTCTTGTCGCGCAGCCTCTTGTTTGATCGCGTCCTGGCGCGCCATTTCCAGCTGTTGCGCCTGGCGTGCCGCCTCAAGCTGCGCTTGTTTAGCCTGTTCTGCACGTTGGGCTTCCGCCTTGCGTGCTGCTTCGATGCGCGCGATTTCGGCCCGCTCCTGCGCCTGCCGGGCGGCCTCCTGGCGCGCCTTCTCTTCCAGCTTAGCCTGTTCCCGGCGAATCTCTTCTTGACGGGCCAGCGCCTGGCGTTCAGCCTCTTGCCGCGCAGCTTCGTTCCTGGCTACCTGCTCGGTGCGAATGGCCTCTTGGCGAAGCTCCTCCTGTCGCGCAGCTTCGAGCTGCGCTTGCCTGGCTTGTTCCTGCCGGATGATTTCCTTACGCGCGGCTTCAGCGCGTTCCTGCTCCTGACGCGCGGCCTCTTGCAATTGCTGTGCTTTTCGTGCCGCTTCACGCTGGGCGTCTGCCATCAGCTCGGCTTGACGCAGGCGTTCTGCCACCTGCTTTTCCTGTTCGAGCTTAGCCAATTCGAGCGTACGTTCTTGCGCCTCCTTCTCAAGGACCTTTGGCACCGCGTCGCTAGCGTTATCCGGTACTTTTGCCTCGCGCTCCTGAATGGGAATGTTTCGCACCGTGGCGTTTGCTGGAGCGTTTGTCGGCGCTGCGACAGGGGCGGCCGACGAGGGTATGTCCGGCAGCTTGCCAGCCGGCGTTACAGGCATCGAGGTTGGCGCCTGTGCCGGTGCTGGGGGCGGAATCAGGATGGCAGGCGCCTCGCTGTTTCCGATCGCGGGCGGCGGCGCGGGTATCGTGGGCACCGGCTTCACGACTGCCGGCCTCTCCACCGGCGCCAAGACGGGATTAGCGTTCTCTTTTAAAGCCGCGAGTGGTGTTGGCGTTAGTGCCACAGGTGCAGGGGAAGAGGGCGGCGGAGGCAGCAACAATACCTGCAAATCGTTGGCGCCCAAGCGACGCTCCTGCCATGGGAATTTCAGAGCCGGGAGGCCGAAGGATTGGCCGCCCAAGGTAATGCTTAACAGTCCCGCGTGAATGATGGCGGAAATCACCAAGGCACTGCTCAATCGCCAGGGCTCGCGCTGGAGACTATTGGGCCGGCCGATAGTGATTGCTGAGGACATCGGAACAGACTATCACAAAGGCAGCGGCTATTGATCAATCGGCAACTGAAGCGCCGAATATGCGACACGCCGTTGACTTCTGTCCCGTTCAAGCCTGTGCTGGCGGTTTGTTGAAGCGTTGCAATATTCCGTTCAGCAGCACGTCAATCAGGGCTTCCAGGTGGCGATTGAACTCGTCATGCTCAAACCATTCTTCCCCATCGCCGAACACCAGACGCAGCGACACCATGCCGTGCAAGCCTTCCCAGTAGATCTGGGCCATGGCTTCTGCCTGCTCCACAGGAATCTGGCCGGTCGCGGCCAGGTCGACAAAGAGCTGGCAGGCAAAGGCATAGGGGTCCTGCGCTTGGTTGCCGTGCTCAACGCGCGAACTTGCCACCGGCGCATGCGGCCGGCGTTCGAGGAAGACCAGCGCGTACTGGTCGGGATGGCGCATGCCGAATGTCACGTAGGCCCGGCCTGCGCGGCGGATGTTCTCCAGCGGTGGCAGGTCCGCATCCTTGGCGTTGCGCATGGCTTTGACCAGGTCGAGCAGGTCGCTGTCCATCGCTTGGGTGATCAGCGTGGCTTTGTTCTGGAACAGGTTGTAGACAACGGTGGTCGAAAAGCCTGCCTTCTCCGCGACTTTGCGCAGCGTGATCTCGCGTGCTCCGCCAGTTTTGATCAAAGCCCGCACGGCCTTGATGATGTCTTTGCGGCGCTGTTCGGATTCGCGAAGCTTGCGTTGCTCTACATTGCTTGACTTGTTCATGTAGTTCGATATTCGTAGACTGTTCTGCGCGGAGCGAGACTAACACGGTGCACGCCATTTGTTTTGAATTTCGAAAAGCCTTTATATCGAAATACAAGAAGTAGCTGTAATACGGTACGCTAAGCTGAGGATTAGCCTGCGTAACTGGAGGGGCGAAGCAACGAAGAGTGTTCTATGCACCAGGCCCCACCGAGCCCACATGGCCGACCTAGCGGAATGTCGTTAAGAACCAAAAATAGTGTGGCACACACAAGTGCGGTGCAGTCGTCACGAAAGTAAATAACACTGTACAAATGTACAGCATCTTGGTATCATAGCTAGGTGGCGATGAAGTTCGTCACGTCGTATTTCGTATTGTAATAGACTAGGTTTGCGGTGAATCAAACATCCTCTGCCCGCAAATCATGGTCGATACCTTATCTCCATCGCAGCGATCTCGGCACATGGGCTTGATACGTCAGGCCCATACTAAACCGGAAGTTCAACTGCGAAAGCAACTTCACAGGTTGGGTTTGAGATACCGACTTCACGTCTCCAACCTGCCAGGCAGGCCTGACATTGTGTTACCAAAGTTCAGAACCGTTATCTTTGTGCATGGATGCTTCTGGCATCGGCATCGCGGGTGCAAGAAGGCCAGTAGTCCTTCGACAAATATTGACTTTTGGCAAAACAAATTCGCAGCCAATGTCCGACGAGACGCGATCAAGTACAAGAGTCTTCAGGAAGCAGGATGGACTGTTCTAGTTGTGTGGGAATGTGAGCTCAAGACAGAATTTTCTGCCGCAAGTAGGGCTTTCGAAATTCGCGAACTATTGGTAAAGCAGAGTCGACCGGGAGCAGCAGAGCGCACACCTGATGAGTTAAAATTGTAGGATTTGGGAGCCTTTGGTGTTGCGAAGAGTCTCGCCATATCATCCCCCATCTATTGGCTTTGTATGAAGCGACTTGACACTAATCTTGCTGAACAATTTGCACACTCTATCGCTCAAACGCAGGAGGATCGAGATGTAGTGCAGTTGAGTTTTGGTATAGATGGAAATTCTATTTTTCGTACAGCGCAACTTGGCGCAATTTCGCATCGAACTTGCCTTCAGGTCTCTTCGGAATCACAAGATCTGGTAACGCAGCTTGATCTTGGACTAGATGCGGTGTTTGATCTTGCATGGCTGAAGTGCGGACAAACGCTGAGTGTTCCAACGTCTTCAAAAGTTCTGACTGCCGTTGATCTCTTTTGTGGCGTGGGAGGGATTTCGTTTGGTTTGCAGGAAGCAGTCGGCGCGCTCGGTATGGGGCTTGAGGTTGTTCTGGCAAATGACGTAATGGCCAGTGCGTTGTCCACTTTTAAGGAAAATCATCCAACAAGATTTCTCTCAAATGTTAGCGTGGAAGAGCTGTTCGATGGCTCGTTTGGGAGTGAGTTGAGTGAAACCGAAGCGCAAGTTGTATCCCAAGTTGGTGCTGTAGACATCTTGGTGGGCGGCCCACCTTGCCAAGGACATTCTGATCTAAACAATCATACAAGACGCAACGATCCAAAAAACGAACTCTACTGGAAAATGGCTAGGGCTGCCGAGGTGCTAAAGCCTAAAGTAGTTCTTATTGAGAATGTGCCTGGTGCCCGGCACGACAAAACAGGCGTGGTTCTCCGTACTGAGGAAGCTTTGTCGAGCCTTGGTTATCATTTGCAAAGGATCAGCTTAAATGCGGTAGATTTTGGCGTTGCTCAAAGTCGAAAGAGATTTTTCTTGCTCGCGACTAAATCCTTATTGCCAGCGGAGCGAATTATTCGATTGAGCACCAGCAAACGGCCGCTTCGATGGGCAATTGAAGACCTGTTGCATGGATATGATTCTGGGTCTACTTTCGATAGTTCTGCAACTCACTCCGCTACCAATCAGCGGAGGATTGATTACCTTTTTGAGAACCAATTGTTCGAATTGCCCGATAGTGAGCGCCCAGACTGCCATAGGCTGAAACCGCATAGCTACAACTCAGTCTATGGACGCATGCGATGGGATGCACCTGCTCCGACAATTACTGGAGGTTTTGGCTCCACCGGACAAGGACGGTTTGTGCACCCGATATGCAGACGCACTTTGACGCCCCATGAAGCTGCGCGAGTTCAATTCTTTCCAGATCACTTCCAATTTGTTAATGACAAGAGGCGTGAACTACAACAAACCATCGGCAATGCTGTTCCCCCTAAAATCGGATATGTTATTGGCCTCGCTGTGTTACCACTATTGTTGATTGATTGATTTTGATGAAAATCTGTTCGTTATTTTCCGGCATTGGTGGACTTGAATTTGGCTTTCACGCCGAAGGCTTTCAAACAATTTACTTCAACGAATTGGACCCGTTCGCCCAAAGGGTTTTGAAGACTCGGTATGAAGGCGTGCCGGTCGAAACCGATGTGTCGAAGGCCCGTTCGATTCCTGACTGCGACGTCCTTACTGCTGGCTTCCCTTGTCAAGATCTCAGCTTGGCAGGCCCCAAGAGTGGCCTCGTTGGGGCGCGATCGGGCTTAGTGAATGAAATATTTCGCCTTTTGGAAGCTAAGCCAAAAACTGCGCGACCACCTTATCTGGTGTTTGAGAACGTCGCATATATGGTGAGGCTTGCCGGTGGTAGTGCGCTTACGCATATTACTGATGAGCTTGAACGGCTTGGCTACAGCTGGGCATATCGTGTCCTTGACGCGAGAGCGTTTGGTACGCCTCAACGTCGTCACCGAATTATTATTATTGCGACTCTTGATCAAAGTGCAGCGGGTATTCTCTTTCCTGCTGATTATGGCCAATTGGCTGTGACAGATGGGATCGATGACAAAGAGATCGACATCGCAAAGTGGTATGGGTTCTATTGGACAGAGGGTCGTCGTGGACTTGGTTGGGCTGAAAACTCAGTTCCGCCTATAAAGGGCGGCTCGTCAATTGGGATTCCTTCTCCGCCAGCAATCTGGCAGCCTGAAGCGGCGCATTTTGGAACAATTTCGTTAAGCGATGCGGAGCGACTGCAAGGTTTTCCAAGCGGTTGGACTGATGTCTTTGAAGGGGATAAGCAAGGGGAGAAGTCACGGTGGAAACTCATTGGAAACGCTGTTTGCACCCCTATGTCAAACTGGATTGCCCGCCGCATTAAGGCGCACGGCGAGGATATCGCCTGTAATTTTTATGATATGCAACGCAAACGATCTTGGCCAATGGCGGGCTTCGGGCGAGAGGGGAAGCGTTTTCAAGTCGACGCTTCAATGTATCCAGAAAAATGTGAATTCATTCCATTGAAAGCTTTTCTCAAAGATCCGCTTAAGCCCCTTTCTCATCGGGCTATATCAGGCTACTATAGCCGTGTAGTAGATTGTTCGTGCCGGCCGCCGGCTCGGTTCGTATCTGATATCCGTAAATACATTGAGAGCCTAAATTAACTATGGCAGCAACGGAAGAACTCAAACAGCTTTACCTGGACCTCTTAGAGAACTATCCAAATGGCCTGTCAAATACTTCCATTGCAAAATTTAATCCATGGCGTGAGAGGATCGCTCAGTGGGCGAATCTGGATGATCATGATGTGTATGTTGTTTCTGCAGGTACTCGCCCGGGAAATTTGCCGATCCGTCTCACGCAGGGACGAGCAACTACCAATAAGAAGAGACTTGGTGTTGGCGTAATCAACGCGTTTGAGCATAGTGATGGGCTGGCGAAGGCACGTGCTGCGTTGAGGGCAAGTTGGGAGTATAGAACACAAGGTAGGGCATTCTACAGTGCGATAGCAATTATCGTTGTTGTGGATGATACCCCCGATTTTTGCACAATGGTTGAGGAGGAGTCTTCGACAGTTGGGCAAAGCTTGCAGCGGCACTTTCCCAATATAGAAATAACTCGTGTCGACGACATTCCGTCTCCACAAGATAGCGGGGGATTTTTTGAAGAACCTGAAGGGTGGCAAGATGGCGATGAGGAGGTCGGGCTCTACACCTTGCCACCGCATTCGTCTAGCTCCCCCCTTAAATTGCCACTACAGACTATTTTGCACGGTTGTCCTGGTTCTGGGAAGAGCTTTGAGTTAGCCAAGCAATCCGCTACAGCCTCAAAAACCATTTCAATCGCTTTTAACCCTGACACGACGTATTCTGATTTTGTTGGGGTATATAGGCCATTTCCCATTTTTAAGCGAAGTGAGGATGTTTTTTATACTAGCGCTGGCGAGGCTTTCACTGATGGCGAACCATATATTACCTATCAGTTCGTTCCCGGGCCATTCGTTGAAGCATACTGTTACGCGGTACTGAATCCCGGGCACCAAATTGTTCTCATCATAGATGAACTTAGTCGAGCTAATGCCAGCTTGGTCTTCGGCGATATGCTTCAACTCTTGGATCGAAATTCCTCTTCAGCCGAAATTGGTTATAGCACATATAAAATACTGCCAAAGCCAGAAATTCAGGACTATTTGATTCGCCATAGTGCTAGCACCGACGGCTTTATGCGTCTTCCCCCAAACTTTTATATATGGGCAACGATGAACCGTTCTGACCAAAACGCTCGACAAATTGATGCGGCATTTCTTCGCCGCTGGGTCAAGCGGCATATGACATTTAGCGCCCCAAGCGCTTATGGAAGCACGTTGGTGGATTTGCCCGGAGGAGCTAAAATAGAATGGGATGTGCTACGTGGACGAATTAATGAGAGACTTGTAAATTTTGCTCAAGAAGATAAATTCATAGGCCCCTACTTTTTATCCTCAGCTACTTTAAGTGATAAATCCCAAGTGGCGGAGGATTTACTGGGATACTTATGGAACGATGTCTTGCGCGCCCGCGCCCGCGAATTTTTCGCTTATGCCACGTTATCAGAAGTGCTAAATAGTTGGACCAAAGGGGCGAACAATCCGTTCAGGGATGTATCGCTTGAGCCATGATCCTTTACGAAGGAGAAGTGCGCGCAAGGGCAAACTGGATAGAAAAGTTAATTTGTGGTCCGGAGGAGTTTGATGCACTGATTGATCACGGTCTTTTTTTAAGGCAGCGTGACCAAACGTGGCGACTTGTTTTTGTCGGCTCCTTTTGTCTGACCAATATGGCCTGGATTTGTCTCCCCGCAGGGTTTATTGGACAAGATGTAACTATGACCGTTGCCATCCAGCGGACATTTGCATGCTTATTGACCTATATTAAGCGCTCGGCCGCTAGGGATAATGCTGCTGAATCCCTGGCGCACGTATATGGCGGCATTTCTGGGTCTAGACCAGCGAGAGAAATCGAACTCTTCTTTGAATTGATAGCCTGGACGGATGCATTTGGCATTTACACTGCTCATGTAGAGCGGCTCTCTGCGAGAGGGGGCCAATCAGTCCATTGGCCGAAAACTCTTTCAAAGTCTCATGCACTGCATTCTAGAAATGCCACTACTTATGATCCGTTGGCAACGATCAGCTCTGAGAAGCAGCTGACCAGTCTGTCAGTTGAGCAGTCGCGTGTGTTGTTGGCTTTATACGCTAAATATTCAGCTCTTCTGGCCCTAATGGGAGTTGATTTTGACGAGATAGAGAGGCGTGCTGAAAGCATTGCATTTGAATTACAAGAAGTCCCGTCGTTATCGTTATCTAATTTGCATGATGAGCTGTCATCAACCAATTTTGATCACGAAAGGGACCTAATCTCGTTGCTCATTGGACTTAAGGAACTTGGAAATCTTCCAGCATCGCGCTCAGCAGCGCTAGAGCTATTTGGAACGGTTTCTTTTGAGCTAGTCTGGGAAGATATTTGTCGAAAGATTTGTGAATCTATATCAATAACCCCAAAGCTTTCGAATCCATACTATTTGTTAGATGGCCTTCCTGCTGTCGCCAGTGCCCGTCAAAAACCGGATGTCACAATCCAAGCTAATGGGGCTCAAATCTTATTGGATGCTAAATATTATCCTCGATTCCCGAGTTCTTTGCCGCAATTAGAGGATATCCGAAAGCAAATATTCTACGCGCTTAGTTGGAACGAAGGTACGGTAGGGACAACTTTCATATTCCCAGGCGAAGTAACCAAGCACGTCGGAACCGTTGCGATGTTTGCGCCGGGGAACGGAGATGAGTATGCGGATTTAGATCGCCGTTTTCCAAGGGTGTCGTGTATAACACTCAGCTGGTCTGAAGCGTTGCTCGATTATGCGATGGGGACAACCACAAGGTCGCTCCCACTTCTGTTGGACGTTTTAGGCGTTCTGCCGAGCAAGACAGTCACTCATTAGTCAATACCCAATTAGAGACATGAAGTATTGGCAGGGTAAGACCGTCTCGATGTGTTTCAGGCAAGGGCGAAAAAGGGCCCTGGTTTTTCTATATCATCACCTGTTAGAGTGGCGAAGATCCGGTCGGCAGCAATCGCGTATTCGAACTGCGCTCTCCGCAGGCGGCGGACGGTTAGGCCCATGGTGGTTTCGCATACGTCCACTGTGGTGCCCTTGGCATTAGGGCGGTACAGGGTGCCATTGAAAATCAAAAGCGGCCCGTCAGGAGTCGCTACCAGGGCAATGGATTCTGAATGATGAATGCCTTCTTCATCTTCAAACAGCGCGAACGCGACTTTCTCTTCGCCTGTTTCCCCCATTGGCACGATTTCCCTTGCGCCGGTGGTTAGGTCGATCTTCATCAGGTTGACGCTCCCATCAAACTGGCCAATTGCAATGGTTCTTCCCGTCATGGTGCCCCCAAAGAATTGCGCACTCAATCTGCTTCAGGGCTCGCAGTTAGAGGTCGGTATCGCTGCTACGTAATTCGCTTGCCAAGCGGGTCCGGTTTCCTGCTTGGCGACAGCCGAACGTGGGACGCTCAGCGCCGACAATAGTCCCATGGTCGCTCAAGCGGCGCTATCATTCGCTTCAGATAAGATGCGTTGTTTAAAGAACGCGATGGTGCCTATGTCTTGAGGTGTGCGTCCCAAGGCAGAAACGGCCAGCGGCTTTATCCGGTCGATGTAGTTCGGGTAGTCCTCAATAATGTGGCGTTGATAGGCTAGCTCGCCTGAGTGCCCGACCAGTTCTTCCTGGATCAGATACGTATGTGCGTAGGCATCCTTCCGAAGATTCGCCTTTTGCCTTCATGATAGCCATTGCTCTTTCGGGGGCAACGAAAATTAGCCATTCAGCTGAATAGGGAAGCTCGTTCACAAGCGGGCCGAAGACTGTTTCGACTTCATCTTCGGTCAGTCCAATGAAAGCATTTCGGCCGTTGCCGCGGCCTTTTCACTGCCGGTCATCTTGTACTGCCTCAAAAATTCGTCAGATGCAATTGTCATGCTATTCCGATCGCGAGGAGTTGCCTGGCCGCCTAAACAATGGCAAGGTGGTGCAGTCAAAGGTCCATGTTCATTGGTGCCCGCCCGTGACTATCGGCAGCCACCATGGCTCGGTTATCAGGCCTACTCCAATCAAAAGCATGACCC
>Ga0209564_1003703_pt1 | contig 10058 bp, 5 predicted proteins | sample AraplaCol_mMF_r2_FD_184272 | JGI IMG/M metagenome (GOLD analysis project Ga0209564, IMG submission 184272) | Arabidopsis root microbial communities from North Carolina, USA - plate scrape MF_Col_mMF_r2 (SPAdes) (version 3) | ecosystem: Host-associated > Plants > Roots > Endosphere | place: USA... | reverse complement strand
GCGCTGTTACTAACCGCGTTAAATAAAGTTGATTTTCCAACATTCGGCAATCCTACTATTCCTGCTTGCAACGCCATTTTAAAAAATTTGCCCGCAAAGATAGGAAATTAAACGAAACGGCGAACTCTCAGCTAATTGTGTCATTTATATATATGGATTTTTAATTTAGGATTTTAGCAATTAGATTTGACGGATTACGTACTAACCACAACTTATGGCATTAAACTACGTTTGGATCGCATTTTTCCTGGTAGCGTTTGTAGTAGCGCTTTACCGCCTGATCTTCCTGCATGACACGGCGGTGTTCGCCAATGTGATGACGGGCATGTTTGACAGCGCTAAAACAGGGGCAGAAATATCCCTGGGCCTTGCGGGCATCATGACCTTCTGGATGGGGATTATGCGGATTGGGGAAAAAGCAGGTATGATCAACCTTTTTGCCCGGGCGGTGAACCCTTTCTTTTCCAGGCTGTTCCCCCAGGTGCCCAAACAACATCCGGCCATGGGCTCTATTGTGATGAACTTTTCGGCCAATATGCTGGGACTGGATAATGCCGCCACCCCGGTAGGGCTGGAAGCCATGAAACAGCTGCAGGAAGTGAACCCGACCCCGGAAACGGCGACCAATGCGCAGATCATGTTCCTGGTGCTGAATACGGCGGGCATGACCATTATCCCTACCTCGGTGATTGCCATGCGCCTGGCCAATGGCGCCGCCAACCCGGCTGATATTTTTATCCCTACTGTAATAGGCACTTTTATTTCCTTCATGAGCGGAGTGATAGCGGTAGCGCTGTACCAGCGCATCAACCTGTTTAACCTGCCTTCCCTGGTATTCTTCGGCGGTTTCGGGCTGGTGATGTTCGGGCTCTTCAGCTGGCTGCATAATATGCCGCCTGCAGAAGTGGCTACTTATACGGGGCTGCTGGGCGGACTTGTGATCTTCTCCGTGATCGTATCCTTCCTGGTGCTGGGTTTTGCAAAGCGCATCAATGTATATGAAACCTTTATTGAAGGGGCCAAAGACGGCTTCAAGACGATCGTGATGATCATCCCATACCTGGTAGCCATCCTGGTAGCCATCAGCGCTTTCAGAAGCACGGGCTGTATGGATTACGTGATCCAGGGTATCGGCGGCTTTTTTGCCCTGCTGGGCGTGAATACGGACTTTGTACCTGCCTTACCCGTAGGCCTGATGAAAACACTGAGCGGCGGCGCTGCCAGGGGCCTGATGGTAGAGGCTATGCAGCATTACGGCGCCGATTCATTTGTTGGCCGGCTGGCCTGTATTATGCAGGGATCCACCGAAACTACGTTCTATATACTGGCAGTTTACTTTGGTTCCGTTAATATCAAGAACACCCGCTATGCCCTGACCTGCGGGCTGATCGCCGATTTTATCGGAGTAGTTGCAGCCATCATATTAGGGTATATATTTTTTCATTAATTGTGTATCTTGGCGCCGCACCCACCATGCACCACGTTCTTAACCTTATAAATTCTGTTGACTAGTTCTATGAAAAAGTCACTTCATGAAGACTGGATTGCAGTCATTATCGCATTTCTGACCATTGCATTGGTGTGTTCCGGCTTAAAGCCCGCTCTTCCTAAATTTTCTGCCTGGGCCGATGGGACCGGGTTCTGGGCGCAGATCAGCAGCCCTTCCCTACTGCAACAGATTGGCGTCTTATTTATCTGGGTACTGGTAAGCCTGGTGCTGGCCCGTTTGCTGGCCGGAGACGCGCAAGCTGTCAAGCTGATCATCAGCCTGTTGGGTATTATAGTGATCACGTTGATCGCTCAGCTGATCACCAGTAATAAATTCTTCAAAGACCTGGGTATCGAGGTAGTGTTGTTCAGCCTTTTGTTAGGACTGCTGATCAATAATGTACTGGGTGTACCTGCCTGGCTGAAACCTGCTATACAAACGGAATTGTTTATCAAAATCGGCCTGGTATTGCTGGGGGCTAATGTATTGTTCCAGGATGTGATCAACGCCGGGGGACTGGGCATCATACAATCCGTAGTGGTGGTGTTCTCCGTATGGTATTTTACCTTCTGGCTGACCAAACGCCTGGGACTGGATGATGAGTTCCGGATGATGATCTCCAGCGCCGTGTCTATCTGCGGCGTATCGGCAGCTATCGCCACTTCAGGGGCCATAGAGGGCGATAACAAGAAATTGTCGCACGTGATCTCACTGGTACTGATCATCGCGATCCCCATGATGCTTTTCATGCCCTATATCGCTATCTGGGCAGGGATGACGCCTGCGGTAGCGGGCGCCTGGCTGGGCGGCACCATTGATACTTCCGGCGCCGTGGTAGCGGCAGGCACCCTGCTGGGGGATGAAGCCCTGAAATATGCAACGCTGGTGAAATTCTCACAGAATGTATTATTAGGACTGGCAGCTTTCTTTATTTCCGTTTACTGGACCCTTAGCAAGAAAGAAGTAAGTGCAGATAAAAAACCGGGATTGAAGACCATCTGGGAACGCTTCCCGAAATTTGTGCTTGGCTTTGTGCTGGCCTCCCTCCTGTTCTCTTTTGTATTGCCAGCCGGTGTGGTAAGCGGCGCCAAAGGCAGCCTGAAAGAACTGCAGACCTATTGGTTTGCACTGGCGTTTACGTGTATAGGACTGGAAACGAAATTCACGGATATATTTAAGATGGAGAATGGACGGCCTGCTATAGCGTTTATTATCGCGCAGCTGTTCAATATTTTCTTTACGCTGGTGATGGCATATTTAGTATTCGGAAGACAATAGAAATTAGTTGGCAGTTGGCAGTTGACAGTTGGCAGTTATTGGCCATCCATCAGTTCAAAAAGAAAAGCGAAGCGCTATAAACGCTTCGCTTTTTTTATGTCGTCGCATTGACTGCCAATTGTCAACTGCCAACTAATTACTGGTCCCACCACAGCTTATCTGACAAGGCTCCCACCGCCGGTACATTGCCGGAGTTCTTCGTTACTTCCGATGTGGGATAGGCCACCCGGCGAATGAAGGTTGGCAGTACTGCGTTCTGCGGCATTTTGAAATCAGTGTACTGGTAGTCCATACGACGGATGTCGGTCCAGGCTTCCGGGTTCAGGAACATCGCCACATATTTCTCTTTCATGATCAGGGCCAGTGTGAGGTTGGCCGCTCCTACACTTACAACAGGGTTGTTCACATAGGCGTCGCGGTTAGCGGTGCTTACACCCAGTTTGTCCATATGTGCACGAATGCCATCCAGGTAAGCGGCGTAGGCCGTTGCGCGGTCGCCTGCACGGAAGGCCGCTTCTGACTGGATGAATTTACATTCCGCATAGGTGATGATCAGCAGCGGAGCGCCTCCTTTTGAGTAAAAGCCGGTGCTGGAAGAAAGATAGCTTTCTTCCGCATCAGTACCGGAGCCGATCCTGCCTGCGCCGTTGATGGTTCCGCGGTAGTCGCCAAACTTGGTAAGGGTAGCGATCAGCGGTAAGCGGGGATCGAAAACACCGAAGGTACTGTCGTTGGTGGCGGCTACGAAATGGGTGCTGAGCCAGGCATCCAGGGAATTGTTGTCGTTATTGAAGGCGGCCTGGTTCCAGGGGCTGCGCGACTGGAACTGGCTGAGCTGCATGTCATCTGTGTTACCGGTGTAGGCCTGGCCAAGGGCGGCCAACACATTTGCAGGACTATAATCCGTTTTTTTGCTGGTGCGGTTCAGCAGGCGGGCTTTCAGTGCATAGGCACTTTTCTTCCAGGCGTCTGCACTGCCGTGATGCAGGAGATCTTTGGTGGCATCGAGCAATATTTTACCATCGGTACGCTCCAGGGAAGCAATGCCCTGGTTGATGAGGGAGAGACAGGTGTCATATATGCCCTTATCGGTGTCATAATGCGGTTGAATATAGTTGCCGCTGAGCGCTTCGCTGTAAGGTACTGCGCCCCAGATACCATTGATAATACTCAGGTTCAGGGCCATCATCACCCGGGCGGTTCCGGCATGCTGGTAAGCGCCAACGGAATCTGCCGCGTGGGCCAGGTCATACAGATCGCTCATGGTATTGTAGACGCCTGTCCAGGTGGTGGTGTAGTCTACTTCATCATAGGTGTCTGTTCCACTGCCGGCACTGGGAGAAGCCAGGTATTGTGCAAAATAGGAGGTGAAATCTCCTGTACGATATACTGTATACCCGGTATTGTAGGTGGTACTGGCCAGTAGCCCGTTGATGGGCGGGTTGACGGCTATGTTTGGATTTTCGTTCACATCCAGGTACTTCTTACAAGCCGCAAAGGCGGTCAGCAGTCCGAAGGAGGTGATATATAAGATGAGTTTTTTCATGGTCCGGTGCATTAAAAAGTGACATTAATAGTGGCTAAGAAACTCCGCACGGCTGGGTAAGTGAAGCCTGAAAATGCGTCTGCATTACTGGCGGCGGTTGAAGAGCTTGATTCAGGATCAAAGCCGGTATAGTCGGTATGCAGCCACAGGTTATTACCGGTGAGGGTAATATTGGCGCCGGTAATGAATTTGGTTCTTGTCAGTAGTTTTGAAGGAAGCTGGTAGGAAAGGCTCACATTACGTAAACGTACCCACGAAGCATTTTCGATGAAGGCTTCGGTGATGCCCCTGTAAACGCGACGGTAAAATCCATCCGTATAGTCCCTGCCGTCGGGACCTACTCCCTGCCCGAGATATACCGGCATATCATTCGGCTTTCCATCGGCGTAAACGCCTTCAAACACCTTAGTCTGATCGCGGTTCTCTGTCATTTTTGAAGCACCAAAGGCAGCCATAAAATTGGCGAACTGGTTGTATTTCTTCACACCTTGTCTTACATCAAACATGAAGGACAGCCCAACGCCTTTATAGGAAAATGAATTGGTGATCGCACCGATCCAGGAGGGTTGTGTATTGCCCAGGTATTTCTGCGTGGTGTTAATAACAGGGAAGCCACGGAGGCCGCCGGTACTGTTGATCAGGATCGGACGGCTCTTGTCTATCATCCTGGGGTCTTCAGTGTCTGTGCCATAGTAGCGGGCGTAGCTGCGGCCAAAGATGGCGCCCACCGGTAATCCCACAATGTACTTCTGGGTAGCGCTGGAGCTGGAATAACCGAATTGTGAACCCACGATCACTTCATCTACTCCTTCGCGTAATGATAATACCTTGTTACGGTTGGTGGAGAAATTAGCACGTACATCCCAACTGAAGTTTCTGCTCTTAAGCGGTGTTGCATTCACAGCTATTTCCACACCCCTGTTTTGTATAGCACCGGCATTGGTGTAAAAATAGTCATAGCCCGCGCTGGAAGGCAGGGGAACGCTCATCAGGAGGTCGGTGCTTTTAGAAGTATACCAGGTAAAGTCCAGGCCTATACGATTTTGCAGGAACTTTAATTCAGCGCCTGCCTCAAAGGTATTGGTGAACTCAGGTTTCAGGTCGGGATCCATTTTGGTATCGGCCCTTGTCCAGCCAATGATGCTGTTGTCTATGGGGCCATCGGTAAGGGTTTCATACCCTGCCAGCATTTTGTATGGAGCCGGATCCTTTCCTATTCTTGCCCAGGAGGCCCTTACTTTTCCGTAGGTGAGGATGTTATCAGGGATCTTCAGATGATCGGTAAATACATAGCCCATGCTAACAGAGGGATAGAAGAAAGAATTACGGTCTTTACGCAGTGTGGAGGTAAAATCTTCGCGGCCGGTGAGCGTCAGGAAAAGGAAATTATCCCAGCTCAGGGTCCAGTCTGCAAATACGCCGATGATGCGGTAACGCTCTTCATATTGCATACTCACCACTTTCTTGGCGTTCTGCAGGATGAGCAGATCGGGAATATCCAGGGTATCGCCTTCAGTGGAAACACGTTTCAGTTTATACTGGTACATATCGTGACCCAGTTTCAGGTCGGATGTCAGTTTGGAAGTGATATTGTTCCTGGCGTTGGCGATGAAGGTACCGTTGAGCAGGCGTTTGTTGATCTGGTATTCGTACACGAAGCCCTGGCCGTTATCGCCCAGCGGCAGCTCTCCTACTACGCCTTTGGGGCCCGGCGCTGTGTGGGAGCGGGCATCGGAGTAGTAGTCTGTACCAAAGCGGTAGCTAAGATCCAGCCATTTGAAGGGCGACCAGGTAGCGTTGATATTGGCTATCACGCGATTCACGTCATCCACAAAACGGTTGGAGTAGAGGGTGTACATGGGGTTGTCATTATCCGGGCCGTAGTTCTTCTGTGTACCGTCGGGCTTCAGGAAGTCTTTCACATCCCAGCGGGGCGACCAGTAGATCAGCTGCTCTCCGTAACGGTCGGCATTCACGCGGTTACCACCGGAGTTGATATAGTTAACGGAAGCGCCCATTTTGAACTTGGGGCTGAAACGCAGCTCACCATTCACGCGGGCGGAATAATTATTATAATCGCTGAAAGGGATCACGCCGTCCTGGTTCAGGGAAGAAACGGAGGCGGAGAATATAGCCTTTTCCGAACCGCCGCTCAGGTTCACGGTATTTCTGAACTGTTTACCGGTGCGGTATGCACGTTTAAAGTTATTGAACAGCTGTGCGGGATGGGAGGGATCCAGCTTGCGGGCTTCTTCCACCGTAGGGCCCCAGGAGGGCCAGAAGCTGGTGGCATCATATTCTCCCAGGTATCCCTGTGAAAAGCGGGATTGTATATCGGGTGTTTTATTTACGTTCTCGAAGCCATAGGTAGAGCTCACGTTCACCACTAAACGGCCAGCGCGGCCTGATTTGGTGGTGATCACCACGGCGCCGTTGGCTGCGCGTAATCCGTACAATGCGGTAGCGGCGCCACCCCGCAGGATGGAAATGCTTTCCACATCATCGGGGTTGATATCGGCAGCGCGGTTGCTCATCCCGCGGGAATCGTCTACTCCCGGCCGGGGATCGGTGTAGGTATCGTTGTCGATAGGTACACCATCTACAATGAACAGCGGCTGGCTGGATTTAGTAGGATCCAGTGAGTTGATGCCGCGGATGATGATCCTGGAGCCCTGGCCCGGCGCACCGCCGGTGCTGGAGATCTGGACGCCGGCTACCTGGCCTTGCAGCGCATTGACCACGTTGGTCTGTTTGCTGACGGCCAGCTGGGCGCCGCTTACATCCTGTACGGCATAGCCGAGGGCGCGTTTTTCCTTTTTAATACCAAGGGCGGTCACCACCACCTGTTCCAGGTTGCGGGTATCCGGTTGCAGGCCCACCTGCAGGCTTGTACGCCCGTTTACGGGTACTTCCTGTCTGAGGTAGCCTACAAAGCTGAATACCAGCGTAACATTTGTGTTTGGAACGGTGATGCTGAAGTTGCCGTCAGGTCCGGTGGTAGTGCCGGAGGTGCCCCCTTTTACCTGGATGGTAACACCCGGCATGGCGTTACCCCCATCAGTGGCGGTTACTGTACCACGTACTACAGCATTCTGAGCCTTTAGCAGGATAGGTAGCATACAGTAACACACCATGAAAATCCCAAAGATTTTTTTCATGAGCGTGCGATTTAGAATATCGGTTGAATTAATTACGACGTGTGATAAATATACACCGGAAAATGTAAATGTCTGCAATTTATCGTATAAAAAAAGGCACAGATCCAGGTGGATCCGTGCCTTTTACCGATAGTCCTCTAAAAACCTTATTTGCAGTACAACCTTATCGTGTAACTCTTGTAGGTTTTGCCTGCGCCATAATCTCCGCTTTGTGTTACAGATGCAGTAGCACCGGCATTCAGCGTGGTAACAAGCAATGGCTGCTCTTCCGTGTATACCGTATTGTCAGTGGTGGTCACTTTCATTTCCACATATATTTCCTTCGATCCTTTTGCGATGTCGTAGTTGGCAGAAGAAGTATTCTTAGCGTCAAAAGTAACCTGCACGGAGTGCTGGGAGCTCAGGTCATTTACCCGTGTCTGCGTCAGCGTGATCTTATCAGACAGGCAGTCGCCTCCGGAAGGAGTCGGGTTATCATCATCTCCGCCACAGCTGGACAGTGCAAGGGTTAAGGAAAAGGCCGCGAATAAAAAGCTCAGTGTTGTTTTTTTCATATGGTTTCTTTAAAATTTTGTATCCGGTGGGTCAACCGTGTTTTGTATTGTCGGGTACAAAGCTCTACCATAGCGGGGTCTTATTCAATACCCGGCCAACAGTATTTTCATCTACTCATAAACAGGTATTTTTTATATGAAAGGATTGTATGATCTTTAGGGCTTTGCCCATATTGTGCCTTTATATGACCCGAATCCACTGCTTATTAATACTTTGCCTTTACCTGGCGCTACCCGGTAAAGCGCAAATGGCGCCTAATGAAAAGTCGTATGCCGATAGCCTGGTGAATGTACTGCAGCACACCAGTTCCGATAGTGTGAAAGCCCGGCTGAAATATCTCTTAGCTGATTACTGGAAAACAAAGGATACACTGAAGGCACGGCAGTACCTGGAGCAAGGCAGGCGTGATGCAGGAAAATACCCTATGATACTGGCCCTTGGGGACTTTTATGAGGGATGGTTCTACTTTGACAGTGATCATGATAAGGCGGCAGTGCTCTTCTCTAAAACGGAAAAGGCAATGACCCGTTTTAAGGATCCGGAAGCTTATGAGTTCAGGGCGGCATCGTTATACAATTATGCCCTTATGAGAAAGGCGGATGAAGGCGATGCTTTTGTAACGGACATGCTGCTGAACAAGGTGATCCCGCTATCAGAGAAAGGCAATAACAAACAGAAGACCGCGCATTTTTACTCCCAGCTGGGCACCCTGCTGATGTATAACGGCCAGTTCGACAAAGCAGCCATCTATAACGACAAGGCGATCCAGCTGCTGGAAAAGCACTATCCGCAATCGCCCACGCTGGTGCTGGCTTACCTTTCCGCCACCAGCAATTATATCTACAGCGGAAAGAAGCAACAGGCCTGGGAGGCGCTCAGTAAAGCCAGGGCTATGCTGGAAGGGCACCCGGAATCCGTTAACTATCCCTTGTACTATTATAATGAAGGTACCTGGTACACAATGGCGGAGCAGTTCGACAAAGCATTTATCAGCCTTGACAAAGGCATCAGCATGGCCCGTGAGCTGAAGCAGGGGATGATCCTGCAGATGCTGATCTTCCGTAAATACAACATCTTCCTGGAAGAGAAAAAATATGCCGAAGGCAAACAATTCCTGGTGGCCGTCTCAAAGGACACCGCCTTTATGTCTGATGCCAACAACAAAAAGACGATCTACTTCCAGCTTTCTCAACTCAACGCCAGCCTGGGGGCTATGAAAGATGCCTATCAATCGCTGCTGGCCTATAACAAGATCAACGACAGCCTGAATAACGCACAGCTTAAGCTGAAGATCAATACGCTGGAAGTAAAATACCGCACAGCCGAGAAAGAAAAGACCATTACCCACCTGGCATCTGCCAACAAGATCGCTACCCTGTCTGCAAAGAACAACCGGCTGGCCGCCTGGCTTTCGGGCGTAGCCGCGGTTATACTGCTGGTAGTAGCCGCCTTCAGCGTATACTATTACCGGATCAATAAAAAGCTGTCGGCCCAGCAAGCCATCGTTCACCAGCAGCAGCTGAAAGAGATCGAGCAGCAGCAGCAACTGAGCAACATCAGGGCTATGATGGAAGGTGAAGAAAGGGAACGGGAAAGGGTTGCACGCGATCTGCACGATGGACTGGGCGGATTACTGACGGGTGTGAAGATCGATCTTTCTAAAATGAAAGATAACGCCCCCACAGAAAACCGGCTGCAGGAACAGCTGACAGCCGCCACCCGTCATCTGGACGGTTCTATCAATGAACTCAGGCGTATTGCCAGGAACATGATGCCGGAAACCCTGCTCCGCTTTGGGCTGGAAGCAGCGCTGAGAGATTTCTGTGAAGGGCTGGAAAGCGGAGGTACCGAGATTGTGCTGCAATGTTACGGAATGGAAAAGAACGACCTGCGGCCCAATGTACAGCTGAGCATTTACCGTATTATACAGGAGCTGGTGAATAATGCCCTTAAACATGCCAAAGCCAGCCGCATACTGGTGGATTGTATCCAGGATGAAGAACAGGTAAGCATTACCGTAGAAGATAACGGC
>Ga0209564_1003701_pt1 | contig 10063 bp, 5 predicted proteins | sample AraplaCol_mMF_r2_FD_184272 | JGI IMG/M metagenome (GOLD analysis project Ga0209564, IMG submission 184272) | Arabidopsis root microbial communities from North Carolina, USA - plate scrape MF_Col_mMF_r2 (SPAdes) (version 3) | ecosystem: Host-associated > Plants > Roots > Endosphere | place: USA... | reverse complement strand
TTCTTCGCCGACAGGCCGATGATGGTGATCAGGCCGACCTGGAAGTACACGTCGTTCGAATAGCTGCGCAGCAAGGTGGCCAGCAGCACGCCGATCACGCCCAGCGGCACGACCAGGATCACGGCCAGCGGGATGCTCCAGCTCTCATACAGCGCGGCCAGGCAAAGGAAGACCGCGAGGATGGCGAAACCGTACAGCAGCGTGGCCTGGGAGCCGGCGAGCTTTTCCTCGCGCGACTGGCCGGTCCACTCAAAGCCGAAGCCTTGCGGCAGTTGGGCAGCGAGTTTCTCCATCTCGGCCATCGCGGCGCCGGTGCTGTAGCCCGGCGCGGCGCTGCCGCCAATGCGCATCGCGGGGTAGCCGTTGTAGCGCACCGTCTGCATCGCACCGGTGATCCAGCGCGTACTGGCAAAAGCTGACAGCGGCACGGGCTGGCCCTTGCTGTTGCTGGCGTTGAGCCTGAGCAGGTCGTCAGGCTGCATGCGGGCCGGCGCATCGGCTTGCACCACCACGCGCTGCAGGCGGCCCTGGTTCGGGAAGTCATTCACATAGCTCGAGCCCAGCGAGGTCGACAGCACCGAGTTGATCGAGTCGAACGTCACGCCCAGCGCGTTAGCCTTGTCGCGGTCGATGTCGATCTGCAGCTGCGGTGCGTCTTCCAGGCCGTCTGGGCGTACCTGCGCCAGGATCGGGCTCTTGGAAGCCATGCCCAGCAGCTGGTTGCGCGCATTGACGAGCGCCTGGTGGCCCGCGCCGCCGCGATCCTGCAGGCGGAAGCTGAAGCCCGAAGCCGTGCCCAGTTCCGGAATCGGCGGCGGGCTCAGCGGGTAGATGAACGCGTCGCGCACACCCATGAGCGCGCCGAAAGCGCGTCCGGCGAGGGCGCTGGCGGAATGCTGTTCACCGTCGCGCTCGTGCCAGTCCTTCAGCGTCACGAAAGCCAGCGCAGCGTTCTGCCCCTGGCCGGAGAAGCTGAAGCCCAGCACGCCGACCATGCTTTGGACCTCAGGCTGCTTGAGCATGAAGCCCTCGACTTTTTCCATCACCGAGAGCGTGCGCTCATAGGTCGCGCCCGGCGGAAGCTGCACGTTGACGATCAGGTTGCCCTGGTCTTCGTTGGGCAGGAAGGAAGTGGGCAGGCGCAGGTAGACCACCGCGACCGCGCCGATGATGGCCACGTAAATGATGAGGTAGCGCGCCGCGCGCTTGAGGATGCGCGCGACCATGCCTTCATAGCTTTTGGCCGTGCGCGAAAAGCCGCGGTTGAACCAGCCGAAAAAGCCCTTTTTCTCATGATGGTGCCCGGCCTCCACCGGCTTGAGCAGCGTCGCGCAAAGTGCCGGCGTGAGCGACAGGGCCATGAAGGCGGAGAACGCGATAGACGACACCATCACGGCCGAGAACTGACGGTAGATATTGCCGGTCGAGCCGGCGAAGAAGGCCAATGGCACGAACACCGAGATCAGCACCACGGTCACGCCGATGATGGCGCCCGAAATCTGCTGCATGGCCTTGCGGGTGGCATCCAGCGGCGACAGGCCCTCCTCGGTCATGATGCGCTCGACGTTCTCGACCACCACGATGGCATCGTCCACGACGATACCGATGACCAGCACCATGCCGAACATGGTCAGCACGTTGATCGAGAAACCCAGCGCCAGCAACGTGGCGAAGGTACCCAGCAGCGCGATAGGCACCACGATGGTCGGGATGACGGTGTAGCGCCAGTTCTGCAGGAACAGGAACATCACCAGGAACACCAACGCGACCGCCTCGAACAGCGTCTCGGCCACCTGAGAAATCGAAATCTTGACGAAACGCGAGCTGTCGTAGGGAATGCTCCACTTCATGCCTTGCGGGAAATAGCGCTCCAGTTCGGTCATCTTGGCGCGCACGGCCTGGGCCGAAGCCAGGGCATTGCCGCTGGGTGCGAGCTGCACGCCGATACCGATGGCCTGCTGGCCGTTCAGCCGCGCCGAGGTCGCATAGGACTGGCCGCCCAGCTCGATCCGAGCCACGTCTCTCAGGCGCACCGACGAACCGTCGGTGTTGGCGCGCAGCACGATCTTGCCGAACTGCTCGACGTTGGCGAGCTGGCCGTTGACCACCACGGTGGCCGCGATGCCCTGCCCCAGGACGTTGGGCCGGTCGCCTATGCTGCCGGCCGATACCTGGGCGTTCTGCGCGCGGATGGCGTTGTTGACATCATTCGCCGAGAGGCTGAATCCCTGCAATTTTGCGGGATCCAGCCAGATGCGCATGGCGCGCTCGCTGCCGAACAGCTGGGCCTGGCCGATGCCTTTGACACGCTGCAGTTCGGGCACGATGTTGCGCGAGGCGTAGTCGCCCAGCGCCACTGGGTCGTGCGCGGGGTTGTCGGACGCGAGCATGGTGAACAGCAGGAAGTTGGAGCGCGACTTGTCGACGCGCACGCCTTGCTGCGTCACCGCGGCGGGCAGGCGCGGCGAAGCGCGTGAGAGCCGGTTCTGAACGTCCACCTGCGCCAGGTCGGCGTTGGTGCCGGGTTCAAAGCTCAGCGTGATGCTGCCCGTGCCGTCGGCCTGCGCGACCGACTCCATGTAGATGAGGCCGGGCGAACCGTTCATTTCGCGCTCGATCACCGACAGCACGCTGTCCTCCAGTGTCTGGGCCGATGCGCCCGGGTAGGCGGTGCTAACAACAATGGAAGGAGGCGCCACGGGCGGGTATTGGGCGATCGGCAGCTGCGTGATCGACACGCCGCCCACCACCAGGATGAACAGTGCGATCACCCAGGCAAAGATCGGCCGATCAATGAAAAACTTGGCCATGTGCTGGGCTCCTTACTTCGCTGCCGCGGATGTCGCGGAAGCGGCGGGTTTGGCGGCGGACGCGGCCGATGCCGGCGCCGCCGGGGCGGAAGCCGCGCCTGCGACGGGCTTGGCGCCGGGCGGCTGCCACGGCACGGGCTTGACCGTGGCGCCCGGCTGCAGCTTCTGGAAGCCGTCGACCATGACCTGCTCGCCGGTCTTCAGGCCGTCCAGCACCACCCACTGGTTGCCCTGGGCGGAACCGATCTTGATAGGGCGCGGGCTGACTTTGCCGTCGGCGCCCACCACCATGACCGTGTCGCCCTGCGCCGTGCGCGTGACGGCCTGCTGCGGCAAGGTGATGGCATTGCTGACCTGCGCCTGCTCCAGGCGCACGCGCACGTAGAGGCCGGGAAGCAACTGTCCGCCGGGATTGGGGACTTCGGCACGCAAAGTGATCTGCCCGGTCGTGGCGTCCACCGTTAGGTCGGAAAACAGCAGGCGGCCCGGCCGTGGATATTCGCTGCCGTCTTCGAGCACGATGCGCACGCTGGCGGCTTCGGCGCCGCTGGCGCGCTTGAACTGGCCGCTGTCCATCGCGGCGCGCAGCTTCATGATCTCGGGCGCCGATTGCGTGAAATTGACATACATCGGGTTGATCTGCTGCACCACCGCGAGCTGCGTGGCCTCACCCTGCCCGACCAGCGCGCCCTCGGTCACCAGGGCACGACCGATGCGGCCGGAGATAGGTGCCGTCACCGAGGCATAACCCAGGTTGATGCCGGCGGTCTGCACGCTGGCCTTGGCCGCGGCTACATCGGCTTCGGCCTGCTTTTGCGCCGCAACGGCATTGGCGTATTCCTGCTTGCTGACGGCGTTGGCCTCCACCAGCGGCTTGTAGCGCTCGGCCAGCGCGGCCGCCTGCGCCAGGTTGGCCTCGGCACGCGCCTGGCTTGCCTTGGCACTGGCCGCTGCGGCCGCGTAAGGAGCGGGATCGATGCTGAACAATTGCTGCCCGGCCTTGACGTCACTGCCTTCACGGAACAGCCGCTTTTGCAGGATGCCGGCGGCGCGCGCCCTGACTTCGGCCACACGCGAAGCCTCGAGGCGGCCGGGCAGCTCGGTGATCAGGCCCACATCGCCCTGGGTCACCGTGACCACGCCGACTTCTGCCGGAGGCGGTGCCCCACCGGGAGCGCCGGCGCCTTTTCCGCATCCAGCCAGTAGCAAAGCCAATGCGGCTGCAACAGCGAGAGGCTGGTATTTTGGAAATGAGGGGAGTACAAATGAATGGGCAACGCGAGACTTGGGCATGCTATTCCTCGGATTTTTGGGAAAAAAGCGCAAAGCTGAAAGCGTAGTCGGCGATAAAGGCAGGGCCTTTTCGACGAGAACAAAAAGAATAAGGGTTTTTGCGAGTGTTATAGTTTACATACATTTGTGAATGTATAACAAAAATCAAAAAATTTACCCTGGAGGCAGCCATGGCCCGTCGAACAAAAGAAGAGGCTCTAGCCACCCGCCACAAGCTGCTGGATGCGGCCGAACACCTGTTTCAAGCGCAGGGGGTGTCGCGCACCAGCCTGCAGGACATCGCGCGCCGCGCCGGCGCGACCCGGGGCGCGGTGTACTGGCATTTCAAGGACAAGGCGGACCTGTTCAACGCGATGATGGAGCGGGTCACGCTGCCCATGGAAGAGTCTTTCCATCAGGAGAATGAAGCGCAGGAGATCGGGGGCGAGGCCGGCCTCAATGCCATAGACCGGATACGGCTGTCCACCGTGAATGCCTTGCGGCAAATCGTCACCGATATGCAAACCCGCCGGGTGTTCGAAGTGGCGACCCAGAAAGTTGAATATGTGGAAGAACTCCAGGCCGTTCGGCTTCGCCACCTTGCGGTACGCAACGGCTTTGTCGAACGCATTGAGCAGAGCTTGAAAACTGCAGCAAACCAAATGAAGCTTGACTTGCCGGTACCCGCATCGGTGGGCGCGCAAGGCCTGCATGCCCTGATCGACGGACTGATCCAGAACTGGTTGCTGGACCCCGCGGCCTTTGACCTGCTGGAGGTCGGCCAGTGCGCAACCGATGTCTATTTGTGCGGCCTGGGATTCCCCGAAGAAGCGCAGGGCGCCGCAGCCCCCTGCGGCATTTCAGCACCTGTTTAGTGCAAATGCCTCGGCTTGCGCCCACCGCCATGGCCTGAGCCGCCCTGCGGCCCGCCCAGCCCGCGTGGCGGTTTGCCGAGTTGCATGGAGCTGACCAAGGCATCAAAACGCCGCTCAAACAGCCTGTCGACCGCGGCGACGACTTCGCCGAGTTCGGAGCCGTCGAAGTGACGCTCCATCAGACCTACCATGTCCTGCACCAGCAGGTCACGCTGCACCTGCATGATGGCGGCCGGCGTCGGGCCGACAAAGTACATCGCGAAGTCGTCGCGCGCCTCTTCATCCTCATCGCTCTCTTCCTCGTCGAAGTCGGAGTCGTAGAACGTCACTTCGATGGGAGCGCCCGACTCGGCGAGGTCGTTAAGCCCCATGCACATCTCGTCGAGCGCCTGGCGGAAATCCTCGTCCCCCGGCACCGTCCAGCACATCTGCAGCAGGTGCTTGTGGACGTCGAAGCGGATTCCCGGCTCTTCTTCATAGGCGCTCGCGGCAGCCGCCGCCAGGGATTTGGAACCCGTGTACTTCCACAGCGGCTTCAGTGCCTCCTGCAGCTGCTCGAAGGTAACCTCCGCACGCAAAGGCACTTCGCCGTGCACGTGGATTTCAAAAGGTGTGTTGTAACGGGACATGATGGAATTTATCTTACCCAGTTTTCAAAGGCGCGCCCTACGCATGGGTGAACCGCTGTGTTGCCTTGGTGCCTGAGACCGGAATCGAACCGGTACGCCCGCTTTCACGAAGCGGCGGATTTTAAGTCCGCTGTGTCTACCTATTTCACCACTCAGGCTCAAACGCTATGCAAGGCTGCTCCGGCTATCCAACCGGCATCTCGCAGCCTATTGTCAAACAAAAAAGCCCCATGGCTGGGGCTGATTGCTGGGCTTGGATGGAGGCGCGGCCCGGAGTCGAACCGGGCTAGCCGGATTTGCAATCCGGTACATAACCGCTTTGTTACCGCGCCGTATTCTGTCTGCCTTCGGCTTTGGCACCATGCCGGCCGATTATTTATTTGTACGAATCCCCAATGAAAAAGGACAGCATTTTGAAGTGCTGCCCTTTGAATTGGAGCGGGAGAAGAGTCTCGAACTCTCGACCTCAACCTTGGCAAGGTTGCGCTCTACCAACTGAGCTACTCCCGCGTTAACAGCCTCAAATTATAGCGTAGTTTTTCGGCTTTTCCAAACTGTCCCAAAAAACTTTGCGAAAGAGTTAATGTTTGACCGTGCCCGCGGCTTCCGCAGGTGCGGCCGCAGCGGCCTGCGCGGCAACAGCGGCTTCTTCATCCGTCAGGGGAACGGGCTGGCGCTCGAGTGCAACCTGCAGCACCTGGTCTATCCATTTCACCGGCACGATCTCCAGGCCGCTTTTGACGTTGTCGGGAATCTCCTGCAGGTCCTTGGCATTTTCCTCGGGGATCAGGACGGTCTTGATGCCGCCGCGCAAGGCCGCCAGCAGTTTTTCCTTCAGGCCGCCGATCGCGGTGACTTCACCGCGCAGCGTGATCTCGCCCGTCATGGCCACATCGCCGCGCACGGGAATGCCGGTCAATGCCGAGACAAAAGCCGTCGTCATCGCGGCGCCGGCGCTCGGGCCGTCCTTGGGCGTCGCCCCATCAGGCACGTGGATGTGGATGTCACGTTTCTCGAACATCTCGTCCTTGATGCCCAGCACCTTGGCGCGGCTGCGCACCACCGTGCGCGCGGCTTCCACGGATTCCTTCATGACATCGCCTAGCGATCCGGTGCGGGTGATCACGCCTTTACCGGGCATGATGGCCGCTTCGATGGTCAGCAGGTCGCCGCCGACTTCGGTCCATGCCAGACCCACGACCTGTCCAACCTGGTTTTGCTGCTCGGCGCGGCCGTAGTTGAATTTACGCACGCCCAGGAACTCGTTGAGGTTGTCGGGGGTGACGACAACTTTGGGCTCCATCTTCTTGAGCTGGATACCCTTGATGACCTTGCGGCAGATCTTGGAGAGTTCGCGCTCCAGCGAACGCACGCCGGCTTCGCGCGTGTAGTAACGCACGATGTCGCGCACAGCCTGCTCCTGCACTTCCAGCTCGCCTTCCTTCACGCCGTTGTTCTTGATCTGCTTGGGCAGCAGGTAGCGCATGGCGATGCTGGTTTTCTCGTCCTCGGTGTAGCCGGACAGGCGGATGACTTCCATGCGGTCCAGCAGGGCCGGCGGAATGTTCATCGAGTTCGAGGTGGCCACGAACATCACGTCGCTCAGGTCGAAGTCGACCTCGACATAGTGGTCGCCGAATGTGTGGTTCTGCTCCGGGTCCAATACCTCCAGCAGCGCGCTGGAAGGGTCGCCGCGGAAATCCGTGCCCAGCTTGTCGATCTCGTCGAGCAGGAACAGCGGGTTGCGCGTGCCGGCCTTGGTCAGGCTTTGCAGAACCTTGCCCGGCAAAGCACCGATATAGGTGCGCCGATGGCCGCGGATCTCGGCCTCGTCGCGCATGCCGCCCAGGGCCATGCGCACATATTTGCGGCCCGTCGCCTTGGCGATCGACTGGCCCAGGGAAGTTTTGCCCACGCCGGGAGGTCCCACCAGGCACAGGATGGGGGCTTTGACCTTGTCGACGCGCTGCTGCACCGCGAGGTATTCGACGATGCGGTCCTTCACCTTCTCCAGCCCGTAGTGGTCTTCGTTGAGCACGTTTTCGGCATTGCCCAGGTCGTGCTTGATCTTGGTCTTCTTGCTCCAGGGCAGGCCGGTCAGCACGTCGATATAGGTGCGCACCACGGTCGCTTCGGCGGACATGGGCGACATGAGCTTGAGTTTCTTGAGCTCGCTCTCCGCCTTTTTACGGGCTTCCTGCGGCATCCTGGCCGACTTGATCTTTTTCTCGATTTCCTCGATGTCGGCCCCCTCTTCGCCTTCACCGAGCTCCTTCTGGATGGCCTTGACCTGCTCGTTCAGGTAGAAGTCTCGCTGGTTCTTTTCCATCTGGCGCTTGACGCGGCCGCGGATTTTCTTGTCGACGTTGAGGATGTCGACTTCGCGCTCGAGTTGCTCATAAAGGTTCTCAAGCCGCGCCTTGACGTTGGCCAGGTCCAGGATGACCTGCTTCGCGTCGAGCTTGAGCGGCAGGTGCGCGGCTATCGTGTCGGCCAGGCGGCCGGCATCGTCGATGCTGGAAATCGAGGTGAGAATCTCGGGCGGTATTTTCTTGTTCAGTTTGACGTAGTGGTCGAACTGCTGCATCACGGCGCGGCGCAAGGCCTCGATTTCGCTGGTCTTGTCACCAGCGATCACGGCGATTGTCTCAACAGGCGTGACATTGGCGGTGAAGTGCTGCTCGCCTTCTTCAATCTTGTTGACGCTGGCGCGCTGCTGGCCTTCAACCAGGACCTTCACGGTGCCGTCGGGCAGCTTAAGCAGTTGCAGGATGGTGGCCACGCAGCCCACCTCGAACATATCCTCGACCGAAGGTTCATCCTTCGCGGCGGCCTTTTGCGCCACCAGCATGATGCGGCGCTCGGCCTCCATGGCCGACTCCAGCGCCTTGATGCTCTTGGGACGCCCCACGAACAGCGGGATCACCATGTGCGGGAAAACCACCACATCCCGCAAGGGCAGGAGCGGCAGGTCTATGGGGGTGGAAGGCAGTGAAGTTTGTCCGGACATATAAACCTTAAACGTTGGCCGTGGCAGCCAGTTGCATGGCCCGGCGAAACACAATCAACCCAGACATGGGGCGCGGGAGGCGCTTTTCAAGCATTCCGGCCGGCCTTTGTGGTGTTCAGGCTTTCTTGGCCGCTTCGCGGTATACCAGCAAGGGGGCCTTGTTTTCTTCGATTGTGGACTCGTCCACGACAACCTTGTCGACATTGCTGGCATTGGGCAAATCAAACATGGTGTCGATCAGCGACTGCTCCAGGATGGAGCGCAGGCCGCGCGCGCCGGTCTTGCGGGCCAGGGCCTTGCGGGCGATGGCCTTGAGCGCGGACGGTCGGATTTCGAGGTCCACGCCCTCCATGGACAGCAACTTGCTGAACTGCTTGACGACGGCGTTTTTCGGCTCGGTCAGGATCTGCACGAGGGCGTCTTCGCTGAGTTCAGCCAGCGTGGCGACCACGGGCATGCGGCCGACCAATTCGGGAATCAGGCCGAACTTGATCAGGTCTTCCGGCTCGACTTCCTTGAAGGCTTCGGTCAGGGTGCGGGCTTTCTTGCTTTTGACGGTCGCGCCAAAGCCCATGCCCGAGGCTTCAGTGCGATTCTCGATGACTTTTTCAAGCCCGGCGAAAGCACCGCCGCAGATGAACAGGATGTTGGTCGTGTCCACCTGCAGGAAATCCTGGTTCGGGTGCTTGCGGCCGCCCTGCGGCGGCACCGAGGCCATGGTGCCTTCGATCAGCTTGAGCAGCGCCTGCTGCACGCCCTCGCCCGACACGTCGCGCGTGATGGAGGGGTTGTCGGACTTGCGTGAAATCTTGTCGATTTCGTCGATGTAGACGATGCCCTGCTGCGCACGCTCGACTTCATAGTTGCAGCTTTGCAGCAGCTTCTGGATGATGTTTTCGACGTCCTCGCCCACATAGCCGGCTTCGGTCAGCGTCGTGGCATCCGCCATCACGAAGGGCACGTTGAGCGTGCGCGCCAGTGTCTGGGCCAACAGGGTTTTGCCCGAACCGGTGGGGCCGATCAGCAGGATATTGCTCTTGGTCAGCTCCACGTCGTCTTTTTTGGCTTTTTCCTTGTGCCGCAGGCGCTTGTAGTGGTTGTAGACGGCCACCGCCAATGTGCGCTTGGCCAGCTCCTGGCCGATGACGTAGCCATCCAGCGTTCCCTTGATCTCCAGGGGGGTGGGCAAATCGGTGCGGGTTTCGCGGATATCTTCACCAGCAGGCAGTTCGTCGCGAATGATCTCGTTGCAGAGATCGATGCATTCGTCGCAAATGAAGACCGAGGGGCCAGCGATCAGTTTTTTGACTTCGTGCTGACTTTTACCGCAAAAAGAGCAGTGCAAAGTCTTTTCGCTGGAGGAGCCTTTTTTCTCGGCCATTGGTGGGGATGCCTTTAAGGTGCCTGGAGGGAACTGTTACCTAATGATAACCAATAAAAAAACGGCGTTTCTGTTACAGAAAACGC
>Ga0209564_1003693_pt1 | contig 10081 bp, 12 predicted proteins | sample AraplaCol_mMF_r2_FD_184272 | JGI IMG/M metagenome (GOLD analysis project Ga0209564, IMG submission 184272) | Arabidopsis root microbial communities from North Carolina, USA - plate scrape MF_Col_mMF_r2 (SPAdes) (version 3) | ecosystem: Host-associated > Plants > Roots > Endosphere | place: USA... | reverse complement strand
GTCACCGTGCCGACCCCGGGATCGTAAAACACCATCTGCCGCGGCTTCGTCTTGTCGGTCTTGCGCAGGCAGCGATAGAGCTTCAGGACGTTGGAGATGTTTTCCGAGATCTCGTTGCCGGTCCCGTCACAGCAGATGACGAGGTTTTTCGGTGTGATGTTGTGTGCGTGCTCCACAATATGCCCCTCCGGGAAATGCTACCCGGGCGAGTATAGCGGAATTACGCGACGGAGAGGAGACGATGGTGGTGTGCTCCCTCTCCCCTTGTGGGAGAGGGTGGATCGCCGCAAAGCGGCGAGACGGGTGAGGGGTCTCTCTCCGCGTATTCATCTCTCGCGTCAGAATTCCGGGAGAGAGACCCCTCATCCGGCGCTTCGCGCCACCTTCTCCCACAAGGGGAGAAGGGAAGGCAGCCCGCCCCCTACTTCTTCTTCGCCGGCCCGAAATCCGGCTGCCACGCCGCCTCCTTGCGGCTCGGCGCCGCGGCGATCACCTTGGCCTTGTCCTTCTTCGGCTTCTTGGCCTCGCGATTGCCGCGTTGCTGTCCCTTGGCCATGGCGCTCTCCTCTTGAGATTTGTCTTGGGGTTCGAGTTCGTCCAGCTCGTCCGATTGCAGCACGCGTCCGCGCGGCGTGCAGACGCGTACGTCCATGTAGCCGTCGCGCAGCAGCTTGCGCGCCAGCCGCAGCGCGACGGTGGCGCTGCCGCGGCCGTGATTGGTGCTGCCGTATTCGTTCGTTCCGCTGACGAGGTAAGGCACGCGCATGGTTCTACCCATTGAGGAGAGCCGCCGCGCAGACGAGAAGCAGCAGGAACAGCGGAACGATGACGGGTGGAACGATCCATTCCGAGGCGCGAAAACGCGGCATCGCATGCTCCTGTGCGAGCATGCGAAAGCATGCTCCAATGACTGGTTTCTCGGCGGGAGCGCACGTGACCCTCAGTCACCGGTCGATGCCGTAGCGGAACATGCGGTGATGGAGGCGAGCCTACGCCTGCATCGCGCCGATAGCGAGGACTAAAACGCCGCGCGCGCAGCCAGAGCGTTTTCGAGCGAAGTGGATGCCGGTTCGCGTAAAGAAAACGCGTCAAAACAAAAACCAGAGCCCGTTCCGATTTGATCGGAACGGAAATGGCTCTGGCGGCGATAGTGCTGGCTATTCCGGCGCATTGAGCGCATGGTCGCGATCGCCGGTGTCGGTTGGGGCCGCTCTCGCAGGAAGGCAGGCGTGCATGACCATCCGTTCGCGGCGCGAGACCGTCACGTTCAGGCATCCGTTCCGCATCCACGGCATCGAGCGTGTGCTGCCCGCGGGCGCCTATCAGGTGATCGCCGACGAGGAGACGATCGATACCGAGACCTTCTCGGCCTGGCGCCGGGTCGGCACCTCGATCATCGTGCCCGTGGAAGGCGTGCTCGGCTCCGTGGAGATGCTGTCGATCCGCGCGATCGACCTTGCGGATGCGCAGGTCGCGGATGCGAGCGTCGCCAATGACTGATCAGCCCGTCGAGCTCGACAAGCACCGCGGCATGGCCGCGCAGAAGGCGACCGACCTGCGCCGCGTGCTGGCCGAGGTCGAAAGCCACGTCCGGGAGCTGCGCGAGCGCGAGGCCGATCTCGAGAACCGCATGATGACGGTGCCCGCGATGTCGTGGCCCGAAGCCGCGGTGAAGGCGCGCTATCTGCTCAACCTCTATGCCGCCAGCCTTCCCGTCGAGGACACCCGCCACCGCGCGCTGGTGTCGGCGCTGTTCGACGATTTCGCCCGGCTGTCGGAGGAGAGCTGAGGCGACCCTCGGCCGCTCGCGTTCCGTCAGCGCGGGCTGGGCGCGGACGGCCCGCGGGCGGCCGGTGACGGGAACACCTCGAGCGGGAGAGGGAGCGCACCGCCGTCGCGGCGGCTCTCGAGAAGCAACCCACGTCAAGGAGCCCGCCATGACCCTCACCAGCGGCCGCTACATCGGCCTCGAATACAACCGGATGATCGTGCTGTTCTCCATGCAGGACGGCCCGCGCGAGATCGGCTGCGCGATCTCGACTTCGGCGATGGACGATCTCGAACGCGGCCCGAAGGCGAGGCCCGAGCAGCGCGAAGCCCAGTTCACCCGCCTGCGCGACCGCATCGAAGCCTGCGCCGCCGGCAAATACCGCGCCTGCGAGTTCGAAGGCACCCCGCCCGGCATCGTGCTGCGGAGCATCGATTTTCGGGGGTAGGGGAGGCGGGCTACCGCGGCTGCGTCCTGTCCGTCTTGCGCAGGCAGCGATAGAGCTTCAGGACGTTGGAGGTGTTCTCCGAAATCTCGTTGCCGGTCCCGTCGCAGCAGATGACGAGGTTTTTCGGATCGGGCTTACGGTCGGTGGTGGGGGCGTGGTCCACGGGATGTGCCTCCGGGTGATGCTACCGGGGCGAGTATAGCGGAAAAAATGACGAACGTAGAATTCGGGTGAGGTCTGTCGGGTAATTCGAGCAATCCAAAGCATCGAGCCACAAAGTTATGCGATCCGGCCCATCTTCTTCTCAGGCGAGCGCGGGCCTTTCATTTTGCGTAAGACTACAATGATCTCGCTGTCCATTGTCACAGTGCGCGCCCTGCGTTCGAGCCTTCTTCGCTCGCTGCGGCCGTATCGATTAACAGATCTTGGAACCCGCTTATTTTGAAGCCTTCTCCGCTCTACATTTACAAGTCTAAAGCCGCGGGCCTTGAAGCAGTCGATCGTAAATTGATCGAGCAGTAGGCGGAAGCCGCCTGTTGACCGTCTACCCACGACAAATACCGCCTTCCCGCCAACCTTCAAACTGTTTGCAAGATGCCCGCAAACTATTGCGTAGTCTGAAAGAAATCGGGCAACCATCCTGCCGAGCTTGCTATCGGCGTTTCCCGCCCAATAATTCTTTAGTGACTGCTCAGTTTTGCGTGCGTCAGCGCCCCCCAGACATCTGCCATCGATGTCACCGCCTCGAACGGCCAGTCTAGAAAGCCCCTTGAGGCGGCTGACGATGGCCAAACACAGCGAGGAAGCTGCTCCGTACTGTACTGTCGTGCGAGAGTCCCCGTACGGCGGTGACGTGAGGACGACATCAAATCTTGCGTGCTTCGGCGGCCGCAACAACTCGTCCAAAGCCTTTGCATTACCGCACGTGATCGTCGCCTTTGGCAGATTAATCTCATCTGCCAACTGTTTCGCGCAGTATTTTAGGCGCTTGTCGAAGATACTCCAAACACAAGGCTGAAATTCTGCTCGCTCTTCAGCGCTCATCCGATGCAGCTTCCAGCCACTAGTTCTTGCGTATGAGACTTGTCGTGCGGTGGCGCTGAGAGCTGCGGCGACCACGAGAAGTTCGGGCCTGGCGAGCCGCTTTCGGTTGATCCAGCTTATTATTCTCCCCAGTTCCATTAGAGTCCGGTTGGAGAACCATTGGACTTTACGCTCAAGCGAAAACTGTACCTGCCCATAGCCCTCGGTAGAACGCGCCATGTTTAGTCCGTCTCGAATGCGCTGAATCTTCTCACAACTGGCGAGAGAAAACTTCGCTTCCGACAGAAGGCAAGCAAGAGGATTTGCGTCCAAGCCAACGCACAGATCTGCGTTTCTTGCGGCAGCTAAGAGCCGCCCCGTGCCGCAGAAGGGATCCAGTACTCTTGAGTTTGGAGGTACAAACCGCTTGGCCAGGGACGTCGCTAATTCGTCCGCCACCATTGCAGGATAAGGGTGCAGCTTGCTCAGGAAGGTCGCAGCTGCTCCTGTATGAGGTTTGTGAGACGTTCTACGCAACTCTGCACCGTCAGATATGACGTGTCGACCGTAACCGCTGGGGCTAGCGGTAAGCGGCCACCATAAATCGTATTGCAGAAGGATTCATCTCGCTGGTCAAGAGCAAGGAGGTCATCAATCCCGATATTCACATCTCGTAGACGCGTCAGCCGGACTTCAGGAGATGCGATTAATCTGACTAGGTAGATGGGCTGGGTGAGGTCAGAGAGCACGTAGTGCAGAAAACGACCTTCGACTAAGCGAACCTCCTCTGGGGAGGACGTCGCCCAGTGAACCGTCTGTTGGTCGATGTCTTTGTGAATCTCTTCCGGCACCTCGCCACTTATTCCTTCCTTGGCGAGAGTGCGCTTCAGTTCATCGCCGCATGATCTGATTGGAAAACCAGAAGCCACAGAAAGAGCGGCTGCGGAGGACGTTTTTCCGACTTTCGATTGCCCGAAAATTGCGATGATCATTTCTGAAAGACCGCTATATGCTCGATCGGTTCAGCTGCCTGCCGGTCCGATACCCGACGACGAGTAGGCGTGCGTGACAGGGGGCCCCAAACGAGCGGCATGACCTCTGAGAAAAGCTTAAATATCTGAGCCGCCGTCCCTGGAAATTTTTGCGATTCTCCAAGTACGATGGCGCAATACCCATTTGGACGAAGCACTCGATGCATCTCGCCGCGAGATCTTTTCATATCCTTCGTATATTCCGCAAGAAGGTTTTGACGGGATCGGCGATACCTGGCTCCAATTTCATCCTGTCGCTCATTTAGGAGCGACCAATTCATCCACAGGTAAAGCAAGCGATTTGCATGAGTGTAATCAATCATGCCGATGTATGGCGGGGATGTTACGATGAGGTCTATAACCGCGTCCGGCAACGCTAGAGATCGTGCATCCTGCTGTAGGATAAGTGCATCGCGTGCTTGATGCTGATCGAGCAAGTCCTGGGTGGGAAGGTTTTCAATTCGTTCTCGGAAGAGTTTAATGACATTGTGGTCTACAAGACATTTGGGATGCACGTTGTCCGCTACCCAACCCCAATGATGTCGGCGCTTCTTCCCTGAGCTAGTTGTTGCTCCGGGGGTTGAGGCGGATTGGAAAAGAATGTCCGAAAAAATCGCGCGTAAGATTAACCGCTCCGAATGCGGAAACGACTCTATTTCATTCCATAAAAACCGAAATTGACCTAAGGTATCTTCTGAATACCAGCTATTGAGTTCAGGGTTTCCACCTTCGCCGGACTGGCCGAGTCGAGAGGACCGACAGCGCTGCTCGAATACAAGCTTGTTTCTCAGTCGAGTCAGACCCTTATCGTCAACTCGCGCCGTAAGTAGCTCCAACTTTGCGCCTGCAATTAAGCGAGACGCTGAGAGGCGGTCAGATGCGATGACCCTTCGTCCCAGCTTTAATGCTTCAATAGCTGTTGTCGCACTTCCGGAGAAGGGATCAAAAATGAGCTCGCCTGGATCCGAAAGCACTTGGATGAGCGCGGACGGGATCTGGGCAATAAAGTTGCCTGGAAACCAGTGGACAGATTGAATTGATCCTTTGAGCGTCGTCGCTCTTGGAAAATTCCAATCGATGCGATCAAGCCGAGAGATGTCTAGAGCAACCACGCCTGGCCACTTGGGTCGGTAGCAGTCTTGTCATGTACCAGTTCTGTTGAGAACGATGATGTTGCGTTTTCGATTAAGCTTTTCAATTCTCTTTGGGTGAAGGGACGCCGAAGGGAAGAGCCGACCCCGAGGAGCCATTGATTCGAGCCTTTGCCAAACGTCTCTGCGGCGCCATTGTCGAAGTGTGCGGAGATCGCTCTTTCTCTCTTATCCTGAATCCCGTAGGCAAAGCAGGTCCTTCCCAGCGCAGACGATAAGCTTGAGGAGAACTCTAGTAGCCTCGGATAATCTGGTCTCTTGCCCTTGAGCCAGATCAAAGGAGTCGAAACCCAAAGCTCTCCAACCATCCATCGCTCTACGGTCTCTTTGACTTCCTTGATCGCACTGTCCAACAATCGCCCGATGAATTGCTGGTCAAACATCCGCCAATCGTCGGTACGTATTTCACCTGCCTCAAATGCTCGGACTGTCGCGAAGATGAGCATCAATTTTCCAACAAAGTCCCGCTCAGAGAGCATCAAATGCTCGTAGACGCTTCTACGAGCCTCCTGCCAGGATAAAATGAACTGGCGAGCTTCCTTCCTGAAGATTGGCTGTCTCCATGAGTCGGTCACTCCTACAAGCGACCGAGCTAGGCGTTCCGGAACGGCAAAGTCAACTCGAAGGCCTATGTGGTAGGCCATTCGATAGACATTATCGATATTGTCGATATCAATGTCGCCAGAGATGATGCGACCGACGCGCCCGCCCCCTCGAATAGCATCCATTATTCCGCGCAGTATCCCTTCGAAATTTCGAGGTGAATAAGCTGTTGCCCACTCGCGAAGACCCGGGCCTCTACCCAATAATATCTGCAGGTCAGCTCCGAGAAGTTCTTCCTCGCTGTCCAAGAGAATCTCGCGCAGGCGCTCTTCGTGGGAAAATCGCGTTCCAACGTATTGCAGGGCTTCCTCGATAAGGTGGCCGAATGACGTTATTGCCCAATCATGCAACAGCGCAGCGCCATCGAGGACGAGTAACTCGTCGCGATCGAGCGTCGGCCTGAGTGCCAAGAGCGTCGACAGATGCGCGACACCGAGCACATGTTCGAACCGCGATAAGTTTGCAATTGACGGGATATCAATCGAGTCAATGTTTGACAACCTGACATGTCGCAGCCGTTGAACGATAGGCCTCTGCACCAAGTTCTGCAGGTGCTCGTTTAGGCCGATTGATCCATAGAGAGGGTCGATAAACGGCCGATTTGTAAGCGAACTCATTGCTTCGTCTCCGCCGCTTGTTGGGTTTTTGGAGAGGCTTCGACAGTCCCAGCAACATCAACGTAAGTCTGGATTAGGCGCCATTCATTGGCTCCAAGCCCGGAGTCCACGAAGACGGTAAGCATGCCCCCCCACAACTTCTCCGAAGGTATCACATGACGAAGGAATATTCTAAATTGCTCCACCGATTCGAGATCTGTGAGGGCGCTTGTAAATTCATAAATAACGAGCGTTGGCCTTCGATTTTCGTTGCCGCTCCTTTTGAATTTTTTAAATGCCGCCGACGATGCGCTGTGGATGCCGGCGTAAGTACGTTTCGATTTAATTAGCCGGGCGCCGGTGCGAGCGAACTCGCGATCCTTTTTGGCGTAGATGGAATCGATAAAAGCGAAGTGGCTCGAATAGGCGTCGATTGCAATTACGTTGGCTGCGCTCTCCACCCAATCCTTGTCCATTGCAGCCTTCAGTTGCTCGATAAAGTCCACTGGGTGATTCGCAACTGTTATGTACTGGACAAAGTTGCCACTGCGGAGGAATGCAGCGCTTAGTTCGACCAATATTTCCGTCGAGACATTGAGCCTCTCAACCTGAATTCCGATAGAAAACAAAACGTCGAGAGGCGACTTCTTTGAGAAGTCAGGATTGTGCTTAGATAGAATCGACAAGATTGTGCGGAGAAGATCGTCGTCGACAGGGAGGGCATTGTGCGCGTAGCTAGGCTGTTGGCTGACAAGCGATTTGAGGCGCTTCAGCGGCCTAATTAGAGGCAGGTGAGTTAGATTGATTCTGTCGACAAAATAGATGAACCTGATCGTGGTCCGATAGACGACCACAAACGAAACTACAAGAGCAGCCAGGAAAAGCGCTGTTGCGATTCTTAAGCCGAGGGGGGCCCAGTCATCTGGCAGGAAGAATGCTGCGGTTGTAGCAATGGCCACGAGGAGGCAGAGCAGGAAAACGGGGAAGACGTCATTTATTACGAAGGGTGATTTCCGTTCTCTGCCCACCAATGTGTAAAGGCCAATATGGAATGCCACTAGGCCGGCAGTGGCTGTAAGCAGCGGCCAGGGATTTTCGACCGTAAGCGCCGCCATCACTAGACCTGTTCAATCGTGGTATCTTCGAGAACCTCGACGTCAATTTGGTCTAGTTGAGAAATTGAATCATCAATGGCTTGCCCCCATAAATCTACTTGTTGATGAAGCAATTCGTCTGACAATGAAACATTCGAAACTTGCTGGAGGCACTTCTGCTCTAGCGACTCGGCGCTGAGACCGAGATCTCGCAATTCCTGCTCGGCTTCCGCTCGCGAAGCTAAATCATACGCCGGCAGCAACAGGCGAATTCTGTGGCGGCTCAGGATGCTTGAAAGTCGGGATATCGCAATCGGTGATTGTTCAGGCCAGCTGCTCTGATATTTCGCGTACCCGAAAGCTAGGTTCGGTATGTTGAGGCGGAAAGCCAAAACCGACGATGCAACCACATAGGAATGATGACAGGGTAGGCAGGTTTGCTTGTAGAAGGATGTATCGGTTTTCAAAGCTGTCGGCTGCTTGACGTGAAGCCAACGGGTCGACTTCCGAAGCAGGTATCTCAATTCTCATATTCTTTGGCGGACTCTATTCAGCCCAATGAGATGACCCGACGAAATCGTAATCAGGCACACGTCCGTGCCGGACTGACTAAGTCTAGCAGCAGCGATTGTTGAGTCGCGGCCGCCCGAAAACATAACGGCGCAGCCAGCCTCTGTTGTTGGCGAGAACGAGTTATCCAATTTGGGGAACTCCGAACTATAGCCTTGGGTGCAATCCTACTATCCTGAATGGTATCAACGATCGAGGTGATTCTAAAACGCGAGGTTCCAAAGGTTTTGGATATTCCCACAATTGATCGCGGACCTTCAGGATTTCCTCAAGCAAAAACAAAAACGGCCGGATCTTTCGATCCGGCCGTCACGCAAAACTCTACTTGGCTAAGCCTACGCCACGCGACGCTACTTAGCCCCCGCCCTGACTTGAAAACTCTTAGCTGGCCTTCTTCGCCGGCGCGTCGCCGACCTTCTTCTGGATGGCGCGCTTCAGCTCGAGGGCGCGCGGCGACAGGGCGTCGGCGCTGGCCTTGAGCAGGAAGGCGTCGAGGCCGCCATTGTGGTCGACGCTCTTCACCGCGTTGGTGGAGACGCGCAGGCGCACGTTGCGCTCCAGGGCTTCCGAGATGAACGTCACGTTGACGAGGTTCGGCAGGAAGCGGCGCTTGGTCTTGATGTTGGAGTGGCTGACCTTGTGGCCGACGAGGGGGCCCTTGGCCGTCAGTTCGCAGCGGCGAGACATGTCACAAATCCTTTAGTTCGAGCCCCAAACGAGTTGCGGCCGCCATCCGGGGCGCCACAGGGGCAAATTCTCTGTCCTTGCAGGGAGCGGGCGGACGTATAGGGGGGAAGGGGCGGGCAGTCAAGGTTTTGGGGCGGATTTCGTGGTTCGGTCGTGCCCCGCGGGCGGTGTCATCGCCCGGCTCGACCGGGCGATCCAGTATTCCACCAGCGGGGCTTGAGTCGAGGGGGCGCGGCGTACTGGATGCCCCGCCTGCGCGGGGCATGACAGCGAGGGGCGGCGGCGCATGACATCGGCGCCCCGGGGTAGCCGGGTGCGCGCTCCTGACACGCACCGATCACCAAAACGGCAATGTTTGTCGCGCCTTACCATCACATAAAGGGCGCATTCACCGCCGAAATATCAGGTGGAGTTCCGCCGCCTTGCGGCCCGGACACATTGTTTGCTGCGGTTTTTGGCTTAAGTAACAACCGTTCGCGCCCCGATTGGACCGTTTCGTGCTCAAAACCTCCCGACGACTGCCCCGGCTTCGCGCCGGCCGGCTGGCCTTCGCCGCCTGTTGCGGCCTGGCGCTGGCGTGGGGGGCCGATCCCGTGGCGGCGCAGGGCAAGCTCGAGGCGCAGTATGAGGCGACGCTGGCGGGCATTCCCGTCGGCCGGGGCGCCTGGAACATCGACATCCAGGACGACGTATTCGCCGCGGCGGCCTCCGGCGGCACCACGGGACTGCTGAAATCCTTCGCGGGCGGGTCCGGCACCGGCGCCAGCCAGGGGCGCGTCGTCAACGGCGCGCTGGTTGCGACCGGCTACCAGGCCTCCACCACGACCTCGAAGAAGACGGAAAACATCCACATCACCCTCGACAAGGGCAATGTGAGGGAGTTCGGCATCGAGCCGGAGCCGCCGGTCGATCCTGATCGCATCGTCGTCACCGATGCGCATCGCCGCGGCGTGTTCGATCCGATGACGGCCTCGATGCTGCGCGTGCCCGGCACCGGCGATCCGCTCACGGCGGACGCATGCCACGCTGGCGCGCCGGTGTTCGACGGCCGCATGCGCTACGAGCTCAAGCTCGATTTCAAGCGCATGGAGACGGTGAAGGCCGAGAAGG
>Ga0209564_1003692_pt1 | contig 10082 bp, 8 predicted proteins | sample AraplaCol_mMF_r2_FD_184272 | JGI IMG/M metagenome (GOLD analysis project Ga0209564, IMG submission 184272) | Arabidopsis root microbial communities from North Carolina, USA - plate scrape MF_Col_mMF_r2 (SPAdes) (version 3) | ecosystem: Host-associated > Plants > Roots > Endosphere | place: USA... | reverse complement strand
GTGCCGGGCCGGCCAGTTTCATGCGCGGGCGCAGCGCCGCGATGCGCCCGTGCAGCGCCCCGCGGCGGCCGTTCACGTCGGCCAGGATCGCCGCCTGGTATTCGGATGCCTGTCGCACCAGCTCGGGAGCAACGCGCTCAAAGTCACGGATGATGTCTTGTGTCATGAAAGTGTCCTGAAGAAAAATAATTGAACCGTATTCAGTGAGTGCGATGTGAAAGAGTTGCGCGCAGGCCCCGGCAGCCGCAATGGTCTCAGTCCGCCTTGGCGCCCGATTCCTTGACGAGCTTTCCCCAGCGGACGATGTCGTCACGGATCAGCTTGCCGAACTGCTCGGCCGAGCTGCCTTCGACATTGGCTCCCTGGTCGCGCAGCTTCTTCGCCAGCACGGGGTCCTTCAGCGCCTTGTTGATGTCGGCACTCAGTTTGGCGGCGACGTCCCTGGGCATGTTGGCGGGGCCGAGGATGCCGAACCAGGTCACGGCCTGGAAGTCCTTGTAGCCTGATTCGGACACCGTCGGTACTTGCGCCTGTTCGTCGGCGCGCTTGAGCGAGGTGACGGCGATCGCACGCATCTTCCCGTTCCTGATGTGGCCGAGCAGCGTCGGAATCGACGAGACATGCAACTGCACCTGTCCGCTGATCACGTCGGTCGCGGCCTGCGACGCGCCTTTGTACGGTACATGCGTCAGCTTGATGCCCGCGGCCTTCTGAAAGGACTCGATCGCCAGGTGGCCCACTGTGCCGTTGCCGGAGGTGGCGTAGTTGAGCGAGCCGGGATTTTCCTTGGCGGCCTTCACCACGTCGGCGAGCGTGCGGTAGGGGGAATCCGCCCCCGTGGCGATCAGGAGAGGCGAGCTTGCCACCAGGCTGAGCGGGGTCAGGTCCTTGACGGGGTCGTACGGGAGCTTTGCATACAGCGTCGGGTTGATGGCCAGGTTGCTGGTCTGGCCCAGCACCAGTGTGTAGCCGTCCGCGGGCGCCTTGGCCGCCGCGTCGACGCCGAGGTTGCCGCCGGAGCCGGGCTTGTTGTCGATCACGAAGTTGTAGCCCGACCCCGCCATTTTGTTCGCCACTTCGCGGGCGATCAGGTCGGTGCCGCCGCCCGGCGTGAAGGGCACGATCAAACGGATGGGCTTGGTGGGCCAGGCCTGTGCATGAGCGGCGGGCGCTAGTAAAACGGCGGCAGCGAGGACGGCCGCGGCACGGCGGGAAAACTGCATGTCTTTGTCTCCTGGATCGTTGTGTTGGCCGCACGGGGCAGAACGTGCAGCTTTTGGCGAATTCTGGATTGACGTTGCACTCAATAGAATGGCGTTTCGTACAGTGAACCATGGTGCAACATGCGCAACGCGATGACCAAGCCGCAGACTGAAGAAAAAGCCGAAGGCGTGATCGCCGTGCGGCGCGCCCTCTCGCTGATGGAGGCCTTCGAGGTGGGAGAGTCCACGCTCTCACTGGCGGAAGTCAGCCGGCGCGCCGGCATGCACAAAACCACCGCCCTGCGGCTGGCCCGCACCCTGGCCCTGTCGCACTACATGGTGCAGACCGAAGACGGGCAGTGGCGACTGGGCCCGGCCGCCGGATGGCTGGGCGCGCGCTACCAGGCTGGCTTCGATGTGAACAACGTCGTCGAGCCGGCGCTGCACCAGCTGGTGAAGGACACAGGCGAAAGCGCTTCGTTCTACGTGCGCGAGGGCGGCATCCGATCCTGCGTGGCGCGCGTGGAGGGGCCGCAATCGGTTCGGCACAACGTGCGCATCGGAGAGCGGCTTCCGCTCGACAAGGGCGCGCCCGGACGGGTGATCCTGGCTTTCAGCGGTGCGGCCGGTGAGCCCTACGAATCCATCCGCAAATGCGGCTACCACCTCTCCCTGGGCGAGCGCGAGGCCGAGGTGGCCAGTGTGGCTGCCCCCGTGTTCGGGCTCAACTGGCGGCTGCTGGGTTCGATGTGCATCTCCGGCCCGAGTTCGCGCCTCACCCGTGCAAAGCTTGAGAAGCACGCAAAGCTCGTGATCCAGGCGGCCAACCAGCTCTCTTACGCGCTGGCGGGGAGCCGGTCGGCGGCAACACCGGCCGCAGTCTCCCGCTGGCATCCTTGAAGCGGTTGCGGGAAGTTGCGCAGCTCAAAGCGCTTCAGTTTCCCGCCTCGCCTCTCGCCACACCGCCGGTGTTGAACCCACTTCGCGCCTGAACACGGCGTTCAAATACTGCACCGAGCGAAAGCCCGAGGCCAGCGCAATCTCCGCGATGCCGGTGTCCGTGTGGGCCAGCAGTTCGAAGCAATGCTCCAGCTTGCGCTGCAGGATCTGGTCGTGCACCGAGCGTTTGAGGTCCCGGCGAAAGTACATCTCCAGCGACGAGCGCGACATGCCCATCATCTCGGCCACCTGCTCGGTCTTGATGCCCTGGCAGGCGTACTGGCGTATGTAATAGAGCGCGCGCATCACCGGCGGGCTGTGCTGCACATTGCGCGCGGTCGATGCCCGGCTGTGCACATCGGCCGGCGGCACCACCACGCGGGCGCCGCGCACCGGCGAGCCGCTCAGCGCCTGGTGCAACAGTTGCGCCGCCCGGCGGCCCATCTCGGCCGTGCCCTGGCTCACCGAGCTGAGTTCGATGCGTGTGAGATGTTGGCCCAGCGTGTCGTTGTCGATGCCGATGATCGCCACTTCGTCGGGCACGGCGATGTTGGCGACGATGCAGGCCTGCAGCAGTTGGCGCGCCCGCGCGTCGGTCACGGCGACGATGCCGATCGGTTTGGGCAGGCTGTCCAGCCAGGCGATCAGTTTTTTGGTGGCGCTCCCCCATGTCGGGGCGCTGGTGGCCAGGCCGCGGTGGATCTCGCCTGAAGCACCGTCGCGCGCCAGCCATGCCGAGAAGGCTCTTTCGCGTTCCTGCGCCCAGCGGTTGAGCGGCGATTCCGGAAGGCTGTAGCAGGCGAAGCGTGTCACACCCGCTTCCACCAGGTGCTCAAGCGCGCGCGCCACGAGAAGACGGTTGTCGGTGGCCACATAAGGCACCTGCCCAGGATAGGAGGCGGGGTCTTCGTACGAGCCGCCGATGGCGATGACAGGGACGTGGGCGCCTGTGAGGGCTCGAGCGACGGCGGGGTCGTCGTAGTCCGCAATGATGCCGTCGCCCTCCCACTCGTGGATGCCGTCCAATCGAAAACGAAAGTCCTCTTCCAGGAACAGGTCCCAGGCCATGCGCGTCTGTTTCACATAGTCACCGATACCGACAAGAATCTCGCGGTCGTAAACCTTGCTGGCATGGAACAGCAGGGCCACACGCAGAACCGCGGGGCCGCTTGTCCGGTTGAACTGGCGCATGGTTGGGCTTTTGTTCATGAAGGGCTGATCTTGGCACATTGCGCCAATTGCTGCGATGCAGAAAGAAATTTCATAACCCGCGCTCGGCAATTTCGCAAGCTGCTGTGGCGGCGCAACCGCTAGCATCGCCACTCTGTTGATATTGATGCGGATGGGGCCGGCCCCATCGCATGGCTTCGCCACGGCATACCGGCGTCGACGGCAAACGAAGACGCCGTTTCCGCGTGCGCGAAAAGCAAACGGCATTTGGGCAAACCAACGAGGAACTCGATGACTGAGCCAACCCGCTATCCGAGTCTTGACGGCAAGAGCGTGCTGATCTCCGGCGGCGCGACCGGGATAGGCGCGGCCCTCGTGGAGCATTTTGCCGCGCAAGGCGCCAAGGTGGGGTTTGTGGATATCGACGCCGAAGGCGCCCGGGCATTGCTGGCCAGGCTGGAGCGCGAAGGGCTGCGCGGCGTCCATTTTGAAGAATGCGATGTCACGGACATTCCCCGCTTGCGCAGCGCCATTGGCGCCCTTCGTCAGCGCATAGGGCCCATCCAGGTGCTGGTGAACAACGCGGCGAACGACGAGCGCCATCTCATTGAAGAAACGACACCTGAGTCATGGGATGCCGGCGTCGCGGTAAATCTGAAGCACTACTTTTTCGCCGCGCAGGAAGTCTTCAAGGACATGAAAGCCCTGGGCGGAGGCTCGATCATCAATTTCGGCTCGGTGAGCTGGATGGTCAAGGTGGGCGGGATGCCGGTGTACACAACCTGCAAGTCGGCGGCTCAGGGACTCACTCGCAGCCTTGCGCGCGACTTCGGCCCCCATCACATTCGCGTCAACACGGTTGTGCCGGGATGGGTCATGACCGAAAAGCAGCTGCGGCTGTGGGTGACGCCGCAAGCGAAGATCGAACTGGCCAAGGCGCAATGCCTGCCCGGTGAACTGTCGCCCGCGGACCTCGCCCGCGCCGTGCTCTTTCTCGCTTCCGACGACAGCAGCATGATGACCGCGCAGGACCTGGTTATTGACGGTGGATGGACATGAACTCCGCGGCGGCTCGTGATCTCATCCTGGTGACGGGCGCGACCGGCAAAGTCGGGCAGGCGTTCATCGCCCGGCTGCTGGGCGATGAACGTTATGACGGTTTCGGGGTTCGTGCGCTGTGCCACAAGCGAAGCCTGCCCCCGCATCCCCGCGTGGAATCGGTGCAAGGCTCCATACAGAATCGTGCCGACGTTCACCGTGCACTGGAAGGCGCCACGCATGTGCTGCACCTGGCGACCAGCAAGGAAACGCCGGACGATGTGATGGACGTAGCCGTCAAAGGCATGTTCTGGCTGCTTGAGGAGTGCCGCGCGAGCAAGGCATTGCGGCAGTTCCTGCTCGTGGGCGGAGATGCCGCGGTCGGCCATTTCTATTACCGGCACACCGTTCCGGTCGTGGAGAGCCAGCCGCACAGCGCCTACCCGGGCTGCTATGCACTGTCCAAAGTGCTGGAAGAAGTCATGCTGGAGCAATACCAGATCCAGTATGGGCTCAACGGCTGCTGCCTGCGTGCGCCGTGGATCATGGAAAAGGACGACTTCCGCTACTCCCTGTCCTTCGGTGACGACGTCTTTGGCGGTCCCCGCTGGCACGAACTGGTCGGGCCGTCCCGTGCGCGCGACTATGTGGCTTCGGGGGCCGTTCCGGTCATGTTGGACCTGCAAGGCAAGCCGGTCAAGCGCAACTTCGTGCATGTGGACGACCTGGTGGACGCGTTGTTGCTGGCGCTCGATGCGCCGCAAGCCCGGCACCAGCGCATGAACATCTGCATGGATGAGCCGGTCGACTACGGCGATCTCGGCGACTACCTGGCACGCACGCGCGGTGTGCCGCTGGTGCCGGTGCCCACACCCTACCACTCGACATGGCTGGACAACAGCAAGGCGAAATTCCTCCTGGGCTGGCGACCGCGCTACGACATGGCGCGGTTGGTGGAGGCCGCGTGGGCTTATCAACGCCCCGCTGACGAGCCTCGGGTCGTCTGGTACCCCGGATAGGAGCACCGTTCCTCCCGCTGCCGCACCGGGAGGAACAGATAAACAGAAGAATCGAGTGACGGCACGCTTGAAAAAATCAACTTGAGGAGACAAGACATGAACATGAGACAGTTTCAGCGACGCGCATTCACGGCGGTTCTGGCCGGCGCAGGCCTTGTGCTGGCGTTCAGCCCTTCTGCCCATGCCCAATCCGCCGGCAAAAAACTGGTGATCGGGTTTGCCCAGACCGGCGCCGAAAGCGAATGGCGAACCGCCAACACCGATTCGGTCAAGGCGGCGGCCAAAGCGGCCGGCCACGAACTGAAATTTTCCGACGCGCAGCAAAAACAGGAAAACCAGATCAAGGCGATCCGCTCCTTCATCACCCAGAAGGTGGACGTCATCATCCTCGCGCCGCTGGTCACCACCGGCTGGGACACGGTGCTCAAGGAGGCCAAGGCCGCGAAGATCCCCGTGATCCTGGAAAGCCGCAACGTGGTGGTGAAGGACCCGTCCACCTGGACCACCTTCATAGGTTCCGACTTTGTCGAGGAAGGCCGCCGTGCGGCGAACTGGCTTCTCGAAAACACGAAGAGCAGTACCGGAACCATCAACATCGTCGAACTGCAGGGAACGGTGGGGTCCGATCCTGCGATTGACCGCAAGAAGGGTTTTGATGAAGTCATCAAGGCGAACCCGCGCTACAAGGTCATCCGTTCCCAGACCGGCGACTTCACGCGGGCCAAGGGCAAGGAAGTGATGGAGGCTTTCCTCAAGGCCGAGGGCAAAAAGATCAACGTGCTTTATGCGCACAACGACGACATGGCCATAGGCGCGATCCAGGCGATCGAAGAGGCGGGCCTCAAGCCGGGCAAGGACGTCCTGGTCATCGGCGTCGATGCCGTGAAGGGCGCCTTCGAGGCCATGATGGCCGGCAAGATGAACGTGAGCGTGGAATGCAACCCGCTTCTGGGCCCACAGCTGATGGAGGCCGCGGCCAAGGCCGCCGCCGGCCAGACCCTGCCGCGCTGGATCAAGTCGATCGAAGGGGTATTCCCCGCGGAAGTTGCGGCCAAAGAGTTCCCCAACCGAAAGTACTAACAATGGCCGCTCGGCTTTGAAACGGTTTTGCCATTCGTAGGGTGACCAGAGCAACCGGCCTGGGAGTCGCCGCTCACTACGATTAACCCGTGCGGTTTCGCGACCGCATTCGTGCCGCCAGGCCGGCACCTTATAACAGGAGACAACCATGCATACGAGACGAGACCTTCTTGCCGCCAGCGCGGGCGCAGCACTGGCCGGTATCGCGGGAACGGCGGGCGCCCAGACCTATGAGCCCGCCTGCTTCAAGCCTTTTTCCTCCAGCACCAAGACCATCCAGTACCCGGCCAAAAAAGGGCCGTACCGCATCGCCCTGGCCAACGGCTACGCGGGAAACAGCTGGCGCATCCAGATGATCAAGTCGCTCAAGGCCTATGCGGCGACGCCCGACATGAAGCCCCACATCAAGGAGCTGAAGGTGGTCTCCACCGGCACCGACGTTGCCGCGCAACTGGGTGCCATCGACAACTTCATCAATGCGGGCTTTGACGCCATCCTCACCATCGCGGTGTCGCCGACGTCCTTCAAGCCGGTGATCAAGCGCGCCAAGGATGCGGGCGTGGTCCTGATCCCCTTCGACAACGTGCTGGACACCGATGAGGTCATCCAGGTCAACGAAGACCAGTTCGAGATGGGCCGCCTCATGGGGCGTTGGCTGGAGAAGAACGGGGCCACCAGCGGCAAGGTGCTGGAAATCCGCGGCTTGCCGGGCAATTCCGTCGACCGCGACCGGCACCTGGGCTTTCGCGAGGTTATGGAAAAGCACAAGGGCCTGCAGATCGTCGAGGTGGTCGGCAACTGGGACGACGGCACTTCCCAGAAAGTGGCGGCGGACGCCATCGCCGTGCATGGCCGTTTCAGCGGCATCTATACCCAGGCCGGCTCCAACGGCACGGTGCGCGCGCTCATCGAGGCCAAGCATCCCTTTGTGCCGATTGGCGCCGAAGGAGAGAACGGTTTTCGCAAGATGGTCTACGAGCACCACAAGGATGGACTCAAAGGCGCTTCGGCCGCGCAGTCCCCCGGCCTGGTGGCAGTGGCATTGAAGGCGGCCGTTGCCGCGCTGCAAGGGCAGAAGCTGCCCCAGTACATCTCGGTACCCATTCCTTATGTGGAATACCCGCAGATGGCGCCGGGCAAAAACTTCTACCCCGACCTGCCGGACACCTTTTATGTGGCCAATGAGTTCCCGCCGTGCAACATCAACATCACGGCGCCGGACATCATGAAGCAGAGCGAAGGCAACACCTGAAGGAACGCGCCCGTGCCCGAAGCTTTACTGCAACTGCAGGGAATCTCCAAGCGCTACGCCGGCGTGCGCGCGCTGGACGGCGCGGACCTCACCTGCCATGCCGGTGAAATCCACGCCGTGCTCGGGGAAAACGGCGCGGGCAAGTCCACCCTGATCAAGACTATTGCCGGCGTGGTGCAGCCCGATGCCGGCCGCATCCTCATGGAAGGCGCCGAGGTACGGCTGGCTTCGCCGAACCAGGCGCGCGACCATGGCATCGCCTGCGTGTTCCAGGAACTGTCCCTGGTGCCCGACCTCTCGGTGGCGGAGAACATCTTCCTGTCGCGGCCGCCGCGCCGGCGCGGGTTGATCGATGCCAAGGCGCAGCAGGACCAGGCCCTCGCGTTGCTGGACATGCTGGGCTGCGGCGATATCCATCCCAAGGAGCGCGTGCGGGACTTGCCGCTTTCGCGCCGCCAGCTGATCGAGATCGCCAAGGCGTTGAGCCTGCAGCCGCGTCTGCTGATCCTGGATGAGGCGACCTCCGCGCTGAGCAGCGAGGACGTGGAGCGGCTCTACAAACTGTTGTTCGAACTGCGGGCGCGCGGCGTGGGCACCCTGTTCATCTCGCACCGCATGCATGAAGTCAAGGCGCTGGCCGATACCTGCTCGGTGTTTCGCAGCGGCCGGCGCGTGGACACCTTCGCCAGCGGCACGCGCTCCGATGCGCAGGTGGTGCAGCTGATGATAGGCCGCGACGTCGCCAAGACCTATCCGCCGAAAACCGGCCCCTCGCCCTGGGCGCAGCCCGCCATCAGCGTGCAGGGCCTGAGCTGGCCCCCCGAGCTGCACGACATCTCGCTGGAGATCAAGGCCGGCGAAATTGTCGGGCTGGGTGGCTTGGATGGGCAGGGCCAACGCGAGCTGCTGCTGGCGCTGTTCGGCGTGCTCAAGGGTGTTGATGGCAAGGTGCATGTGTTTGGCCAGCTGCGCCGCGACCTGGCGCCGTATGTCTGCAAGGGTGCGGAGCTGGGCATCGCCCTGATCCCGGAGGACCGAAAGACCGAGGGGCTGATCCTGCCCATGAGCATCCGGGAGAACATGAGCCTGGCCAATCTCCCTGCGCTCGGCCGCCTGGGTGTGCTAAGCGCGGTGGCGGAGCGCTCGGCCGTGGCGCGCATGGTGGAGCAATTGCGCATCAAGATCGGCTCCGCGCAAGACCCGGTGCAGACCTTGTCGGGCGGCAACCAGCAAAAGGTCGTCATCGCCAAATGGCTCATGGCCCAGCCGCGCGTGCTGCTGCTCAACGACCCGACCCGCGGCATCGACGTGGCCACCAAACAGGAGCTGTACGTGCTGCTGCGCGAACTCGCCGGCCAGGGCGTGGCCGTGCTGATGTATTCCACAGACTATGAAGAACTGATAGGCCTGGCCGACCGCGTGCTCATCATGTACGAAGGCCGTATAGCCCGCACGCTGGTGGGTGACGACATCAGCGAACACGCGATCGTGGCTTCGTCGCTCAATGTTTCCTCCGGCGGCGGGGAGGCCGCCACCGTATGAGCCGGCGCGGCGACTGGGGCATGGCCCTGCGGCGCAACGGGGGACCGCTGGCTGCGCTGTCGGTGTTCATCGTGATGTTCGTGCTGTTCCTGGTCGAGCACCCGCGCTCGGTTTCCGCGGCCATCGTTACCACCGCGTCCAACAAGGCGGTGCTACTGGCCATCGTGGCGATGGCGCAGACGCTGCCTGTCATCACCCGCGGGCTGGATCTTTCCGTCGGCATGGTGATGGTGCTGACCGGCTGCCTTGCCTCGGTGGTTGTGAACGGGGCGCCCTGGCAGGTGGCCGTGGGCGTTGTGCTGGTGCTTGCATGCGGCGCGGCGGCGGGTGCGCTCAACGGCGCCATCGTGGTGTTTGGGCGCCTGCAGCCCATCATCGTCACGCTGGCAACCGGCGCGGTGTATTTCGGCTTTGCGCTGCTGCTGCGGCCCGCGCCGGGCGGTGAGGTCAGCGAGGGGCTGTCGGACGCGCTGACCGGCCGGCTGTTCGGGATCATCCCCAGCACCCTGGTCCTGCTGGCCGTGCTGGTGGTGCTCGGGTGGATGCCTTTGAAGCGGACGCTGGTCGGCCGCGCATGCTATGCCGTCGGGTCTTCGGAGCAGGCGGCCTACCTGTCCGGCGTTCCGTCGGATCGCGCCAAGTTCCTGGCTTACACCGTTGCAGGGCTGCTTTCGGGCGTCGCGGGGCTGCTGCTCTCCCTGATCGCGCTGTCGGGCGAAGCCAGCGGCCCGCAGGCCGGCTTGTACACCCTCAATTCCATTGCGGCGGTTGTGATAGGCGGCACCTCCCTGTACGGCGGCACCGGCGGCATGGTCGGCTCCATACTTGGCGCCTTTGTGC
>Ga0209564_1003687_pt1 | contig 10101 bp, 10 predicted proteins | sample AraplaCol_mMF_r2_FD_184272 | JGI IMG/M metagenome (GOLD analysis project Ga0209564, IMG submission 184272) | Arabidopsis root microbial communities from North Carolina, USA - plate scrape MF_Col_mMF_r2 (SPAdes) (version 3) | ecosystem: Host-associated > Plants > Roots > Endosphere | place: USA... | reverse complement strand
CGCGGTGCCGCCCGACAGCGTGCCGCGCATGTCGCGCACGCGGCCCTTCACGCGCGCGGCCGGCGCGCCGAACACGCGCCTCGCCTCTTCCTGCACGAAGAAGGTGCCGAGCTCGAACGGCACGGAGTCGTAGCCGCAGGAGAACACGATGCGCGCGCCGCTCGCCTTGGCCGCGTCACCGTATTTGTCGATCATCTGCCGCATCCAGACCGGCTCGCCGCACAGATCGAAATAATCGGTTCCGCCGGCGACGCAGGCAGCTAACAGGTCCTCGCCGTAGAACTGATACGGACCGACCGTCGTGATCACCGACTTGGTCCGCGCCACCATCGCCTTCAGCGATGCGGCATCGGATGCGTCCGCCACGATCAGCGGCCTGTCCGCGGGCGCACCGATCGCATCACGCACCGATTTCAGCTTGTCGAGGCTGCGGCCCGCCATCGCCCATTTGAGCGCCTTGTCGTCCCTGTAACGCGCCGCCAGATATTCGGCGACCAGCTGGCCGGTGAAACCGGTCGCACCGTAGACGACGATGTCGAATTCCTGAGAGCTCATGGTCGTCCCTTACTTTTTCGCGTAACTCACGCCCATGCCAGCACGGACGTCGCTTTGAATGCCATAGGGCGGGATCGGATAGCGCAGGCCGTTCTTCGCCAGCGCCTTCATGCCCACAACCGCCTTGGCGAGATGCGAAGGCTTCAGCGCCATCAGCATCTCCTCGTCCGGCACGCCGCCATAGCGCCGTTCGGCATAGCATGGCAAGGACAGGCTGGGCTCGCCCGTTTTCAACGCCCGCCCCCAGGAATCGGCGCAGGCGGTCTCGCCGACCACGCCCCATTCGAACTTCTTGTAGCCGGTATATTGCAGCCCGTTGATCAGGATGATCATCTGCCCCGGCGTCGCGTAGACGAGGCAGATGTCGGGCGGATCGAGCCGGCCGCTCTGAAGCGGACTGACCGCGAGCGCCTGATACTGGCCGAACGGAACCACGTCCAGCGCCTCCTGGCGCTTGCGCGCGTCCTCCGCCGTGCCGTGCCAGACCCCGACATAGTTTTCGCCGGCGAGCCATTTGTCGTCCTGGGGCGCAAGGCCGATCACCGCGCGACACTGTGCGCCGACGAGATCGTCGGCGGTGATGCCGACGGTCCAGCCGAGCCGCGCCGCCATGCTGACGATCTGGTCGGTGGTGTGGATCGCGTTCGGCCGCCGGATCTTGGGGATCGCTTCCATGTCCGCGGCGTGCGCGAACAGCTTCATGCCGATCACATTCGTCTTCAGCCGCAACAGGCTGTTGAGATCGGCGACGAGACCGGCAAGGTCGATTGTCTCTGCACTCTGCTGCAACATGGCGTCCTCCGGCCGGCGGATCGCCGGTGCTTTGTTCTTGTTGTGCGAGCCTAGTCCGTGGCCGGGCCCGGAAGCAACTCGTTGGTCCGGCCCATGGCGCGGTACGTCAACAGACCGATCCATTCGCGCATGGCAATGTCGGTCTTGGCGAGCCCTTCGCCGCCGACACGGGTGAATGCGAAGAGATCGTCACGCCCGCCCATGCGCCAGTCCACGGGATAGGCCTCGACGTCGAATCCTGCCTTGCGGAAAATCCCCATCGAGCGCGGCATGTGGAAGGCCGACGTCACCAGCAGCCAGCGCTCGCCCGGCTTCGGCGACACCAATTGCTTGGTGAAGATCGCGTTCTCCCAGGTGTTGCGGGAGTCGCGCTCGAGGATCAGGCGCTCTTTCGGTATGCCCAGGCTCTCCAGCACCGGTGCGGAATAGTCGGCCTCCTTGGCCTCGGTCGAGATCAGGTTCGCGGTACCCCCGGTGAAAACGATGCGCGCCTTGGGATAGCGGCGGGCAAGATCGGCCGGCGCGAACAGGCGATCCGCCGCATGCCGCACCACCGGCGTGCGATGCGCAGCCGACAGGTCGGTGTCGACGGAGCCGCCAAGCACGATGATGCCGTCGGGCGCCCCGCGCGAGGGGTCCCACGCCGGAAAGCGCGACTCCAGCGGATAGAGCAGCAGGTTGCCGAGCGGCGAGAACGCCGCCAGCACCAGCAGCACCAGCGTGGTCACCGCAAGCTTGCGGCCGAGCGCGGCAAAGCGCGTCAGCATTAGCAGCAGCGACAGGATGCCGAGCTCGACCAGCAGGTTGATCGGCAGCAGCGCAATGCCGAGAGTCTTGGACAGGACGAAATACAGGGGAGCCTCGCTGAATTGATATGCCGTGCGCGGGCTTGACCGGCCGGTCCATCTTCAGAAATCTTCTTGAAAGAGGATCGATCGCCCGGTCAAGCCCGGGCATGACAAGCAAAACCGATTGGACGGCTGCAAATGACCCATCACCACCTGCATTCGAGCCCCGAGACCTGCCATTGGGGCTTCTTCGAGGCCGCGCTCAAGCCCGTCCTCACCATCAAAAGCGGCGACGAGGTGACGATCGACACCATCAGCGGCGGTCCGAACATGCTGCCCGACCGCGACAAATTCCACATTCCGCCGGAGATGCACGAGGTTCACGCCAGGAACGAGCGCATGCTGCCCGGCCACATCCTCACCGGCCCGGTCGCGGTCGAGGGCGCCGAGCCCGGCGACGTGCTCGCGGTCGAGATCCTCGATGTCCAGCTCCGGCAGGATTGGGGCTGGAACATGATCAAGCCGCTGTCCGGCACCCTGCCCGACGATTTCCACGAGACGCGCATCCTCAACATCCCGCTCGACCGGTCGCGGATGGTCGGCCGCATGCCGTGGGGCCTCGATCTGCCGCTGAAGCCCTTCTTCGGCGTGATGGGCGTGTCGCCGCCGCCTGGCTGGGGCCGCATCTCCTCGCTGGTCCCGCGCGCGATGGGTGGCAATCTCGACAACAAGGAGCTCGGTGCCGGCGCGACGCTCTATCTGCCGGTGTTCGTCCCCGGCGCGATGTTCTCCTGCGGCGACGGCCATGGCGTGCAGGGCGACGGCGAGGTCTGCGTCACCGCGATCGAGACCGCGCTGCAGGGCCGCTTCCGCCTGACGCTGCGCAAGGACCTCAGGCTCGACTACCCCCGCGCCGAAACGGCGACGCACTACATGACCATGGCGATGGATCCCGACCTCGACCAGTGCGCGGTACGCGCGCTGCGCGACATGATCGTGCTGCTCGGCGAGAAGCGAAACCTGTCGCGCGAAGACGCCTACACGCTGTGCAGCCTGGCTGCCGACCTCAGGGTGACCCAGACCGTCAACGGCTCCAAGGGCATCCATTGCATGATCGAAAAGGCGCTCGTGCACGGCTGAGCAGCCGGGCCATCCCTGACCCGTCAACGCGACGCCGCCGCCCGGCCTGCCGCGCGGCGCGTTGAGTCGTGCCAAAATTCCCGTGCGATTCCAAAGGGCTGATCGTCAAGCAAAGGCTGCATTTGACTTCCGCCCCCGAACCTAAATAGAGTCTTAATCGTTACTTTTATGTACCTGAGTAAGAGGCTAGCGTTCGGGCCATGGCCACCGAAAAAGCCGAGACTGACCGCATTCCCGTAACCTTGGCGCTCTCGACCATCACCTATCTGGAGAAACTGGTGAGACAGGGCACCCACGGCACCAGCGTTCCCGGCGTCGCACGAACCCTGATTGAGGAAGGCATCCGTCTCGCCATCAAGGACGGGCTTCTGTCGATTCGCGACAATGGCAGGACGTGAGCGCGCTCGGTGCGTGATGCGGACGGATCTTGCGATGCGGATGGCCGACATCTGCAACCTGGGACCGTTACAATGCCTGTTCTCTCACCAACCTGGACTGACGAACGAATTGAACTTCTGAAGCAGCATTTCGAAGCCGGCCTCTCCTGCCGCGAGATCGCGGCCGATATCGGCGTCAGCCGCAATGCCGTGATCGGCAAGCTCTCCCGTCTCAACCTGACGCGCAGCCGCGCCGTCGAGGACCGCAGGATCGAGCGCAGCCTTGCGCCGCCGGCACGCGCATCGCGGGCGGTGCCGCGGCTGCAATACGAGATGCTCGCAACGATCTACGGCGAGACCGACGCGCCTGTTGCTGCCGGTCCGATCGATGACGCCAATCGCTGCTCGCTGCTGGAGCTCGCTGAGAACCGCTGCCGCTGGCCGATCTCGAGCCCGGGCGCGGAAGATTTCTGCTTCTGTGGCAATGCTGCGCCCGACGGCCAGCCTTATTGCGCCGGCCACAGCCGCCTCGCCTACCGGCCGAACTCGCGTGCCCGCATGATGCGCGGCTAGCGCCCGGCACGACGCGCCTTACTGTCGCGCGGCGGCTCCGCCGTGATCGACGAAGACATCTCCAAAAACGAAAAACCTCCGGCGGGGCATCACCGGAGGTTTCTGGAGGCTTAGCGTGAAGCTAAGAGCCGCAACTTTCGTATCTGGCTGAAAGCTATATAGCTGATTAACTCAGGTAAGTAAATAAGTTTGAAGGCGATCGACTCGCATAGCTCGTCTTCGTCTTCTGCACAGGCCGCTGGATTTTCCGAAGGCCTTCCCCGCGACAAGATTGTCGCGAAAAAGCCCCGGTGGTTTCCCGCCGGGGCTTCGTCGAGTTCGAGAGAACCTTAAAGCCTCACCAGTTGCGCTGGGCGCGCAGCAGCAGGCTGTAGGTGTCCTGGTCCTTCAGCTCGTAGGTGGCCGCCGGCTTGGCGACACCCGTCAGCGCACCGGTCGTGATCACGCCCGAGTACTTCTGGTCGAGATGGCTGTAGGTGAAGTCAGCCGAGAAGGTCAGGTTCTTCACCGGAGTCCAGCGGGTGATCACGCCGACCTGGCCGATGTTGAAGTCCGGGTTGCAGGTGCCGGTCAGGGTCGCGAACGCGGCGCTGCCGCAGATCAGGCCCTTGGCCGTGCCGTTGTAGTTGACCGCAGCCCACGCGCCGTACAGCGCCGTGTTCCAGAACGGGCTCCAGTTGTGGGTGTAGGCACCACGGAAGCCGTAGGTCTTGGTCAGCTCGAGGCCGCCGCCGGGACCGAACACCGCGTCAGACACGCCGGCGAAGCCGATGCTCTGATACGCCGCATTCGAGCTGCCGAACATCGAGTAGCTGGTCGCAGCCAGCTCCTGGAAGTTGTAGCGGCTGGCACCGTCGGTGTAGACGCCCGAGATGTTGATCACGTCGCCGGCGCCGGTCGGGATGTTCTTGATCTGCAAGGCGAGCTGAACGGCCCAGCCCCACTTGTCTTCCGGATGACCGGTGACTTCGCTCGCACCGTAATAGCCGACATGGTTGTCGTGCGCGGCGACCGACGCCTGGAACAGACCCCAGGCCTGGTCGACGCGGACCATGCCGACGATGTCGGGAGCGCGCGTGCCGCCGAGGTCGTTCGAGCCGTAAGCGCCGCCGAGAACGCCGGTGGTGCTCATGCCGGCCGTGTTCCAGACGTTGGTCTGGAAGACCTGCGTCTGGTCCTGCAGCGAGAACGCCGCCGTCACGCCCTGGCCGAAATCGGCCGTGTAGGTGGCCTGAACGACGCCGTTGGTGGTGCCGCTGCCGCCGACCAGCTGGTCGAAGTTGTTGCCGGGATAGTTGATCCAGGGCGCGTCGAACTGCGACACCGCCTTACCGAGGGTGAAGCCGGCGAACTGGATGAAGGCGTAGTAGACGCCGAGGGAGCCGCCCGAGATCGCGCCGTCGGTGCCGTTGACGGCGCCGCTGGAGGAGCCGACGAGGCCGGTACCGGCCGCGTTGAGGCCGAGCGTGCCGCTGTACTGCGTGCCGCCGGTGGCGCTGCCGGTGCCGACATAGTTGCCGGTCGTCCAGGTGAAGACCGCGTCGAAATAGGTGCGGACCACGCCGTACTCGGTCGCGGTGCGCGTGTCGATGTTGAGATCTTCACGAGCGCGCATCGAGTAATAGTTCGTCAGGCGGTTGTTCGCCGCGAACACGTTGCTGTACTGGGCGCTGTAGTTGCCGCCGGCATTGAGCGCGACTTCGGCACGCAGATAGCCGCCCAGCTTGATGCAGGTGTCGCTGCCCGGGATGTAGTAGAAACCCGCGCCGTAGAGCGAGCAGACCTTCACGTACTCGACCGCCTTGGCCTTGACCGGAAGATCAGCCGCCTGAGCTCCGCCGACGGCGATCAGAACCGCCGAAGTGCCGAGCAAAAGGCTCTTCACCATTTTCATATAAAACCTCCAAGTTGCTCATTTTACGGAGACTGGACCGTGAGGCCCCCCAGATCCCCGTCTCTTCAAATCCGCTCGGCCGCTTCGCGCTTTCGGACACACCCGCATTCGACGCGAGGGACGTGAGCGAACCACCTGCAACGGGACGATCGAGTACCCCCCACCGTCGCGAGGCAATATGCCTGCGCCGTTCCACTTATCAAAATAGTTTATTGGCTAAGCTTTCTGGTTTCACTAAACCTGTGCCCCGCACGCAACACCTGGGCCCGCCGAATATGCTGACCGGCTCATCTTTGTAATTTTAGTGACAAAATAACCCTGCTCTGCACTTGCGTCAGGGCAGGCTTGCGTGGACTATGCCCCTCCACGAACACCGGCCTGAAGAATCATTTCACGGGAGTGATGCTGTGTCCGCGACGAGGAAAGAAGGAGCGCGGCTGCGCTCCGTCGGCAATCTGGATATCATCAGGCGCTTCACCTGGGAGATATCCTCGATCAACATGTATCTCGAGGAGCTGCGTCAGTTCTGGGCAAGGACGCTCGGCATCAGCGGCCCGCAATGGTTGATCCTGATGGCGATCTCCGACCTCGACAAGGACGACGGCGTGCCGGTCAACGTGGTCTCCAAGCTGCTCCACGTCGATCCCTCGTTCGTCACCACCCAATCCAAGCTGCTGGAGAAGAAGGGCCTGCTGCGCCGGCGTCCCTCCCCGACCGACGCCAGGGTGGTGCGGCTCTCGCTGGTCGACAAGACCCAGAAGCACATCGCGAGCCTCAACGAGCAGTACAAGACGATTCGCGAATTCGTCTTCCAGGAGTTCGACGAGAACGAGCTGACCGAATTCACGGGCAAGCTAGCGACGCTGAAGACGAGGCTGGAGAAGGCCTGCGTCAGGATCTCGCTCGACTTCTGAGACGGCGATTCTTTTGAAGGCGCCTGCTCGCGCTCAGATCCCACGCCCGGCGCAGAGGCGCGTCTCGAGCCAGTCGAAGATGTACTCGTTGGCAAGGCTCGGATTGTCGGCATGGGCCTGCGCCGCGCCGGTCTCCGCCGCGGTGAACACCTTCAGCATGATATCGGAGCTGCCGAGCCGGGATTGCTGCACAATCTGACGGGCCCGGTCGGCCTTGAGCCAGCCATCCTCGCCGAGCGTGATCAGCACCGGACAGTCGGCGCTGGAGGCCATCAAGGGCGCATGCGGCACCGGGACGATGCTGAGGTCGCTCATCGCGAAGCGGCTGGCGAAGAAGGATCGTTCGTGCAGATCCCACAGCCCGCCGTCGCAGACCGCCGCGGCCAGCCGCGGCTCCTGCAGCACCGCGCGTGCCACGAAAGAGGAGCCCCACCCGTCCGCGACGATGGCGACGCGGTCGAAATCGACGTCGTCGCGCGTCTCCAGATAGTCCATCACGCTGGCAATCGAGCTCTCGAGATCGCGCCGCTGCAACAGGCTGTCGGTATAGTCGTCGCGCTGGTCGCCGAGCAGGTCCAGCGCCAGCATCGACAATCCGCGCTCGCGCGCATGCGGCGCGAGCTTGAACAGGAATTCCTCCTTGCGATGGCCGGGCTCGCCGATGCAGATCACGGTCGGTGCCCGCCCCCTGCCCGGGTGCGCGGGCAGGAAGTAGCCCTGCAGCACATGGTCCTCGACCCAGGGAATCGTCACGAGTTCTCCGGCCGGCGAGCGCGCCGTGAGATAGCGGCGGGCGCATTCCTGCATCGCCAGCACCGCGACCCAACGGCGTTCGTCGGCCGGGTCGAGCGGCATCGCCGCAGCACCATAGTAGTTGAGCGCCCGCAGCCAGTTGCGCTGCGCGGTCGCCATGTGGCCCTCGGCGAAAGCCGCCTCGGCGCGGTGGCGATTGGTCTGCGCGAGCTTCTTCCACTCGCGATGCCAGGATTGATCCTCGCCACGCTTGAGCTGCCGCGCGATCATCAGGCATTCCGCGATGGTGGCCCCGCCCTCCTGGGCCGCGGTGAGGAGCCGCGTGAACTCAGAGGAGATGTCCTCTCGCTCCGGGCAGAGGATCCAGTCGTCGGAGAGGCATGCGGGTATCATCGGAGCTACGCTCTATCATCGCGTTACCCCTGATTGACTAAACTATTTTGGTTCGCCAACCAAGCTGCCGTGCACCGAATGAGAGCCGTTTGACATCACCATCGCTTGAACGATGGGTGAGCGACGGACCATGTCGCATGCGTGACATTCCAATTCGTCATGAGGGTGCAAACGATGGCAAGAGGTGGCACGTCAAATTACTCGAAATGACGCGCGCGCCTCTTGCCATGACGATCATCATACCCATATCCGCGCGCTTGCCGGCCGGCGCGGCGAAGCGGGTTCAGCCGAGTCGCCAGCCGACCTCCTGTGTAAAACTCTCGTAGAAGGCGCGGTCATAGGCCTGCTCGGGCGTGGCGCGCACGCGCTCGTCGAGGCGCCTGGCGTCGTCGCCCACCAGGATGCGCCAGCGCTCCGCCTTGACGCCGTCGAGGATGATCTTCGCGGCCTGTGCGGCCGTCGTCGGTGCGTCCTCCAGGAAGCTGCGCGCGCGCTCGGCGAACACGGCCTGGATGTCCTCGTCCGACATCTTCTCGGCATCCGGCACGCCGGCGGCGACCATGCGCTTGCGGGTCAGCGCGACCTCGTCCGCATTGAGCCGCTCCGAGCCGTCCGTGCTCTGCACCTTGCGCGAATTGGAGACGATCGAGGTGCCGATGTGGCCGGGCATCACCACCGAGCATTTGACGTGCGGGGCATGCAGGCGCAGGTCGTTGACCAGCGCTTCGGTAAATCCCTTCACCGCGAACTTGGCGGAGCTGTAGGCGGTGTGCGCCTGGTTCATGCCGATCGAGGCCCAGAAGCCGTTGACGCTGGCGGTGTTGACGATGTGGGCTTCGTCGGCGGCGACCAGCATCGGCAGGAAGGTGCGCACGCCGAGATAGACGCCGCCCCAGCAGATGTTGAAGGTGCGCTCCCACTGCTCGCGCGTGTTGGTGAACAGGCTGCCGCCGCCGCCGATGCCCGCATTGTTGAACAGCAGGTGGATCCTGTCCGTCTTCTGCTGCTCGGCGAGCTCATCGCGAAAACGCTTCAGATGATCCTCGATCGCGACGTCGGCGACATGCGTCGTGACGCGCAGGCCCTGCGGCAGCTTCTCGACTTCGCACAGCCGCTTGGTCTCGGCCATCGCAGCCTCCGAGACGTCGCACATCGCGACGTTGCAGCCTTCGGCAACGAGCTGCCGCGCGAGCTCGCGCCCCATTCCCGTGCCGCCGCCGGTGATGACTGCGATCTTTCCAGCAAAATCCTTCATGGGACTTTCGGCCCCTCCCTTGTCGGTTTGTTTCTTCCGTCGCTACGCCATTCGCGAGCGCGCGCGCAAAATGTAGCAGCGACGCAACCGCAGGTAAAAGCGGATCGGTCGGCATTCGTTATTTCGGCTTGCGGACTATTCGAAAGATCCACGTGCGGCACGTCGCCGTCGATGATGACAGCAAGCCATTCTCGTCCGCGAGCGCGCGCACGTGCGCGAGCATTGCCTCGTCGTCCTGCTCGAACAGAAACAGCACCGGCGCGACCGGCACGGAATCGCCCTCGCGTATCCCGCGGTCTTGTGGCGCCTCGCGCGCCCGGCGAATATCCATATCAAACCGAACCTATCGGCGTGCCGGTCCCTGTGAACGGCCTCACAGGCGGAAAGCGGCGCGGCGCTTACAATTGTCCCGTCCCTTTCCGGTTCCCGTATTTGTCCGGCTTCGGTTTAGGGGCAATTTTTTTACAATCCGAATCGCCAAATGAGGATGGACGCTGGGTCGAGTCGTCCAGGCCAGCGTGTTGTTTGTGTCACAGGCTCTGGCACTCCGCTTGCATCCTCTTCGTGGTCTGAAACTACCGATGAGGTGACAGGAATGTTCGTGACCGTCGTTGCCGTGCTCTGCCGGCTAGGTGCATCTGCCTCGGGCGCTTGCGTCGAGGAGATC
>Ga0209564_1003679_pt1 | contig 10121 bp, 5 predicted proteins | sample AraplaCol_mMF_r2_FD_184272 | JGI IMG/M metagenome (GOLD analysis project Ga0209564, IMG submission 184272) | Arabidopsis root microbial communities from North Carolina, USA - plate scrape MF_Col_mMF_r2 (SPAdes) (version 3) | ecosystem: Host-associated > Plants > Roots > Endosphere | place: USA... | reverse complement strand
AATGGAAAGTGGATCCCGCTACCTGTACCACCGAAGGCGGTATGGTATTGCATAAAGCAAGCGGTAAGAAGATCGCCTACGGCGAGCTGGTAGAAAAAGCAGCTACCATGCCAGTGCCCACCAACGTTAAGTTCAAGGAGCCGAATGCTTATAAGATCATCGGCACCCGTACTACGAATGTTGACCTGAAGACCATCGTTACCGGCAAGCAGAAATTTGGTATTGATACCAAACGCGAAGGCATGTTGTATGCAACGGTAGTTCGTCCGCCGGCGTTTGGACAAACACTGAAAAGTTTTGATGATAGCGAAGCCCGCAAAATGCCGGGCGTTAGCAATGTGGTGTCTTTCGATAATAAGATCGCTGTATTGGGGAGAAGTACCTGGGAAGTCATGCATGCTGCGAGAGCTATTAAAGCGGAATGGCAGGATGATGGTACACTTGAAAGCACCGCGGATTACAAAGCCAATTTCAATAAAGCGTTGGAGAAACTTCCTGAAGAATCCAAGCGGAAAGATGGCAATATCAAAAAGGCCTTTGCATCAGCCGCCAAAACATTCGAAGCTACTTTTGAATGTCCTTTCATTCCGCATAACACCATGGAGCCCATGAATTTCTTTGCGGATGTGAAAGCAGACGGTGTGGAACTGCATGGTCCCATCCAGTTGCCGGATAAAGCCCGTAACACCATCGCCGAAAAATTCAAAATACCCAAAGAAAAGATCAAAGTAAGTATGACCCGCATGGGCGGCGGCTTTGGAAGAAGGCTGATGACGGACTATGTAGAAGAAGCCGTAGCGATTTCCCAGCTGGCCAAGGCACCGGTGAACGTGATCTGGAGAAGGGAAGATGATATGAGCGGCGGTTACTATCGTCCCATGGCTTTGTATAAATACAAGGCAGCGGTAGATGCCAATAATAAGCTGATCGCCTGGCATCACCATTCCGTAGGTATTTCCGGTAGCACCGCCAGGGAGAATAATTTCCCGGCCGGCGCTGTAGAAAACCTGCAGGTGGATGTACATGATTATAAATCTCCCGTTACTACTGGTCCGTGGAGAGCGCCTATCCACAATTACATTGCTTTTGCCGAAGAATCTTTCATAGATGATATTGCACATAACCTGGGTAAAGACCCCGTAGCTTTCCGCCTGGAACTGCTGGAGCAAGCCAAGGCGAAGCCGGTGGGTAAATGTGATTATGATCCTGACCGTTATGCAGCTGTGATAAAAAAAGCTGCGGAAATGGCAGGGTGGGGGAGACCTAAGCCGGAAGGCGTTTACCAGGGCATTGGCGCGCATTTCTCCTTCAAAACTTATGTAGCGCAGGTAGCAGAGATCACTAACGTGAACGGGCAACTGAAAATAAGCAAGATCTACTGCGCAGTGGATTGCGGTACCGTGATCAATATGAGCGGCGCCGAGAACCAGATAGAAGGGGCTATGATAGATGGCCTGGGACATGCGATGTATGGAGAGCTCACCCTTACCAAAGGCAAACCTGATCAATCTAATTACGATCGCTACCGTTTGATCCGCATGCAGGAAGCGCCGCCGGTAGAGATACAATTCATCCGGAATAACGAAGCGCCCACAGGTTTAGGAGAACCTGGATTGCCGCCGGTGGCTGCAGCAGTGGCGAATGCCATTTTTGCGGCGACGGGGAGGAGATTGAGGGCGCAGCCGTTTATGAATACGGGAAATGTGTTTACGGTGGAGAAGAAGGCGGAAGTGTAGGATACTCGCTCCGATGGCAAGGGTCTTCAACCCCATCATTGCGAGGCCCGGAGGGGGCTGGCGGGGAGGAGGGCCGAAGCAATCTCCAAACGACAAATGCAAAGCGGTAAATGTAATTAATAACGTTTGCCGTTTGTGAGATTGCTTCGTCGCACCTGCGCGCTAAGCTTCGCGGCTCCTCGCAATGACGGGGTTGAAGACCCTGGTGTTTCTTAAGGATGCTGAAGACTCACACTTGTCCCTTTGCTCCTCGCAATGGGGGATGGGATAATCCGCAACAACATGAAATTCCTTACATTTGTCGTTGTATAGGCTAATAGATAACGATAGCATTTTATGAAAGAAATCAGAGACATTGTAGCCGCATTTGACAGGGCCCAACAGCAAGGACAACAAACCGCTTTAGCTACCGTAGTGCTGGTAGAAGGATCATCCTACCGCCGTCCCGGCGCGCGAATGCTCATCACGGAAGATGGCACCCTTACCGGCGCTATCAGCGGCGGCTGCCTGGAAGGCGATGCTTTACGTAAAGCCCAGCAGGTGATGTTCCGCAGGCAATCCATGCTGGTGACCTATGATACTACAGACGATGATGATGCCAAACTGGGCGTAGGCCTGGGCTGCAACGGCATCATCCATATACTGATAGAGCCGATCATTACAGACAACCCGAACCACCCGGTACAGCTGCTGAAAGACTGGCTGGTACAAAGGCAAAATGCCGTGCTGGTGACCCTCTTCTCCCTGGGCGACCGGAAAGCAGTACAACCGGGTACAGCTCTTTTGCTGACGGAAAGCGGCGCCCGCAAACATGATGGTTTTGAGGGATCGTCCTGGTACGAAGCCATGCTGGCAGACGCGGAAGACGCGCTGCGGACCACGACGCCTTCTACCCGGCAGTATGAACAGTATACCGCCTTTGTAGAGGTACTGAAACCACCGCCTTCCCTGCTGATCTTCGGGGCGGGTAATGATGCGATTCCCCTCACCGCCATGGCTGCCGTACTGGGATGGGATACTACCGTGGTAGACGGCCGTCCCAATTACGCCAGCTTACAGCGCTTTCCACTGGCCACCCGGGTCATTGTTTCCAAACCGGACCAGGCGCTGAAAAATGTGACGATAGACGCCCGCACCGCCGCCATCCTCATGACGCATAACTACGTGTATGACCTGGCCATGCTGCAGCAATTGCTGCCTTTGCAGCTGCCTTATATCGGCTCATTAGGTCCTAAAAAGAAGCTGGACCGCATGCTGGAAGAGCTGCGCAGCAGCGGCGTGGAAGTGCCGCCGGAACAACTGGAAAAGGTATACGGCCCCACTGGCCTTGATATAGGCGCGGAAGGAGCAGAAGAGATCGCGCTCTCCATTTTCTCAGAGATACAGGCGGTGTTTGCCGGTGCAGCCGGTACGCCTTTACGGGATAAACAGGCGCCTATTCATTCCAAGCCTGACGGCAGGGAATTGGTGCAAAAGCTCCTCATTTAATCAGCTGATATGGAAAGACATTTTTTGTTAAGCCTGGCTATATGCTGTGTTACAGCAATGGGATATGCTCAAAGCAATGCTCCTGTGAAATATGGTGACAACGCAGCAGCGGGTGGATATAAAATGGTAAATGGGATACACCTGTACTATGAAATATATGGACAGGGCCAGCCGCTGGTACTACTGCATGGTAATGGCGGATCTATCAGAAACCAGCAGAAACGTATCATCTTTTTTCAGCAATATTTTAAAGTAATAGCCATTGACAGCCGCTCACAAGGGAGAAGCCTGGATACGGTAAGTAAAAGGCTCACTTACGATCAAATGGCCCTGGATGTAAAAGTGCTGCTGGACAGTTTGCATATTGACAGCGCATTTATATGGGGGCAAAGTGACGGCGGCATCCTGGGTTTGATACTGGCAGCCAAATATCCCGTAAAAGTGGCCAGGCTGGCTACCTTTGGCGCTAATACATTTCCCGGGAAGAAAGCCGTCTTCCCGGAGATCGTGGATATGATCATGGATACACTTAAAACAACTAAAAATTTCCAGGAACGAAGATTGAATGACCTGATGGCTCACCAGCCACATATTTCCCGGAACGAGCTGCAAAGTATCCAGGCGCCTGTTTTGATCATGGCAGGGGACCGGGATGTGATCCGTCCGCAACATTCTCAAATGATCGCAGATCATATTCCGCATTCCAACCTGTTTATCATGCCCGGCGCCACCCATTTCGGCGCTTATGAAAAGCCTGATCTGTTCAATAAAGTTTTGCTGGATTTCTATCAGCAGCCTTTTTCATCCAAGTCGAGCGTTGAAATATTCACCGGAAAGCCTTCGGCTGTGAAACCTAAGCATTAAACACCTAAATTGCCAACATGACAGGCTTGATCATTCTCGCTGCCGGCGCTTCCACCCGGATGGGTTGTCCAAAGCAGCAACTGGACTATAAAGGCAAAACTTTGCTGCAGCATGCGATCGACATGGCGCTGGCTTCCAATTGTTCACCCGTGATCGTAGTACTGGGTGCGCATTCCATGGTGATCTCCCCCGAGATCCCGAGCGACCGGGTATCCATCGTGCAGAATCCCCACTGGGAAGAAGGGATGGCTTCTTCCATCCGTGCAGGCATTAGTGCCCTGCAACATAAAGCGCCCCAGGCGACGGAGGTCATCTTTATGGTCTGCGATCAACCTTATGTAAATACAGAGCACCTCAACAACCTGGTACGCCAGAAGCTCGATACCGGCAAAGGTATCATCGCCAGCTATTATGATAATACGATGGGCGTACCGGTCCTTTTTGATCAGTCTTTCTTCCCCGCATTGTTATCCCTGGAGGGAGAGGAGGGCGCTAAAAAGGTGGTGTACCGTTACGAGCAGGAGGTGGCGGCAGTGCCTTTTCCCCTGGGCAAAGTAGACATAGACACCCTTGATGACTATCATTCCCTCTGACAATTTATCCAGCTTTCTGTACAATTTTCCATTGTTCGCCCATATGTGTTACTGTAACTTAGTGCAAAACGTTTGAAAGTTTAAAGGTTTGAACGTTTGAAGGTATGCTTTTGGCTGCAAGACCTCCTTCAAACACTCAAATCTTCAAACACTCAAACTTCAGACTTGTTATCGCTATTTCCACGTTACGATACCCTTTATTCCACGAACACCCAAAATCTAAAAGTATGTTTACATCCACGAACCGCATCGGGATCCGCTTCCCGTATGCCGCAGTATTTCTTTGTCTTTTATGGTTCCCTTTACGGCTCAGCGCCTCCGGTGCAGACCTTGCTCCTGTGACGATCACGGGCAAGGTCACTGCGGCCGAGACCAATAGTCCCCTGCCGGGCGTAACCGTAGCCCTGAAAGGCACCAGCACCGGTACGGTCACCGACAGGGATGGGAACTACAAACTGACGGTGAATAATGGTGAAGGCACCCTGGTGTTCTCCTTCATAGGGTACACCAAAAGGGAAGAAGCCATTAACAACCGCAGCAACATTAACATCGCCCTTTCGCAAGACCTTGCCGCTATTGAAGAAGTGGTAGTGGTAGGCTACGGTACACGAAAAAAGAGCGATGTAACCGGCTCGCTTTCTTCCGTCAGCGCACAGCAGCTGAAACAGGTGCCTACGCAGAGTATCTCCCAGGCCTTGCAGGGAAGGGCTGCAGGGGTGGATGTGGCCGCCAGCAGTTTTCGTCCGGGGGACAATCCGCAGATCCGTATCCGCGGTAACCGCTCCCTGAAAGCGACCAACTATCCGCTGGTGGTGCTGGATGGGATCCCGCTGCCGGATAGCTCCAGCATCAATGATTTCAATCCTTCAGACATTGCTTCCATCGAAATACTGAAAGATGCCTCCGCTACTGCGATCTATGGCTCCCGTGGCGCCAATGGGGTGATCCTGGTTTCGCTGAAAAAAGGGAAGGCCGGTATCGCCAGCGTTACCTACGACGGTTATGTAGGTTTTTCAAAACCCCTCACTACCATGGATATGATGAACGGGGGAGAATTTGCAGAACTGCGCCGCGAAGCCTACCGTAACAACAGTAAACCGGATGATTATACGACACCTTTTCCTAATCCTGTACAGGACTATGATCTCTTCAAGTCGGATCCTTATATGTGGGAATCGGTAGCGCAGGGGTATGAATGGGTAGACAAAGCTGCGCTGAAACCGCGTTACCGTGCGGCCACGGCAGAAGAAAAGCAGCGCTATGCCGCCTATGGCATGGGTAGTTTTGATTCCCTTCCAATATATGATCCTAATAAAGTACGTACTACCGATTGGGCGGACCTGGCATTGCGTACCGGTCTTAAACAGGACCACCAGGTGAGCGTGTCCGGTGGTTCAGAGAAGATCAGGGTGATTGCCTCCCTGGGCTATTATAACGAAAGCGGTATCCAGAAAACTCAGTCCTTTGAGCGTTATAATGTTCGCCTGGGCATTGATTACAACATCAGCCGTATGATCCGTGTAGGCGGATCAACCATGGCCAACCTGGCTAACCAGCAATACGGCGCACCGCTGTATTTCAACGCCATCGGGCAATTGCCCATAGCAGTGCCCTATGACGATGCGGGCACCCCCATTTATCAGCCGGGTGGTGATCCGCTCATTTTTAATCCTTTGTTCAATATCGAGAATGTGATCGATGAACGCCGCGTTACGCATGTGATGGGCAGTTATTACGGAGAAGTGCAGCTGCTGGAAGGATTGCGTTTCCGCGTCAACTTTGGGCCGGATTTCCGGCATTACCGTCGCGGACAGTTCTATGGTTCCCTGAGCACGAACCGTAACAGGGGCACTTCGCAGGCGATCTATGATCAGAACCAGCGTTTTTCTTATGTGCTGGAAAACCTGTTGTATTATGACAAGACCATCAACCGTTCGCATAGCATTGGCCTTACCTTGCTGCAAAGTATGCAGAATGAACGCTATGAGGCTTCCGGTATGACGGTGTCCAATCTGCCTTATGATAAGCAACTGTTTTATAACCTGGGCTCCACCAATAACAGCGGTCCGGATGCTTTCAGCAGCGATTACTCGCGCCGCAGGCTCATGTCTTACATGGGACGCGTGAACTATACCCTGTTGAACCGCTACCTGCTGACGGTTTCCGGGCGTTTTGACGGCTCCTCTGTACTGGCCCCGGGCAAGAAGTGGGAGTTCTTCCCGTCTTTCGCGCTGGCCTGGAAAATGCAGGAAGAGCCTTTCCTGAAAGGCCTGGCGGGACTGGATGAGCTGAAGCTCAGAGTAGGCTACGGTAAAACCGGCAACTCCGCCATTAACCCATATACTGTACAGGGCAGGCTGTCCAAGACCCGCTACGTTTGGGGCGACAATCCTGCGTGGGGCTACCTGCCCAATCTTATTGCCAATCCCAACCTGAAATGGGAGGCGACCAACCAGCTGAATGCGGGAATCGATTTCTCGCTGATCAAAGGCCGTATATCCGGTACTGTTGATGTGTACGAGGCCAAGACGCGCGACCTGATCATGGACCGCCAGGTGCCTACTGCTTCGGGCTTCGGCTTCATACAGGAGAATATCGGCTCTACCCGTAACAAAGGCGTGGAGCTAAGCCTGTCTACCGTGAACCTGGAAACTGCCGGCGGCTTTCGCTGGAATACCGACCTGGTATTTGCCAAGAACAAGGAAGAGATCACAGAGCTATACGGCGCACAGAACGATGATGTGGCCAACCGCTGGTTCATTGGACAACCGGTAACGGTGTACTACGACTGGAAGCCCATCGGTGTATGGCAGAGCAATGAAGCGGATGCCGCCGCTGCCTATGGCCGCAAGCCTGGACAGGGAAAGATCCAGGACATCAACAATGATAAGGTGATCGATGCCCGCGACCGGACAATCATCGGCAACAATGTCCCCGACTGGTCTGGCAGTATCATGAATACCTTCGCTTACAAAGGTGTGGAGTTCTCCTTCTTCTTCTATGCCCGTATAGGGCAGATGGTGGCCAGCAGCTACTACCGCCCTTCGCTGGCAGGCCGTTACACAGAAAGGAAGCTGGATTACTGGACGCCTATCAATCCATCCAATGAATACCCGCGGCCGAAGCAGGACCAGGAACGGATCGACTACCCGGAATCTTATCTCTATCAGAAAGCATCTTTCGTGAAGCTGAGGAACGTGTCGTTGTCATATAACCTGCCGAAAAACCTGACATCCAAATTACATGTGCAGAAGCTGCGCGTATATGTTACCGCCTACAATCCCTGGCTGATCACAGACTTTAAAGGCCTGGACCCTGAGTTCACCGCCAACTATCAAACGAATATCAATGATCAGCTGATCGAAAATAACCTGAGCGACAAAAGCTTTGTATTTGGCATTAACGTAGGCTTCTGATCACAAACCTATAAACACAACGATCATGCAAAAGACACTATATACCTTCCTCGCCATCCTTTGCTTATGCTCCTGCAGCAAGTACCTGGATGAAGAAATGGTCTCACAGATCTCCTATGATTACTACGATACAGAAGCAGGGATAGAAGACCTGGTAGACGGCGCTTACAGCGAAATGCGCTATCTGTTTAACGGAGAGCAGAGCTTTACTTTGTTCAACTATGGGGTGGATGAATACACGCAGGCGGCAGATGGTCAGAATAAATATTTCGATGACTATACTACGCAGCTTAACCCATCATCCGCAGCATATATCCATGATCTTTGGACGTCCTATTATCGCGCTATTAATGCCTGTAACATGGGTATACAGCGCATTCCCGCTATAGAAGGAACGCAGTTCTATTTCAACGAGGCCAACAAGAACCTGCGCATTGCAGAACTGCGCTTTCTGCGCGCCTTCTATTACTTTGTGCTGGTGCAGCAGTTTGGCGCCGTACCCCTGACGCTCACGGGCGACATCACTGTACGCCTGGAGTTTGAGCGTGCACCGGTTGCCGAAGTATATAAAAGCATTATCGCTGATCTGCGTTTTGCGGAATCTACATTACCCGCTACACAATCGCAATATGGCCGTATCACCAAAGGCGCGGCCCGTCACTACCTGGCCAAGGCGTATTTAACGCGCGGCAGCGCTGTGACGGAGCAGCGTGGGCAGCAGGTAACGGATATGGACAGCGCCGCTTACTGGGCTAACCTGGTGATCACGGATGGTCCTTACCAGCTGCTGAACGATTTTTCAGATCTCTGGAACATCAATAACCAGGAGAATAAGGAAGTGATACTGGCTGCGCAGTTCAATAACAATGCCTTTATGCTGAACGGTTCCGGCAACCGTACCCACCTGTATTACCAGATGGTGTACGATGGCAAACCCGGTATGCAGCGTGATATTCCTTATGGCCGGCCCTGGCGCCGCCTGATGCCGACAGATTATACCCTGGATATTTTTGATCGTAAGAACGACTCCCGTTTTTATAAGAGTTTTCGCACGGTATACCTGTCCAATAATGCCAGTACCATCCCTAAATGGACCACCGATAATGCGCCGTCTCCTGCGCTGGTAGGGCAGCCTAAATTCAAGCTGGGGGATACCGCTGTTTTCCTCACCCTGCACAAGAATGTATCAGATGCGGAGATCTCGAAGAAATCCTACCTGTGGATACCGCGTAATAAATACAACAAACAGGATTTTCTCACTTTGTCGAAACACCTGGATCCTACGCGGCTGGATATCTCTACCGAGACCGGTGGCCGCGATGGTGTGTACGCCCGTTTAGGAGAAACCTACCTGATCGCGGCAGAAGCGTATGGACGTAAGGGTAATTACGCAAAAGCGCTGGAGTACATCAATGCATTACGCAGGCGTGCGGCTTATAAAGCGGGAGAAGCCAAGCCGGTGCATTACTGGTTAACAGAAGGCGGTACAAAGGGAGATGTGAGCAGTACAGAAAGTCTGATCCAGGTAACGGAAGCAGCTTTTGATGCGAATGATCAGCATGAGCTGTATCCGCCATCCGCTAATTCCAAAGAGAAACGTTTTATTCATTTCATGCTCAACGAAAGAACCCGTGAGCTGCTGGGTGAGTTTTACCGCTGGATGGACCTGGCGCGTACCGAAAGCCTGGTGGAGCGCACTAAATTATATAATCCTTCTGCGGGTGCTATTCAGCCTTATCATAAACTGCGGCCTATTCCGCAGCAGCATATAGATAGATTGTTCAGGAATGGTGTGCCATTGACGGAGGCGGAGCGGGCGGCAGAGCAGAATCCGGGGTATTAATAGTCAAAAACGGGAACAAGTTCCGCTAACGCTATGTGTTTAGAGAGAGTGCTATTCAGAGGACGCACACAGCGGTTAACGGAACTTGTTCCGCGTTCAGGGTATTACTATTGTTTAGACAGTTTCTTCGTACTTACCTGGCCGTTATGGATCACTTTCAGCAGGTAGGTGCCAACAGGAA
>Ga0209564_1003678_pt1 | contig 10124 bp, 7 predicted proteins | sample AraplaCol_mMF_r2_FD_184272 | JGI IMG/M metagenome (GOLD analysis project Ga0209564, IMG submission 184272) | Arabidopsis root microbial communities from North Carolina, USA - plate scrape MF_Col_mMF_r2 (SPAdes) (version 3) | ecosystem: Host-associated > Plants > Roots > Endosphere | place: USA... | reverse complement strand
AAGCCACCGGGAGGTCGAGTTGGGAGAATGTATTTTCCATAAGGCCAAGCTGGTTCAGTAGATTGGGTCGGGACGCTTGGGCGCCGACCGTCGACAGGAAGACGGCTTTGGCGGGACGAGCGTGTTGGAGCGCGGTCGTCAGGGTTTTGTAGATCGCACGCGCCTCCGGGAAGCCATCGCTTGGATCGAAAATCGGAGGGATGACGATGAAGACGCCGGTGGCTCCCCGAAATGCCATAGTCATCGATGGGCTGTCGAGCATGTCGCCGATAGCGACCTCACATCCTCGAGCGCGCCACGAAGCGCCCTTTTCCTCCGAGCGGACCAGAACGCGTACCGGCATTCCGGCCTCGACCAGATGATTTGCAACCGCGCGGCCGACCTGGCCTGTGACTCCGGTGACAACGAACATGATATCTCCATTTTGTGTTTAATCCGACGGACATTAGACGCGAAGCCTGACGCCAGTGATTGCTTCAAGCGCTTCAACGAACCGATCCTGAAGCCCTGTATCTCGGGTCAAGGGATGTGGGTCCCGGCGACCCTGATGGTAGAAATACTCTCCACTGACCTTCGCAGCCGCGTCGTCACTGACAGCCAGCCACACCTGCGTTCTGTGGCCCTGATCCAGATCATCTGGGGCACCTTTGCCGCCCATCCTTGTCGCCACCCATCCAGGCTCAAGTGCGTTGCTGAACACCTCCGGCCAGCGCCTGGCGATCGCGAAAGCCAGCAGAACGTCCTGGAATTTGCTTTCGGAGTAGGCGGTCGTGCCGTTCCATCGCCGTTTTGTCCACGACAGGTCGTCCAGACCAGCCGAAGCTCCGCGATGCAAGCCTGAACTCAGGTAGATCAGTCGCCTTGGACGCTCCATCAGCGCCGTCAGCATGAAGGGAGCAACGGTATTGATAGCGAAAACATGGGACAGGCCATCCTCGGTCGCGATGCGACGGTTCTCCCGGTAGCCGATACCTACGTTGTGAATGATGGCATCGAAAGGCCCCACGTCATTCGCCTGATCAGCCAGACTGCGGATCGCCCGCATCGTAACGACGTCGCCTTCGACAATTCCGCGGACCCCGATCAACGAACGTTTTACCGCGTCTGCGGCCTGATGATGACGAGCATGCACGACTACGTCGTGACCTTTTGCAATGGGTTCGCTAGCGGCCATGAATCCCAGCCCTTGGGTCGAGCCAGTGATGAAGATCCGCGCCATGAGCCATCTCCTTTCACGCATCCAATGACGACAGATATCGCAGAGAGACACCCTGCCGCTTAGTGCCGAAAAGTCGACAGGTCAGTGACTTTAAGTCACGTCTGGGAAGTCACAATAAACGGACGCTGTGTTCTCCATACGAACAGAGATGTATTCAAAACTGGGTCTGACGACGAGGCGCATCCGGTCCATTTCTTCCGATCCGCCAGATGACTTGACAAGGATACAACAAAAAACCTATAACAATTACGAACATAATGTTCGCTATACGGACACCTGAGGAGGCTGTCCGGACGTTGGAAATCAGGAGGAGGCCGGTGGAATGTCGCCCCGGCACGATTTGGGAGGTGTGAAATATGCGCAACTGCGTAATGGGAATCGTCGCCGCTTTCAGCATGCACCTGATGGCGTCGTCAGCGCTTGCGGACAATATCAATCTCGGTTTTGAAAGTTACAAACCAGCGTCCCAGGAGACGACCAAGCCGGGAGAGTTCAAAAAGCAAGGACCCTATCGGATCGTCTTTGCACTTCCGGGCCTGTTCTCGACATGGCTGGTACAGCAAGCAGAGGAGGCCAAGCAGGAGGCATCACTGCACCCGGAAATCTCCGATCTCGTCGTCATATCGAGTGATAACGCCGAACGTCAGGCCTCCGACCTGGAAGACCAGATCACGAAAGGCATTGACGCCATCGTCATCTCGCCGGTCTCCGCCAATGCCGTGAATGCCCAGATCGAGAAGGCCGTGGCAAAGGGCATCCCCGTCGTCACCTTCTCGACCAATGCGAGCTCGGACAAAGTGTCTACCGCGGTGCTGTCGGGGGGTGAGCGGGTCGGCAAAATCATGGGCGACTACCTCGTCAAGCAGCTCAACGGGAAGGGCTCGATCTGGGCATTCCGCGGGATAGCCGGCAATTCTGAAGATACAGAACGCTTCACAGGCCTTGAACACGCCATCAAGGGCACCAGTCTCTCCGTGACATCTCAAGTATATGCCGACTGGAACTATGCCAAGGGAAAGGAAAATTGCGAAAGTCTGGTGCTGTCGGGCCAGGAAGTCGACGGTATTTGGGCTTCGGGTGGGGAAATGTCGCGTGGCTGCATCGAGGTCTTCCAAGACGTCGGCAAGGAGCTTGTGCCGATGACCGGCGAAGGCAACAACGGATTCCTGCGCGCGGCGAAGGAATCCGGCCTGAAATTCGTGGCGACGACCTATCCGCCGACGATGGGTCCCGCCGGCGTCAGGGCTGCAGTCTCCCTGCTGAAGGGCGAGGCCCTGCACCGCTCCTACTGGGCGAACATCCTCGAGATCACTGACCAGAACATCGATCAATACTATCGGCCGGATCTCAACGATTCCTACTGGGTGGATTCCACACTGCCTGACGAGAAACTGAAGCAGCTCTACAAGAGGAACTGAGTCTGCGGCAGGTCCAGGCCCGCGGCGCTGCGGGCCCTTTTGGGAAGGAAGTGTCACCATGTCGCCAATCGTCTCATCGAATACGCCAGCACCAGTCATCCTGGCCAAATCCGTGTCGCGCTCGTTTGGCCCCGTCATCGCTCTGAGCGATGTCACAATTGCTGGGCATGCCGGTTCTGTCCACGCTATCACCGGCGAAAACGGGGCAGGCAAATCGACCCTTATGAAAATCCTAGCCGGCGTCGTTTCTCCGTCTCAAGGCCATGTCGAACGCGACGGAACGGTGATGCGCTTCCGCTCTCCGCAGGATGCCCGCAGGGCAGGGATCTCGACGGTGTTTCAGGAATTCACCCTTCTTCCGAATCTGACCGTGAGCGAGAATCTTGCCCTTGGGCGCGAGCCTGGGTGGGGCCCTTTTGTATCCGCGGCCGCAATGCGAGGCGATGCTGCAAAGGTACTGCAAAAGATAGGCTTCGAACGCAACGCTGACACTTTGGCAGGCGCGCTTAGTGTCGGGGAGCAGCAGATGGTCGAGATTGCCAAAGGCCTTATGGCCGATGCATCCGTTTTCATCTTCGACGAACCGACCGCAGCGCTCAACAAGTCCGAAGTTCAGAAACTCGAAAGCATCATCCTCACTCTGCGCGAGGCGAGAAAGACGATCTTCTACATCAGCCATCGGCTGGACGAAATTTTCCGGGTTTGCGACACCGTCAGCGTAATGAAGGACGGCAAGCTGGTTACTACCCGCGCTGCCGATACGCTCGACGAACAAACACTCGTCAATCTGATGGTTGGCCGCGAAGTTGGGTTTCTTTATCCGCAGCGCGCCACCTCTCAGGGCAACATGCGCCTGACCTGCTCCGAACTGGTGGTGACTGATGACTGGAAACCGGTCGATCTTTCGCTTCATCAGGGCGAGATTATTGGATTGGCGGGGCTGGAAGGCCAAGGACAGCGTGAGTTGGTACGCGCCCTGGCCGGGGTGAGTGCGCCGATTAGCGCAAAGATTTTCAAATCTGATGTCACCGGGCGTGATATACCATACAGGCCCCAACTTGGCGTGGTCGCCTGTCAGAAGGCAGGGGTTGGCTTCGTTCCGGGTGATCGGAAAGGTGAAGGTCTTTATCTTGACCTTTCGGTTAGCGACAACATCTCGATCGGCACCCTGAAGTCGCGCATGCTGTTTGGCCGCGCCACGGTCGACAAAGTGCGGGTGAGACGCATTGCCACCGATCTAGGCGTTAAGACCCATGGGCTTGACCAGAAAGTGGGCACCTTGTCCGGTGGTAATCAGCAAAAGGTGCTGCTGGCGCGACTCCTGGCTGCGGGTGTCGACACCCTGCTGATCGAGGAGCCGACCCGTGGCGTCGATGTTGGTGCGCGCGCCGAGATCTACAGCTTGCTGCGCAGATTTACCGCCGATGGCGGCGCCATACTTTTGACCTCCAGCGACCTGCCGGAGCTGCTCGGTCTGTGCGACCGAATTCTCGTCGTTCGCGGTCGAGACATCGTCGGCGAGGTCAAGGGAGAAGAAGCAACGGAGGAGACGGTGATGACACTTGCACTCACAGGGCGTCACGCTCGGCCTCTGGAGAAAGCGATATGACCGCGCTCCTAAAGTCGGGCCGTTCGGGCGTTAATGTCTACGCGATCGCAACACCGGCGGTGATTGCGCTCGGACTGTCGCTTTCAACCAGTCACTTTCTTGACAGTGGCAACCTGTCCAATCTGGCGCAGCAACTCGCGCCGTTGGCGATCGCAACCCTAGGACAGCTACTCATCGCGCTTGTCCGCGGTATCGACTTATCTGTCGGATCAACCGTCAGCCTCGTCACTTGCGTGATTTCCGCAAGCGGGGGATCAGCCTATGGCGTGCTTCTTGCACTCTGCCTTGCGATTTTGATCGGCGGCGCCAACGGGATCGCCGTCGCCTTTGGAAACATTCATCCCATCATCGCGACACTGGCAACGATGACCTTCGTTCAGGGCTTGGCACTTTACTGGTTGCCGAGTGCTGGCGGACAGGCGCCCGAGCTCATCGTTTCCCTTGCAAACAGTCATCTTCTCGGGATTCCGACGCTCCTTGTCGTTGCGGCCTTCTGCTTTGCGGCGACGGCAGCGCTCCTCAATACAACGCGTCTTGGCCTGCGCATCTATGCGGTGGGCGCCAACCCGTTAAACGCCTTTTTCAACGGGGTCGCCGACAAGAAGGTGACTGTCGTGGCCTATGTCCTTTGCAGTGTTCTCGCCGCCGTTGCCGGAAGCGTGCTCGCCGGGCGCATCGGCGCCGGTGACCCGCTGGTCGGTTCGCAGTTCGCACTGAACTCGATAACAGCACTTGCGCTTGGCGGTGTGCAGTTCTCCGGTGGCATAGGCGGGGTCACCGGCGCGTTGGTGGGCGTCCTGACGATCGGCTTCATGCGAAACGGCATGAATCTACTCGGGATCGATGCCTTTCTGCAATCGGCCGTAACCGGTGTGCTGCTCCTTGCGGCGATTTCTTTTCAACGCCGAAATACCGTGGGATTCTAAAATGACGACGGCCAATATGATCACGCATGGCGACACAGCGGGATTCGTCGCGAAGCTCCGCAGCGCCGCACGGCAGATCCCCGCGTCGTGGATCGGCCTCGGCCTTCTCTTGATCGCAGCCTGGCTGTTTCGGCCGGCGCTGTTATCACCGCTTCTGCTTCTGGCGATCCTGAAGCAGGCTGCCTGCCTTGGTGTTGCGACGATCGGCCAGTCACTGACGGTGCGTGCGCGATCGATCGACCTGTCAATCGGAGGCGTCGTCGTTGCGGTGATCTGGGTAGTGACAAGCGGCGTTATTCCCCTGCCGGTGCCATATCTGATGGTCCTTGCGATAGTTACAGGCGGACTGATAGGGGCTGTCAACGGAATTCTTGTCACTGCGTTCCGAGCCTCCGCAGTTATCGTAACTCTTGCAATGTCGATCGCACTGATAGGTGCCGTCGTCGCTATGAGCCAGTACAGGCAGCCTGGCGAGGTTCCCTCGCTACTGCGTTACTTCGGGTCGGGCCGCGCAGCGATGATACCGGTAGCGGTGCTGGTCTGGCTGGCGATCCTGATTCCTGTGGCCATCTTCCTGCGTGTCAGTGTGTTCGGCCGGTATCTCGATGCGCTGGGCAACAATCCGTCGGCCGCCGTCACCTCCGGCATACCACAGTTGAGGATTGTTTCCCTGTGCCACGTTGCTTCGGGCCTTACAGCGGCGATTGCCGGTCTCCTGCTTGTCGGCACGGTCTCCGTCGGAAATACGAATCTTGGACAGGATCTGGTCTTGAACTCGTTGGCAGCGGTCACGCTGGGCGGCGTTAATTTTGGCTCCGGAAAAGGCCGCATGCTTGGGCCGGCAGTCGGTGCGCTTATGCTGACATTCATGTTCAGTCTGCTTGTGAGCTTCGGCCTTGATGCGGCAGGCAAATTCATGGTCCAGGGCGCGATCATCGCCCTTGCCGCGCTGCTGTTCACGCTCAGGGAGCGATGAGCGAGCTTTCAATTGACATGCAAGGTTGGCGGTGACAACAATATATCGGAGATTTTGTTCGCCATACGGACAATCGAGACAAAGTCGGGAGGAATGAGATATGAAGCGAATTCACGCCACACATGTGGTGGTGGGAGGCGGCTCCGCCGGCTGCGTCGTGGCAGCCCGGCTTTCCGAAGATCCCAAGAACAAGGTTGTCCTGCTTGAAGCTGGCAGTGATCACCATCCCGACAATATTCCGGGAGACATCCAGGAGCGCTACGGTGGTCGCGCTTTCGGCAATTCCAGTTATTTCTGGTCCGGGCTTGTCGCTTCCCGAGGGAGAGGCAGTCATATTCCGCCGGCAGCGCGCCCGCCGAGCCAATACCATCAGGCCAAAGTGATCGGCGGAGGCTCTAGCATCAATGCGCAGGTCGGACTACGCGGCATTCCGCAGGATTTCAGCCGATGGGTTAAGGCGGGCGCCAGCGGGTGGGACTGGGACAGCGTCCTGCCCTATTTCAAAAAGCTCGAACGCGACCTTGATTTCAATAACGCCAATCACGGCGACGAAGGTCCGGTGCCGATAAAGCGTGTCCCCCGCAACGAATGGGACATGTTTAACAAGGCCATTACCTCAGCGTGGCAGCGCCAAGGCTACGACTACTTGGATGATCTGAATGCAGAATTCGGCGACGGCTTCGGGCCGGCGCCCTTCACCAATGACGGCATGACCCGGTGGTCGTCCGCACGCGCCTATCTGACGTCGCAGGTTCGCAAAAGACCGAATCTGGAAATCGTAGCCAGCGCGGAAGTCACACGTGTCCTGTCCGCGGCGGGCCGTGCGACCGGCGTCGAGGGCGATCGGCTGGGACAGCCTTTTATCGTCGATGCTGATGTCGTCGTCCTGGCTGCAGGTGCCTTGAATACACCAAGGCTGTTGATGGTATCGGGAATGGGTCCAGCCGACGACTTGCGCCAGGCCGGCATTGCGCCGATCGCCGACCGTCCGGGCGTTGGCCGAAACCTGCAGGATCATCCCAACATCTACGTCTCTGCGTACCTCAACCGCGACGTAAGGCGTACCGCGCCTTACCGAGGTCCGGCCACCTATCTGCGGGCTTCGTCGGGTCTCGAAGGTTGTGAAGAGCAGGATCTCATCGTCATTGCGACCGGTCGATCTGGCTGGCACGACGTCGGCGATCAGATTGCAACCGTTCTACCATTCGTAGCAAGCCCATACTCGCGTGGGCGTATCAAGCTCACCTCGCCCGATCCGCGCAGTCCCGCCGATATCGACATGAATTATCTCGCAGACGAGCGCGACAGGGTCCGACTGGTTAACCTCTTCCGGTTTGCAGCGACAAGCCTCTTGAGCGAAGAAGTCTCCAGAATCACCTCGAACCCTTTCCCCACGATCTATTCCGAGCGTGTTTCGAAACTTGCGGAACCGACATTGGTCAATCGCGTCCTGACCAAACTCGTGGCAGCTATCCTGGATTCCGGCCCGCTTCCGAGGCGACTCATGATCAACAACGTCATCACCGCCGCTCCCGATCTGCTTCACCTTCTCAAGGATGAAAAGGCGGCGACCGACTACGTCTGCGGCGCGGTCTGCCCGATCTGGCACGTCAGCGGTACCTGCAGGATGGGTCAGGAAGCCGACCCGATGTCGGTGACGGCACCCGACGGCCGGTTCATCGGGATGGATAATCTCTATGTCGCCGACGCCTCGATCATGCCGCATGTTACCAACGCGAACACCAATCTGCCAGTGCTAATGGTCGCGGAGCGTATCGCGGATGCAGTCAAGGCGGCAAGCACTGAAAACAAGGCGAGAGCAGCCTGATGCACGCCATTTCAATTCTCACCGACAAGCGAAGGATCTGAAGAATGACCGATCGATACGCGCTACTCATCAACGGCAATCTCGTCGACGGCACCCGGTCCATCGATGTCATCAACCCCGCGACCGAGGCGGCGTTTGCGCGATGCCCGGTCGCCTCGCAAGATCAGGCCGATGAAGCAATTCGCAGCGCCAGGGAGGCCCAGATCGCCTGGGCACTATGGCCGATCGAGCAACGCCGAAAGGTACTCGAGAGGGTGGCCGAGCGGGTCGAGCAGAACCGCGACAAACTTGCGCGAATCCTGACGCAGGAACAGGGAAAGCCACTTGGTGATTCCTATTGGGAAGTCGATTTTCTTGCCTCGACTATCCGCTACATCTCGTCCCTGAGCCTGCCCGTCGAGGTCACCGAGGATTCCGATCGTCGCCGAGTCGAAATTCACTACAAACCACTTGGCGTCGTCGTTGGTATCATCCCATGGAATTTCCCGCTCGGGCTGATCGGCAACAAGTTGCCAGCGGCGCTGCTGGCGGGAAATACCCTCGTGCTCAAGCCGGCGCCAACAACGCCGCTGTCGACGCTGCTGCTTGGCGAGATCATTGCAGACGTGGTGCCTCCGGGTGTTGTGAATATCGTTGCCGACGCCAACGACCTCGGCAGCTATCTGACCAGTCACCCGGATGTCGCAAAAGTTTCATTTACTGGCTCGACAGCCACGGGTCAGAAAGTCATGCAGTCGGCAGCGAGCGGCTTGAAGCGGGTCACGCTCGAGCTTGGCGGCAACGATCCTGCAATCGTTCTCGACGATGTCGATCCGAAAAAGGCTGCTGCCGGGATTTTCCAGAGCAGCTTTGCCAATAGCGGCCAGGTCTGCGTGGCAATCAAGCGTGCCTATGTCCACGCCAATGTTTATGAAGCCGTGGTGGAAGAACTGACACATCTCGCTGACCAGGCGACGATTGGTGATGGAAGTCAGCAAGGCGTACAGTTCGGACCCATTCAGAACAAGAACCAATATGACAAGGCGCTCCACTATCTGGATGTCGGGCGACGAGACGGAAAGGTAACGACAAAGGACGTTGGATCCTTCGATCAAGGCTTTTTCGTCACGCCGACAATCGTTCGCGACATCGACGATGGCTCGCCGCTTGTTGACGAGGAACAGTTCGCCCCGATCCTGCCAGTCGTTCGGTTCGAAGACGAGCATGACGCAATCACGCGTGCGAACCGCTCGGATCTCGGTCTCGGCGCCTCGGTCTGGTCAGGCGATGTGGAGCGTGCCACACGGCTTGCCTCCCAACTGGAAGCGGGAACCGTGTGGATCAACCAGCATCTCGACCTTGGTCCATCCATCCCTCTCGCGCCCGCGAAGAAATCAGGCTTCGGGGTCGAAATGAGCATCGAAGGATTAAAGCAGTTTTGCCAGATGAGCGTCCTCAACATCTCTCGGCTCTAACACAGGTCGGCAGCGCGGGTGGTGTCTTGCACCGCCCTGCCACTGCAACTATGGCTTAGTGCTGACATCTTGGAGGAGTGATTTGCAAGTTCCGCAGGACAAGCTAGCCAGGGGCCATGGCGCTCGTAGCGACCACATTGCGGCGCTTGAACGAGGCTTGGCAATCGTCAAGTTGCTGGCTGCAAGCGAGGACCGGTTGACTTTGGCAGAGGTTGCCCAGCAGAGCGGTTACTCGCGCGCTGCAGCACGCCGATTTCTTCTGTCGCTCCAGGGCCTTGGCTTCGTTGTCGGTGACGGGCGATACTTCCGGCTCAATCGTGACGTACTCGAACTCGGATTCTCCTACCTGTCGTCGCAGCCATGGTGGCGGCCGGCTTTGCATGCCATTGCTATGTTGTCGTCGTCACTGGGCGCGAATTGCGCGGCAGGCGTGCTCGACCGCGGACAGTTTGCCATCGTTGCACGCCCGACAAGCCATAGGGTATCGGTTGCGGGGCCCGCAGGCGTTGCAAGCATGCCGGCTTACGCTTCCGCCGGCGGCCGTGTCCTGCTCGGGGCATTGTCGCCTGACGCCTTCGAGGGCTATATCGCCACAGCGGCAATCCATCCGCTGACGCATTTTACACTTACCTCGGCGGATGGATTGCGCCGGGCGGTCACATTGGTCAGAGAGAGCGGCCATGCGGTCGCGGCA
>Ga0209564_1003666_pt1 | contig 10148 bp, 3 predicted proteins | sample AraplaCol_mMF_r2_FD_184272 | JGI IMG/M metagenome (GOLD analysis project Ga0209564, IMG submission 184272) | Arabidopsis root microbial communities from North Carolina, USA - plate scrape MF_Col_mMF_r2 (SPAdes) (version 3) | ecosystem: Host-associated > Plants > Roots > Endosphere | place: USA... | reverse complement strand
TGATGCGTTGGGCGCCGTGGTGGGGCAAGAATACGATGCGCGCGGCAACGTCGTGCAGGTCACATCGTATGCGAAACCGGCCGAAGGCGCTGTGCCAGCTAATTTTGCGCCAGCCGCTAGCCCGGCCGATCGTATAAGCCGAACGATCTACGACAATGCCGGTCGGGCGATCTTCGGGATCGATGCCGAAGGTAGCGTTACGGAATTCCGCTACGATGCGCTTGGCCGCGTTGCCTCGACGGTTGCCTATGCGACTCCTGTTGCTGTGCAACGGTTGACGGCCGAAAGCAAACCACAAGATATGGCGATTTTGCCGCCGGTAACGGCCGATGCGGCCAATGACCGGACTGTCCACAATATCTACGATAACGACGGCCGCCTGCGCTTCACAGTCGATGCTCTCGGCTATGTGAAGGAAATGCAGTATGACGCCTTGGGCAGGGTAACGAACAGCTTTGCTTATGGCGATCCAACGGAGCTGCCGACTGATGCACAAAACCTGTCATCGCTGTCGGACTTTGGCACCGCGCGAGTCACAAACGGAGTGACTCGGCACGAGTCCTTTGAATACGACGCACAAGGTCACATTGTGCGCAAAACGGACGGGGAGCAGCACTCGGAATCCTTCCGCTACGATGCGGTTGGTAACAAGATCGCCTTTGTTAACAAACTCGGTAACACGTGGTTCTACCGCTACAACGCCGCAGGCCAGTTGACGGAGGAAGTAGCGCCCCCAGTGGAAGTGATGGGCAATGACCACATCGCATTGGTGGCTTCGCTGACAACCCGTATGGTCTACGATGGGTTAGGCAACCTGATGTCACGAACAGAGGCGGCCGGTGTTGCAGGCTACGAAAGAACCACCAGGTACGAGTATGACCTGGTGGGGCGCCAGGTGAAGACCATCCTGCCTTCGTTCCAGATCTACAATGCCGGCGAAACGCCATCCACTGAACCGGATGCCGGCCTGGCAGAACGCGACTCCGGGGAAGTTTCGACTACCGTCACGTATGACTTGCTCGGCAATGCTGTCGCTAACCGCGACGTTGGCGGCAATGTCAGCCGCAAGGTCTATGACAAGCTGGGTCGCGTGCACTATGACATCGACGCGAAAGGCCAAATTACTGGTCACGGCTACGATGCATTTGGCAACCAGGTTGAGTTGACACGTTATGCCAAGGTGCCGTCCATGGCAGGCAGCGATTTCAGCGAGGCAGATGTTGCAGCGCGCATTCTTGGCCTGGACCACAAGGAAGACCGCACTATCAGGACCAGCTATGACCGTCTTGGCCGCGCAGTGAGGGTTGTGGAGCCGGCCAGTTATGTGGTCGACCAGTCAAACGGCAACCAGGTGAGTGGCTTACTGGCGCGCGTAACGGCCAACGAATACAACGGCTTCGGCGAACTGCGCCAGAAATCCGTCTATGGTGCGGATGCTGCGGAAATCGAGGTACAGCGCACCGCCCTTAGCGAAGAGCGCTATTACTTTAATAAGCGCGGTGAGCGCATTGCGCAGTTTGTTCTGTCGGAGGCGAATGTCGGCTACCTGAGCCGAAGCGACTTCAATGCATTTGGCGATGTGTCTGGTGTGATGGAGTACGCCAAAAAAGTGGACGCAAGCACGATGACGGATATCGTTTTCGGCGCAGTAGCAGGGAGCGAGCAAGACCGCCTTATCACCACTGACTACGACCGGGTTGGCAACAAGATCAGCGAAACCCGCCATAACGTCGACATCCATACGGAAACTGCTAATACAGGATATGCCGGGCCAATGGCGCTAACGACCCGATATACGTATGATGCGGCCGGCAACCTGCTCACTACAACTGACGCGAGTCGTGCTGAAACTCGCAGCTTCTACGATGCTACGGGTCACGTCACCAAGATCGTTGTACAGGGCGGCGCAGGTGGCAAGCTCATTTTGACCACATTCGATCGTGATGTTTACGGTAATGTCGTGCGCCAGACCGCGTATGCAAAGGAGATATTCCGCGATGAAAACGGAAATTATTCCGCACCTGTCGCGAATCCAGGCGACCGCACAACCTGGACAACCTTTAACATCAACGGCCATGCCATCGCGCTAACGAATGCGGAAGGCAATACCTCTTACACCTCCTACGATATATTCGGCCGCACTGCCAAGCAATGGCAGAACGTCACCAGCAAGGTAGCGACGGGGATATCTTTTGTTCGGACTAGCTTTGCAATCACCCAATACGATGAATTGGGGCAGGTCGTAAAGGTGATCACTCCAGGGCCAGCCGCGACTGTGCAGAACAATGATGTGCGAGGTGCCCTGGGGGGCAGCGCGGAAAACACTGGTTTCCCTAACGATGAGAGCACAAAATATTCGAGTTACAACGGTACCAACCAAGTAAGCCTGAATTACACGGATCTCGGTGATAGCCCGGTCAGAATCGAACTGAACTATACGACAAACGATGGCTACACGAATGAGCCAATGGGTTGGGGGCTTAAGCGTACTGTGCTAGCGCCAGGCGTAAGCCGCGATAAAACATTCGAATTCCCGTCCGCAGCAAGCGGCGCCGTCCTAATGTGGACCGACGTCAATGAACAGCTTGGTGGCATTCGCTCGATCAACCTCATCAAGCTATACGTCCAGGATCAGTCGGGACAGTGGAACTTGAAATATCAAGGCAACGGCTCTGCGAGCGTGATCGAACACATGAATGGCAATGTCGGTACGACCGTGCGTGAGAACGAGTACAACGCTTTTGGTGAACTGGTCGGGAAGCGGCTTGACGGCCGGCAGTATGAGAATTCGTCTTACGACAATGCCGGCAACTTGTGGCGCACCAATGCCGGCGATGGCGTTACCAAGGTATTGTTCCACAGTGCGACGGGACAGGTGACGACGCAGCTTCGTAGCGGCAAAGACCTTGGTCTGGGTGGCTTCGATTCGGCGCAAAAGGTAGCCGAGGCATTCAATCGGAACAACGATCTTGCCAAAGGAATCGTTCGCAATGAGACGAGCTATGACCTGATGGGGCGAGTGGTGAGCCAGACTGGGGCAGCACATGCTTCCGCGGGAGGGGGGAATGCAGGAGGCGTAGCCGGCAGTACGAATGCAAACACCAGCGTTTCCGCAATCGTGAAATCCACAACCGAGGTAAAGTGGATTTATGCCCCACCGGCAGGGGACCATGACATGGACATCGACAGTCCACGGTGGTGGAACCACTCTTGGGACAACGGGGAAAACGTTGTAGACGTTAGCTTCAAGGTCCCAGCGGGGCTTGGCAATGGCGACCTGATGATCGAGATTTCGTATCACAACGATCCGATTCAGCAGATCTACGGAGATACCTGGCTTGGTGACGGATATCGCACATTCAGCAAAATCCTGCGCGTAGACCAGTTGCCTCCGCCAGATGAGAACGGCGTATCCCTCAAGACTTTGAATTTCGCAGGATTGGCGCCAGTCGATAACGTCGATGCTGTGCGGGTGTACAAAAAGGACCTGACCGATTCCTGGGTCCTTTTGGGTGATGACCGGGTACCGTCCACTGTCGGTCAATTCCTGTCTATGCCAATGCCACCGGACGGCCTGGCCGATGCACGCCTGGAATATACCTTGGCAAGTGGCGAGACTATTTCGATTTCGACGGCGAATCCTGCGCAAAAAGACCTCGTGCATCGCTTCGGTGACGCCGCATTGTTTGATTTGTCTAAACTTCCGGCGGGCACTGCGTCATACAGCCTGCACTACACCCTGCAATCGGACGGAGTTGAGGTTCTGCAGGAACGTGGACAGTTTACGATAACAAGCGAAGGCGGCAAGCGCACTGTTGTTAACAGTGGCATCACTTATTCGAAGAATCAAATCGGACGATCCACCAGCCTCCAGCGCCTAGATCGTTGGGGCAACGTACTTGAGGTAACCGACCCGCGCAATCCAGTCTGGTTCATTCGTTACAGCTATAACGACAACAACCAGGTGACCAGGCAGGAGCGCGTCGCACCAAACGATGTACAGGTTCTTAGTGAGACCTATTATGATGAAGCCGGTCGAGAGGTTGGGCAGATGGACGGCAGGGGCTACGTCCAGCGCAAGATCTATGACAGCGATGGCCACTTAGCCAAAGAGCACCACGCGGACGGGGGACTGGTCGAATACGACTACAATACTTTCGGCGAACGCACAGTCCAGCGCACGTTCCGCGATAGCGCCAACGCGGTCACCACCAATTATGCATACGATCATTTGGGCCAGCTGACCAAGGTCTTCAACTTTGGCGAAACCTGGCGCACGCTTGAAGACGGCAATGAGGGCAACTTACAGGTGCAGTTCGTGTCTTCGAACGCCGAATTGGCCGAGTCTTACACCTATGACGAAATGGGGCGTCGCACGTCCACCACGAATGGGCTGGGAGGAACGAGCTTCGTTCGCTATGATCATGCTGGCAACGTGCTGGCCGAAGTCGACCAGACCGTCCACACGACTTCCTATGCCTACGATGCCTTTGGCCACAAGACGGCGATGGTAGTGCAGGATCCAACTGGCCCGCGCGTCCAGACCTGGGAATACGACGATTATGGACGCCTGAAAGCGCACGTTGATGCCGGTCGCACGCTAATCTCCTACACCTACACCGCCTTGGGCCAATTGGAAACTCAGAGGTCGGAATCCCGCGGCAGCATCGCAGGGCAGAACCTGAAGTACACCTATGATGGCGACCAGCTGATTGGCGTGGAAGACATCGCCAACAAACAGTTGACCACATATGTCTACGACCTTGCCGGCAATCGACTGCGCGAGCAGACCGTCGCCAAGGGACGGGTGGTGCAGAACAACTTCATCTCCTATGACCAGTTAAACCGCATCAAGCACGTGACCGATGGGCGCTTCAATGTGGAGATTGGCTACGATGCCGCTGGTAACCGTGAAACTGTCGATACGTTCTACATCGACGAGCGTGGCCAGAAAACTGACATCCACGTTTTGAATAAATTTGACGCGATGAACCGTCAAATCCTGGTCGACGGTGCAATCGAAGATATCAATGGCATCAAGACCGCCAAATTCGGCGCGCAGAGCCATGAGTTGACTTATGACTGGGCAGGCAATCGTACCAGCGACAAATACTGGGGAACGGCCGATGGCATCAAACAGGTAACCACCGAGACTTACAGCTATGATGCTGTCGGGCGCCTGAGCACGACCAGGCGAGACGGCAACCTGATTGACCTGCGCTACTACGATCAGGCTGGACGCCTGATTCGCTCCGGCGGCGACGTGCGCTGGACCAACGTATCGCTGATGGGTAAGTGGAAGCTGGCAATTGAATACCGCGTTTCCGAATACGATGCCGCCGGCCGCATGACCCGCCAGAAGATTCGCGACCTGGACAACAACTTCCTGGACGACATCTACTTCAAAGCGATCACACAAATCCATGCAGACCATGGGTACGATGGCTATGACCAGACTGGCAAGTTGAAGGGCTATTACGTCATACCGCCAAACAATGGCCAGATGACACAGTTCAAGATGGACTACGTCTGGTTTGATACTGCGAAGGAAACACAAGGCCGGGCCACGAATAACGGCGGCACATCGAAGACGCTGACGCAGTACGACGGCAACGGCTTTGTAGTCGGCGTGGTCGAAAGGCCAGACCAGGGCGCAGAAGCCGCGCGCAGCTATATCAACGACATCAACGGCCAGGTGCTGTTGAAGGTCGAAGGCAACGTTGAGACGCATTCGCTGATCGTGAATGGCCAATTACTTGGCAAGACCAGCGTCAATCTGGTCGACACCAGCTTCGTAAACATGTATCAGCCGGCCACAGCAGGCGCAATGACGGCAAGTGCCAGTGCATACGTGGTGCGCTACGCCGGCGAGAAACCGTCCAGTATTGCGCAGGCCATCTGGGGTGACAGCAAACTGTGGTACCTGATTGCCGATGCCAATGCCTTGGGCGGTGACGTCGAACTGGCGGAAGGTAAAGCGCTGCGCATCCCTGCGCGTGCGAACACGGTTCACAACGAGTCCCAAACCTTCAAGCCTTACGACGCTGCAGATGCAGTGGGCAATACCACACCGACGATGCCCGTGCCGGCTGGTGAAAAAGGGTGTGGAGCGGTTGGCCAGGTCGCGACGATCGTTGTAGCAGTCGTAGTTGCTTATTACACCGGTACTTGGGCCACCAGCTACTTCAACTCTGCAATAGTCGGCGGCGCAGTTGGCGCCGCAGCTGGCTCGGTTGCGAGCCAAGCGGTCGGACTAACGATAGGTGAGCAGGACAAGTTCAGCTGGAACAGTGTGGCGCTGTCCGCTATTGGCGGGGCCGTCACAGGCGGCCTGGCTCCAGCAACGCCAAACGCCCCGTTCCTCGGAATGACTGGTTCGCCAGCCATAATAGCCCGTGCGGCTATCAGCAACGCGATTTCCCAAGGCATTGGCTTGGTCACGGGTTTGCAGGAGCGCTTTGACTGGCGCGGCGTGGCGGCTTCTGCTGCCGGAGCATACGTGGGGAACGTCGTAGGAGGAGCACTTCAAGGTGTAAATCTTAGCTCCTTAACTAAAGCTACCCTAACAGGCTTTGCCGCGGGTTTAGCGGCGGGCGTCGCGCGGGGAGGGAAGATCGCGGTTCAACAGATCGCGGTGGACGCGTTCGGCAATGCAATCGGGTCCAGTCTGGCGGAACAAATGAAGCCTGAGCCGGTCGACCCTCCTAAGAGCTTTGGTGATTCCATTAAGCGCGATCCGGATTGGCTCAGAGATTGGAAATCCGAGAAGTATGCGAAGGACGTCGCCGATATGGCGCAGATAGATGCGCAGACTCCGCAGCTCATTAATGACTACTTGAAGAGTGGTGAGGTCTCTGCTTCAAATACTGATTTCTGGAATATCTCCCGATTGAAGGACAAGGTCATCGATATGAAGGACGATGCTGTTTTCGCGTTGGAACGATTCGTGCGCGGCAAAGGGCAGCTGGACATCGATGATGAGCGTGCGTTGGCGGCACAACGTGAATTGGAACGATTCAGGGGTACCCTAGCCGCCGAGAATGCTGCCAATGGCTGGATCGACAACGGTCTCGAATGCGTATATAGGCCAACTGGTGTGGCTTATGCAGTCGACAAGCTTCCGGGATGGCGAAACTCGTTCGAAACGGTCCAAGCGAAGAGCCTGAATGAAGGCATGCAGTTGATGGCATCTGAGTATGCGGTTGCAAAGGGATTAGCAGCAATTTCACAAGCTGCTACAAAATACATTGGCGTTGGAGCCCGTTCAGATCTGACAGTTCTGCAGCAGGAGATTCGATACGGTCTATCGCTGGATTTGCCGGCTGGCCCTAATTTGGGAGTTTTGAGCGGTCGGACTTCTGAAGCTGGCGTGCTTGACGTCGGAATCCCATGGGGCGCCTCAAACAAAGCTCAAGGCATGCCGTGGGAGGACTATCTTGCGAATACCTTGCCGGAGTCCACTTTTAGACTACCTGTGAACTTCAAGACCTTTGACTTCTACGATTTTGCTACGGGCACGGCAACGAGCGCAAAGACTTTGAATACGCTGACAAATTCTCGATTAGCAAAACCGGAATTGTTATTTACTTCATTGAAGGGAAATATCGATGACGTTGTGAAATTCGAATCCTGGACAAAGGGTGGATTTACACTCTCGGCAGAGGATATATCCGCTCGACAACTCAATGTAGCTATCCCCGTGAGCGTCAATGCAAGACAAATGCAGCAAATTGAACGTGCAATAGTTTACGGCGCGTCGCACAATGTGCAGGTTATTGTCACGAAAGTTAAGTGAAATTAATGAACATGAATAAGCAAAAGAGCTGGGCCTCCATCTATGCGAATGAAGTGGTCATTTGCATCCAAACCCATTCGGGCCTGCGAGTCTCCGCGTTCGATCCGGCTGGGAAGCAATACTTGTTTGAACCGATTGCGGCGCCAGAGAGACTAGGCTACGGCCTACTCGACGCCTTAGATGCTAGCCGTGTCTTGGACGTAAAAGAGATTAAGGAATTCTTTGAGCCTGTCAAAATGAAACAACGTTACGAGGATTGGGTGGCGAAGCTATTACGACATACCGGCTATGGCGATCGCAAAAAGCTTTTCAGCAAGATGAAGCACTGCACGGTCGTCTGTGAAAGTGAGTTGATCTCCATCCGCCCAACCTTACATGAGGAAGACGAAGGTTGGGCAGGGCAAGAGCTGTCACAAATTGTTCAAGTGAGTAGGCATGCGGCGGCGGCCGAAGTTGGACAAGGAATCTTACTTGCATTGTCTCGTAGTAGTGAATAGTCCTCGATGCATTCGGCAATGCGCTGGGCAGTAGCTTGACGGAGCAGATGGATTCTGATCAGAAGTTGAGGGAACTGCGGGAGCGAAGCACTGCTCGCGCAAAAACGCGGGGCGAATCTATTCCCGCAATTGAGGCGTTCCCTATGGAGCCATTTGCAACGCCAGGATTGACTGATGCAATCAATGAGTTCCCTGTTGCAACTCCAGCAGCTCTATCGCGCGAGGACATTGAGCGAGGTGTGCAACACGAACTCTTGGCCGAACGAGTTAGGGAGGAGTCGTTGCTTGCGCCAGAATTGTTACTTACCGCCGGACCTTCCCGTCTTCCTCCGCGCCAAGGTCTTTTGATGGTTCGCAATGGCAACGTAGATAATGCACTTAATGCAGGTGCTGACGCCTTAGGACTGATGGGGGAAATTCCAGCATTGAAAAATGACTTGGACCTCATCGGCTTTAGGAGTGCCAAGGCCAACGTTGAAGACATGCGTCAGCGCATGCTCAGTGCAGGTGTAAAAAACGTTCCAGACTTCACTATGACGATGGCGGGTGCTATCGATTTCAACGCTACTTTGGATAGCCTTGGCCGCGTTTATGAAGATCATGTGCGGGACCAGCGGTTAAAAGAAACTTGGGGAGAAAACTATAAAGATGTTCGTGTCGGAAAATCTAAGATGACTGTTCTGGAGTTTGAAAAGAAGGTAATCGAATTGCAGCAACGCGTAGCAGACAGAGCTTATGACAGGGGAATTACTTTGATTCAAGAAAAGACCCTTGAAGTTGCGCCAGGAAAGTTTGCGACTGTGCTCGGCAATTACATAGATGAGCAAGTCCGGCTTGAGCTCCGCGCCTTTGCTAAGTCAGAACAGATTTCAGACACAATGGCTTCCAAAGAGTGGGCAATCAACCGCCGCTTGAAGAGCCAATCATCGCCTCTAATTGGTATTCCAGACGGTCGGATAGGCCTCAACTTGTTCCACGATACAACTCTCGCGCCCAAGGATGGCCGCACGGAACAGCTACAGAAGTGGAATTTCCTGAGCCAGCTAAATGGCCGGCAAGCAAATTTCCTTATCGTCCGGCCTAGTCAGATGCCTGGTGGTGGTTCGTATGTTATTCCACGTGCCACAATTCAGCCCTACAATTCACCAATTGCAACTTCGAAGAGGAAACTATAAATGGCATTGAAAGACGATTTAGCCCTATTTGCCGCCTTGGTCGGAGGTTTAGGAACCGATGCGCCGGATGATTATCCTGAATGGAGTTCTCGTAACTATGAGTCCGAACGACAGGAGGTGGAAGAATTATGGAATCGGATCAGTGTTCGCTTGGAGAGGGATAGTGACAAGGTCCCGTTCGTCGCGAAAAAGCTGTCCGAGGCATTTTGCGCGTTCGATGCTGGTGATAAGATCGGAGGTCGAAAATCGTTGTGGGATATTTACAATCTCGGCATCAAACAATTACGCTAAAGTTTCATGCGCGGTGGGCGAGTTCGCGTAGCTTACGCGATCATGGCATCGATCACCTTAATGACGATATCCTGATGTCAGCGGCCAACTACGCCATCCCTTGGAAGCGCTTGAACTGTCGCGGGCTAACCAGCGGCGAATCCACGACCGGGTTACCGGTCCAGATGAATTCATTGTCACGTCCAGCGGCTTGGCCAGCTTGACCAACATCTCAGCGGGCGAAATGTCGAGTCAGCCCCTGTACTTGTTGAGCTGCTCGAAGCGCAGGACCAGTTTAGCCACTAGTTCGTTTGATCTGGTAGATAACATTGGTTCGTGCAAAGATGCTCAACGGTAGCCGGTAGGGGGGAGCAGCGCTGTAAGTACTTGATTCTAAAGATGTGCGACGGC
>Ga0209564_1003664_pt1 | contig 10151 bp, 13 predicted proteins | sample AraplaCol_mMF_r2_FD_184272 | JGI IMG/M metagenome (GOLD analysis project Ga0209564, IMG submission 184272) | Arabidopsis root microbial communities from North Carolina, USA - plate scrape MF_Col_mMF_r2 (SPAdes) (version 3) | ecosystem: Host-associated > Plants > Roots > Endosphere | place: USA... | reverse complement strand
CGATCCCAACCTGGTCGGCTGCCACGGCCTCCTTGATGACATTCCGGATGACCTGAGCATACGTTTCAGGCTGGCCGTTGGCGTCGTGTGTTACGTCCCCAAAGGTATCCAGGCCGAATTCTACATTTGACTTTGTCATGCTTGTTGTCCCACGGGTCAAGCCGACGGCAATCGTCGACGCCCAATCGTTTGGATTTTTGGATCTTACTTGGGGTGCCGCCTAGTAAAGCGGAATGGCGAAAAACTAGATCGTTATCATCGAAGAGTTAGAAGATATGCGGGGTCCCCCAAGATGGGACGAGCACCTTGGGGCACACGATCAACGTGAGTAGCCTCGTCAAGCAGGACCGGCGGCCAGCGCTTCTCCGCTGGCTTTGACCACGGCATCCACTGTGATGCCGAACTTGTTGTAGACGTCGTCGATCTTTCCGGATGCGCCGAAACTATGCATACCCACGAACCGACCATTGAACCCGAGATATCGGTCCCAGCTATCCTGGACGGCAGCCTCTACAGCGACCCTCGCAGATCCCGCGCCGAGTACCTTCCTCTTGTACTCGGGCGTCTGAGCCTCGAACAATAGTCGGCATGGCATCGAGACGACGGCGGTCCGAATACCTCCAACCTGCAACCGATCCCGAGCTTGGACTGCTAGATGGAGTTCTGAGCCGCTCGCCATGATAGTCAGCTGACGCTCGCCGCCTTCGGCTTCCAGCAACACGTACCCGCCTTTGGCTGACAGGTTTTCGCGTCCAGGGTCCCTGCGCAGCAATGGCATTGGCTGCCGGGACAGTGCGATGAGAGCAGCTCTGCGGGGAGCGTCGAGAATTGCTTCCCAGCATTCTGCGGTTTCAATCGGATCACCCGGTCGGTAAACAGCGAGCCCTGGGATCGCCCGAAGTGCGGACAGATGCTCGACTGGCTGATGGGTCGGCCCATCTTCGCCCAAGCCGATAGAATCGTGCGTCATCACAAAGATCGAGCGGATTTCCATCATGGCGGCAAGGCGAATGGCAGGTCGCGCGTAATCAGAGAACGTCAGGAACGTGCCGCCGTACGGAATCAATCCCCCGTGAAGGGCGATGCCATTGATCGTGGCGGCCATACCATGCTCACGGACGCCATAATGGATGTAGGAGCCCGCATACTGACCGGGGGCGATCTCGACCTGGGACTTGGCTTTCGTATTGTTGGATGGCGTCAGATCGGCTGAACCTCCGATCAGCTCCGGTACGGCCTCGGCCAAGTGATTAAGGACGGTGCCACTGGCTTGGCGAGTGGCCATATCCTTCTCGCTTGCCAGCAACTCACTTTTGGCCGCCTCGATCGACCTGCGCCAGCCGTGCGACAACTCACCTTTCATCCGGCGCGCAAACTCCGTGCGGATTTCCTCGTTCGCGGTTTGGACGCGCACTGCCCACGCCATCCGCTGGTTTTGCCCCCTTGAGCCAATGGAGCGCCACGCCTCAAGCAGGTCACCTGGGATCTCGAACGGAGGCGGCGACCAGTCCAGGATCTTTCTTGCGCCCGCAATCTCTTCCTCCCCTGGCGCATCACTGTGCGCTTTCTGGGTGCCGGCCTTTGTTGGGAAGCCGAAACCGATGATCGTCTTGCAGGCGATCATCGACGGTCGGTCGGTGACCTTCCGCGCCTCGATGATCGCTGCCCTGATAGCATCGGTATCGTGTCCGTCGATCTGCAGGACATGCCAGTTGGCCGAACGGAAACGCGCCTGATGGTCATCGGACTCGGCGAGGCTGGTCGCGCCGTCGATGGAAATCGAGTTGTCATCCCAGAAATAGATGAGCCTCCCGAGTTTCAGGTGACCTGCGAGCGCGATGGCTTCCTGGCTGATACCTTCCATCAGGCAACCGTCGCCATGGAAGACGTAGGTGTAATGGTTCGAAAGATCGTCGCCGAACCTTGCGTTCATGATCCGCTCGGCCAGGGCCATGCCGACCCCGTTGGCAAGCCCCTGCCCCAGTGGACCGGTCGTCGTTTCGATACCTGTCGCGTGGTGGTATTCTGGGTGCCCTGCTGTTCGCGAACCGATTTGGCGAAAATTCTTGATCTCATCGATGGTCATATCCTCGTAGCCGGTCAGATACAGAAGGCTGTAGAGCAGCATCGAGCCATGACCGTTCGAGATCAGGAACCGGTCACGGTCGTACCAGTAAGGGTCCTTGCTATCGAACTTCATGAATTCAGAGAAAAGCACGGCCGCGATGTCTGCCATGCCCATTGGCATGCCGGGGTGACCGCTTTTGGCCCTCTGGACCGCGTCCATGGAAAGGAACCGAATGCAGTTGGCGAGCTTGCGGAGGTGGGGGTCTTTTGGCGCGGGAACAGATGCGGTCGTATCGGGCATGGGTGGTATCTCCTAGTTCGGACCGAGTATCTCGCTTGGAGATAGGGCGAGGACGAAGGAGCGACAGAATGGGGACACGTCAGCGACTATGGGTCACACATCAGAAGGTGGACTGGCTGTCCCCGGAATCTGAAAGCTGGGAGCTGCTGGAACAGCCGCTTGGAAAAGCGTTCTCAATTTACTTACGCATCTTCGCGGGCTTGCTCATCACAACCAACGCGACGCCTCTCAGTTTGACCGAACACCCGCCACAGAAGGCAAATTTCACCTCGTCGGCTTGCGAACGCTAAGCATCACGCACCTGCCGTTCCGGTAAAAATTGAATGCTTGGCAGGATGAGGTGGCGACGCACTGGTCCTGACAGGCAGCGAGACTGGCCCCGCAAACTTTGCAAAAGGCTTACCCAAGACTTCGACATCTTTGCTAGTTCGGAAGTCCAGACCAGGATCGAAGTCGTGGCCGATCCTTGTGATGTGTGTTTCCAAGGCCTTGTACCCCGAGACTTCTTCCGATGAAAAACGCATACGATGCGACGCTGCTAGCCACTACGCTGACCGCTTGCGCGACCACCACGCCAGCGTCCTCGCCTATGGAACCGTTACGCTGGCGCAGAAGCTGTCGCCCGCAAGTGTCCGGCCTTCGGCGGATACGGCTAGATTGCAGCCATGCGGTCGGATGCCGAGAGCAACTTGGCGCGAGCATGCGCACTGGGCGCTAAAGAAGCCGACATCAAGCAAGCCCGGAGAGGATGAACGGGCAACTTCTGTCGGCGATCTTCCTTGTTGGCGCACCTGAAGCCTGCAGTAGCTTTGTCAACGGACTGGCACGGGCTGGGACGACCCCTGCTATCGTTAGGCAAAAGAAGACCGCAGCTACCAAGGGTAAGACGTAGGATTAGCACTAGGAGGCGGTAATGTCGCGCTTTGCGCAGGCGGCGCGTTTACTCCGGCTTCCATTGATACCGTTCGGGATGGGCCTTAACCTTGGCTTCCGTAATGCTTCCATCCCTACGACCGGTGGGGTCGACATACATCGCCCTGGCGGCCATCAATGCGTTGTAAAGCTCGGCTTCATCGGCGTCGAGGGTCGCCATAAAAACGCGCTGTTCATCATCCGCCAGAGCAAGAAACCGCTCGTATTGATCAATAGCCTCGGGTTTGGCGCCGTCTCCAAAAGGCAGCCACTTGAGCCGAAGGCGTTGACGTAGGGTTGCCTCCTGCCGCTTCCTGCCTTCGCTATTGATGTGAAAAGTTTTGCCCATTTCCAAAGTCATCTCGGTCAACCGAAGCTTCTTGGAGCTTTGTATGGTAGAGCACTCAACGTTTATTCGATAGTGGCTTATCGATAAGCGCGACAACTGGCCCGTCAGAGGCATCGTTTGCCGGCTGCCCCCCGCTAGGGGATGCGGCGCGCTGCCTTCGCCCGTCGTCGACCGAATTGCTATATCGCCCAAGCATGTCACGAAGCCATTGGTTTTCGGCCATTAGTTCTTTTATTCGCTCGTCAACGCCCGCCGAGCATTTCAACCGGTCTGCCTGCCTAGAATGAACTGGGCGCTTGTCATTGCAAGCAACTCCCGGGCCGACAGGCAAACTGATTCCCCTTCTATCTATTTCTTCACCATGGACTTCATCACAATCATCCACTCCCCTCGGTTGGGCTTGAACGACGGCATTATGCTTCCGAGAGTCACTTTCATAGAAACTGGACTCGCTTCCGGCCATCAGCTCATCGAGTTCTTGTATCCAGAGGTAATATTTCTCCCGCAAAGGATGGTCGACGGCCAACGAAGCCAGCTTTGTTTGCGCTAAGCGCATTTTATCTCGATGCAATCGGATATCGATTTTCACTGCACGTCCACCTCGCTATGCCGAAGCAGAACATATAGGGAACGTGAGCGGCGGTAAAGCTTGAGTCTTGATCGGATAGTTCCAAGAATCCGACTCCCTGATTTTCTCTGCGGAAGTCGACAGCAACGGAAAGCTACGGCTAGGGCTGCTGCAGCGGGCGCTAAGGGGCTTTATCTTTCAGACGATAACAACAAGCATCGTGTCGGATGCTGGTACGGCCACACCGAAATCACTTGGTCCGCTTTTTGAGCCAACTGAGATCTGAGCTCAGTTATTTCGCCATCGATGTCTAACGCTGCGGCCGAAAACGTGTCGGCGACCGACCCACCCTTGGATGGGTTAGCCTTAGTAGCCGCGGCAGTGCGAGACGTGGGCGTTTTTAGCCGCCTAAAGGCCAACGGGAACGGAAGATCCCTCCGTACAAACGCATGCGACGCAGCTGACGCCTCGTCTTGCTCGTTTGACCAGCGCCGAACCAAAGCTGTTACCCGTGTGACACCGTCTCGGGAGGCAAAGCTGCTCATGCAAGCCGGTCCGTTTCGTCAGGGAGACAATCGACCTTTTCGGCAGCATAACGCTCGCGATTGTAGGCATAGGCGCCGTCGAGCCGTCCGAGCTTCTCGCGCCATCTGGCAACATCTTTTCTTCGCGGGAACTCGCCGATCTAGCTGAAGCTGGGGCAGTTGGCGACATATCCCTCGGTTTTTGACAAAGAAGGGAAGGCTGTGAAAACGCCGCTGGATGAACGGGTGATGGGATTGCCACTTGAGGACCTACACCGCGAGATCGCGTTATAGCCTTGGCGGGCGGATCGGAGAAGACCGCGGCAATATCTGGTCCCTTCGAATTGGTGTCATCGACACTTTGATCACAGACAAGTTCACAGCTCAGAGACTGGTTGACTAGGCGCTTGGCAACATCCGTGGCCCACTTGGCCACAACGTTCACGGCTGTCTCGACCTCGGCGTCATTCGCCGCGCATCCAGCTCTCTGATCCCGAGCCCGAGTTGAACTCGCCCTAACGCGCGTTAGCGGCTGCCAAATTGGTTAAGACTCTGTATAACCCTAGGGTCGGAATAGATTTTTATATTGTGAAGGTTGCGACCGTAGATATTGCGGAGGCGCGGATACCTGACCTCCCAGCGCTGCGGCTGCATGCCAAGGCCAACGAGGGTCGTAGAGTGCGGCCCGTGCAATTGCGACCAGATCCGCGTCACCGGTGGCTACGATCGCCTCAGCTTGCACAGGCTCAGTTATCAAACCAACCGCCACGACCGGGATCTTGATTTCATTCTTGATGGCCCGCGCAAGTGGGACCTGATAGCTTGGTCCCACGGGAATGGCTTGCTTGGCATCCAGCCCGCCGCTTGATACGTGGATCGCGTCGCATCCCCTCGCCTCAAGCTCCTTTGCAAAGACGATTACCTCCGCCAGTTCCAGACCCCCCTCGACCCAATCCGTCGCCGAAACCCTCATCGTCACGGGCCTGCCCGCCGGAAATGCAGTCCTAACGGCATCGAAGACTTCCAGAGGAAAGCGCATTCGATTTTCGATCGACCCTCCATAGTCGTCGGTTCGCCGATTGGACAACGGTGAAAGGAATTGATGCAGAAGATAGCCATGCGCACCGTGGATCTGGACAGCGTCGATGCCGATACTGGCAGCACGTTTTGCCGACGCGACGAATGCGTCGCGAACACGCTTTAGTCCCTCCTGATCGAGCGCTGTAGGCGGCACGTACTCCTGAAGGAATGCCACGCCAGAAGGCGCTTCAGTTTGCCAACCATTATCGTAGCTTGGCGGGATCTGCTTGCCTCCCAGCCATGGGATATCAGTCGATGCCTTGCGACCGGCGTGGGCAAGCTGAATAGCAATCGGCACATCCGAATATCGGCGCACTCCATTCAGCGTCTGAGCTAGGGCAGCTTCGGTTGCGTCATCGTAGAGACCGATATCCGCGAATGTGATCCGCCCTTCTGGCACTACAGCGGTAGCCTCGATGGTCAGCAAACCCGCGCCGGAGAGCGCAAGCTGCCCCAAGTGGATAAGGTGCCAGTCAGTAGTGCATCCATTCTCCGCTGAGTATTGACACATGGGCGCGATGACGATGCGGTTCGCAAGCTCCAGCCCGGCAACCCGGAAAGGGGAAAACAGAACAGGGTTTGGCATTGGGTCTCCTTGATCAGGGAAATTCCATTTCAAGAGGTCTACTTTCAACGGCTTCCGTTGAGCGGGCTTTTCAATAACATATTGTCTTTGAGTTGCCACTTCCCGGACGCAGAAATGGCACTCCAGAGTCGACGCTGGCGCTTGGCTCATAGCATTCATATACTTACTCGCCGCTCCGACGCTATCCCTGCGATCGGTCTGCCGCTGTTCCATGCTCACCGCTTGCTACTCATTTCTTGACGATCCACACACTGCGGACCTTCCACGATGAGCTTCTGCTGAACAGGCCACCATCGACTGCCTCTCGCTGGACGAAATTTCTCAGCATCACTACAAGTTCTAAGGGTATCGCCAACTTGAGATACAGATAGCTCTCTATCCTGGAGGCCCCAATGCGCCGAGTGACTTCTCAACAAGTTCAAACCCGAAATTTTGAGAAGTTGATGAATCATGCGCACATTGAATTTGGGCATCCTAGCTCATGTGGATGCAGGGAAACCTAGCCTTGCGGAACGCCTCCTTTTCGATACAGGTGCAATCGCCAAACTCGGCAGTGTCGATGGCGGCAACACCCAAACAGACAGCCTCGCCATAGAACGACAACGCGGGATAACCATCGCTGCGGCTGTAGTGTCGTTCCGGATCTAGGATCTGGACGTCAACCTGATCGATACTCCCGGTCACCCAGATTTCATCGCCGAAGTCGAGCGTATATTGAGGTTGCTCGATGCGGCCATTGTGGTCGTATCGGCCGTCGAAGGCGTACAAGCTCAGACGCGAGTACGGGTACGCGCCCTGCAGCGGCTCGGCATTCCGTTCCTTGTCTTTGTTAACAAGATCGACCGGATGGGAGCGCGTTACCTCGACGTCGTTGCAGACATCGCCAAGCAATTGGCGGTGCGGCCGATAGCCATGATGGAAGCGAGGGATATCGGAAGCCGCGTTGCGACCGCTAAATCAATCGATGTCAGCCACGATCCGGGTTTTTCGGCCCTTTGCGAGATGCTCACCGTCAATGACGACTGCCTGCTTCGTGACTTCGTTGCTGCTCCGGAGCGGTTGACGCCAGCGCGGCTTGCCAAAGCCTTTTCAGATCAGGTCGCCACAGGCCTGATTCATCCGGTGTACTGCGGGGTCGCAATGACCGGCACCGGTGTTTCGGAACTCCTCTCAGCAATCGAGACCTTTTGCCCAGCAGAACCCTTCTCCTGACGGCCCGGTAAAGGGAAGCATCTTCAAAATCGAGCGTGGTTGGCGCGGAGAGAAGCTCGCCTACCTTAACCTGACTTCTGGCACGGTAGCCGCGCGTGGACAGCTTCAACTGCCAACTGGCAACGCGAAGGTAACGAGCATCCAGGTTTTTGGCGAAGGAAACCGCCATAGACACGAATATGCACGCGCCGGTCAGATCGCCAAGATTGGGGGCTAACCGGCGCGCGGATCGGGGATGAAGTTGGAGCAGACGGTCGCTCTTATCTCGAAGGGCAATTCGCACCACCGACACTGGAGACCCAGGTCTCACCGCAACGTCCGTCGAAAAGCCGCGCTTTATGGGTTGCCCTGCAACACCTGTCGGAACAGGATCCATTGATCAACCTGCACACAAATGAAGATGCGAGTGAAATGTATCTGTCGCTTTATGGCGAGGTTCAGAAGGAAGTCATCCAGTCAACCATACTTGCAGACGCTGCGTTCTCGGCCTCTTTGAAGGGGTCGTTACGGGGCAGCCGACGGATACGCGCGGATGACAGATCGCCCCGCAGCGACTTTGCTTCATACGGGCCCTGGCCTCGCAAACGGATTGGCAAACCTCCACAATGCACGTCGGGCCCGAGTTCCCATGATCAACATTGTCGGTGATCATGCCTCCTATCACCTCCCACTCGACGCCCCGCTCACCAGTGACATTGAAAGTCTCGCAGCGCCTATGTCTAACTGGGTGCATCGCATCCGCAGTTCTGAGGATGTGGCCCCGTCCATTAAGTCTGCCTACCGGGCAGCACTATCTCCCCCAGGGATAGCGACGATAATATTACCGGCGGACGCGGCATGACGACGTGGCAGCACTAGCTAGACAGATCAGCGATGCCATTATCGCTTAACATCCGACTGTCCAGCGCTACCTATCACATAATGCGGATGGATCTGACGTTTCTGTTTCCGCCGTTGGCCGATTCTTTCGGGATCGCGAAGATAATCCTGTCCAGTATGCTGGCATTGTGGTACCGGCCGAAACGGAGCCTGGTCGCTCTACTACTCACTGAACGCTCTAGACGTTTTGACGACCCCGCCATGCAACATCACGAGATCGCAGCAGATCAATGTACCGCTTGGGAAGCAATCTCGCCTCTCGCCGGTCTCCTCTCTCCGTAAACAACCAATGATTCCGCCCTCCACAACAGGTCCAACTTGCAAAACGGCCGCGAAACAGGTATCTCAGGCTCGGTGACACAACCTACAGGAGGCGTGCAATGGCAGAACTCATCATTTCGCACGCCGCCGCCGGTTGAGATTTCGCCTGCTTCTTTAGGCTCTAAGAGCTGTCCCTTTTCAAGCTGAGATCTTAGTCGGACTGGCGGTTCGGAGTTGTCGAAGAGACAAGCTCTACCAATCATTTCCGATGCTTAAAGAAGGCGCGGTTGGAACGCCGCGATCCATCATGAGAAAAATTAGAACGACGGGCGTCGATGAAACGACGCTCGGAACGGCACAACCACGCTTAGCGGTTGGCCCAGTGGCTTCGATCTTCGATCTGATCATGAGGTTTTTTGGCCTGAAGCGACGCGTCAACAAAGTGACCATGCTATCCAGCTGGCTCAAGAATGATATCGGAAGCCTGTGATATAGACTTCGAGCGACCTCGGGGGGAGCCCTGAGGTCGTGTCATGCTGGCGAGAACGATATTCGGCTGACTGAAACCGTCATTCAGGAGTCGCAAGCCAATACGTCGGCTTTGAAGTCTGCGACGCTCCGCAACTATCTTTTCGGCGCATCCGCATTGGTTCTCTGCGCCGGGATTGCCTTCGCCCTCGCGATTTCCCCCGACTGCTTCGACTTGCGAAAAGACCGTCAGGAAACCGGGAGGGTGTAACCACATAACATGCTCAAAGCTACCTGCGCTCGTGCGCAGGGTACTGGTTTGTGCTCCTTTCAATTGGCGATGACGCCGCACGGCGGCCCCTTATGGCCTGAGTTTCGCCAATCTTCTGAGGTCTCCAATTTGGATCCCTCTTGCATCTATGGCAAAGTGACCCAAGGAGCTGAACGCACCGTCAAGATCAGCCGCCGAGCACAAATCGAGAAAAGGCCAGAGAGTTTCGAGCATCCTCGTCCATTTTCGGTTCGCCCGCGCCGTCGGTAAGGTCGCGCCAGACCCTGATATCAGATCCGATCGTTCCACCGGTCTTTACGAACGGCTCCATGACCACAGCGCCGGTATAGTTGATCTCGCGAAGTGCCAGGCCGACCTCGTGCCAAGGAATTCTTCCTTTACCGGGCACTCGACGGTTGCTTTCACCCGTATGGAAATGTCCGAGCAGCGGGCCGGCGGTGCGGATCGCCTCGCCGAAGCTGTCCTCCTCGATGTTCATGTGGAAGGTATCGAGCATCACTTTGACATTCGGCTTCCCGACATCCCTCACGAATGCGACACCCTCTGCGGCGGTGTTGAGAACGTGGTTCTCGAAGCGGTTCAGGACTTCGATGCAGAGGTTAATTCCCAAGTTGGCGGCGAAATCCGCAATGCCGTGAATACCCTCGACTCC
>Ga0209564_1003661_pt1 | contig 10159 bp, 6 predicted proteins | sample AraplaCol_mMF_r2_FD_184272 | JGI IMG/M metagenome (GOLD analysis project Ga0209564, IMG submission 184272) | Arabidopsis root microbial communities from North Carolina, USA - plate scrape MF_Col_mMF_r2 (SPAdes) (version 3) | ecosystem: Host-associated > Plants > Roots > Endosphere | place: USA... | reverse complement strand
ACCTCGTCACGCGCACGCATGCCGAACTCGACCTGACCGACCAGGCGGCCGTCAACCGCTTCTTCGAGAGCGAGCAGATCGACGTCGTGCTGCTCGCGGCGGCACGCGTCGGCGGCATTCTGGCGAACTCGACGCAGCCCGGCGAGTTTCTCTACGAGAACCTCGTGATCGAGACCAACGTGATTCACGCGGCGTATCGCGCGAACGTCGACCGGCTGGTGTTCTTCGGCTCGTCATGCATCTATCCGAAGCTGTGTCCGCAGCCGATCCGCGAATCGTATCTGCTGACCTCGGAACTGGAGCCGACCAACGACGCGTATGCGATCGCGAAGATCGCAGGTCTCAAGCTGTGCGACGCGTACAACCGCGAGTACGGCACGCGCTATGTCGCGTTGATGCCGACCAACCTCTACGGTCCGAACGACAACTACGACCTGAAGAACAGCCACGTGCTGCCCGCGCTGATCCGCAAGGCGCACGAGGCGCGCCTGCACGGCGACGAATCGCTGACCGTATGGGGCAGCGGCACGCCGCGCCGCGAGTTCCTGCATGTCGACGATCTGGCCGCAGCGACGCTGTTCGTGCTCGAGCACGATGTGAACACGGGCGTGTTCAACGTCGGCGTCGGCGAGGACCTGAGCATTCGCGAACTCGCGCAGACGATCTGCGACGTAGTGGGTTTCGAAGGCCAGTTGCAGTTCGATGCGAGCAAGCCGGACGGCACGCCGCGCAAGCTGCTCGACGTGTCGCAGCTGGCGCAGATGGGCTGGCGCGCGAGCATTGGCCTCGCGGACGGGATCGCGAATACGTATCGCGAATTCGCCGCGAAGTATGAGGAGAAGTACGGAGACAAGTTCGTAGAGAAGCAAGGGGAAAGATACGCTGCGCCTTCGTTCGCGATGGCCGCGCGTGCCTGATGAGCCGCTCCTGGTGACGGACGTTGCCCGGGACCGGGATAAGGGCGACGTCCGTTCTTTTTTGCTGGGAGAAACGACAGTTTCGATCGAATAAGGACCGTAAGAAATGAGTGCGTCAGTCACGATCTTTCATAACGTTGTGTGGTCACGGCACAAGGGCGCCGTGTTCTCCGCGTTGCACAGCATCTCGGCATCGGGCGCGATCCGCTACTCGATGGTGCAGATCGCGGACACGGAACATGATCGAATCGGCTTTTCGGACGTCGACTATTCGTTTCATCGCTATCCGATGCACAAGCTTTTCGACGGCTGCTACGAGGACGTGCCGCGCTGGCAACTGACGAAGCGTCTTGTCTGGGAAGTGCTGAAGGCGAAGTCGGACCTGATCGTGCTGCCTGGCTATCACCGCCCCGAGTACTGGGCGATGCTCGCCGCGTGCGTGGTGACGGGCAAGCGCCGTGCCGTGTTCTGCGATTCGACGGCGCGCGATCGCCCGAAACGTCTGTTGACGTCGGTTCCGAAGCGTGTGTTCTTCGCGCTCTGCGACGGCTACTTCGGTTTCGGCGAGCGCAGCCGCGACTATCTGATGTCGCTCGGCGCGAAGCGCGAGAAGATTTTCATTCCGTGTCAGGCGGCCGCGCTGCCCGTCACGTTCTCGCCCGAGCGCGCACTCGCCGAGCGCATGCAGTACCGGGCGGGCAATGCGCCCGTGTTTCTGTTCGTCGGGCGGCTGTCCGAAGAGAAAGGCATCACGACGCTGATCGACGCGTTTGCGGGAATCGCGAAGCGTCTGCCCGATCCGCAGTTGCGTATCGTCGGCACGGGACCGCTCGAACGAGACTTGCGCAAGCGCGTCGCCGAGCTGGGCCTGGACCGCTCGATCACGTTCGTCGGCAGCTTGCAGGACGAACCGCTCTCGCGCGAATACTACGGCGCGACGTGCCTCGTGCTGCCGAGCCGCAGCGAACCGTGGGGCCTCGTCGTCAACGAGGCGCTGGCGCATGGCTGCCCGGTGGTCGTCAGCGAGAGCTGCGGCTGCGTGCCCGAACTCGTGCACGAAGGCGTGAGCGGCTACGCGTTCACGGCGGGCGACGGCGCGGGGCTGCAGCGCACGCTGCTGAAGGCAACGGAGGCATTCGCCGACGCGCAGGCATCGGCGCAACGCTGCATGGACGTGATCCGGCGTTTCGACCCGCCGTCAGCGGCGGCCAATATCGCGCGCGGCTGCGCATTGATGCTGGGGAGTTGAGAGCGAAGCAACGCGCGGCCCCGGCGTGAGCGTGCCGGGCCGCGACGGGAGTGCCGAACGGGGAGGGCGTAGCGCTGTGCGCTGCCGCATGACGGACAGTCGTCGTGGAAGTCAAACATGAAGATCCTGATCTATGGTCTCAATTTCGCGCCTGAGCTTTCGGGCGCAGGCAAGTACACCGCCGAAATGGCGCAGATGCTGGCCGACTGCGGCCACGAAGTGCGCGTCGTGTGCGCGCCCCCGTACTATCCGGACTGGAAGGTCGCGAACGGCTACTCCATGTGGCGCTATCGACGCGACATCATCCGCGGCGTGCGCATCTGGCGCGCGCCGTTATGGGTCCCGCCAAAGCCCAGCGGCCTGAAGCGGATGCTGCATCTCGCTTCGTTCGCGCTGTCGTCGCTACCGCTGCTTGCGAGGCAAATCGCCTGGCGCCCTGGCGCCGTGATGCTGATCGCCCCCACGATGGCCTGTGCGCCGGGCGCGCTGGCGCTCGCGCGCGTGACGGGCGCGAAGGCGTGGCTGCATGTCCAGGACTACGAAGTCGATGCCGCCTTCGATCTCGGCCTGCTGAAAAGCACACGCGCCGCGCGCATCGCATACGGGATCGAGCGGTTCGTCCTGAAGCGTTTCGACGTCGTGTCGTCGATCACGAACCAGATGGTCGAGCGAGCGGTCAACAAGGGCGTCGACGCGGCCAAAACGGAGTTTCTGCCGAACTGGGTCGACACGCGCGACATCTTTCCGCTTGGCCGCGTGAGCGAATACCGCGAGACGCTCGGCATTCCGGCGGCCAATACGGTCGTGCTGTACTCGGGCAACATGGGCGCGAAACAGGGTCTCGAGACGCTTGCCGACGCGGCCCGCGCGCTGGCCGCGCGAGACGACATCACCTTCGTGTTCTGCGGCAACGGCGCGGCGCGGGACGATCTCTTCAAGCGTTGCGAGGGTTTGCCTAACTGCCGGTTCCTGCCGTTGCAACCGGCCTCGTCGCTGAACGAGCTGTTGAATGTCGCCGATATCCACGTGTTGCCCCAGCGCGGCGATGCCGCCGATCTCGTGATGCCATCGAAGCTGACAGGCATGCTCGCGAGCGGCGGCGCGGTGATCGCGATGGCGCGCCCCGGAACGGCGCTCTACGAAGCCGTCGCGAACAACGGCATGATCGTGCCGCCCGAGGACACCGGCGAACTCGCCGACGCCATCGCGGTGCTCGCCGGCGACGGCGCGCGGCGCGCGACCATTGGCGCGGCGGGCCGGCGTTACGCCGAGACGATGCTGTCGCCGCTTTCCTCGCTGCTCACGCTCGATACCCGCCTCGCGCTGCTGACGGGCGAGGCAGTCCCAGGCCCGAAGCCGGCGGCGGCGCCCATGACGAACGGGCCCATCTTGCCGGCGCACGTCGAGAAGTCGGAAGTGGAGTGACGCGCGTCAACTGCGCGGAGATGGATCAAAGGCCGCATGCGAACCGCTCTCAGCGGTTCGCATGCGGCCTTCGGTTTTTGGGGCGTCGGGCTGATTGCCGGTGGTTCGCGTCGTGCCTGATTACCAGGGCGATTTGAATACTTCCCGTCCCGAGCGCTCGCTATACGGGCTGCTGTACACCGTGGTGCCGCCGCCCGCGTTGGCGGCATTCACGGCTGCGGCGCGTTGTGCCGCGACACCCGCCACGCCGCCGTTATCGGCTGCGCCGCCTGCTGCCGCGCCCCGCGCGGGACGCCGGATCGCGCCTCCAGCCGCAGGCGCCGCGCCACCACCTGCGGAGGAGGGGCCGCCCATCGCCTGCGTGTTCGGTTTGGCAACGCGCATGCGCTCGCTGTTGAGCAGTGCGTCGCGTTGCGAGTCGGGCGTCGCGCCGCCGGGGTCGTAGCCGCCGAGCGACGTCGACGGACCGCCGAGCAGGCGCTGTGCGTCGTCCTGCGTGCGCTGCGCAGCGGTCTTGCGGGCCGGCGCGCCATTGCCATTGGCATTGGCATTGCCGTTGCCCTTGGGCGCGGCGGCATTCTGGCCGTTGCCTTGCGCCGGGTTGTCCTGCGCGTGCGCGTGCGGCATCGACGCGAGCGCCGACGCCAGCACGGCGGCGAGCAGCAGCGCGCGCGAGCGCAATCCGACGCGCAACGGGTGCACGCGCGCCGGGCGTTGCCGCGAGCGAAGATGAGCAGCCATTGTCATCGTCCTCCTGCGAACGTCATGAAGCCATGCTGCCATGGTGATACGGACACTCTGCTTCGATCCGCCAAAACTCCGCACGGCGCGGACAGCGGCCGTCCATCGGCGCGCATGGGCCAGATAATCGATCAGGACAAGGCGCGCCGTGCGGATACAAGGGCCGAAGCGCTGGACGGACTTCGAGGCGCGTTCATCGACGGGAGAAAACCATGGATAACTCGATCACCTCCGCGATGGAACGATCCGCGGACAGTCGGGGCGCGGGCAGCCGGGCAGCGAGCATGAACGACCCGCATGCCGCGCCGCACACGCCACCCTCTGCACCAGGCCGCGTGATCGACCTGAGCCTGGCGGGCAAGGGCAATTACGTCGCGTCGCGCGGCTTTCTGATCGAGCTGATCTGGTTCTTCATCGAGGCGTGTGTGATCAACAACAAGCTGTTGCCCGTGTCGTCGGTGCGCGTGGCGCTGCTGCGGCTGTTCGGCGCGAAGATCGGCGCGAACTGCCGTTTCGTGCATCCCGTGCGGGTGAAGGCGCCATGGAATCTCACCGTGGGCGACAACTGCTGGTTCGGCGTCGACGTGTGGCTCTACAACCAGGCGCCGATCCACATCGGCTCGAATGTCTGCATATCGCAAGGCAGCTTTCTCAGCGCGGGCTCGCATGAGATGCGAACAAACATGGATTTGCGCGTCGCGCCCATCGTCGTCGAGGATGGCGCGTGGATCTCGTCGAAGTGCGTCGTGCAGATGGGCGTGACGATCGGCCGCTCGGCGGTCGTAACTCCGCTATCCGTCGTGCACCGCTCGCTCGACGCGGAAGGCGTGTATGGCGGCAATCCTTGCCGCTTTATTCGCAAGCGCTTCGACGCGGATGTGGGACGCCCCTCGTAACTGGCACAGGATGCATGGTTCTGTCTGCCGGAAGCGCGAAGTTGGCGGATAGACTGCCTTACGCGGAGCCATCATCCTACGTAAGCACTGGCTGGCGCGGGAATGCAGTATGCGTGCGCAGCGCCCCGCTCGTGCAAACCCACAGGGCGTTGACGCATGAGGAGCCTGGCTCGCGTGCGCGGCGGGGGGCCAGAACGGACGAAGCTGGACGCGGCCGTACAAGGTACGAACAGAACACAAGCTGGGGAGCAGGGGATGTTTATCGATACCCGCAGTGTCGAGCAGGGCGTCGCTGTGTCGACGACGGTATGCATCATCGGGGCAGGTGTCGCGGGTATCACACTCGCGATGGAACTGGAACGCGCCGGCATCGACTGCTGCGTGCTCGAAAGCGGCGGCTACAAGGCCGACGACGAAACGCGCGATCTCTATCGCGGCGAGAACGTCGGCATTCCGTACACCTTCGCGGATGGGTGCCGCAGCCGCTACCTGGGCGGCAGCAGCAATTGCTGGGGTGGCTGGTGCCGTCCGCTCGATCCATGGGACTTCGACAAGAAGGATTGGGTCGCGCATAGCGGCTGGCCGTTCGGTCTCGAGGAACTCGCGCCGTACTATCTGCGCACGCATGCGCTGCTCAAGCTCGGCCCGCACAATTTCGATCCGGCGTGGTGGGAGCAGCAGATCAACCGGCACGACGTGCGCCGCTATCCGATGATGTCGGGCAACGTGCGCGACACCATTTCGCAGTTCAGCCCGCCCGTGCGTTTCGGCAAGGTGTATCGCGAGGTATTGCGGCGCTCGGACCGCGTGCGGGTGTTTCTGTATGCGAACGTCGTGAACATCGATACGGATGCGCAGGCGTCCGAAGTCACGGGCGTCGATGTCGCGACGCTCACGGGCAAGCGCATTCGCGTGAATGCCAAGGTCTTCGTGCTGGCGACGGGCGGCATCGAAAACGCGCGGCTGCTGCTGGCGTCGAACAAGGTGCAGGCAGCGGGACTCGGCAACGGACACGATCTGGTGGGCCGCTTCTTCATGGACCATCCGCGCCTGATGACGGGCACGGTCAAGTTCACGAAGGAGTGGTCGCGCAACAAGCTGTACGACATCAAATATCACTATCAGAACGCCGCCGTTGCGGCGCACGGCACGCATATCTCGTCGCAGTTCGCATTGACGCACGACGTCATCAAGCGCGAGAAGCTGCTCAATTCGCGCGTCTGGTTCTTCTCGCGTTTCTTCGGCGAAGGCAGTGCGGGATCGGAGGCGTTGATCCGCTGCCGCGAGGCGCTGCATCGCAAGGAACAGCCGGGCCGCGTCGCGCGCGACGATTATTTGACGATGGCCGCGCATCCCGTCGATACCGTCGGCTTCGGTCTCACGCGTCTGCTGCAGTTGCGCGCGTTGATCTCGGACGTGAAGCTGCAGGCGATCGTCGAAGCGGAGCCGAACCGCGACAGCCGCGTCACGCTGTCGGACCGCAAGGATGCGCTGGGCCTGCCGCGCGTGAGAGTCGACTGGCGGCTCACGGAGCTGGTGCAGCGCACGTTCGACCGCACGTTCCAGCTGCTCGCCGACGAACTGAAGATGATGGGCGTCGCCGAAGTCGAACTCGACGAGCCGCTGCAGGGCCGTGCGTCGTTGCCGGCGAAGCTCGAAGGCACATGGCATCACATGGGCACGACGCGGATGCACGATTCGCCGCGCGAAGGCGTGGTGGATCGCGACTGCAAGATGCATGGCGTGAGCAATCTGTACGTCGCAGGAAGCTCGGTGTTTCCGACGGTCGGCGCAAACTTCCCGACAATCACCATTTCAGCACTCGCGTTGCGGCTGGGCGAGCATCTCGCGCAGCGGCTGGGCAAGCCCGATACGGCGACGGTTCTGCCCATCGGCGACGCGGCGGGGAGCCTGCGGTTTGGCGTGTCGAATGCCGAATTGGGCAAGCTGCCGATCGCCGCGCAGTCGCTGGTGCGGGCGGGGGGGAATGAGGCGATGTGAGGGCTTCGATACCCGCGACGACGCACACGTAACGATAAAAATCCCGCGATTCGCATCGCGGGATTTTTCATTGGCGCCTTCGCAACGTCTGGCAATGTGCGAAAGCGCAAGGCACGCTCAATTCACCGACGGCTCCCTCTGCGCCGGCACTTTCCTCGGCATCGCACCGGGCGTATTCTGCGGCGACTGCTGATCGGCGGCGCGAGGTGCGGCGGCAGGTTGCGGTAGCAGCAGCGCAGTCAACGAATCGATCATGCTCTCGATGCCGAAGCGCGCCTCGAATGTCCGGCGCGCCTGTTCGCGCATGTTTCCCTTCGCGGCGGCATCAAGCGAATGCCAGTTCAGCAGATTGCGCTGCGTGCCGTTGATCGTGTCGCTCGATACGAAGCCCGCGTGGTCGTTCTCCACTTCGCGCCATACCCCGACCTTGTCCGACAGCAGCACGGGCAGGCCGCACGCCAACGCTTCCGCCACGGCCACGCCGAAGTTCTCCTGATGCGACGGCAGCGCGAATACATCGCTCGCGTAGAAGGCGCCCCATTTCAGATCGCCCTGCAGCATGCCCGGCCACGCGATCCGCTCCTCGATCCCGCAAGAGCGCGCGAGCGCCTGCAACGGCCGCTGCCAGCCCGTCGCGTCGGGACCCGCAATCACCAGATGCGCCTCGGGGTCGCGCTGCGCGTGGTCGGCAAATGCGTGAATCAGCAGATCGCAGCCCTTCTTTTCGTGGATGCGCCCGAGAAACAGCACGATCCGCTTGCCGCGCAGGGCCGGATACGTGCTGAGGAACGCTTCGCGCAACGCCTGTGCATGCGGCGGCGGCGGGTTGGTGCCGAACGGCACGACACGTTCGTTCGCGCGATACAGCCAGAACGACTGCCGCGCCAGCAGCCGCTCTTCTTCCGTCGTGAAGATCACGGCGGCCGCGTCGCGCAGCACGCGATATTCTGCCCACGGCCAGTAAGCCCACTTCTTCAGATGCTTGAGCGGGTAAGTGCGCTTGAAATACGGGTCGAGCATGCCGTGCGTGTACACGTAGTACGGCACCTTCGACGCGCGCAGCGCCCGCCATGCGCCGAAGCCATGGTATTGCCACAGTCCATGCACGATCACGGCATCGAAGCGCTGCGCCTCGCGGCTGAGCCACGGCACGAAATCGGCCGTGAAGCCGTAGTAGTTCCGTCCCGGACCGAGCGCATGCACGGGCAACGGGAAGTCGCGCACATGCGGCGCATCGGCAGCATCGAGCGACGCGACTTCGACCTCGTGACCCAGCGACGCCATCGCGACGCCGCTCTGTCGTACACCCTCAGTCGGCCCGCCTGCCCGCGGGTCGACTGTCGAAAGTAGATGAAGAATTTTCATTGGCGAATACACGGCGTAGTGCGAAAAGGACCGGCGCAGCCGGGCGATGAAGCGCGAGGCAATCCGCGTGATGCACGACATGCGCCGCAGCGCACGTCACGCGGACGCCGGCATGCCTCGCTGACGCAGATCGCGCGTGCGGTCTGCGTCGTACGGTTCTGACCCTGTTGCGTCTTTCAGCGCGCCTCGCGCGGCGGCCGACGCGAACGGCGCGGGGCGGGGCGGCTGGGCGGGCGGTCGGGTCGGCGGTTTCTGCGCGACGGCTGTCGCGCGTGCCGACGGCGGCGGCCCCACCGGCGCCACTTTCAGGCGCGTCTTCGCGTCCAGCTGCCGATGCAAACGGCAATACGTCGCGACCGTCAAACCGAGCGCGACGCCGAATACGAGCCCCGAGAAACGCGGGCCGAGCGGATTGCCGCCGATCGACTGGGCCGGCAGCGCGGCGAGCAGCAGGATCGAGCGGCCGAACACGGGTAAAAGCGGCGCACCGGGACTTTTCGCGCGCCATCGCCGGTAGGCGAGCGCGCAGTGCCCCAGCGTCACTAGTACCGCGAGCGGCAGCGCGAGGCCGAACAGCAGGCCGCCCGCGAACAGCTGATAGATCCAGAAGTTGTGGCCCGCCGCCCATTCGCGGATCGCGTAGAAGTCCTTCTCGCTGATCTGGCCCGCGAGATCAGGCAGATATTGGGGCGAATAGCGGTAGTAATGGCCGTACCCCTCGCCAAGCAGCAGCGATTGCGTCGACGACGTGACCTGGTCGAACTGGTCCTTGATTTCGGCAAGACGCGTGATCGTCGTCGGGTCTTTGCCCGTCTGCGTATTGGAGGCGGCCGTGAAGCGCTGCATCCAGTGTTCGCTGACGGACGGCATGCTCAGTACGGCGAGCGCGCCCATCGCGCCGAGCAGGACGCTCACGATAAACGCGCGTATGGCCGAGCGCACCAGATAACGCAGTGACGGCGCGCTCATCCACGCAGCCATCATGAACAGCAGCACCGTGCCGACCAGCAGGCTGCGCGTCACGCTCAGCAGCTCGACGAGCACCGTGCCGAGAAACACCGCGAGCATGAACGGCGAAAAGCGCCGCGCCAGCACGAACTCGTGCAGCAGCACGCCTTGCAGCCCGAGCAGCGTCACCGAGACGATACGGAAGCGCACGTCGGCGATGCCGCCCATGCCGCCGCCCGTCGCAATGCCGAAGACGAACGTAAAGACCAGACAGATCAGGTTCGCCCAGAACAGGGCCTTTTCCATCTGCCCGATGCGGTTCTCATGCCACGGATGGCACGCCATCGCATAGCCGAGCAGAAACAGCAGAAACGGCAACACGACGCGCAGATAGTTGCCGAAATCGTTGCCTTGGACGAGTTGCGAGATCAGGCTGCCGGGCACGCTCAGCGCGAGGCAAAGCGTGACGAAGCGGCGCAACGGCGACGCATCGCGAAAACGCGGCGCGATGAAAATCAGCGCGAGCGCGGCTGCGAAAGTCGGCGCGACGAGCAGGATCTGCGCGGCGTGGCCCGAGTCCGCGTCCGGTGCCTTGTAGTCGAGCGCGAGCGGGCACA
>Ga0209564_1003654_pt1 | contig 10193 bp, 10 predicted proteins | sample AraplaCol_mMF_r2_FD_184272 | JGI IMG/M metagenome (GOLD analysis project Ga0209564, IMG submission 184272) | Arabidopsis root microbial communities from North Carolina, USA - plate scrape MF_Col_mMF_r2 (SPAdes) (version 3) | ecosystem: Host-associated > Plants > Roots > Endosphere | place: USA... | reverse complement strand
GGCGGCCGTGGCCTGAGCCGCGAAAAGCTGGAAATCCTGGCGCACTGGGTGCACCCGAACCTGGAACCGGACCTGACCATCCTGTTCGACGTGCCGCTGGAAGTGGCGCGTGCCCGCCTCGACGCCACCCGCGACCTCGACCGTTTCGAGCGCGAGAAGGCCGACTTCTTCATGGCCACCCGCGCCGAATACCTGCGCCGCGCCGCCGAAGCCCCGCACCGCTTCCGCGTGATCGATTCCACCCGCAGCATTGCCGATATCCAGGCTGAGCTGGCCGGGATCGTGGGAGCGCTGGCTTGAGCGGCCAGGTCTATCCGTGGCAGCAGGGCGCCTGGCAGCAGCTGCAGCAGCTGCGCCAGCGCATGCCGCACGCCATCCTGTTCCACGGCGCCAGCGGCATTGGCAAGTCGGACTTCATCGAACAATTTGCCCAGGCCCTGCTGTGCGAGAACGCCCGCCCGGACGGCCATGCCTGCGGCGAGTGCCCGAGCTGCGGCTGGTTCCAGCAGCACAGCCACCCGGATTACCGCCGCGTGCGGCCGGAAATCTTCGAAGATGAGCCGGGCGAGGGGGACGAGGGCGAGGACAAGAAGGCCGCCAAGAAAGCGCCTTCCAAAGAGATCAAGATCGAGCAGATCCGCGCCCTGGCCGACTTCATGAATATCTCGACCCACCGCCAGGGCCTGCGCGTAGTGGTGCTGTATCCGGCCGAGGCCCTGAACATGCCGGCCTCGAACGCCTTGCTGAAAACACTGGAAGAGCCGCCGCCAGGCACGGTGTTCCTGCTGTCATCGAACGGCCTGGACCGCGTGCTGCCGACTATCCTGTCGCGTTGCCGCAAGTTCGCCATGCCCATGCCGTCCCATGCTGAAGCGCTGGCGTGGCTCAAGGAGCAGGGCGTGCCGGACGCCGACAGCTGGCTGCGCGAGCAGGGCGGTTCGCCGCTGGCCGCCGTGGCGGCCTCGGAAACGGGCAATCGTGAAGAATTGGACGCTTTCCTGCAGTACCTGGCCCGTCCGAGCGTGGAAGGCGCCCTCAAAACGGCCGATAAATTGCAGAAAGTGCCACTGACTGCCTTGGTTTCGTGGCAACAACGCTGGCTTTACGATCTGTTTTCGTACAAACTTGCAGGTAACATCCGTTATTATCCCCGGTACCAGCGCGAGCTGGCCGGCCTGGCGGACAAGGTGCACATCAGCCGCCTGATGGGAGCGATCAAGGGCGCCAACGAAAGGCGCGCGACATCCGACCATCCGCTGTCGCCGAAACTGTTTATTGAAGATATGCTTCTTGACTACACTGCTTGCTGTAGCTGAAGAAAGGAAAAAATGAGCGCAAGCCCTAACGATCCAGCCACCGCAGCCGTCAACCGGCCGACGGTATTGTCCCTCGCAATCAAGGAAAAGGCAGCCCTGTATGCGGCCTATATGCCTTTCCTGAAGCATGGCGGCATGTTCGTGCCGACCCAGAAGCCGTACAAGATTGGTGATGAGATTTACCTTTTGTTGACGCTGATGGACGACCCGAACAAATACGCTATCGCCGGCAAGGTCGTCTGGATTACGCCGCCCGGCGCGGCCAACAACAAGACCCAGGGTATCGGCGTGCACTTCCCGGACGACGAGACCGGCACCCGGACCCGCCTGCGTATTGAAGAAATCCTGGGCGCTGCATTGCGCTCGTCCCGTGCCACCCACACGCTTTAACGCATGACGAAGTTCCGCCATCGCATCGCCACCCTCGCTGACCTGCCCGCCATTGTCGCGATCTACAACAGCACCATTGCTTCGCGTGAAGTGACCGCCGATACCGAACCGGTGTCGGTTGAAGCGCGCCTGCCATGGTTCCACGAGCACCAGCCGGAACGCCGGCCGCTGTGGGTGGTCGAAGAGGGTGGGCGCGATGGCATCATCGGCTGGATCTCCTATTCGAACTTCTACGGCCGGCCAGCATATTCGGGCACGGCGGAAGTCTCGATTTACATCGATGAAGCATGGCGCGGCCAAGGCGTCGGCCGTTACGCGCTGCAGGAAGCGATCAAATTCGCCCCGCAGGTGAACGTGCATACGGTGCTGGGCTTTATCTTCGGCCACAACAAGCCTTCGCTGGCGCTGTTCGAGAAGTTTGGCTTCGAGACCTGGGCCAGGCTGCCGCGTGTGGCCAACCTGGACGGCATCGAGCGCGACCTGGTCATCCTCGGCAAGCGCGTCGCTTAAAAGGCGCCCGCCAGCCGGGCGATGATGCCCAGCACCAACGCCAGGATCGACAAGAGGGCGCTGAAAGTCCAGCGGAAACCGCGCTGCATCTCCTCGCGTAGTTCCCTGATCGATTCTGCGCGCGCGACCCGCTCTTCGCTGGTACTGCGTTCAAAGGCGGCTCGCTGCTCGGCGAAGCCTGCTTCCATTGCCCTCCGGTGCTCAGCGGATCCGACCTCCCTTGTTCTCCGGTGCTCAGCGGATCCTGCATCCATGGTGGCGCGTAGCTCGGCCATGGCGCGGCGCTGCTCGGCAAAGCCGGCCTCCATGCTCGCGCGCAAATCAGTGGTCGCGGTCCTCTGCTCAATAAAGCCGCGCTCCATGGCTGAGCGCAGCTCAGCCTGCCCCTGAAGCAAAGACTGCTGGCACTCTTTTAGCGCTGCCATTTCGGCTTCTGCTTTCGACATGCGTTCCTCGATGTCCATGGGGGCCTCCGCTGAGCTGTTTCCGCTACTTTGGCGTGGCAGCTTCCACGCGGTTTTGAGCTCCGACGGCCCTCAGCCGGATAAGTTCCACATTTTTCGATAAAATGCCGGGATGTTTATTGATTCCCACTGCCATATCGACTTTCCGGAGCTGTCAGCCCGGATGCCTGAAATCCTCGCCAAAATGGCGGAAAACAAAGTCAGCCACGCGCTGTGCGTGTCGGTCGACTTGCCGGACTTCCCGCGCGTGCTCGCGCTGGCCGAGCAATATCCGCATATTTACGCCTCGGTCGGCGTGCATCCCGATTACGAAGACACGCCCGAGCCAACGGCCGCACAACTGGTCGAACTGGCCAGGCACCCGAAAATCGTCGCGATCGGCGAAACCGGCCTGGATTACTACCGCCTGGAAGGCGACCTGGAATGGCAGCGCGAGCGCTTCCGCACCCATATCCGCGCCTCGCGCGCATCGCGCAAGCCGCTGATCATCCACACCCGCTCGGCCTCCGCAGACACCATCCGCATCATGCGCGAAGAGGGCGCCGGCACCGATCAGGGCGGCGTGGCAGGCGTCATGCACTGCTTTACCGAATCGCTGGACGTGGCGCGTGCTTCGATGGAGCAGGGCTTCTATATTTCCTTCTCGGGCATCGTGACCTTCAAAAGTGCGAAGGAACTGCAAGCCGTCGCGCTGGAGGTGCCGCTCGAGCGCATGCTGATCGAGACCGACTCGCCTTACCTTGCGCCGGTTCCGTACCGCGGCAAGATGAATGAGCCGGGCTACGTGGCCCACGTTGCGGAATTCATCGCCAGGCTGAAAGGCGTGCCGGTCGAAAAAGTGGCCGAGCAAACCTCGGCCAACTTCTTCGAACTCTTCAAGGCTGCTGCCTGATGGGCAGCCGGCGCGCCGCAATCGCCTTCCTGGCCAGCGCCGCATGGGTGCTGCTGGCCGGGCCGGCAGCCGCCGAAAGCGAAGTCGAGGCAGACAAGGTGACCTTCTTCCGCGCGGTCCAGATCGACGACGACCGGGCGCTCAAAGCGGTCCTTGCCCGAGGACTCGACCCCAACCTGCACGACCCTGAGCGCGGTGATACGGGCCTCATTATCGCCATGCGCCATGACGCCATGCGCGTGGCGCGTGTGCTGCTGGCGCATCCGCGCCTGAAAGTCGACGAGGCGGCCCCCAATGGCAATACCGCCCTGATGATGGCAGCTTTCAAAAAGAACAAGCCTGCCGTCCTGGCAATGCTGGAAAAAGGCGCGCAGGTCAACCGGCCTGGCTGGACCGCCCTGCATTACGCCGCCGCAGCCGGCGACCTCGACATCATGAAACTGCTGCTCGGGCGCCACGCTCATATCGACGCCGCATCGCCCACCGGCACCACGCCGCTGATGCTGGCCGCGCAGGAGGGCCAGGAAGAGGCGGTGAAGCTGCTGCTGGACGAGGGCGCCGACGCTGCGCTGCAGGACCGCGCCTGGCACGCAAACGCCGCCGAATTCGCGATCCGCGCCCAAAAGCCATGGATTGCCGCGCAAATCCGCAAGCATCTCAGCGGCAAATAAGGCGGTATTTCCCTTTCATATCGTGCAAATGGCCTGGCGGGCTTGGAGCGACAATCCTGTTGTCGACAACCCACCGCGCACGCGCGCCACCGCCATGCTGAACGAACGCGAAATCGAAAGCTGCTACCTGGGCCAGTTCATCCCCGTGCATTACCACCACAATATGCTGATGGATGCCAACCGCATGCACAACTTCAAGGCTGCCATCGATTATGTGGTCAAGCCCGGCATGAAGGTGCTGGAGCTGGGCGGCGGCACCGGCGTCCTGTCCTTCTTCGCCGCGCAGAAGGCCAGCAAGGTCTATTGCGTTGAATTCAACCCGGACATGGTGCAGGAAGCGCGCAAGTTCCTGGCGCTGAACAAGAACGGCGAGCGGGTCGAAGTCGTGCATGCCGATGCCTTCGAATACCTGCCGCCCGAGCCGGTCGACGTCGTGATCTGCGAAATGATCCACGTCGCCATGCTGCGCGAAAAGCAGGTGGAAGTCATCGAGCACTTCAAGCAGCGCTACCTGGAACGCTTCGGCGGCCCGCTGCCGGTGTTCCTGCCGGAAGCGGTGCTGATGGCGGTCCAGCCGGTGCAGCAGGAATATGATTTCGACGGATTTGTCGCGCCCATCGTGCAATTCCAGCAGCCGGGCCAGATGCAGAACGGGACCGTGGAGCTGGCCCAGCCCCAGGTCTATTCCCTGATCGACTTCACCCAGCCCAACGATATGGTGTACCGCTGGGAAGGCCGGTTCACTGCCGAACGCGACGGCCAGCTTAACGCGCTGCGCTTCATCACCAAGAACATCCTTGCCGTGGTACCCGAGCGCAACAGCACGATCGACTGGCTCAACCACTACATGACCCTGCCGCTGGCCGAACCGCTGGTCCTGCGCGCCGGCGACAGTGTCCAGATCAGTTTCGCTTACCGCGCCGGCGGCCAGATCCAGTCCCTGCAAGCCAGCATGCGCGCGGTGCCGCTGCGGGAAGCCACGGCGGTGCCGGCCTTCGCAGCTTGACCCCGCGTTTGCGCGATCTGTCGGCGTAATCTGCATTTGGTCGCATGTCCGTTGTCCGGGCCGGACGTCCGCTATACAGTTGCCTCAACTTCAAATGGAGGTGATGGGATGTTCGGCTTCATTCTATGGCTGTTGCTGTTGTTCCTGTGCTGGCCGCTGGCCTTGCTGGCGCTGATCCTGTACCCCGTCGCATGGCTGCTGTTGCTGCCTTTCCGCCTGCTTGGCATCGGCGTGGAAGCAGTCTTCGAACTGCTGCGCGCCATTGTCTTGCTGCCCGCGCGCGTGCTGGGTGGAGCACGGCGATAAGCAGAAGCAAGGTGTTGGCGTGCCTCGAACTGCCGATGTAGCCTACCGGCGAACAGGGAGGCTGCCATGAATTCGTGGAACCGCGCCAATCTTCGCACCGACGTGCTGACAGCGGCACTCATCGACCACGGCCTTGCAGTGCAAGGCATCGCAGGTTCCGTCGCGGCTTACATCTACCTGGCGCGGCGGCGCGTGCCACTGGTGATCATCGAACGCGTCATGTCGCAGCCGCAATCGCGCCGGCAGCTGGGCGCCGTGGGCCTCGCGCCAGCGCCGCAGCAGCGACTTTCATCGTAACCGGCTAGCGCGGCATTTTGCATACCGCCGGTATTTAAAGGCACTCTGCCGAATTCCCGAAATTTTTCCAGCCCGTATCGTAAGCGCGCTCCACCAACCGCGCTGCTACGATGGCCCATCGAATAACGACGATGGGCGGGGCAGACGATGGCGCAATTCGAATATCCGCGGCCGCAACTGGTACGCGACCAATGGCAGTCCCTGAACGGCGAGTGGGAGTTCGAGTTCGACGACGAGCACAGGTACTGCTTGCCTTCGGATGACATTCCCTGGTCGCGCCGCATCAATGTCCCGTTCGCGCCCGAATCGGAACTGAGCGGCATTGGCGACACCGGTTTCCACAATGCCTGCTGGTACCGCTGCCGCTTCACGGTGGCGCAGCGCGGCGCGCGCACCTTGCTGCACTTCGGCGCGGTCGACTACCAGGCCCGGGTGTGGATCAACAACCACATGGTCCGCGAGCACGAGGGCGGCCATACGTCGTTTACGGCCGACATCACGGACGAACTGGTGGACGGCGAGCAGACCCTGGTGGTGTTCGTGGAAGACGATCCCGCCGACCTGAACAAGCCGCGCGGCAAGCAGGACTGGCAGCGCGAGCCGCATTCGATCTGGTATCCGCGCACCACCGGCATCTGGCAGACCGTCTGGCTGGAAAATGTCGGCGCCACCTATATCCGCCGCCTGCGCTGGACGCCGATTTTCGATGGCTATGAACTGGGCTGCGAAGTGCTGGCCGGCGGCGACGCCGCGCCGGGCCTGGCGGTCGAGGTCAAGGTCTGGCACGGCGAACGATTGCTGGCCGCCGACAGCTACCTGATGGTGGGCCAGGAAGCCAACCGCAAGATCGCATTGTCGGATCCCGGCATCGACGATTCGCGCAACGAGATCCTGTGGAGCCCCGAGCGGCCCACCCTGCTCGACGCCGAGCTGACGCTGTACCGCGACGGCCAGGTACTGGACCGCGTGCGCTCCTACACCGCCATGCGCTCGGTATCGATCAACCGCGACCGGTTCATGCTGAATGGCCGGCCTTACCACCTGCGCCTGGTGCTCGACCAGGGCTACTGGCTGCCCAGCCTGATGACCGCACCGTCCGATGAGCACCTGCGGCGCGATGTCGAACTGGCGAAAGCGATGGGTTTCAACGGCGTGCGCAAGCACCAGAAAATCGAAGACCCGCGCTACCTGTACTGGGCCGACCGCCTTGGCCTGCTGGTCTGGGAAGAAATGCCGTCCGCCTATGCCTTCTCGGCACGTTCCATGACCCGCCTGCTGCATGAGTGGACGGAAGCGATTGAGCGCGACTACAGCCACCCCAGCCTGATCGTCTGGGTGCCGTTCAATGAATCGTGGGGCGTGCCGAACCTGACCGCCATCCAGTCGCATCGCAACGCGGTCGAAGCGCTGTACCACCTGACACGCATGCTCGATCCGACCCGGCCCGTGATCGGCAACGATGGCTGGGAGGCCTCGGCCACCGACATCCTGGGCATCCACGACTATGACCCGGACCCCGAGCGGGTGCGCCAGCGCTACGAAGTCGCCGATCCGGTGCGCACCCTGTTCGACCAGCGCCGCCCGGGCGGGCGCATCCTGACCCTCGATGGCTTCCCGCACCGCGGCCAGCCGATCGTGCTGACCGAGTTCGGCGGCATCGCCTTCGATCCCAATGCCCCGGCCCATCACACCTGGGGCTATTCGCGCCAGAACACGCCGGAAGCTTTCAGCGAGCACTACCGGGCCCTGCTCAAGGTGGTCAATGAAACCGCGATGTTCAGCGGCTTCTGCTACACGCAGTTTGCCGACACTTTCCAGGAAACGAATGGGCTGCTGAATGCCGACCGCACGCCCAAGATTCCGCTCGAGGTGATCAGCGCCGCGACGCGCAATGTGCAGTAGGTGCGCCGTGATGAATCGCACCTGCCTTCCCTTCACCAGCTTCTGGCAAGCCGGCTACGAGGGCGCGGACCACGTCAACCATGCGGGCCAGCCGCAGGACATGAACCTGGTCACCGGCCATTTGCACCGTGCCCGCGCCGATTACGGCTTGCTGGCCCGATTCGGCATCCGCACCGTGCGCGAGTCGATCGGCTGGCGGCTGGTCGAGCGCGGCGGCCAGTTCGACTTTTCGCCGCTGCTGCCACGGCTGGAGGCGGCACGCGAGCTCGGGCTGCAAAGCTGCTGGACTTTCTGCCATTACGGCTGGCCGGAGGATGTCGACATCTACAGCGACGATTTCGTGCCCCGGTTCGTGCGCTTCTGCCAGGCCAGCGCCCGTTTCCTGGCGCCCTGGCTGGGCGAAGAACCCGTGTATTCGCCGATGAACGAACTGTCCTTCACGGCCTGGGGGCTGTCGGTGCATATGTTCCGCTGCCTGAACATGTACCACGAGCGGGCCGGTGAGCTTGGCAAGCGCCAGCTGGTGCGCGCCTCCATTGCCGCCATCGACGCGATCCGCGCCATTGCGCCGGGCGCGCGCTTCTTCCAGTGCGACCCGCTGATCCACGTGATTGCCCCGCACGACCGGCCCGACTGGGCGGCGCAGGCAGCCGGCTGGACCGCCTCGCAGTTCGAGGCGCTCGACATGCTGTGCGGGCGCGTGGAGCCGGAACTGGGCGGCGATCCGCGCTACCTGGACCTTATCGGCGGCAACTACTACCACAGCAACCAATGGGAAAGCGGCACCAATATGCGCCTGTGGTGGCACCTGGATGACCGGCGCCGGCGGCCGCTGTCGGACATCCTGGTCGAACTGCACCAGCGCTATGGCCGCCCGGTCCTGCTGGCGGAAACGAGCCACGTCGGCAGCGGCCGCGGCGTGTGGATCCGCGAAATGGCCGAGCAAACCATGATGGCGCGCGAGCGCGGCGCCGAAGTCTGCGGCATCTGCCTGTATCCCGCCATCGACCGTCCCGACTGGGACAACGCTGCGCACTGGCACCACAGCGGCTTGTGGGATCTGGACCGCGATGGTCCCGACCCGCTGGCCCGGGTGCTGGTCGCGCCCTATGCCACGGCTTTACAGCAAGCCATCCGGCTGACTGACAGCCTGTGTGAAACCAAGGAGAAAACCATGCCAACTTTGATCGTCTTCTGCCACCTGCGCTGGGATTTTGTGTTCCAGCGCCCCCAGCACCTGCTCACCCGCCTGGCCAAGTATTACAAGGTGGTGTTTGTCGAGGAGCCGGTGTTCGAGGAAGGGGAGGCGCGCATGGTCATGTCCCATCCCGCCCCGAATTTGACTGTCTGCCAGCCGCATACGCCGGTCCAGGCGCACGGCTTCCACGACGACCAGATTCCGCTGCTGCAGCCGCTGGTGGCGGCCCTGGCGCCGGAAGGCGAGCAGTTGCTGGTCTGGTTCTATACGCCGATGGCGCTGCCATTGCTGCAGGCCTTGCCTCCCGCGCTGGTGATCTACGATTGCATGGACGAGCTGAGTGCGTTCAAGAACCCGCCCAAGCAGCTGCTGCAACGCGAATCGGCCTTGCTGAATATCGCCGACCTGGTGTTTACCGGCGGCCCGAGCCTGTACGAGGCGAAACGCAGCCGCCATGACAATGCGCACTGCTTCCCCAGCAGCGTCGACGCCGTGCATTTCGAGCAGGCGCTCGACCGCAGCAATGGCCACCCGCTGCACACCGCGATACCGCGGCCGCGGCTGGGCTTCTTCGGCGTGATCGATGAACGCTTCGATGCCGAGCTGATTGCCGCGCTTGCCGATGCCCATCCGGAATGGCAGGTCGTGCTGGTGGGGCCGGTGGTCAAGATCGACCCCGCCTCGCTGCCGCAGCGGCAGAACGTGCACTACCTTGGCCAGCAGTCGTACAAGGCGCTGCCGCAGTTCCTGGCGGGCTGGGACGTCTGCCTGCTGCCGTTTGCGCTGAACGAGGCGACCCGTTTCATCAGCCCGACCAAGGTGCTGGAATACATGGCGGCCGAGCTGCCCATCGTCAGCACGGCGATCCGCGACGTCGAACAGCCGTATGGCGATATCGTGGCAATCGGCCACGACCAGCAGGAATTCATCGCGCATTGCGAGCGGGCCCTGGCCCAGACACCGGAAGACAGCGCGCAGATGGCGTCACGCATGCGCGAAGTGGTGGCGAGCACGTCCTGGGATGCCACGGCGGACCATATGCACGCCCTGATCGATCGCACCCCGCCCGGCGGCAAGGCGGCGCGCCTGGCCGGCAAGGGCGCATCGCTGACGCTGGCGGGCGCGGGCGCGGCCGCCAAGGTGAACCCGCTGCGCGGATTGGCCAGCGGCCAGTCCTTTGGCAGCATTGTGATCGGCGGTGGCCCGACCGGGCTGTCGGCCGCCTACCACATAGGCGCCGA
>Ga0209564_1003652_pt1 | contig 10199 bp, 10 predicted proteins | sample AraplaCol_mMF_r2_FD_184272 | JGI IMG/M metagenome (GOLD analysis project Ga0209564, IMG submission 184272) | Arabidopsis root microbial communities from North Carolina, USA - plate scrape MF_Col_mMF_r2 (SPAdes) (version 3) | ecosystem: Host-associated > Plants > Roots > Endosphere | place: USA... | reverse complement strand
GCTTCTACAACGAAGCCACCGGCGGGCGCGGCATCGGCCGCGCGGGCGTGAACACCAACGTCTACACCGGCACGACGAGCGCCGGCGCGCAGGGCATCCGCTACAACCCGCAGACCGGTCGTGTCGTCGCGGGCGGCAGCGCGGCGGCGGTGAATCCGTACACCGGGCAGGCCGCACGTGCGGGCGATCGCACCGTCGTGAACACCAACACCGGCCGCGTGACGCAGGCCGCGGGCGGCGCGGCGATCGGTCCGAACGGCGCGGGCGCGGCCGGCGCGTTCAACACACAGGGCCCGAACGGCAACGATGCGCGTGGCGCGGGCGGGTTCCACTACAACGCCGACACCGGCACGTTGAACCGCGGTGGCGTCGTGCAGGTGAACGACGACGTCTATGCCGGCCGCGATGGCAACGTCTACAAGCACGACGAGAACGGCTGGTCGAAGGTCGATCGTCCGGACAACCTGTCGGGACAGACGCGTCAGAACATCGATCCCAGCGTCGATGGCGACCGCTTCGCACGCGAGCGCGGCAACGAACGCATCAGCGGCGGCAATGCGGGCCAGCTCAATCCGGGCGCATTCCAGCGTCAGGGCGGCGGCTTCGAGCCCGGCGGCAACTTCGATCGCGGTGGCGGCAACTTCAATCGCGGCGGCGGCATGCAGCGTCCGGTGGGCGGCTTCCGTCCGGGCCTGGGCGGCGGCGGCTTCCGCGGCGGTGGCGGCTTCCGTCGTCGCTGATTCGGAATCACGCGTTCGAGAACCACACGCTTGAGCGCTGCACGTTCCAGAACTACCCGCGCGACGGCGGCGCAACCACGCACGCCGCCGCGCACGGGCCCTCGAAGGCCCACCGCCAACCCAATGGCGTACATGCATTCGCAATGGAGAGAGAACATCGATGAACACCAAGCTGCTTGCGGCCGGCATCGCATTGGCATGTGCCGCGTTCGTCCAACCCGCGATGGCGACCGAAGGCGCGCTCGGACGCACCATTACCGGCACCACCGTGCAGTCTTTCGCCGGCGTCGTGCCGCCCACGCCGGGCTTCGATGCGGCCATCGGCTATGTGTACTACTCGGGCGAGATCGACGGCTCGCGCCAGGTGCCGCTGAACAACCTGCTGACGTTGGGCATGAAGGCGGACTTCGAGATGCTCAGCCTCACCGGCATGTACGTCTGGGATACCGGTGAAGGGCGCTGGAACTTCGCCTCGATGGCGACGCTGCCGTTCGCCACGGTCGACGTCACCGCCAACGTGGCGCTCGGCCCGCGCGCGGGACAGGTGAAGGACAAGGCCGACTGGGACGTGTTCGATCCCTTCTTCGCGCCGATCATCGCCGGCTACCACATCGACCAGACGCACCACATCTCGCTCGCGCTGTACATCTACACCGACTGGGGCAGCTACGACCCCAACCGACTGGCGAACCTGAGCCTCAACAACTGGACGTACTCGCCCACCGTCGGCTACACGGCGCTGATGCAGAAGGGCTCGCTCGAATTCACCGCGGTGGGCGCGGTCGATTTCTACACGAAGAACGACGCCACCGATTACCAGAACGGCGCCGTCTTCCGCGTCGACTCGATGCTGGTCAAGCGCTTCGCCAACGGCTGGGGCGTGGGCGGGGTCGGTGGCTGGATCTACCAGCTCGAAGACGATACCGGGCCGCTCGCGGACCGCCTCGACGGATTCAAGGGCCGCTCGCTCGCGCTCGGTCCCATCGTCAACTACACGAAGAAGTGGGAAGGCGGGCAGGTCGAGTTCGACGCACGCTGGCTGAAGGAGTTCGACGTCACGCGCCGCATCGAGGGCGATCCGCTGATGGTCACCGCCACCGTGGCCTTCTGACGCTTGCATGCGGGCGGCGAGGAACGCCGCCCGCGATCCGCGTATCGCGGCACGCCCACTGCACGGAGAAGCTCATGACGCGTTTCATCCTGCTGGTCCTTGCCCTTGCATCCACCTGTAGCGCGCACGCCCAGCAATCGTCCGGCGGTTCGGCCGACGACATCTCGCGCAAGCTCAATGATCCGGGCGCGGCAATGGTGTCGGTGCCGTTCCAGTACAACTACCTCGGCGATGTCGGCCCCGGCGGCGACGCTCACAACGAACAGTTGAAGATCCAGCCGGTGATCCCCTTCGTCGGTGAACACGGCAAGTTCCTGTTGCGCCCCATCCTGCCGCTGCAATGGAACGACTACCCGCAGCGCAAGCACGGCACGGGCGACCTGTTCGTGCAGGGCTACTACATCCCGACGCACGCGGGCGCGCCGAGCCCCACCGAAATCGGCTTCGGCGCCGCCGCGTTGCTGGATACCGCGAGCCACGACAGCCTCGGCACCGGCAAGTATTCGGTCGGCCCCACGTTCGTGCTGATCCACAAGACCGGCCACTGGACGATCGGCGCGCTGGCGAACCACGTCTGGTCGTTCGCCGGCGACAGCGACCGCGACGATGTGAGCCTGACCTCGATGCAGCCGTTCTTCACACGGCAGCTGCCGAAGGGCTGGTCGGTCAGCTTCACCTCCGAAGCGCAATACAACTGGGAAGCCACCAGCGGGAACGCGTGGACCGTGCCGCTGGGCGGCACCGTGTCGAAGGTCGTGCGATTCGGCCACATCCCGGTGAGCTTCGGGCTCGGCGGTTTCTACAACGTCGAACGGCCTGAGTTCACCAACCGGTGGACCGCGCGCTTCCTGGTGACGCTCGCCTTCCCGGAATCCCACTGAGCCCCACTGAGCGCATCGCGCAAGGAGGCCTGCGGCATGCATCGACGCATCGTGCGAGGAATGGGACTGATGGCACTGCTCGCGCTCGCGCCGGCAGTGTTCTCGCAGGAGCGGACGGTTGCCGACACGTCGCAACCGGAAGTCGCATCGCCAGCGCAGCCATCGTCATCGCCATCGCCATCGCCATCGCCATCGCCATCATCGACGACGTCCGCGCCGTCGCACGCCACGACGCCCTCGCAGGATCCATCGGCGCAGGAAGCACCGTCGTCGTCATCGTCGCAACAATCGACGATGCAATCTCCCGCCGACACGAAGCCCGGCATGCGCGCCCTCCTCCACGACCCGAAGGACGGCAAGTTCGACATGTCGCGCTGGTTGCTGGAGCGCAAGGGCGGATTCCTTCCGGTCCCGATCATCGTCAGCGATCCGGCCGTGGGCTACGGCGGCGGACTTGCCGCGTTGTTCTTCCACCGCCCCGCCGGTGCGGCGACGACGCGCACGACCGCCGACGGCCGCCAGCAGATGGTGGCCCCGAACATCTTTGGCGGCATGGCGATGAAGACCGAGAACGGCACCTACGCCTACGGCGGCGGCGCGATGCTGCACTTCAAGGACGACCGCTGGCGCTACACCGGCGGCGTCGCGAAGTCGTCGGTGAACCTCGCCTTCTACACGCCGGGCCGTTTCACGGAGCCGCTGGCGATCGATTACAACGCCGATGGCCTGGTGTCGTTCCAGAAGATCGCGCGCCGGCTCGGCGACGAGAACCTGTTCCTGGGCCTGTCGTGGACGTACATGGACCTGGACCTGAGCTTCGACGTCGCCGCGGACGCCTCGCGCTTCACGCCGAAGGAACGTGCGCAGACCACGTCAGGCCTGGGCCTGTCGTTGCAGTACGACCAGCGCGACAACTCGTTCACGCCCAACAGCGGCTGGCTGGGGCAGATCGAAGGCAACTTCTACGGCGACGCGATCGGCAGCGACACCACGTTCCAGAGCTACCGCTCGCACGTCTACGCGTACCTTCCGATGGGCGGCGACCGCTTCGTGCTCGGCGGCCGCGCCGACGTGCGCTGGGCGAACGGCGACATCCCGTTCTATCGCCTGCCATTCATCGACCTGCGCGGCGTCGGCTCGGCGCGTTACGCCGACACGCGCGCCGCGACACTGGAAACCGAACTGCGCTGGAACACGACGCCGCGCTGGGCATTGATCGGCTTCATCGGCGCGGGCCGCACCTGGGGCCGCCACAACGATTTCGGCGAAGCACCGAGCCAGGTCGCGAAGGGCGCGGGCGTGCGCTACAAGATCGCCAGCGTGCTCGGGCTGTACACCGGCGTCGATTACGCCTGGGGTCCGGAAGACGAAACGCTCTACGTGCAGGTCGGCAGCGCCTGGCGCTGAGCGCGCGTCACTGCGTGTGCGGGTCCTTGCCATCGGCGTCATCATGGGACGCCTGCCGATGTTCATCACGCCGGGGGGAGTGCGGCCTGCGCAAATGTTCGCGCGCCGGCTCGCGTTGTCGCGCCTCGCTCTGTTCCCGCGCCATCCGCGCGAGTTCCTCATAACGCTTGCGCATGCGGTCCAGTTCGGCCTGGTCCAGTTCCTCCAGGTCGAGCAGCGTGTTCTCGGCCAGCCGCGTGGCGCGGATGAGCTCGTCGAGCTTGATCTGCATCGCCTCGGTATCGCGGTTCTGCGTGTTCTGGATCAGGAACACCATCAGGAACGTGATGATCGTCGTACCGGTGTTGATGACCAGCTGCCAGGTGTCGCTGAACCCGAACATCGGGCCGCTCACCAGCCACACGACGACGATCAGCACCGCCAGGCCGAAGCACGACGCATTGCCGGTCCAGCGGGCCGCACTCTTGGCGAACTTTCCGTGCCAGTCCATGCGCGTCGTGCCGTCGCGCGGCCGATCGCCGCGACGAAACGATCCGCCGCGACCGCGAAAATCCATGTGAACAGCCGCATCACGCGCTCGCAGGCGAACGTCGTTTCCGTCACGCGGCGTTACCCGGGCGCGGTCGTATCGTCGATGCAACACGACACCGAACGACCGGAGGCACGCCATGTCGCAGGATCGCAAGGACCCGCCGCTGCACGACGACAAGAAGTCGCCGGCGAAGCCCGAAGACGCGCGCGACCGCGAGAAGCGCAAGCAGCACGAAAGCGAGAACCAGGACCAGGCGCTGGAGGAAACCTTCCCCGCGAGCGATCCGGTATCGCCGTTCGTGCCCGCCAAGGCACCGGACTGACCGCACGATGGCGGCCGGCGGAGTCCTGATCTCACCCGCACCGGAACCCGAACGCGCAGGCTGCGCGAACGGCGCCGGCTGCGTGGTGGAACTCCTGCGACGCGAGCGTCGCAGCGAACACGAAGCGGCCACCGGCCGCTGGATCGGCGAACGCCTCGCAGCGCTGCTCGAATACGACTACGGCGGCGTGCATGCGTTCGACGCGCGCTACGACCTGCCGCCGTACTTCATTCCCGACGTGACGCTGCTCACCTCCGACGCACGCGAGCTGGGCATCACCGGGCCGCATCAGCTGCTGGGCGGCGTGGTGCCGCACGCGTTCGTCGCGACGAAGACGATCACGCATCGCCTCGTCGACGGGGCGCGCGCGAAGCCGGAAGGCTGGTCGGACACGCTCGGCCTCGCGCTGGACGAGGTCACGCTGCCGGGCTTCGCCGCCTTCAACGTGGAGGATGTCGGCCGCGCGGCGCGAGCGCTGTTCGACATGGGCCTGCCGGCGCGCATAAAGCGCGCCGACGGCATCGGCGGACTTGGGCAGTCGGTCGCGACCGAACGCAAGTCGCTCGACGCGGCGCTCGCGCACCTGGATCCGCAATCGCTCGAACGCGTGGGCGCGGTGGTCGAGCTCAACCTCAAGCCAGTGAAGACCTACAGCGTCGGCACCGTTGCGGTCGGCGCGCATCGCATCGCGTACTTCGGCATGCAGCAGCTCACCCGCAGCCGGTCCGGGCTGGCCGTGTACGGGGGCTCCGCGCTGTCGTGCATCCGAGGCGACCTGAACGACCTGCTCGCGACGCTGGAAGACGAAGCCGAGCGCCGTGTGCTGCGCTGCGCGATCCGCTACGACGCGGAGGTCTCGCATGCGTACCCGGATTTCTTCGCCTCGCGGCGCAACTACGACGTCGCGCTCGGCGTCGATCCCTCGGGCATGCCACGCACCGGCGTGCTCGAACAGTCATGGCGCATCGGCGGCGCGACGCCGGCGGAGATCCTCGCGCTGGAAGCGATGCATCGCGACCCGCTGCTCTCACGCGTGAACGTCTCCACGCATGAGGTGCACGAGCTGATCGATCCGCCGCTGGGCGCGCAGGTGGTGTTTCGCGGCGAGGATCCGCACGTCGGCCCGATGACGAAGTACGCCATGCTCGACGCGCAGGACGATGCGCATGGACGTTAGCCTCGAAACCATCGAACTGGCGGTCGAACAGGAGCGCATCAGCGGCACGGTGCTCTCGCCCCCTTCGCAGCTGCCGGGCGTGCTGTTCGTGCACGGCTGGGGCGGAAGCCAGGAACACGATCTGGTGCGCGCGCGCGAAGCGGCCGGCATCGGCTGCGTCTGCCTGACCTTCGACCTGCGCGGGCATGAAAGCACCGCGCGCCACTGGGAGAAGGTCAATCGCCCGCAGAACCTCGCCGATCTGCTCGCTGCATACGACTGGCTCGCGGCGCGGCCGAACGTGGACCCGGATGCGATCGCGGTAGTGGGCATCAGTTATGGCGGCTACCTCGCCGCGCTGATGACGGCGCAGCGTCGCGTGCGCTGGCTCGCGCTGCGTTCTCCGGCAATCTATCGCGACGAAGGCTGGGAACGGCCGAAGTTGCAGTTGCATATCGACACCGATCTGGTCGCGTACCGACAACAACGCATCGACTGGCATGACAACGCGGTGCTGCGCGCATGCGCGGACTATCGCGGCCATGCGCTGCTCGTGGCGGCGGAACACGACACGGTGGTGCCGCATCCGGTGATCGACAACTACGCCAATGCGTTCCACAACACGCGTTCGCTGACGCGTCGCGTGATCGAGGGCGCGGACCATGCGTTCTCGCAGAAGACGGCACAGAAGGCGTATCAGGCGATCCTGATCAAATGGCTGGCGGAGATGATCATGGGTGCGCGCGAGGAGGCGGCACTGGTGAAGTTGCGGGAGCGGAAGGCGGAGGCGGGAGATGGGAGTGGGTGAGCGGTCGCTCCGACGCGCTGGCGTCGTTCCACCAGCATCGACGGCATCCCACCTTCCGCGTCATCCCGGCGAAGGCCGGGACCCAGGCCCATAGCGTCGCTCACGGGCGCTGCGCGCAAGCACATCACGATCATTCCAACACCACCGTCATTCCAGCGGAAGCGGGGACCCATTTTCGCGGTGGCGTGGGCAAGCAACAGCAAGAGCGCCGTCTCCAGACCGCGACCGCTGCCATCCATGGCGTCACGCGCCAGACTCCGGATCGCCCTGCCCGGCCATCCTGTCCGGTCGTTCGGCGGGGCGCGCGGCAGTGCCGCGTAAGCGGCCTGCCTCACCCATACGGCCCCCCCATCACCGGCAACACAATCCCGTTCACATACGAAGAACACACCGGCGAAGCGAGGAACACATACGCAGGCGAGATCTCCTCCGGCTGCGCAGGACGTCCCATGTCGCTGGACTCGCCGAACTTCGCGACGTCCTTCGCGGCACGGTCGGCAGGATTGAGCGGCGTCCATACCGGACCTGGCGCGACGGCGTTCACTCGGATGCCGCGGTCCAGAAGATTACTTGCCAGCGACTTGGTGAACGCATGGATCGCGCCCTTCGTCGCCGAATAATCCAGCAACTGCTTTGATCCGAAGATCCCTGTTTCCGAACCCGAATTGACGATGCATCCGCCGCGGGGAAGATGTTTCAGCGCTGCGCGCGCCATGTGGAAATAGCCCGCGATGTTGGTCTGCAGCGTTTCCTGCAGGTGCTCGTCGGTCAGGTCTTCCAGCGACTGCGTATGCATCTGGAAGGCGGCGTTGTTGACCAGCACGTCGAGTTTGCCGAAGGCCTGCACGGTCGCCGCCACGGCGCCATCGCAGAACGTCGCGTCCTTCACGTCGCCCGGGATGACCAGGCAACGACGACCTTCCTTCTCGATCGCGGCGCGCGTTTCCTCCGCGTCCTCGTGTTCGTTGAGATAGACGATGGCGACGTCCGCGCCTTCGCGCGCGAACAACACCGCCACCGCGCGGCCGATGCCCGAGTCGCCGCCAGTGACTATCGCGACCTTGTCCTGGAGCTTGCCGCTGCCCCGGTAGTCCGGCGCTTCGAAGCGCGGGCGCGGGTCGAGTTCGTGTTCGTGGCCGGGCTTCTTCTGGTGCTGCGCGGGCAGAGGATTCTCCGGCTGCCTGCGCGTGCCCGCCTGCACGGTTTTCTTTTCCTGCTCCGGCTTCCCTTTGCCTTTCGAAGCGTTGCCCTTCGCAGCTTCCTTCGATTCCACTTCTTCCTGGATCGCCCGCTGTTTCGCCGCGGTACCGGCGGCCTGCGACGTCGGCTTCTTCTCTTTCGCCATGCTGGTTCTCCTCGCTACGACAGAACGCCCGGGTGCGGACACCCGGGCGTTCTTCTTCCACGCGCGACCCACTCGGGCCGCCCTGCCCTTTGCCGCTTACTTCTTGGCCTTGGCGACCATCAGTGCGCTTGCATCGACGCTCTTGACGCCCTTGATGTTCTTGGCGACGGAGACCGCCTTGTCGTGCTTGGCCTTGCTGTCGACAGTGCCCGACAGCTTCACCACGCCGTTCATGGTGTCGACGGAAATCTCGGTGCCCGGAACGTCGGACGTCGCCATCAGGTCGGCCTTCACCTTGGTGGTGATCCAGGTGTCGTTGACCGGCTGTGCGGAATCGCCCTGCTCTTCGGGTTCGGCCTGCGCGAGGGCCGACATCGGCACCGCGGCAATCAGCGACGCCGCGCCGAAGAGGGCGGCGAACAGCTTCGTATTCGTACGGATCTTCATGTCGTACCTCCGTTGAAGGTGCCGACAGCTTTGTGCGTGGTCGCGTATCGCTGCGTGAAATCGGCGATATCGCGCGATTCGCGCGCGGCGGGCGTTCACCGATGCGAAACCCGCGTGTACGACACCGCCTTTCGTTCACTCGCGCGCGCGTGCGAGGCGAAGTGCGATGTCCAATGCGTGGTCGGAGGTGGCGGGCACATCGGGCTGGATGCCGGTCGCTTCCCAGTTGGTGCGCGTGATCGGATTGACCGGCGTCCCATCGGATACGAACACGCTGAAGCCCTCGCCGATGTCGATCATCCCGCCTGGATTGGCTGCGCCTGCGCTGCGTTCGCCGACGATGGTCGCGCGCTTTGCGCTCTGCAGCGTGTAGGCGAACGATTCGGCCGCCGACGCGGTTCCGCCATCGACCAGGACGTACAGCGGCAGCTGCGTGCGCGGCGATTCGTACGGCGTTCTCGGTGCTTCGCTCATCGACTCGCTGCGCGTGCGGAACGTGTTGTAGATGTCGGCACCGGGCGCGACGAACGCGCTGGCCAGGTAGCCGACCATGCTCGGCGAACCGCCGCGGCAGCCGCGCAGGTCGACGATCATCGCCCGCGTTCCGGATAGCTTCGCGAGTGCATCGTCGATGGCGGCGCGTTCGGGCGCATCGGAATCGGCGAATTCGAAATGCGCGAACTGGCTCAGGCGGAGGTGGCCGACATCGCCGGGAAGCGTTTCGACGGTCGAGATGCCATGGTTCGCCGGCGCTGGCGGACGGCGCGCGCCCGGGGCATGTTCTGCGTCGCCGCCTGCGTTCCAGCGCACGCGGAAGTGGCGGTCCAGCGGTCGCAATCGTGCCGTCAGCGCATCGGCAAGGGCCTGCGGCGCGAGCGCGTCGAAGGTGCCGTTCGCGGCGTCGTGGCGCAGGCCCTCGGCGATGGACTTGCCGCGCATGGGGTCGAAGTAGTTGTCGGCGATGGCTTCGGCCACGGCATCGACCCGCTCGCGCGGGACCGGCGCGGCGTGCGCGGCGAGGGCGGACAGGAGCAGGACGGCGGCGGTGCGGAGCACGGGCGGCATGGCGGAAATCCCGGGGGGTTTCCAGTACTGGATGCCGGACGCGCCGGGAGCGTCGCACCGCCCGGGCGACGCCCCGGCGGTACACTGCGCGCATGAAAATCTTCAAGGCCTTCACGCTCGAAGCCGCGCACCGCCTGCCCAACGTTCCCGAGGGCCACAAGTGCGCGCGCCTGCACGGGCACAGTTTCCGCATCGAACTCCACGTCGAGGGCGACATCGACCCGCACTTCGGCTGGGTGATGGATTTCGCCGACCTGAAGGCGGCGTTCAAGCCGCTCTACGATCGCCTGGACCACCACTACCTCAACGACATCGAGGGCCTGGAAAACCCGACCAGCGAACGGCTGGCCGTGTGGATCTGGGAACGCCTCAAGCCCACCGTGCC
>Ga0209564_1003646_pt1 | contig 10206 bp, 7 predicted proteins | sample AraplaCol_mMF_r2_FD_184272 | JGI IMG/M metagenome (GOLD analysis project Ga0209564, IMG submission 184272) | Arabidopsis root microbial communities from North Carolina, USA - plate scrape MF_Col_mMF_r2 (SPAdes) (version 3) | ecosystem: Host-associated > Plants > Roots > Endosphere | place: USA... | reverse complement strand
CCTTTGCGCGCACCGCAAAACTGAGGACAATGCCCGGATGAATCCAACTGAACACCCCATCACCGAAGACGACATCGCCAATTTCCTGGCCAATACACCCGATTTCTTTGAGCGCCACGCCGAGTTGCTGGCTTCGGTGCAACTGTCCAGTGGGCACGGCAACCGCGCCGTCAGCCTGCAGGAGCGCCAGGCGCTGATGCTGCGCGAGAAGATCAAGGGCCTGGAAACGCGCATGGTCGAGATGATCCGCCACGGCCAGGAAAATGTGGGCATTGCCGACAAGATGCAGCGCTGGACGCGCAAGCTGCTGCAGGCCGCTCAGGCGCGCGACCTGCCGGGCGCCGTGGTCGAGGGCATCACCACGGAATTCCTCATCCCGCAGGCCGCGATCAAGGTCTGGGACGTGAACGGTATTTTCTCGGACGAAAGCTTTGCCACCGGCGTGAGCGAAGACGCCAAGGCCTTTGCATCTTCGCTGGGTGCGCCCTACTGCGGCGTCAACTCGGGTTTCGAGGCGGCAGGCTGGTTGCCTGAGCCCGCTGTGGCCCTGTCGATGGCGATGATCCCGCTGCGTCCCGCCCCGGGCGCAGAGGCCTCGGGGCTGCTGGTGCTGGCCTCGCCCGACCCGGAACGCTTTCACAGCGGCATGGGCACCGACTTCCTGGAGCGCCTGGGCGAGCTCGCCAGCGCGGCGCTGACACGCCTGCGGCCCCAGCCGGTGGTCGCCTAGATCACACGGCCATGGCGCAGGCATCCTCTCTCGCGCCGGGCAATGTGCCGCAGAGCAGCGGGCTGGCTTCGCAGCCCTCACACCCGCTGGTCGAGCGTTACCTCGAGCATGTGCGTGTGGAAAAACGCCTGGCCTCGCGCACGGTGGAGCTTTACGCCCTGGATCTGCAAAAACTCGAGGCCAACGCCCGCCAGGCCGGTGTGGCCCTGACTGAGGTGCAGAACATCCACATGCGGCGATGGGTGGCGCAAATGCACAGCGCGGGGCGCAGCGGCCGCGGCATCGCGCTCGTTCTGTCGGGTTGGCGCGGCTTTTACACCTGGCTGGGGCGCGAAGGCCTGGTGAAGGGCAACCCGGTGCAGGACGTGCGTGCTCCCAAAGCCGCAAAACCCCTTCCCAAAGCCCTGAGCGTGGACGAAGCCGTGCAGCTGGCCGCCCACGAAGCTGATGACGCCGATGGCGACCCTGTGCTGGCGCTGCGCGACCGGTGCATCACCGAACTGCTGTACGGCTGCGGGCTGCGCATCGGCGAACTCGTGGGCCTGGATGTGCAGGCCGGCGCGCAGGCGCGCGGCTGGATAGACCTGGACGCGGCCGAGGCCCATGTGCTCGGCAAAGGTTCCAAGCGGCGCAGCGTGCCGGTGGGCGGCGCGGCACTGCAGGCGCTGCGGCAGTGGCTGGCGGCGCGCGGCGGATGGGCACGTGACGACCATGCCCTGTTCATCAACCGGCGCGGCACACGTTTGACGCCGCAGCACATACGCGTGCGCCTGAAGCAGCGCTCGCTGAAGGCCGGGCTGGCCACGCCGGTGCATCCGCACATGCTGCGCCATTCCTTTGCCAGCCATGTTCTGCAGTCCAGCGGCGACCTGCGCGCGGTGCAGGAGTTGCTGGGCCACGCCAACATCACCACCACGCAGGTGTACACACGGCTGGATTTCCAGCACCTGGCCAAAGTCTATGACGCGGCACATCCGCGGGCGGTGTCCAAGGCCGGCACGGGCATGCCGGCGCCGGCTCTGCCTGCTGAAGCCGGCCCTGCCCCGAAGACGGCCCCAAAAGCCGCGGGCCCGGTCAAGGGCAAGGCCTGAGCGGGGCCGCTCAGGCCGCCTTGGGCTGGCCGCGCCGGATCGGCCGCAGGGGCTGGGGTTCCCCGAGCATGAACACCGCGCGCTTGCCTTCGGGGGGCGCGGCGGCCAGTCGTTCTTCGAGCTGCGTCAGCAGGGCCTGCGCACTGGCCCCCTGGTAAGGCACCAGCGCGTAGGCCACATGCACCTGTGCCACGCAGTCCACATGCAGACCCTTGTAGGGCATCAGGCAGCGTGCCACGATGCGTGGGCCCAGCGTCCCGGCGTCCTCGGCGTTGAAAGGCCCTTCCACCAGCATGCCGAAGCGCCGCTCCGACAGGCGCGCTGCGCTGTCGATTTCGCGCGCGGTGGACAAAAGGCGCTCCGCCACGCGCAGCGGCAGTTCGTCGGCGGCCTTGCGCCCGAAGTCGCGCTGGATCTGTTCGGTGTTGACCAGGTCGATGATCATCACCGCGCTCTGGTGGCGCAGCCTCTCGGAGCGCGCGATCATGCGGATCAGGCGCTCGGCGAATACATGGCCGTTGATCAGGCCGGTGGCCGGGTCCACCCGGTCCAGGCCCTGGATGCGCCGTATGTTTTCGCGGCGTTGCTGGCTGCGCAGCATCAGCACCAGCATGACGATGGGCAGGTGCACAGCCACGGCTATCTGCATGCCGTGCTGCGTCAGGAATCCTATGGGCACCAGTTCAGCGTTACGCGCCATCGTCCAGCCGGCGGCGACCAGCACGGGCACATAGGCCAGCAGCAGTCCGGGTGCGGAGCGGTCGCCACGCCGCCAGGCCCAGCCCAGGACCACCATGCCGCTGAACTGCAGGAGCAGCATGATGGGGATGAACACGCCCATGCGCGAGGCGGAGGGCAGCAATGCAAGCAGCACCGCTGTCGACACGCCCAGCGCGGCCTGGCCCACCATCAGCCAGTGCAGGCGCAGCGAGCGCTCGGGAAGGGCCACGGCCGCGGAAATGAAAAGCAAGGTGGCCGACGTCGCCAGCATGGGCAGCACGGAGGTCGCGACGTCGCTCCAGCCGGGCCAGGCGGGCCACAGATGCAGGCCGGCGATGCCGGTGACGGTGGCCTGGGTCAGCGCCAGCAAGGTCACGCACAGCGCATAAAAGCCGTAGGCGGTGTCGCGCAGCGAGATGGCGCCCAATGCGGAGATCAGCGCGGCCAGGCCGGTCAGGCCGAAGAAGATACCCAGGATCAGGGAAACACGCTGCTCTGAGCGGCTGAGCCGGCTTTCGCTGATGAACTGCAGCGGCGCGCTGAAGGGGTGGCCGTTTTCCAGGCGCAGCAGGTAATTGGAGGGGACTTCCGCCGACAGCGCGATCGGCAGCAGCGGATGGCGATGCGGCACCGGCCATTTGTTGACCGCCACCAGGTCGCCGGCGCGCTGCTCGCCCCACTGGCCGGCGCCGTCCAGTGTGTACAGCGACGCCCGGTCTATGGACGGATAGGGGACCTCCAGGTACCAGCGTTCGCTGTCGGGCGCGGGTGGCACATTAAAACGCACCCACATCGAATAACCGCTGGTGACCGGGTAGATCGCGTCGGCCCGCGTCGGTTTCCATGGAATGTCGGGCGTGGCGGCAACCTGCTCGGGCGTGAACTTGCCGGTGGTGTCAATCCAGTAGTCCCCCCAGTCCTGCAGGGCCACCGGTTGGATGTCGGCATCCAGGTCCAGCACCGTGCGCGACCGGGCGTCCAGGCTGGTCAGCGCCAGCAGCGAGCCCATGAGCAGGCTCATGGCTAGGCCCAGGAATAGGGTTCGCAGGGCCATAGGGCTGCGAGCCGCAATGCCCTTGAGCGGCCTGCGTCCCTTCAGTTTTACGAAAAAGTAATCAAAAATCATTAATTTGTGATTGTCGCAAACTTTTCCGAAATTCCAGCCGCGTCTTTAGAGAGCTGTGTTGGTGGCGATTTTGCGGGGAGGGCGCCGGCCGGGCCTTCACGGCCTGCCGCGACAATAGCGCCATGAAAACACTTCGATTGCGGGATGGCAAGGAGCGCTCTCTGCTGCGGCGCCACCCCTGGATATTTGACGGCGCCATCGCCAAAGGCGGGGGTGACGCCGGTGAAACGGTACGGGTGGAAAGCCATGCAGGCCAGTTCCTCGGTTGGGCGGCTTTCAGCCCGGCCTCCAAGATCCGTGCGCGGGTCTGGAGCTTTGACGAGTCCCAGCGCATCGATGCGGCTTTTTTCGCGGCCCGCATCGCCCAGGCCCTGAAGGCCCGGGAGCTGTTTGACATCCAGAGCGACGGCCGGCGCCTTGTCCACGGCGAATCCGACGGCCTGCCGGGCCTGGTGGTGGACCGCTACGGCGACACCCTGGTCGCCCAGTTTTCCAGCTGCGGGGCGGAAAGGTGGAAGGGCGTCATCACCGAAGCCCTGCTGTCGCAAACCGGCCTGACGCGGCTGTATGAACGCTCCGACGCGAGTTCACGCGCCCTGGAAGGCCTGCCGGAGGTTACCGGATGGCTCAAGGGCTCCGGTGAAACCGGCATCACCATCACCGAACACGACTGGAAACTCAGCCTGGACGTTGCCGAAGGCCACAAAACCGGCTTTTACCTGGACCAGCGTGACAGCCGGCAGAAATTTGCCGCTTACACGCGCCGCCTGCACTTCGGGAACGTACTCAACTGCTACTGCTACACCGGCGGCTTCACCGTGGCCGCGCTGGCCGGCGGCGCAGGCCACGTCACTTCCATCGATTCGTCGGCCCCGGCGATTGAACGGGCCCGGGCCAACGTGGCGCTGAATGGCTTTGATGCCAGCCGCGCCACGCTGCTGGAGGCCGACGTGAACGCCTCGCTGCGCCAGTACCAGAAGGAAGGCCGGACTTTCGACGCCATTGTGCTGGACCCGCCGAAATTCGCGCCCACCGTGACGCATGCCGAGCGCGCCGCCCGCGCCTACAAGGACATCAACCGCCTGGCCTTGTCCATTCTGTCGCCCGGCGGCGTGCTGTTCACCTATTCGTGCTCGGGCGGCATCAGCGCCGACCTGTTCCACAAGATCGTGGCTTCGGCCGGCACAGACGCCGGTGTGGATGCCTTCATTTCCGAGCGCATGGGCGGCGCGCCCGACCATCCCATGACGGTGGCCTTCCCGGAAGGCGAGTACCTCAAGGGGCTGGTGCTGGTGAAGCGGGGCGGTTGACCCCCCCCCGGAGGGGCTTGACAGCCTCTGTAAAGTGACTGTTGGCCGAGGTGGTATTCGCCGCGCCCCCGCGAGGGCTTGAACCCGCCGCTAAACTCCCCAGCTTGGGTTTTCGCGGCCCGCCCGCCTTTTCGCAACCCGCTTTTTTCAGGTAGACATCATGAGCTTGATCCCCGTCACCATACTCACCGGCTTTCTGGGCTCCGGCAAGACCACGCTGCTCAAGCGCGTGCTGACCGAGGCGCACGGCCAGAAGATCGCCGTCATCGAAAATGAATTCGGCGAGGAGAACATCGACAACGACATCCTGGTCAACGACACCACGGAAAACATCATCCAGATGAATAACGGGTGCATCTGCTGCTCGATCCGTGAAGACCTTCGCGAAACGCTGCAGCTGCTGGCCGCCAAGAAGCGCAAGGGCCTGCTGGACTTCGACCGCGTGGTGATAGAAACCACGGGCCTGGCCGACCCCGGCCCGGTGGCGCAGACCTTCTTCATGGACGAGGAAGTCGCCGAGCAGTACCTGCTGGACTCCATCCTCACCCTGGTGGATGCCAAGCATGCGGCCGGCCAGCTCAACGACCGCCAGGAGGCGCGCCGCCAGGTCGGTTTCGCCGACCACATCTTCATCAGCAAGTCGGACCTGGTCGCCAAGGACGAGGTGGACGCGCTGATGCACCGGCTCAAGCACATGAACCCGCGCGCCCCGCAGACCGCTGTGCATTTCGGCGAGGTGGCGATCAAGGACGTGTTCGACCTGCGCGGCTTCAATCTCAATGCCAAGCTGGACATCGACCCGGATTTCCTTAAGGAAGACGATCACGCCGGCCATGACCACGATCACGACCATGAACACGGCGAGCACTGCGACCATCCGTCCCACGCGCATGGGCATGAGGGCCATGGCCACCATCACCACCATGACGACGACGTCAAGAGCTTCGTCTTCCGCTCCGACAAGGCATTCAGCCCGGCCAAGCTGGAGGACTTCCTGGGCGCGGTGGTCAATATCTACGGCCCGCGCATGCTGCGCTACAAGGGCGTGCTGAACATGGAAGGCACCGACCGCAAGGTGATTTTCCAGGGCGTGCACCAGCTCATGGGCAGCGACCTGGGTCCCGTCTGGGCCGAAGGGGAGAAGAAAAACAGCAAGATGGTGTTCATCGGGATAGACCTGCCCAAAGATATTTTTGTGCAGGGCCTGGAGCAGTGCCTGGTTTGAGGTAGGCTGTTCGCCTGTAGCCTATAAAAGGCGGAGGGCTTCATGTTTGTCTCGATTCTCCAACGATTTGCTTTTTGGGTATCACAGCGTGCTGGCGAGCCGCTACAATCGCGCGCCGACCAAAATACCCAAAAAATCGAATTGGGAGGCCAGTCAGGTACAAAACCGGTTAAAAAGCGGGTTGAGGACCGTTTGATGGCGGTTTTCGGGACTGGCAGGCGGCAGACAAACCAGGAAACCTGGCAACAGCTAGGGTTGGACTTCTGCGTTGCGGCAGTCCGGCCAGGAAGCCACCGCGGAGGCCCCAGGGCCGTACCAAGGCTGCTTTCCAGAGGAGACACATTGTGAAAGCCCCAGCGAAGAAGACCAAGACAAGCGCCAAGGCTGCAGCCAAACCGGCCGTCAAGACCGGCGTGAAAGCCAAGCCGGCAGTGAAAGCCGCCGCCAAGCCGGCGCCCAAGCCTGCCGCGAAAAAGGCCGCGAAACCCGCGCCCAAGGCTGTGCCCCAGAAAAAACCCGCCCCGGCCGCCAAGAAAGCAGCCGCCAAGCCCGTACCTTCCAAGGCCAAGGCTGTCGCCAAACCCGCCAAGCCGACGCCCAAGCCCCTGCCAAAGCCTGCCGCGAAACCGGCGGCCAAGCCGGTTGCGGCCAAACCTCCCGTGAAGCCCGTGGCCAAACCGTCGTTGCCGCCGGTGGCGGCCGCCGCTCCGGTGCCGGCTCCGGCTCCCGTAGCAGCCGTGCTCATGGCTCCGCCTCCCCTGAAGCCCGGACGGCGCAGCACAGCCCGAGTCGCTACCCAGTCACCCCCTCCCGCACCCATGGTGCCAACCCATGCGCCCGACGCAGCCAAAGCCAGCTACTCAACAATGACCGAACGCGTGATCGCGCCGCCGCCCCAGGCCGCGGCCAAAAAAGACCCCAAGCTTGCCAACAACTGGAAGACCAAATCCGCCGAGCAGTTGACGGACGACGAAGTCAAGGCCATGCCCGACTCTGAGTACATGAACGAGAAGCAATTGGCCTTCTTCCGCCACAAGCTGTCGCTGCTCAAGCAGGACATCCACAACAGCGCCGGCGAAACCACCGAGCATCTGCGTGAGGACACCGTCGTGGTGCCCGATCCGGCGGATCGGGCCACCATCGAGGAAGAGCACGCCCTGGAACTGCGTACCCGCGACCGCGAGCGCAAGCTGCTCAAGAAAATCGAGCAGTCGATTGCCCGCATCGACTCCGGTGACTACGGTTACTGCGACGAAACCGGCGAGCCCATCGGCGTGGGCCGGCTGATCGCCCGCCCCACGGCCAACCTGTCCCTGGAAGCCCAGCAGCGCCGTGAACTCAAACAAAAGATGTTTGGCGATTGACGCCGGGCCGCATATTGAAGTATTTTGAGTCGCTCGCTCATGTCTAAAGAAGATACCGCTTCAGGCTTGTTGTCCAAAATGGTGAAGTTCGTCCGGAATCCGGCCACGAACTGGGCCGACCTGGACGCGGCCGCCACGGACCGGGACGAAGCCATGAGCAAGCAGCTGCTCAAGGAAATGATTGAGCGCAAGCGCCAGAACGATTTTGTGCGCAAGCGCGAATTCGACATGTTGCGCAAGATGCGCAAGCGCGAAGCCATGGTGGGCGTCGGCCAGGATCCGACCGGGAGGCCCTCGTTCTTCCAGAGCAGCATGCCGTCCAAGCCCGACGACAGGGCCACCACGCTCAAGAAGATCGACGAGATCGAAGCGCAGATGTCCATGCAGTGGTGGAAGACCAAGAATGGCGGCATCCCCGACAGTACACCCCCGCACGCCTCGCCCACGGGCGCCAGAAACCCTTCGGTGCAGGCGCCCCTGCTGGACAATGCCTTGCCGACTGCCTACAGGGCCACGGCCCCGGCGGGGCTGCAATCCCCGGGCCATAAAAAGCCCGAACCGACGGAAGCCGCGCCGCTGGACGCTTCACCCACCGCGCCCGATTCCCTGTCCATCGCTCTCGCCGAAGCGCGTGCCGGTGGCTCCCTGGCCGCCAAGCCTCCCGCCTTCCCTTCTTCTCCATCCGCTCCGTCCGCTCCATCCGCTCCCGCTCCCGTCGGCTTGCCTGGCGGGCTGGCGGGCATCAGCAGCCGCAGCGACGACGGCTCGTCCGGTTTTTCGCATTCCAAATTCACCGCTGTCGATGTCGACGAAGGGTTCGAGCACGACGCCGAACTTGAAGAGGCTGCCATTCGCTTTGCCAATGGCGACGATGCCGGGGCCGAAGCCGGCCTGCTGGAAATCCTGGCCCCAAACGGCTCTCGTGCCGGCCATGCCGATACTTGGCTGACCCTGTTCGACCTGTACCGTGCCACAGCCCAGCAAGACAAGTTCGAAACGGCCGCTATCCAGTTCGTCGAGCGGTTTGACCGGTCGGCGCCGCAGTGGTTCTCCATGCCCGACATGGTGAAAAAGCTCAGCGAACCTGCAGGAAAAGCTGTCGGCGGGCCTGGGCCCGCGGCCGACTGGATATGCCCCTCCACACTCGGCATTCAGACGGTGGCGGCGCTCAAGGCGGCCATGGCCAAGGCGCCGATGCCGTGGCGGCTGGACTGGAAAAACCTCAAGACCATTGAGGCTGCCGCGCTGGAGCCGCTGTACAAGGTCTTCAGTGGCTGGGCGTCCCAGCCCGTCCAGTTGCGCTTCATGGGCGATGCGCAGTTGCAAAAGGTGCTGCAGGATGCCACTCCCTCGGGTAACCGCGACACGGTCCAGACCTGGTGGCTCTTGCGCATGGAGGCGTTGCGTGTCACGCACCGCCCCGACGATTTCGAACTCGCCGCCCTCGATTTCTGCGTCACTTATGAGGTCTCTCCGCCTGCATGGGATAGCGCGCGTTGCGAATACAAGCCCATAGACGCCCAGGGCGGCGTCATGAGCGGCCAGGCCATCATCGGCGACGTCTACCGTGACTCCATGCCTTCCAGCCTGAGCTCCATTGAAGGCGACACCCAGATGGACGGGCCGAGTTCGCAGATGAGCAACCTGCTGTCGGTGGAGCTCTCCGGCCAGGTGCAGGGCGACGCGATCGCGGTGCTCGACAAGCTCGAAGCCAAGCTGATGGGCGCGGACATGATGCTGATCTCCTGCTCCAAGCTGATCCGCGTGGATTTCTCGGCCGCGGGCACGCTGCTCAACTGGGTGTCGGCACGCGAAGCTGAAAACCGTGCCGTGCAGTTCTCTGACGTCAACCGCCTGGTTGCCGCTTTCTTCAATGTGATCGGCATTACCGAACACGCCAGGGTCATGGTTCGCGTCGACTGACGCAGCTCATCCGCCGCATCGATTCAGTTCCTACTCCTGCGTGGGGCTGTTCAAACGGCTCTTTCAATCTTCCAAGCCTGTTTTACCCCTCTCCGGCACACGGCGGGCTGGAGGTTTCCTGCGCTTCTTTGCGGCGCAGGTGATCTGGGGCGCGACACCTTGGCCGCTGCCTGGGAGGACCCAGCGGTTTGTGCATGCTTGCGGCTTCCGCTTGCGACTCCCGATCTGGTCGCCAAAAAGGAAATAGTCCCACTTTGAGCGCGGCAGTCACCCCTGGGGGACTTTTGCCTTAAAGCAATACTTTCATTGCATCGTCTAAGTGCTTAATTTAGAACGGTTTTATTTTTCCGCTTTGCATCCAAAGATGCTTCTAAGTCCTTGATTTCATTGAAAAAATTTGTTTCAAATCCCTTGTTTGCAAATGGTTTCCTGCTAAAGTGGGAAGAAGTGCAATTTAGTGGTGAAAAGTGTTTTCCAAAGGTTTCTAGCAGTGTTTCAAGGCGCGTCATCGTTAGCTCTCGATACCAAGGGTCGGCTCTCCGTGCCGACCCGGCATCGTGACGTGCTGAGCGCCACCGCTTCAGGCCAGCTGACCATCACCAAGCATCCGCACGGCTGCCTCATGATTTTCCCTCGCAACGAGTGGGAAAAATTCCGCGAGCGCATCGCCTCGCTGCCAATGCAGGCACAGTGGTGGAAGCGCATCTTTCTCGGCAA
>Ga0209564_1003640_pt1 | contig 10216 bp, 7 predicted proteins | sample AraplaCol_mMF_r2_FD_184272 | JGI IMG/M metagenome (GOLD analysis project Ga0209564, IMG submission 184272) | Arabidopsis root microbial communities from North Carolina, USA - plate scrape MF_Col_mMF_r2 (SPAdes) (version 3) | ecosystem: Host-associated > Plants > Roots > Endosphere | place: USA... | reverse complement strand
TTGCCGCGCAGGGCACCCCGACAGTTCCCGATGCGGTGTATCCGGCGCACGATCACGGCGCATTCGTTCTCTCTCCGGCCCTGCCTCGTAACATCGAGCGCGCGTATCTGGACGTCTACGCGCAGCAGCCGCAGCCGTGGTTCAGTTGCGTGCCGCCGTCCGCGGCACTCGACTTCCCGCTGCTGGTCTCGACACCTTTGGCTTTGGGCGACTACGCAGACCCCGGTCTCGGCGACCCGCAAGGCTGTGCCGGTACGGGATATCGCGATGTGGTAGTGCTGCTCGATGGGCAGCCCGCCGGCGTCGCACCCGTGTATCCATGGTTGAACAGCGACCTGAATCTCCACTTTGAACGCACTGTGGACGTCCCGGTGCCCACGCCGCAATCGATCAACCTCTTGCCCTTCCGTGTCGATCTGACGCCGTTTGCCGGCTTACTCAGCAATGGCGCCGACCACGCGATATCGTTCCAGTTTGCCGATGGCGAAACACTGATGGGTGGCCCGTTCGTGCGCGGCCAGTTGCTGCTCTATCTCGATCACGGATCAACGCAGGTGAGTGGCCAGGTAACGCGAAACTCGCTGGTCGGGACCAATGTCCAGCAAACTTACCTGCGCAACCAGTGGCAGGCCCAGGCGGACACGGTAACGGGCGATGTGCTGCGCGAGTTCCGCCGCAGTTTCCAGATCGCGGGCTACGTGAACACCTCGCGCGGTCGCATCACCACCACCGTGACCCAGGATCAACTGTTGACCAGCGCGCAGCTCGTTCGTCTGGTGGGCATCACGTCGCTACCGAACCATACGTACGCGCAGAACCTGGACATGGATAGCGCGACGAACCGAACCGTCCTGCGCGAACTTGGCGGAACCGTGCTCGCATTGGACCGTGAGCGCTTCCACTATCCGCTGCAGATCGATTGGGAGGCCACCGGTGGCACCACGGCCACGGCGGGATCGAGGCTCGACCATGGCAGCGCCTACGTCGTGCAGGGCCACCACAGTCAATCGTCCTACTACCGGCCCTCCGGCGCGTATGCGACCCGCCTGTACGCCAACTTCGCGGGCGGGAGAGTGTTTGACGAGCAGGGCGGATACACCAGCTGGCTGGGCGCCCGCAGCCATTATTTCAACGACAACATGGGCAGTTGCTTCCGCGAACGAGTGACATGGGTGCGCGATGCGGTCACTTCCCACACTCAAGGCATTGGCTGCCCCGGTGACGCCAACCGGATTCGTGGCTTCGCCCACCCCGACGGATCGCCCGATTCGATGGGCTGGTGGCGATGAGCGATCGGCCTGCCTTCGCTGCCCGATAGCGGACGTCACTGCAGAGCGGGACGGCCGCAGGTGCCAATGTACGATCATTCCGATGCGCGTGTGCTGCCGGCGCGCATGCGTGACAGAGGGCTACTCCATGGCGCTCCATCTCCTTCGATCCGACATCGCGCTGCTTGCGGCGACGCTCGTGGTGCCTGGTTTCTCGCACGCAGCCGTGCGCGTCGTAGCCAATTGCAACGACAGCGGCGCCGGTAGCCTCCGCGCCGCGATCGCCACTGCGGCGAGCGGCGACATCATTGATCTTTCGCGCCTGACGTGCGCTCGCATCATCCTGACCACCGGTGAACTGGTCGTGCCACAGGGCTCGCTGACCATGCGTGGCCGACATCGTGCGGCAATGATTCTGGACGGGAATCTAGATGGACGCGTGATTCGCCATGACGGGCAGGGTTGGTTGCGCATCGAAAACCTCACGGTCGCGCGCGGGTATTTCGTCGGAGCGTCGATCGCTGAAGGTGGATGCGTGCTCTCCGCGGGCTCGGTTGCACTGGATTGCGCGCGCGTGCATGGGTGCATCGTGGAGCCGGTTCCGGACGGTGCGGGAGTCAGCGTCGGTGGTGGGGTGGCGGCGGTAGGCAATATCACCGTTCTGCACAGTGCCGTGCACGACAACGAGGCGCGGAACCGGGGGGCGGGCGGCGGCCTGCGCACCGGCCAGGGCCACATCAAGTTGCTGCACAGCGAAGTCATGCGAAATCGCGGCGCGCAGGGCGGCGGCCTCAGTACGCTGACGCTGACGGCCGTGTACACGACGTTCAAGGAGAATGTGGGCCAGTTCGGCGGCGGCGCGTTCTCGGCCAACCGCGCGATCCTCAACAAGACGACCTTCGTTGGCAATCGCTCCGTGGCCGCGCCAGAATATGGGCAGCAGGAGGGTGGTGCAGGGCTGTTCGCCTATAGCGATGCGTATATCACCGACAGCACGTTCTCGGGCAATTCGGGCACGCGCAACGGCGCGCTGCGGATGGGCTACGGTCTCATCCGGAACTCGACGATCGCCTACAACGTCGACGAGGCCGTGGACTGGGAGACCGGCCAGTGCGGCGGCGCGTTGTCCGCCTCCGCGTTGCGGCTGGAGAGCTCGATCGTCGCGCGCAACACCTGTGCGGTGGGAGCGGACCTCGACATCGTCGACGGCGTATGGATCGAAGGCTCGCACAATGTGGTCGAGCACTCGGCCAGTGTCTTGCCGCCCGACACCCTGCAGCTCGACCCACGCCTGTCGCCGCTGGCGAATAACGGTGGGCCGACGCTCACGCACTTGCCGGGCGCGGACAGTCCCGTGCTGGACCACGGCGCGAACCCGAGCTCACGCGAATACGACCAGCGAGGTCCGGGCTTCCCGCGCCAACACGGCCTGGGCGTGGATATCGGCTCCATGGAACGTTGAGGCAGTCGCGCGCAGGAGGGACGGGCTCATGGAGATGCGGATCAACGAGGTTTTCGGCCCGTATGTGTGTCCGCCTGATTGGCTGCTGGCTGTTGCTGAGTCTGGAGATGCCTGGTGGCGGGCGTCGCGTTGCATACTCGGGACAGGGTGGGCGGATGCTAAATGTCTGCTTTCGACCCAAAGCGGACGCCGGTCGTGAGTGTCTTGGGTTTCGGTCGTCACCCTAATAGCGGATCAGCAAAATGCCATCCAAAGAATGCGCGCGCGTCATGCTTTTGTTGGTCTTCGCCGGCGCACCGCTCGGAGCCTGTGCCTTGTTCGAGCCGTCATCCGCAAGCCGCTTCAAGGCCAAGCCGGGCACGCCAACAGAGATTGTCTTTGCCTGCGCGGAGTCCACCATTCACTCACTGAAGGAAGATCGCGGCCACTGGAGCGATGTCGTGACGAAGCGCGACTCCAACACGGGGCTATTCGAGACCAACCGATTCAAGGAAGTAAACATCGCGGGGATCCGGACTCAAATCAAGTACGAGCCAAAGTCTGGACAGGGGCGCATCAAGATCAAGGCGAGCGGACCCTATTTCGTCGACCTTGGAGCGGATCAGGCGGCAGAGCAGCTCGCGGCAGGCATGGCAGGTTGTTTGTGACTTCCTGCGAGGTGTCCGCTTCTGGCCGTTAGCGGACATTCCGCCGGTGCCGCTGCTAATGTCCGCATCCAACCCAAAGCGGACATACGGACTACGACCATGCAACGCAGTGCCAGGAGCCTACTTTTCGGACTGTGCCTGTTGGCCGTAGGCTGCGAGGCGGACGTTGTCCGGAGCCACTACACCACGTTGGCAGATGCGCGGGCCGATCATCTCTTCGGGCGTGGCTGGCTTCCGGATCTGCTCCCGCCGACCGCCAGCGACATCCATACCGTGAACAATCTGGACCACGACACTTCAACCGGAAGCTTCTGGTTCTCGCCATTAGACGGTCCGCAGCTGTTCAAAGGGCTCCGTCCCGGCGCGCCCGCGAAGGCCCCTTTTACTCATTGGTCGAGCACGGTGGCGCGCTACAAAGAGCAAGGCTACAGCTTATGGAATCACGACGAGGACGACTCGCAATGGGCGTTCTTCTGCCTCGCCGAACAAGGCGTCTGTGAGTACACGTCCTGGACGGACTAAGGCGCGCATTGGCATTCGTTGAATGACCCTTCTGGCCGATAGCGGACATTGCGCCGGTCCGACCCATAGCGGCATCGGGGGCCTGGCCTGGCGTGAAACCGCCGTGGGGAGCGCAGCCCGGTGGGCGTGCTATGTAGGCATGCACGTCCTCCGAAGACGCTTCCGGGCGCTGGTTCATGAACCTCAAAGAAGAAAATGAGGAACTCAAGCGCAGGCTCAACGGTGCCGAAGCGCTGGTCGGCGAGAGGGCCGAACTCGACGCGGCGTTGCGGGAAAGCGAGGCGCGGCACCGCCTGCTGATCGAAAGCTGGGCGCAGGCGGTCTGGGAAACCGATGGCGCCGGCGTCGTCGTGACCGACAGTCCGAGCTGGCGAGCCTACACGGGGCAGACGTTCGATCAATGGGTTGGCTACGGCTGGCTCGACGCGATCCATCCCGACGACCGCGCCTATGCCGAACGCCAGTGGCGGGAAGCGATGGCGACGCGCCGGCTCGTGAACGCCGAGTTCCGAATCGGGGACCCGGGTGGCGAATGGCGTTGGACCAACGTGCGTGCGACGCCCGTCCTCGACGCGGACGGGAATATCGAGAAATGGGCAGGAATGAACATCGACATCGACGCGCGCAAGCGCGCCGAGGCGGCGTTGCGCGAAAGTGAGGAGCAACAGGCCTACTTCCTGGCTCTGAGCGACGCCCTGCGCCCTCTGGCCGATCAGGCGGAGATCCAGGCCGAGGCGATGCGTCTGCTCGGAGAGAAAATCGGCGTCAATCGTGCGCAGTACTACATAGCCGACGAGACGGGCGAGTATCTGAGTTCGGACGGTGGGTACTCGAACGGCATACCCGCTGCCATTGGACGATTCCACCTGATCGAGTTCGGCAAGTACGCCTTCGACGGATTCCACGCGGGCGAGACGCAGGTCGTGTCCGACGCGACGACGGATCCGCGCATCAGCGAGGAGGTTCTGCAGTCATACAGATCGGTCGGCTTCCTGGCGTACATCGGCGTCCCGTTCGTGCAACGGGGCCGGCTGGTCGGCACGCTCGCCGTGCACCAGTCGGAACCTCGCCAATGGACGGCGTCCGAGCGGATGATGGTGGAGGAAACGGCCCAGCGCGCCGGCATAGCGGTCGAGCAGGCGCGGGCGGAGTCCGCGCTGCGCGAGAGCCAGGAGCGCCAGGCGTTTCTGCTCAGGCTCAGTGACGCACTGCGACCCCTGAGCGATCCGGTCGCGATCCAGGAAACGGCGATGCAGGTGCTTGGCCCTCACCTGAAGGTCAACCGCGCCTTCTACGCAGACGTCGGTAATGACGACGACGCGCTGGTGATCTGGACGGGCTACAGCCACGGCACATTTCCACTCGAGGGACAGGTGCGGGTCTCCGAGTTCGAACTGGACATGGCGGATCTGTATCAGGCCGGCCGGACGTACGTGATCGAGGACACGCAGCGGGACGAGCGATGGGGCGACAACACCAAGGCCCGGTTTCGCTCCATCGAAGTTGGAGCGGCCATCAGCGTGCCGCTGGTGAAAGGTGGACGGGTTCGAGCCATCGTCAGCCTCCACCAGTCGTCCCCGCGCCTGTGGACGGGTGCGGATATCGCTTTGCTGGAAGAGACCGCCGAACGCACCTGGGCGGCCGTGGAGCGTGCCCGCGCCGAAGCGGCGCAACGGGAAAGCGAAGAGCGCTTCGCGGAGTTCGCCAACGCTTCCGCAGCCGGCTTGTGGATCCGGGACGCAGGATCGATGGCCATGGAGTTTGGGAGCCCCGCCATCGCGAAGATCTACGGCGTGGAAGATGACGCGCTGCTCGGCGATGTCAGCCGCTGGGCCGCGATGATCGTGCCGGAAGATCGCGACGCTGCCCTGGGCCATCTGGAGAAGGCGCGACGAGGCGAGGCCGTGGTGCATGAGTTCCGCATCCAGCGCCCCTCGGACGGCGCCTTCCGCTGGATCCGCAACACCGACTTCCCCTTGCACGGCAACGGGCACGTCACCCGGATCGGCGGCGTTGCGGAGGACATCACCGAGGCGAAGCTGGCGGTCGAGCACCAGGGCGTCCTGCTGGCCGAACTGCAGCATCGCGTGCGCAACATCATGGCGATCCTCCGCTCGATCGCCAGCCGGTCGGCGGCCAGTGCGGGCAGCGCCGAGGAGTACGGGCAATTGCTTGCCGGCCGCATCGACACGTTCGCGCGAGTGCAGGCGCTGCTGACGCGAAGCGCGAACACCGGCGTGGGGCTGGGGGTCGTCGTGCAGAACGAGCTGAGCGCATTGGCGCTTCATCAAGCGCAGATCGACGCGGAGGGGCCGGAGGTAACACTTTCACCGAAAGCCGCCGAGACCATGACGTTGGCCATACACGAACTGGCGACCAACGCCCTCAAGTACGGTGCGCTGTCGGTGCTCGATGGCCGCGTTCGTGTGCGGTGGGAAGTCCAGGACAGGCAGGGCAGCGCCTGGCTGTCCTTCGACTGGCAGGAAACGGGAGCGCCCAATCGCGAAACTCCAGGTCCGCGTCGCGTCGGATTCGGTAGCGAGCTGATCGAGGGTCGCATTCCCTACGAGCTCAACGGCCAGGGGCGGGTGGTCATCGAGCACGGCAACGCCAGCTGCCACCTGGAGTTTCCGCTGACAGCCGGCGCCAGTGTCCTGGAAACAGGTGCGCCGCGGCGGGCATCGGTGTTCGGAGGCACCATCGACATGACAGGGCATGCCGATCTGGCCGGGCAACGGGTGCTGGTGGTCGAAGACGACTATTACCTGGCATCGGACACCTCACGCGCGTTGATCGGCGCGGGTGCCCAGGTGGTGGGGCCGTGCCCGACCGAGCAGACTGCTAGGCAGGCGATTGCCGAATCGACCCCAACCTGCGCGGTCCTGGATATCAATCTGTTCGGCGGCCGGTCGTTCAATCTCGCCAGCGACTTCATGCGCGACGGCGTGCCCTTCATCTTCATCACCGGCTACGACCAGGACGTGATCCCACCGGAATTCGGCGGGATCACGCGGCTGCAGAAGCCGGTCGACTTCCACGGCGTGGTGCATGCCCTGGGCGAGGCGATCAGGACTTCGGCCATGCAATGATCGACATTCCAAGGCAGCTCGAGCCGCTTCGCGATGACCCTTACCGCCGTAGTCGCGATGTTTGCATGTATTTCGCCTTGAAAGCGTCGCGTTCCAGTACGAAGTCCGCGTCTGGCTGTTAGCTGGAACTCGGAAGGGCGGGTTGCCACCGGAGAACACGAATGATCGAACTCCCCACAAGAGACCCGTGCGACCTGTGCGAAGTAGCAGGTCGCGAAGACCGGTGGGCGATCATCGAAGAGGGCGAACACACGCTGACCGTCATCAACCCGTGGCAGTTCGAGGTGGGGCAGTGCTGCGTCATCACGCGCAGGCACGTCGCGACGATCCTCGAACTTTCCGGGCAGGAACTGGGCACCATCCTGTTCGCGGCCAAACGCGTCGCGCAGGCGCTGGTTGAAAGTTATCGGCCCCTCGGGATCCTCACGTTCCAGAACAATGGTGTCTACAGCGGGCAGGAAACGCCGCACTTCCACTTCCACGTCGTGCCCCGGCAGGCGGGCAGCGACTGGGGTATCGGTCCACCGCAGCTGGCGACCTTCGATGGCGCCGGACGCGAACGCGGTACGCCGCACGATCGAGGTGGCGATGCGCAGCGTCGCGAGCGGGTTCGGGTTTCGGCGCAGCAACTTGCGCGAACCGCGGAACTGATTCGTTCGAACCTGCCGACGTAGCTGTTTGTCCGCGCCGGGACGGGCGTCGCGGGCGAGATCGCCCTGAACTCCCGGCAACGAAGTCACATGGGCCAAGGGCCAATACCGGGCGGGGCGCGACGCTCCTAAGGTGGTCTTCGCCGGTCACAAGATCGTCACGGAGCGGCCACGATGCCCGACGAGCACGACGAGGCTGTCCTTCAGACACTGCTGGACCGGTTGCTGCGGTTCCGTCTTCCGCGCCTGCTCGCGGTCAAGGCGCGCGTGGACAAGGGCGAGCGGCTGACCGACGAGGACATCGGTTTCCTCAAGGCCGCGATGGCCGATGCGCAGGACGGCCAGCAGTACGTCGCGCGCAATCCCCGCTTCCATGAACTCGGTGCGCAGATCGCGCAGCTCTACGGCGACATCGTCAACAAGGCCGTGGAGAACGAACAAGGCCATGGCAGCCCTTGATGCGCCGTTGCCACGGGCGAAATGGCTGCGCGCCGACACCGTCGCGGGGCTGACCGCCGCTGCCGTCGTCATTCCAAAGGCGATGGCCTACGCGACCATCGCCGGCCTTCCGATCGAAGTCGGCCTGTACACCGCGTTCGTACCGATGCTGGTGTACGTCTTCCTCGGCACCTCGCGTCCGTTGTCGGTAAGCACGACCACCACCATCGCGATCCTCACCGGCGCGGAACTGACCACGCTGGTTCCCGACGCCGATCCGGCGCGGCTGATCACCGTCACCGCGACGCTGACGCTGATGGTCGGCGTGCTGCTCATCGCCGCATCGCTGCTAAGGCTGGGTTTCGTCGCGAACTTCATTTCGCTGCCTGTGCTGGTGGGCTTCAAGGCCGGCATCGGCACGGTGATCATCGTCGACCAGTTGCCGAAACTTCTGGGCCTGCATTTCGACAAGGGCCCGTTCCTGCACAACGTCGGCGAAGTGGTGCGCGGGCTGGGGCATGTGTCATGGCCGACGCTGGCCGTTGGCTTGGGAACGATCGCGGCACTGACGCTGATCGAACGCTTCCGTCCACGATGGCCCGCGCCCTTGATCGCGGTGGCCGCCGCCATCGCGGGTGCCGCGTTGTTCGGTTGGGGCAGCCGTGGCATCGACCTGGTTGGCACCGTGCCCAGCGGACTGCCTGCGCTGACGATGCCCGACTTCGCGATGGCGAAGGAGCTGTGGGCCGGCGCATGCGGCATCGCGTTGATGAGTTTCACCGAAACCATCGCCGTCGGCCGCGCGTTCCAGGCGAGCGAGGAGCCGCTCCCTCGCGCGAATCGCGAACTGCTCGCCACCGGCGCGGGCAACCTCGCCAGCGCCTTCTTCGGCGCTATGCCGTCCGGCGGCGGCATGTCGCAGACGGCGGTGAACCGCCGCGCGGGTGCGCGCAGCCAGATGGCGCAGGTCGTCACTGCCGGCGCGACAGTCGCAACGATGCTGCTGCTTGCGCCGATGATCGGCCTGATGCCGCACGCGACGCTCGCCGCGCTGGTGATCGTGTACTCGGTCGGCCTGATCCATCCCGCCGATTTCCGCGCGATCGCGCGGGTGCGTCGCACCGAATTCGTGTGGGCGCTGGCCGCGTTCGCGGGCGTGATGCTGCTGGGTACGTTGAAGGGCATCCTGGTGGCCATCATCGTCTCGCTGGTGGCGCTGGCGCAGCAGGCCGCGGATCCGCCCGTGCGCATGCTCGGGCGCAAGCGGGGCACCAACGTGTTCCGCCCACTTTCCGCCGAGCATCCGCAGGACGAGGATTTTCCAGGCCTGTTGCTGCTGCGGCTGGAAGGCCGGTTGTTCTTCATGAACGCCGAACGCGTGGCGGAAAAGATCCGACCGCTGATCGCGCAACATCGTCCGCGATTCGTCGTGCTGGATCTGTCCGGCCTGTTCGACCTGGAGTACTCCGCGCTGAGCGCGCTGATCGAAGCCGAGCGCCGCCATCGCGCCACCGGCGTGCAGCTGGTGCTGGCTGGACTGAATCCGGACGTGCGGGCGATGGTGCTGCGCTCGCCGCTGGGCACGGTGCTGGGCACGGAGTTGATGTTCCCGAATCTGGAGACGGCGGTCGCGCAATTGCAGCCGCAGGCCGACGCCTCGCCATCGCAAGTGGAGTCCCCCACATGAAACGCAGCAAGTCCGAATCCGAAACGGCGCCTTCCTCGAAGAAGGCGCGGGCAGTACGCGCCGCGAAGAAGAACGGGCGTGCCAAAGCGAAGGCCGGTGGCGCGGCGACGAAGCGCGCACGCGCGAAGCCGCGGACGGAAATCGCCGCGACGCAACAGCCGCCGGAGCGCATGAAGCGCAGCGAATACGAAGATCACCTGGAACGCCTGCATATCGAGCTGGTCAAGCTCCAGCAATGGGTCGTGGCAAAGGGCCTGAAGGTATGCATCGTGTTCGAAGGGCGCGATACGGCCGGCAAGGGCGGCACCATCAAGGCCATCACCGAACGCGTCAGTCCGCGCGTGTTCCGCGTGGTGGCGCTACCGGCGCCGAGCGACCGCGAGCGCACCCAGATGTACATCCAGCGCTACGTGAAATACCTGCCCGCGGCGGGCGAGATCGTCATCTTCGACC
>Ga0209564_1003637_pt1 | contig 10222 bp, 9 predicted proteins | sample AraplaCol_mMF_r2_FD_184272 | JGI IMG/M metagenome (GOLD analysis project Ga0209564, IMG submission 184272) | Arabidopsis root microbial communities from North Carolina, USA - plate scrape MF_Col_mMF_r2 (SPAdes) (version 3) | ecosystem: Host-associated > Plants > Roots > Endosphere | place: USA... | reverse complement strand
CCGCTGTGTTGCGGTGGATAGACCGAGCGTCAGCGGGTTAGGCCGACGCGAGCCTTATCCGCGTTGATGCGGCAGGAACGGCATCGGATCGATGGGCTTGCCGTCGCGGCGCAGTTCGAACAGCACGGACACGCGCGAATTGTTCTCGCTGCCCATCTCGGCGATCTGCTGACCCTTGCGCACGATATCACCCGTCTTCACGAGCAGCTTGCGGTTATGCGCGTAGGCCGTCAGGAAATCCTTGTTGTGCTGCACGATGATGAGACTGCCGTACTCGTTGAGCCCCATGCCGGCGTACATGACCTTGCCGTCGGCCGCGGCGCGGATCGGGTCGCCCGGCTTGCCGCCGATTTCGATGCCGCGCGTCTCGCCAGCCTGAAAGCCTTCGACCACATTACCTTGCGCTGGCCAGATCAGCGCCACGCCCTTCGCGTGACGCGCCAGTTCGGCGTTGACTTCGCGGGCGTCGGCGGCGCTCGGCGCGGGGGCACCTGCGGCGGGCGCCGATGCCGTCGCGCTCGAACTGCCGCTCGTGTTGCCGGCCGCTGCGTTGCTCACCGTGGCGCTCGACGCACCGTTCGAAGCCGCTGCGGCGCTATTTGTGCCGGGCGGTGTCGCGCCCTGCGCCGCAGCCGGACCCACAGGAGCAGCCGGAGCAGCGACCATCTTCACCGCATCCGGCGACGATACCTTCAGCGCCTGCCCGATATGCAAGCGAGATGACGGCTTCAGATGATTCCACGCGAGGACTTGTTTGACAGTCACGTTATGGCTGCGCGCGATGCGCGCCAGCGAATCGCCGCGACGCACCTTATAGACGACGGGCGGAACCGGCTGCGCCAGCATCTGGGGCGCAGGCGCTGCAGGCGCCGGATCGGCTGCCGTCTGCGCGACCGATGCCGCGTCGTTCTTGTTCGCGTCCTGATCGCCGACGTGCGCGCAGGCGCCCAACATCAAGGCGAGCGTGAAGCTCGCGAAACTGGCCCAGGTCCTGTCGAATCCATTCTTCGACATATGCTCTCCCGCATGATTCGTTCAATGACCGAAGGCGCGCGGCTCGCCCAATCAGCGGATGTCGAAAGACACCCACGGAGGCGTGCAGCATGCCGCCTCGTTGCGGCCTCAACCGTCCGGCGCCATGCCGGGACCATTCCGTCATCCTGCTGGGAGCCGCGTCACATCTGATGCGATCTTCCGCTAAAGGGGTCGGAATAGCCTTCTTAATCAAAGCCGCATTGTAAAGTGCAGCCACCGGAAAACGCGGCGCGCGAACACTCTGATACAAAATGTTTAATCGCGGTAATTTTCGATGGTTGGCGGGTAGATCCCTACCCTATCGACTGTCTTTTAAACCACGCGTCATAAAACCGCTCTATCTCATATCGGCACGACGCGCGTGAAACTTGAGACACAGCCGTCGAGGCAGTCAACACGGAGAGATCAATGGCCGGCATCAGCGAATCGAAAACGATCAGCGTGGCGATCGCGCGTGACTGGCGGGAGGTCTACGCGTTCATGGAGCATCCACTGTCATTCGCGCAGTGGGCGTCGGGGCTGGGCAAGCCATTGCGCGGCAAAGGCGCGCAATGGACATTCGAAAGCGCGGACGGCAAGCCCGTCGATGTACGCTTCACGCCGCGCAATCCATATGGCGTGCTCGATCACTATGTGAGCACCGGACAGGGCGACGAGATCTACATACCGATGCGCGTGATTGCGAATCGCGAAGGCTGCGAAGTGTTGTTTACGCTGTTCCGGACAGCAGGCATGAGCGACGCGCAATTCGCCGCGGACGCGCAGTGGGTTGGACGCGATCTCGCTGAACTGAAGCGCTTTCTCGAGCAGCAATAGAGTCCGCTGGACTCACGCGCGCACGATCGTCACGCCGAGCGCTTCGAATGGCGCGGTGGTCGACGCGGACGCGCCCTTCTCGACGATGATCGTGCTCGCTGCGTCGATGCCCGCAATCATGTACGCCGACGCGGCATTCAACTTCTCCGACGACGCGAGCACGACTGTCTCTGCCGCGCGCGCCACCAGCGCGCGCTTCACGTAAGCCTCTTCGAGATCCCCTGTGCTCAACCCTGCCTCGGGATGAACGCCCGTTACACCCATGAAATAGAGATCGGCGCGAATGTGGCCGAGCGCTTCGATCGCGGCCGCGCCGACTGTCACCATCGAATGACGGAACAGCCGCCCGCCGATGATCACAACCTCCAGCGCCTCGTGCGCCGCGAGTTCCACCGCGACGCTCGGACTGTGCGTCACGATCGTCGCGCGTAGGTCGGCGGGGAGATGGCGCGCCAGCTGGACGGCAGTCGTACCGCCGTCGATGAAAGCGATGTGGCCCGGCGCGATCATCCGCGCAGCGGCCCGGCCGATCGCCGCCTTCGCTTCCGAGCCGATCGCCTGGCGCCCGGCGAGATTCGCCACCGCCGGCGATGAAGGCAATGCGCCGCCGTGCACGCGCTGCAGCTTGCCCTCTGCGGCAAGCTCGCGCAGGTCGCGGCGCACCGTGTCGTCGGAGACGCCGAATGCCTCGCTCAGCGGTTTGGCCAGCACCTGGCCGTCGCGCTGGAGCGCATCGAGAATCAGCTTCTTACGTTGGGAAGTCAGCATTTGTCTGTTGGTGCCGTTTTTCCGGACTGCACGAATTTTCTTGCTTTTGCATGAATCTGCACGATACCATGGTTCCGTTCGGGACAAGGAGGATTCATGGACAAAACGGCCGACCGCGTGCGTATCGTCGATGTGCAGGTGCTGTCCGACGACTGGTACGTCCTGAAGAAGACCGTGTTCGACTACCGGCGGGCAGATGGCTGTTGGCAACGGCAGAGCCGCGAGACCTACGATCGCGGCAACGGTGCGACGCTGCTGCTCTACGACCCACGCCGACGGACCGTCGTGCTGACGCGGCAGTTCCGCTTGCCTGCGTTCGTCAATGGACACGAAGGGATGTTGATCGAAACGCCCGCCGGATTACTCGAAGAGGCATCGCCGGAAGAAAGGATTCGCGCTGAAGTCGAAGAGGAAACCGGCTATCGCGTGGCATGCGTGCGCAAGGTGTTCGAAGCGTTCATGAGTCCGGGCTCGGTGACCGAGAAGCTCTACTTCTTCGTCGCCGAATACGATGCCGATGCGCGCATCAGCCGTGGCGGAGGAATCGCCGATGAAGGTGAAGATATCGAAGTACTCGAACTTCCCTTCGACGATGCATTAGCAATGGTCGCGAACGGCGACATAGTGGACGGCAAGACCATCATGTTGTTGCAGTACGCGGCGCTTCATCTGTTTGTGAATGAAGGCACAGCGGCGCACGAAATGCGCGAATAAAAAAACCCGTCGGGCTTCTGATGAGGCGCGACGGGAAATGCATGGAAATCTCACGACACGAATGTCGCTTGCTACATCGCGCGATCAGAACTTGTGGCGAATCGCTGCGCGGAACGCGAGCTGGTTCGATGTCGACGATGGAGCCTGTGTTCCGAGAATGAACGCGTTGTCCATGATCGAATTCGTCTTGTCGCCTGCGACCTTCTGGTACACACCTTGAACGTAGAAGTCCGTGCGTTTTGAGATGTTGTAGTCCGCCATCAGGCCCACCGTGTGAACCTTGGGCTTTGCGCTGCCCGTCGACGAATCGTAGTTCTCCAGCGTGTACACGTATTCACCGCCGACATAGAACGCGGGCGTCAACTGATACTTTGCGTTCAGTTCGAAGTTCTGGAACCTCAGGCGGTTGAGCGTCGAGCCTGCCGCGACGATCGCGCCCGGCGTGCCGAGATAGCCGTTGCCCGTCGGGTTGTTGTAGGTCGAGTTCGTATAAGCAAAGCCGACCGTCGCCGAGCCGAACGTGTAGTTGACCCCTGCGCCGAATACACGCATGCGCTGGGCGAGGAAGCTGGCGTCGTTGGTTGCGATCGCGCCGCTTGACGTTGCGCCCGTGTTGTTCGCCTGCAAGTAAGCGGCGGCGAGCAACAGGCTGCCCGTTGCATATTGTGCGCCGAAGCTGTATTGACGGTTGTTGGCAAAGTTCGTGTCGTTGCTGAAGCTGTACGTGCCACCGAACTGGAAGCCGGCGATGTCAGGACTCGCGTACTTGACCGTGTTGTTGACGCGGAACGAGTTGTCCGTGTTGTCGTTATCGAACGGGTGCGAGAACAGATAGCCAGACCAGTTGCCGTTCGACGTCGTTTGCGCGAGGTAATCGACGACGGAATCGTATTGACGGCCCAGCGTGACCGTACCGAACCGGTCGTTCGACACACCAACGTACGCCTGACGGCCGAACATGCGGCCGCCCTGCCCCAAACGGCCGCTATTCAGGTCGAAACCGTTTTCCAACTGAAAGATCGCCTTGTTGCCGGCGCCCAGATCTTCCGCCCCTTTCAGGCCCCAACGGCTGCCTTGTGCGTAGCCGCTTTGCAATTCGACGACGCTGTGGCCGCCGACGCTATTTGTATAGTTGATACCTTCATCGATCACGCCATATAGCGTGACGCTGCTCTGTGCGAACACGGGAGCTGTGAAGGCGGCTGTAGCAGCCAGCGCGATGACCTGTTTCTTCATTAGACGATCTCCGATTTTGGTTGATATGGTGGTTGCTGCGTGATGTGTTTTTAACATTTTTGTTCGGCATGCTTAGTATTCGTTCAGCTTTGTTGCCGATTTGTTTGCACGCGCTTCCTGGTACAGGTGCGTGCAACGGACGTGATGCTGCCCGAGCGCAACCATGTAGTCCAGTTGTACTACGGACCGGGACGAAATTCGTTGTGAAATGCCCACGAATGGTGCATCAATTCGTGGGATTGAATTGGTCTGTAGGGGAAGTTCGAGATCTCGTCGCGTATTTTCGCTAAAGCTCTCCCGCACGAAACTTCTACACTGTGAATCGGAATCGTCCGATAGGACTTGCGGAAAGGGATTCGTATTCTCTGCGCCTCTATGTGGCGCGCGCTTAAGCTAACGACAGAGGACAGAGCTTTGAACCCGACCGTTCGTCTCAACGCTCAATCATGCTTCGCGCCAAGGCTCACCGATACGCGGCCGGGAGGCATTGATGAAAACGACTTACCACGATGTTTCGCGTAGTCCGAACCGCACACTTTCGAATCAGCCGGCGAGCCTTGTTACTCACGTTATCGGGATATTCGTCTTCGACGGGTTTTCGATGTTGCCGGCAGTGGAAGTCGTCGACGTATTCGATAAGGCAAATCATGTTCTGGCTGCTGGGCATGATGACGCGCCTCGCTACAGGACAGTTTTTGTCTCAAGCCACGGTGGTTGTGTGTCCAGTTCTGCGCGTATCGACGTGTTGACACAACCGGTTGAGCGGTTTCGTTCTGGTCGGGCGGTATTCGTCGCGAGAGGAGAAACGGCTGCGGACGGTAGTAGCGATGTGAAGTTCAGTGAATGGCTTCGCGGCACGACGTCACACGTTGATGAAGTTTTCGTTATTGGAAACAGCGAAGCTTCGTTGGATGCCGGCGGCGCGTCTGGCCAAATTCAAAACCCACGGGTCCTGGCGGGTGCTGGCCGCCTCCAACCTGCCGCCCCGACAGGAAGCAACACGTCCGATCATGCATCGCGGTCAGCGGTGCGGCACGCGCTTGCATTGATCAGGCAGGACTTTGGCTTCTCCGTTTTACGACGGGTGCTCGAACATCTTCCTGATACCGGATTGCCGGAATTCAATGCGATCGCAGCCAACGGTGCCAAGTCGATCAAGGAGAAGATCCACGAAAGCGCACAGTGGATCACACGCAATTGTAATAAGCCAATTTCGATTACGGTCGCCGCGCAGACGGCAGGAATGAGCGACCGCTCGTATTTGCGACATTTTCGCGCGGAAATGGGGGTGAAGCCGTCCGAGCATTTGCGACGGTCACGCGTTGAGCTGGCCGCGGCCATGCTCACATCAAGTGACCTGCCGGTCGACAAGATCGCGCGGCGCTGTGGGCTAACGAGTGGGGAATGTCTTGCGAGGTTGTTTCGGCAGGTCTTGGATATTTCACCGACGGAGTATCGGAACCGGCTGGTTTGATGACGTGACATCTGTCTCGCACTAGTTGAAAGTTGTGTCCTTTCATTGCTTCTTTCGTGATATACGCGATGCTTACACCCATTTCAAAAGCGACCGATTTCTTCAGCATTGCCAGCGCCGCATATGTCTCACAGAAGATCGTGTTTCGTGATCAAATTGATTTTTCACACGTCGATGCTTTATTAGGCATCCTAGGTCTAACACTACCATTTATCACATTTCAAGTGACAAAGGTCTATCAACCTTTCAGGAATGATTCTGCAGTCGTGAGCACTGCCCGGACACTGGTCGCATGGCTCGCAGCTCAACTCATACTCGCGATTTTGTCTAATCTGTACCCAGGCACCGTCCTCCGAAACATTTGGCTGCTTTGGTGGACCGCCATGGCTGCGTGTACACTTATCGTCAGTCGATGTGCGATCAAAGCACTACCAGTCCTTTTCCGTTCCGGGTGGTTCTCTCCTTCCCGAATTGCGATCGTCGCGCCGTCAGGCGCCAATGGCAAACTCATTGAACGTATTGCCTTACAAACGCGAGACACATTCACAGCGGAGTTGATCTTTGATCCGTCACTTACGTGCGATACAACGATCGACCGTGTTCCGGTCGTTCACAAGTTTCAATCGCTAGTTGATGTTGTTCGGACCAGAAAACTGCGGGAAATCTGGGTGCTGAACTCCCCGTTCCGACCCGTGCCGATTGAACCTCTACTTAATGAATTCAAGCACGAATTCGTCAATATCCGTGTCCTGCCACTATTGGACGAATGTGGACCGATAAAGTCCTATGTCGGTGACTATCGCGGCATTCCCCTTTTAAACCTTAAGGTATCTCCGGAACGTGGCTGGAACGCTGTTTCAAAAGAAATATTCGATCGCATCTTCGCCTTGTGTGCGCTATCGTGCCTTTCACCTCTATTCGTCGTCATCGCGCTCGCCGTGAAACTGTCTTCCCCCGGACCTGTTCTGTTCCGGCAGTACAGAAAGGGAATGAATGGACATATATTCTCAATCTATAAATTTCGAACGATGTATCAAGGAACAGATATACCAGGGACTATCGTTCAAGCACGGAAGGGGGATGCACGCGTCACTAGAATTGGACGGTTCTTGCGCGGCACCAGCCTCGACGAACTTCCCCAATTTCTTAATGTTTTGAGCGGCGATATGTCAGTTGTCGGACCTCGGCCGCATGCGGTCGAGCATGACGAATACTATAAAGATTTAGTCCAAGACTATATGTTTCGATATCGCGTAAAACCAGGCATTACTGGATTGGCACAGATTAACGGTTTTCGCGGAGAAACCGCACAACTGGAAAAAATGGAAGGACGAGTTAACCTGGATGCCTATTATATTCAAAATAGATCATTTTGGATGGATATAAAGATCATTGCTCTAACCATGATCAAAGGGTTTTCAGGAAAAACTGCCTATTAAAATTTTTTCAAATGACCCATCGCGTGAAATCCAATCGCACGCCTTTACCCTTTCGGGTAAGCACCATGAGACTGGCTGACGATTGTCAGCCAGTCTCTATAGAGCCCAAGCACACGGGCCAACGCGCCGTACGCTTGGGCGTCCACCAGCAACCGTGGAGCAACGAACTGGTTTGCACATAGCTTTTCAGACCTAACACACCAATACTATCCATCAGTCTCGAGTGATTTTCCTTATAAAATCGCGAGCCTCCGAGAACCGTCTAATTTCAGCTCAATCAGATCTTCCCCGTAAGTCATATGTTGATTGCTCTTATCAGGAGCGAACATAGAGCGCTTAAAATTTCACTTGTCCTTAGCCCAATTCGCGTCGAGACGCACCTGGACCGCGTTAGGCACTTCCGTTGCGACGTGGGATCCTGGCGTGGAGTTTCGCGGCCGCTATTTGATGTTAATGGTCGTAAGCGCGCCACAACGAAAATACGACCTGCGCGAAATGTTTTAGAGCACCAGGCTGGATCGCAGGCGGGGTGGACCGTGGCGGATGCTAGCGAATGACTTTCCGCCTTGGGAGTTCCATCATGGCCCGTACGGGGCCGCTCTCGCCGGTCGACCGCACGGCGACCATCCAGAATGACGGCGCTGGGTTGCCGATCAGAGATACACGGGTGAAGAAGCTGCGCAGGCCGCGTGCGATGAAGGCATTGAATTGCAGGTGATCAAACAGCAGGAAGCAAAGAAGGGTTTGTATCGCTGCGCCGACGATGGGTGGTTGAACGCAACTTCGGCTGGCTCAACCACTTCCGTCGCCTCGCACAAGACTACTCGCGACTACCAGAAACACTCGCAGGCTTTATTTTTATATTATTCGCCATACTTATGCTTGGTCACGCAGTGCCAGCACTTCAAAGTTACTAACACGTTCTAACCGCGGCCGTATGTATCTTCAAAACGAACAATATCGTCTTCGCCCAAGTACGCCCCAGACTGTACCTCAATAATCTCAAGTGGTATTCGTCCTGGATTCTCAAGACGATGAGTAACACCAAGCGGGATGTAAGTCGATTCATTCTCTGACAGCATGAAGCTTTCTTCGCCCCGGGTGACGAGTGCCGTACCGCGTACGACGATCCAATGTTCAGCTCGATGATGATGCATCTGCAGTGACAGTCTGGCTCCAGGATTTACAACGATCCGCTTGACCTGAAATCGATCGCCGTTGTCGATTGAATCGAATTGCCCCCATGGGCGATAGACCTTTCGGTGATTGACGGTCAGCGCGTTGCGCTCGATTCGCACTCGGTCGACCACCTTCTTCACATCTTGTACAGAGGATCTTTCCGCAACAAGAACAGCGTCATCCGTTTCCACGACGACAAGGTCACGCGTACCCACGCACGCGACCAACCGTCGTTCTGAATGTACGAAAGTTGACGACGCGCCTTCAAACATCACTGCACCGCCCTGGCTTACATTGTCGTTTTCGTCCTTTCGCATGATTTTCCAAATGGAATCCCATGAGCCCAGATCAGACCATCCCGCTACTACCGGAACGACAACACCGCTGCAGACCGAATCATTGTTTCCCAATTTCTCCATGATCGCGTAGTCGATCGAATCAGACGGGGACGATTTGAATGCCTCGTAATCTAATCGTACGAACGATCCATCACAAACGCTTTTCTTATATGCAATACTACACGCGGCATAGATCTCTGGTTGGGACTGTTTAACAGCCTTCATCCATACAGATGCGCGCAGAATAAATATCCCACTGTTCCATAGGTATTGGTTCGACTCAACATACTGCTTCGCAATATCCAGTGGAGGCTTCTCTACGAATCCATCCAGCCAGTGAGCGTTCGTTACGCCCTTGCCCGTCAACGCATCACCGAGTCGAATATATCCATAGCCAGTTTCCGGAGATGTAGGTACTACGCCAAGCGTGACAAGGTGACCTTTCGCCGCATGTACGATGCCCACATCGACGGCAGCCTGGAAGCCTTCAATATCACAAAACGCGTGATCCGCCGGCATCACAACCATGATGCCGTCTCCTTCTGACTCGATGATCTCAAGTGCTGCAACAGTGAGCGCGGGCGCAGTATTCCGCGCCATAGGTTCGAGAAGCAACTTATACTGTTTTCCGCTCGCCCGTAGTTGGTCCGCAGTAGTATAGCGATGCGCGTCATTACACACGACGATCAGTCGGGGAGCGACCTGATAGCTGAAATCAAACCCGTCCAGACGTCGTGTTGTTGACTGAAGTAACGAGTCGTCTGCGATCAAGGCAATTAATTGCTTTGGATACTGTTCGCGAGACACCGGCCACAGCCGAGTGCCTGACCCGCCAGCAAGAATCACAGGGTGGACTTGAATTGACGTGTCAGACGGCTCGTTCATTTCCAGTGGCTGCTGGTCGATCGCTAATTCAAATGATTCGGCCATGAGGTACTCCTTAAATGTAAAAATCGCGCGTAAATATTGTTGTGCGCAAACGTTCAAGTTTCTTTTCCAAGGTTTCGTGTTAGATCGTGATCGTTCAACTGAAGGGACCCATCAGGTCGTGGTGGTGTGCATTGTTCGTCAATGCCTATTAGGCGTTTGATCGCCACATTGGAAAGAATCCTCTCCACCCCTTCGACATACGCCTGCGTCCCAAACTTCCGCACAGCGGTCTGATACCCATTCGCAACAAGCCTGTCGCGCAGCGCCCGATCCGCCCGCAACTCAGCGAGCGT
>Ga0209564_1003633_pt1 | contig 10245 bp, 11 predicted proteins | sample AraplaCol_mMF_r2_FD_184272 | JGI IMG/M metagenome (GOLD analysis project Ga0209564, IMG submission 184272) | Arabidopsis root microbial communities from North Carolina, USA - plate scrape MF_Col_mMF_r2 (SPAdes) (version 3) | ecosystem: Host-associated > Plants > Roots > Endosphere | place: USA... | reverse complement strand
AACACTGGACTTTTTTTTGGAGTTTGTTAAAGTCAACCTACAAATGCATCAGTCATAGGTTGTCTGATGACTCGGAATTCTCGGTTTCGCCCCCTAGCTTGTCAATGGTTTTTTAATGGACTCAAGGAAAACCCCTAGTCGCCCGGAAGCAGGCCTGACGCCTGCCTTTCACGAGGAGCCGCCGCGCGTGCGCCGGCCCCGCGGCCTGGTGGGCGAGATCGTTGAAAGCCTGGCCAGCAGCATCCGCGAAGGCCGCCTTCAGCCCGGCGACAAGCTGCCCACCGAGGCCGAAATCATGGCCCGCTTCGACGTCAGCCGCACCGTGGTGCGCGAGTCGCTGTCCAAGCTGCAGGCCTCTGGCCTGGTGGAAACCCGGCACGGCATAGGCACTTTTGTGCTGCAGCCGCAGGCCACCGGCAACTTCAAGATCACCGCCGAAGACTTCGCCACCGTGGCCGATGTGATCTCGGTGCTCGAACTGCGCATCAGCCTGGAAACCGAGGCCGCGGGCCTGGCCGCCCAGAGGAGAACACCGGAAAACCTCCAGGCCATGGAAAACGCCTTGCGCGCCTTCCACGACTCCATCAAGCTGGACTCCGACGCGGTGCCGCCCGACTTCCAGTTCCATATGGAAGTGGCGCGTTCGACGGGCAACCGCCACTTCGCCGACCTGATGACCTACCTGGGCACCATGATCATTCCGCGCACCCGGGTGAACACGGCGCACAGTGCGCCCGAGGGCCGCCTCAATTACCTGCAGCGCGTCAACAGCGAGCACGAGAGCATTTACAACGCCATCCGCAACCAGGACCCCGAGGCCGCGCGCGCCGCCATGCGCACCCACTTGTCCAACAGCCGCGAGCGCCTGCGCCGGGGCAATAATGCACACACCATGCAGCCGCCCGAAGAGCCTGCGGACGCGCCGGCGGCCCCCAGCCTTGGTGCAAACCTGGTTGCATAAAGAATCGGCAAGTTGTACGATAACTGATAAATAAACCTTATCAACCATCTACAACCCGCCCGGTATGCCCGCCTCTCAAGCCTCCCCCGTTTCCTCATCCGCCGCTTCGCAAACCCCACGCATCACCCGCGTCCAGGTGATTCCCGTGGCCGGCCAGGACAGCATGCTGCTGAACCTGAGCGGCGCCCACGGCCCTTTCTTCACCCGCAACATCCTGATCCTGACCGACAGCTCGGGCCGGACCGGCGTGGGCGAGGTTCCGGGCGGCGAGAAGATCCGCAACACCCTTCAGGACGCAACTCCGCTGATTGAAGGCCAGTCCATCGGCGACTGGAACCGCATCCTCAACACGCTGCGCACCAATTTTGCCGACCGCGACAGCGGCGGCCGCGGCAACCAGACCTTTGACCTGCGCGTGGCGATCCACGCCGTCACCGCCGTGGAAAGCGCCCTGCTCGACCTGCTGGGCCAGTTCCTGGGCGTGCCGGTCGCGGCCTTGCTGGGCGAAGGCCAGCAGCGTGAATCGGTGGCCATGCTGGGCTATCTCTTTTATGTGGCCGACCGCAAGAAAACCGACTTGCCTTATGCGTCCGCGCCCGACGCGCAGGACGACTGGCTGCGCCTGCGCCATGAGGCTGCCATGGATGCCAAAGGCATCGTGGCACTGGCTGAAGCCGCTTACAAGCGCTACGGCTTCAAGGACTTCAAGCTCAAGGGCGGCGTGCTGCGCGGCGAGGAAGAGATGGAGGCCATCGTCGCCCTGTCGGAGCGCTTTCCCGACGCGCGCATCACGCTGGACCCGAACGGTGGCTGGCTGCTCAAGGACGCCATCCGCATCTGCAAGGACCGGCATAAGGAACTGGCCTATGCTGAAGACCCCTGCGGCGCTGAAGGCGTGTTCTCGGGCCGCGAGGTGATGGCGGAATTCCGCCGTGCCACCGGCCTGCCCACCGCCACCAACATGATCGCCACCGACTGGCGCGAGCTCTCGCACACCATCCACCTGCAGTCGGTGGACATCCCCCTGGCTGACCCGCACTTCTGGACCATGCAGGGTTCGGTGCGCGTGGCGCAGGTCTGCCAGACCTGGGGCCTCACCTGGGGCTCGCATTCCAACAACCACTTCGACATTTCCCTGGCCATGTTCACGCACGTGGCCGCCGCCGCGCCGGGCAAGGTCACCGCGATCGACACGCACTGGATCTGGCAGGACGGCCAGCGCCTGACCAAAGCACCGCTGCAAATCGTGAACGGTGAAGTCGCCGTGCCCAAGCAGCCCGGCCTGGGCGTGGAGCTGGACATGGCCGAAATTGAAAAGGCCCACCAGCTTTATCTCAAGCACGGCCTGGGCGCGCGCGACGATGCCGTGGCCATGCAGTACCTGATCCCGGGCTGGAAATTCAACAACAAGATGCCCTGCATGGTCCGCTAAGGACAGCGGGCCGGCGGGAAGTTAGAGGCTCCCGCAAGGCCCTCCCCTGCACTGGGCGCATTTCAGCCCAGCCGGGCACCAGGGGGCGGTATACCCCGGCGCCTTTTCCCGTCAGCGATACCCCCACTACTAGAACCCTCAGGAGACAAGACATGAAACGCAGAACACTTTGCGGCCTTGCGGGCGCAACACTGCTGGCCCTGGCCGGCACGCTGGGCGCGGGTAGCGCCTTCGCCCAGACCAAACTCAAATGGGCGCACGTCTACGAGACGTCCGAGTCCTTCCACAAGCAGGCCGTCTGGGCCGCCGATGAAATCAAGAAAAAAACCAACGGCCGCTATGTGGTCGAAGTCTTCCCGGCCTCATCGCTGGGCAAAGAGACCGAAATCAACCAGGGCCTGACCCTGGGCACCGTGGACATCATCTACACCGGCGCAGCCTTTGCAGGCCGCGCCTACCCGCCGCTGTCCATCGCTGCCGCGCCTTTCGTGTTCCGCGACTACAACCATTTCCAGGCCTTTCGCAACGGTCCCATCTTCCAGGAACTGGCCCAGGGTTATGCCAGCAAGACAGGCGGCCAGCACATCGCGGGCTACACCTATTACGGCCTGCGCCACATGACTTCGAACAAGGCCATCTTCAAGCCCGAGGACATGAAAGGCCTCAAGCTGCGTGTGCCCGATGCGCCGCTGTTCGTGATGTTCCCCAAGGCAGTGGGCGCCAACCCCACGCCCATCGCGTTCGCCGAGGTTTACCTGGCGCTGCAGAACGGCACGGTCGATGCGCAGGAAAACCCGCTGCCGACCATAGAGGCCAAGAAGTTCTACGAAGTGCAGAAGTACATCACGCTGACGGGCCACATCACCGAGTCCCTGGTCACCGCCGTGTCGGGCTCGGTCTGGTCCAGGCTCAGCGACGCCGACAAGAAGATTTTTGACCAGGTGCTGTGGGAAGCTTCCAGCCGCGCCAGCCAGGACATCGTCGACGCGGAAAACCGCCTGGTCAGCGAGTTCGAGAAAAAGGGCAAGACCGTCAACAAGGTGGACCGCGCGCCTTTCGCCGCCGCGGTGCTGCCTTCGCTGACCGCCGCCGACGCGCCCTGGCCCAAGAGCCTGTACGAGCGCATCCAGGCCATCAAGTAAGCGGAAAGATAAGTTAAAGGGAAATGAGGGCGGCCTGCGCCGCCTTCATTTCATTTTTTACGCATCGCGTTCAGGAGACACCATGAAACGCCGTTCCCTCATCCAGTCAATGCTTGCAGGCGCCGCCCTGCCTCTGCCGGCGCTCACAGCCCTGCCCGCCTGGGCGCAAGGCGCCTGGCCTTCGGCCAAGCCCGTGGTCATCGTCGTGCCCTTTCCGGCGGGCGGCTCCACCGACATGGTGGCGCGCGCGCTGGCGCTTCAGCTGCAGGCCAAACTCGGCGGCAGCTTCGTCGTGGACAACCGGCCCGGCGCCACCGGCACCATAGGCACCGGCCAGGTCAAGCGCGCGCCGGCCGACGGCTACACGCTGCTGGTGTCCTCGCTGGGCTCGTTTGTCATCACGCCGCACCTGCTCAAGGGCGTGCCCTATGACGCCACCAGGGACTTCGACTACATCAGCGTGCCGGTGCAGGCGCCCAATGTGCTGGTCGCGAATATCGCGCGGCCCGAGCGCACCGTGGACGACGTGCTGGCGCTGCTGCGCAAGACACCCGGCAAGGTCTCGTTCGCCAGCTCCGGCAATGGTTCGTCCGACCACCTGTCGGCCGAGCTTTTCTGGCAGCAATCAAAGACCGAAGGCGTGCACGTGCCCTACAAGGGCGGCGCGCCGGCGGTGAATGACCTGCTGGGCAACCAGGTGGACTTCTCCTTCCAGAACGTCAATGCCGTGCTGCCGCACATCCGCGCGGGCAAGCTGCGCGCCATTGCCGTCACCGGCGACAAACGCTCGCCCGTGCTGCCCGAAGTGCCCACGCTGGCCGAGGCCGGCGTGAAGGGCGCCGAGGTGTATTCGTGGCAGGGCATGGCCGCGCCCAAAGGCCTGCCCCCCGCCACGAAGAAGGCGCTGAGCGACGCGGTGATTGCCGCCATGCAGGACCCCGAACTCAAAAAACGCATGCTGGACCAGGGGCTTGAAATCGTCGCCAGCACGCCGGAAGAATTCACCGCCTTCCAGTTGCGCGAATCGGCGCGCTGGAAGACATTGATCGACACCCGCCGCATCACCGCCGATTAGGACGGGCCGAAAGCGCCCGCTTCGGAGTCCGTTCAACACTCCACCGGCGACCGGTGCAGTACCCGGCCGAACAAGACATGCCCGCACTCCATCCACCACGGCTGCGCATCGCCGCCATAGGCGCGGGCCTCGGCTCCGCGCCCCACTTCCACAGTCTGCGCGACCTGGCCGGCGAAGCCGAGCTCGTGTCTGTCTACGGCCGCAGCGCCGAACGGCTGGCGGGCGTACAACTGCCCCCGGGCACGCGCAAGACCACGCGGCTGGAGGACATCCTGGAAGACGCCAGCATCAAAGCCGTGCTGGTGCTGACGCCGCCCAACACCCACCTGGAGATCGTGCAGAGCGCGGCGCGCGCGGGCAAACACGTGCTGGTTGAGAAGCCTCTGGAGACGGACCTGAATCGCGCCAACGCGCTGGTCGAAGCCTGCGAGCAGGCCGGCGTCACGCTGGGGGTGATGCTGCAGCACCGCTTGCGTGAAGCGGCGGTCGCGCTGCGCGCGCTGATCCAGTCGGGTGAACTGGGGCAGCTGGTGAGCGCCACCGCATCCGTGCGCTGGTGGCGGCCGCAGAGCTACTACGATGAGCCCGGCCGCGGCACCCTGGCGCGCGACGGCGGCGGTGTGCTGATCACGCAGGCCATCCACACGCTGGACTTGCTGCTGGACCTCATCGGCATGCCGGCGCGCATCACCGGCATCGCGGCGACCAGCCCGGTGCATCGCATGGAAGGCGAAGACACGGCGGCCGCGCTGCTGCACTACGACAGCGGGGCGCTGGCCGTGCTGCAGGCCACTACAGCGGCTTACCCAGGCTTTCCCGAGCGCATCGAACTCAACTTCACGCACGGCACGGCGACACTCGAAGGCGGCGAAATGCGCGCCGCTTTCCAGGACGGAAGAACGATGAGCGCGGGCGCGCAACAGGCCTCAGGCGGCGGCGCGGATCCCATGGCTTTTGACCACGCCGCCCATAGAACGGTGCTGCAGGACTTCATACGCGCGGTGAAAAACGGCACCGCACCCACGGTGACAGGACGTTCGGCGCTGGGTGTGCAACAAGTGATCACGGCCGTCATGGAATCATCACAATCCGGCCGCGCCATCTCCTTGCATCCGCGGGCCTTGCTTCCCATGGCATAGATGGCGGGCCCGAGTCCTGATCTAGCGGGCATGTGCAGCTATAAAACTCGTAGCAGTCAGGAAACTGCGTTATATTTGGTCCCCAACGATAGAAGCTTTTTGCTTAATGACCACTTGTGACCGGACAATGACCGGACTGTGACCGAGGAGACGAGCTGATGAGCGCCAAAGAAAATGCAGCGGTAGGCCAGCTACTTGAATTGCTGGAAGCACGCTATGCATTGCGCGTGTTGTGGGCGCTGAAGGACGGCCATCCCCAGACCTTTCGCCTGCTGCAGGACAGCGTCGGCAACATCACGCCCAACACCCTGAATACCCGCATCAAGGAATTGCGCGCCGCCGGCCTGATCAGCCACGGCAGCGACGGCTATATCGTCACCACGCTCGGCGCTGACCTGCTTAAACGCCTGAACGACCTGCAGGCCTTCGCCGCCAAATGGGTAGTCAACCAGACCAAGAAAACCAAGCCCGCGGCCTGATCACTGATCACAGCCAACCCGGCGAGCCGGCGGTTCGACAAAAAAAAGCGGCCCTCCGGCCGCTTTTTCTTTTGGGTCCCTGCGCCCTAATCCACCGCCGCGCCCGAACGCTTCACCGCATCGCCCCACAGCGTCATGTTGCTCGCAATATGTCTGGCCAGTTCTTCGGGCGTGCCGGGCACGACCTCGGCGCCGCGCGACTGCAGCTGCGCGCGCAATTCGGGATCGGCCAGCGCCTTGTGGATGGCCTCATTGAGCCGGTTGACGATGGGGCGCGGCGTTCCGGCGGGCACAAAGATCGCGTCCCATGCGCTGACGTCAAAACCGGCCAGGCCGGACTCGGCAATGGTGGGCAGCTCGGGCCAGCCGGCGACGCGCGTGGCCGTCGTCACCGCCAGCGGCTTGACACGGCCGCCTTTGGCCTGGGGTGCGGCATTGGGCATGACCTCAATCATCATGTCGACTTGCCCACCCACCAGGTCGGTCATGGCCTGCGCGCCCCCGCGGTAGGGAATGTGCACCACCGCCAGGCCCGCGCGCGATTTGTAGATTTCGCCGGCCAGGTGCGAGGTCGTGCCGTTGCCGGCCGAGCCGAAGGTGTACTTGCCCGGGTTCGCCTTGAGCAGCCTGGTGAGCTCGGCCATGGAATTAACCTGCAGCGTGGGCCGCACCACCACCATGGCCGCGATGCGCGTGAGCTGGCTCACCGGCTCGAAGTCGCGCACGCTGAAGCCAGGCGATTTGTAGATCGCATGGTTGATGGCATGGGTGCCGTTGGTGCCGTAGAGCAAGGTGTAGCCGTCGGCCGGTGCCTTGGCCGCGGCCGCGCTGCCCACATTGCCGCCGGCGCCGCCCAGGTTCTCCACCACGATGGGCTGGCCCAGTTCCTTTGCCGCGCGCAGCATGACCAGACGCGCCAGCGTGTCACCGCCGCCGCCGGCCGGAAACGGCACGATCAGCTTGATGGGCTTGTTGGGATAGGCCGCAGCCGGCTGGGCATGGGCGGCGGGCGTGGCCAGGGCGAACCCGGCAGCGCAGGCCAGCAGCAGGCGGCGCAGCGAACCGGCCGGCGACAGCGGGCGATGGGAAAGAGAAGAATGATGGGGAAAGGGCTGCTTCATCGTGTCTCCTGGGGGAAATGTACTTGCCTTTGTCGCCGGCAAGCATCAAAAATTCTTAGCCATCTTATTTTATTGCACGCAAAATCTTAATCAACTACCTAGTTAACCCTAGGTTTTGGAATTTTTGCATGCAATAATTTCAGAAATTTGGATCAAAGCATCTCCATTCAAGCCTCCCATGTCCTCGCAGATCGACTACACCACAAATGAACTGAGGCGAAGAATCCTCAGCGGCCAGGCGGCGCCCGGCGAGCGCATGGTGGAACTGGAGCTTTCCGCCCAGCTGGCCGTCTCACGGACCCCCATACGCATCGCGCTCGGAGAGCTTGAAAAAGAAGGCCTGCTCGAGCGCCTGCCGACGCGCGGCTTCCGCGTGCGCCAGTTCAGCGCGGACGAGATCGCCAACGCGGTGGACGTGCGCGGCGTGCTCGAAGGCATGGCGGCGCGGCAGGCGGCCGAGCGCGGCATCACTCCCGAGACCCAGGCCGAGCTGCAAGCCTGCATCGCCGAAGGCAGGTTGCTGCTGGAGAAAGCGGCAGCTACGGATCACGTGATAGACGCCGCCCGCTGGGTTCCCATGAACGCACGCTTTCACGCCGCGCTGGTGCAAGCCGCCCGCAACAGCACGCTGGCTTCGGCGCTGGCGCATGTGAGCAAGACCCCCATGGCCGGCGCCGGCGCGCTGAGCCTGAACGGTGCGCTGCCGCTGCTGGAATTCGGCTACATCCAGCGCGCCCAGAGCGACCACGAAGACGTGCTGGCCGCGCTGCTGGCCGGCGAAGGCGCGCGCGCCGAGGCGCTGATGCGCGAGCATGCCCATCGCAGCCGCGACAACAAGCGCGAACTGATGGCGCGCTTGCAAAAATCCGCAGCGACCTGACCCCCCGCCCTGCCTAAAGAGCTTGAGACCAGCGCGCCGCCCAGGACTCTAGCGGCACGCGCGCCGCATTGCACACATAGCTGATCGCGTGGTACCAGCCGGCCAGCATCAGCAACTCCACCAGCTGGGGCGCCGACCACACGGCGGCCAGCTCTTGCCACAGCGCGTCGCTCACTGTGCTGCTCTCGTGCAGCTCATCGACCAGCCGCACCAGCAGTTGGTCGCGCGCGGCCAGGCCCCGGCCGCCCGAGGCCGGATCGGCAATCACGGCATTGTCGGCATCGCTGAACCCCGCTGTGCGGCCGAAGGCGCTGACGTGCACACCCCATTCGTACTCCGCCCCGCAACGTGCGCAGACGCGGTTGATCACCACCTCGCGGTCGCGCAGCGGCAGGCTGGCGCCCGCGCCGAGCAGGTAGCCGCCCCATGAAGCCATGCGTTCGGCCAGCCTGGGGTTGACGGCCAGCACGCGGAACAGGGCCAGCACATTGGGCGCGGCAGGCGGGGTGATTTTCTTGAGCAGCGCCTCCTGCTCCGGGAGGTAAGGCGGTTCCAGCGGCGCGATGCGCGGAACAGGTGCTACGGCTGTCGTCGTGGTCATGGTGCCAAGGCTTTCTGTCGGTTGATGAAGGGTTGCAAGTCGCTACGGATTTCGTAGCGAATGGCAACTATATCGCTACGCAATCCGTAGCAACCGTCGCCGACACGACAGGCGCAGCACCTACAATCCGGGGCATGACTTCCACGCTTCCCCTTCCCGGCAAACCGGTTCGCGGTTCCGCCACGGGCCGTCCCGTGATGGCGCTGCTGGACCTGCTGGGCCGCCGCGGCACGCTGCGGCTGCTGTGGGAACTGCGTGATGGGCAGGCGCAAACTTTCCGGCAATTGGCAGCAAACGCCGGAAACATGTCGCCTTCGGTCATGAACGACCGGCTCAAGGAACTGCGCGAGGCTCGCCTTGTTGAACTCGGAAGCGGCGGCTACGGCCTGACCGCCACGGGCAGCGGGCTGTTGCACAAGCTCAAACCGCTCCACCAGTGGGCAGAAGATTGGGCAGCCCAGGACGCATAAGCCGATCCGGCCGCCCTGCTCTCGCGGCCAAAATTTCGTAGCCAAAAGCTAAGCCCTTGTCTTGAAAAGGGCTTTGCCATCCCCAGTTGGGAACCTTACCAACACCAACCCTGTTGCTTCGCATGTCTGAAAATACACAACCCGAACAAAATCAACCACTTAGCGGTGAACCCAGCCCCGAAGAACTCGAGGCAGCGCAAGCCGCCAATGAGTTTGACGCGCTGACCGTGGCGCAAGCCGAGGTGGCCACGCTGCAGGCCAAGAACACCGAGCTGGCCGACAGCTACCTGCGCGCCAAGGCGGAGACCGAAAACGCCCGCCGCCGTGCCGACGAAGACGTGGCCAAGGCCCGCAAGTTCGCGCTGGAGAGCTTTGCCGAAAGCCTGCTGCCTGTGGCGGACAGCCTGGAAGCCGGCCTGGCCATCAAGGACGCCACGCCGGAGCAGATCCGCGAGGGCGCCGAAGCCACGCTCAAGCAGCTCAAGAGCGCGCTCGAGCGCAACAAGGTGGTAGCCATAGACCCGGCCGCCGGCACCAAATTCGACCCGGCCCAGCACCAGGCCATCAGCATGGTGCCGGCCGACCAGGAAGCCAACACCGTGGTCACCGTGCTGCAAAAGGGCTACCTGATCGCCGAGCGCGTGCTGCGCCCCGCCCTGGTCACGGTGGCCGCCCCCAAATAAACACAGGCAATGAATGCAAAAACATGTTGAGCCCCTTGAAGCCCGGCAGCTTACCCACAAGTTATCAACATAACCATTCACAGCGGCCAGGGGCCTGAACCCCCGGCCGCCCCACTTAATTTTTCAATCTTTCACGAATCAAAAAAGCAGGAGTAATCATCATGGGAAGAATCATCGGCATTGACCTCGGCACCACCAACAGCTGCGTGTCCATCATGGAGGGCAACTCGCCCCGCGTGATCGAAAACTCGGAAGGCGTGCG
>Ga0209564_1003631_pt1 | contig 10246 bp, 9 predicted proteins | sample AraplaCol_mMF_r2_FD_184272 | JGI IMG/M metagenome (GOLD analysis project Ga0209564, IMG submission 184272) | Arabidopsis root microbial communities from North Carolina, USA - plate scrape MF_Col_mMF_r2 (SPAdes) (version 3) | ecosystem: Host-associated > Plants > Roots > Endosphere | place: USA... | reverse complement strand
GGGCTTTGTAGTGTTGCGCTAGTAAAACGATTTACTAAGCCGAGAACGTAAAGGCAAGCCGATTGACTCCGGACGAGCCGGACTCGCGCGGCGGAGAGCGCAATCGCATGGGAAGCGAGCATCGCAGGACGACGAAGACAGCTGCATGGCAAGCGTATTGAGTGAAAACCCCGTCATGAGCGGGCGAGATGGTCTGACCGAGGACATTTCGGAGTTCGAGCATGTGCGGCGCAAGCATATCGGCCGCTATGTCAGCGCCGCGCTGATCGTCGCGCTCGTGTCCTGGGTCGTGCTGGCCTTCGCCCATGGCCGGATCGAATGGGCGATCGTCGGGCAATATCTCGCGGTGCGCAGCATCGTCGTGGGCCTCGGCAACACCGTGCTGATGACTGCGCTCGCAATGTTGCTCGGCGTCTTGATCGGCGTGACCGTCGCGATCATGCGGCTCTCGGCCAATCCGGTGGTCAATTGTGCGGCGGCCGGCTATGTTTGGTTCTTCCGCGGCACGCCCGTGCTGCTGCAATTGCTGCTGTGGTTCAACCTGGCGCTGGTGTTCCCGACCCTCGGCGTTCCCGGACTCTTCGAAGTGCCGACCGTGGAGGTGATGACGCCGTTCCTCGCCGCGTTGTTGGGACTCGGGATCAACCAGGGGGCCTATACGTCGGAGGTCGTGCGCGCCGGCCTGTTGTCCGTCGACCAGGGGCAGTACGAGGCGGCCAAGGCGATCGGCATGCCTCGCCTGCAGGCGCTGCGCCGGATCATCCTGCCGCAGGCCATGCGCGTGATCGTCCCGCCGATCGGCAACGAATTGATCGGTATGGTCAAGCTGACGTCGCTGGCAAGCGTGATCCAGTTTCCGGAAATCGTCTATAGCGCGGAGAACATCTACTACGCCAACAACCGTGTCATCGAGCTGCTGATCGTCGCCGGCATCTGGTACGTGGTCGTGGTCACGGTGCTCTCCACCCTTCAGGGGCGGATCGAGCGATATTTCGCGCGCGGCGCGGGCGCATCCGGCGCACTCACACGAGCTGGGGCATCGGCGTGAATCCAATCGTCAAATCCGTCGGTCTGCGCAAGTCTTTCGGCGGCTTCGAAGCGCTGCGGGGCATCGATCTCGAAATCGAGCGCGGAGAGGTGCTGTGCATCGTCGGCCCGTCGGGCTCGGGCAAGAGCACCTTCCTGCGCTGCATCAATCAGCTCGAGGCCATCGATGGCGGGGCCTTGTGGGTCAATGGCGAATTGGTCGGTTACCGGCGTACAGGCCGCAAGCTGTTCGAGCTCTCCGAGCGCGAGATCGCCCGGCAGCGGCTCGCAACCGGCATGGTGTTCCAGCGCTTCAACCTGTTTCCGCACAAGACGGCTCTGGAGAACGTCGTCGAAGGGCCGATTCAGGTCCTGAAGACGGAACGCAGGCAGGCCGAGCTCGCGGCTGGCGAACTGCTTGCGCGCGTCGGACTTGCGCACAAATGCGCGGCTTATCCGATCGAGCTCTCGGGCGGCCAGCAGCAACGTGTCGCGATCGCGCGCGCACTCGCGATGAAGCCGGCGTTGATGTTGTTCGACGAGCCGACCTCCGCGCTCGATCCCGAGCTGGTCGGCGAAGTGCTTTCCGTCATGCGCGATCTCGCGCGAACCGGAATGACGATGATCGTCGTGACCCACGAACTCGGGTTTGCACGCGAAGTTGCGAACCGGGTGCTGTTCATGGACCAGGGGCTGGTGGTCGAGGCCGGATCGCCGGACCAGGTTCTCGGCAAGCCAACCCAGGCCCGAACACGCGATTTCATCTCGGCCGTGCTGAGCTAGCCGGTTTTTCATCCAGGCGCTTAGGGGAATATCATGCTGTCACGATTCCGATCTTGTCTTGCGGCCTTCGCTGTCGTGGCCGCATGCGGCCAGACCGTGGGCATGGCTTGCGCGCAGGGCACGAAGACTGTGATCAATGCAGCGACGGTGCCGAAATATCCTCCCTTCGAGTTCAAGGATCCGGCCTCCGGCAAGTTGATCGGATTTGACGTCGATATCGTCGACGCGATCGCCGCCAGGATGGGTCTCAAGGTCAATTGGATCGATTCGAGCTTCGACCAGTTGATCAGCTCGGTCGAGACCAAACGCGCCGACGTCATCGTGGCCGGCATGGCCGATACGCCCGAGCGCCGCGCGACCGTGAGCTTTCTCGACTATCTGCACGCCAATACGGTGTTCTTCATTTTGCGGACCAACGCTGCACGCTTCCCGGATCTGGACGCGCTGTGCGGCAAGCGGGTCGCGACCGCGCGCCGGACCATCTGGCCGGCCGCGATCGAGAAATGGAGCGACGAGCATTGCACTGCCGCGGGCAAGCCTGCGGTGGTCGTGGTCGGGACGGACGGATCACCGGACACGCGCTTGCAGTTGAACCAGGGACGCGCCGATGCGGCGGTGCAGGGCGCCGAGACCATCCCGTATCAGAACTCGATCGAGGGCAACCGCTACGTCATTCTCGGCAAGCCGTTCCTCGTCCAGGACATGGGATTGGGATTTGCAAAGGACGACACGCAGTTCAGACGGAAGCTCAAAGAAGCGCTCGCAGGCCTCATGGCCGACGGCAGCTATCAGGAGCTGCTGCGCAAATGGGACCTGACGGGCAGTGCGATCGAGCAAGCCATGATCAACGGCCAGCCCTGAATGCCTCCAGCTATTGGGTGCTGGCCGCTTCCTCAGCGGCTCTAGGCGACGGCGGCGCGGCTATTGCGCCGCCGTTCATCTTCGCGGTGACAAACTGTTTCACACCCGCCACACCGGTTCCACTTTCCCGGCCCAATTCGGCCCCGGAAGAGTTCCTAAAATTTCGGTAAGCGGGTCCGAAGGTAAGGATTTCGCAAGCAATGAAAGTTACCAAAAGGTCAATCCAGACTGGAGTATTTGAGCCGTGAGCGAACCAATGCCCGAGCAGGCTGCCCAGGATTCCGGTGTTGTCGACGCCGCCGCGCCGCAGGCCGTAGAGGCTGCCGCCGGTATCGAGGCCCCCTCGATCGCCCCCGACCATGAGACGCTGCCCAAGGCCGATCCGGTGAAGGCCGAAGCTCCCAAGATCGAGCCGCCGCGGATCGAGGTGCCGAAGTTCGAGGCCAAAGCCGAGACCAGGTCCGAGCCGAAGCCCGGCAAACTCATCGTGATGCCTCCGGCCGACCGCTCCTGGGAGCGCGAAGAGTTCGCCCCGCATGCGAAGGCGGAAGCGCCGCGCGAGACCGGCAGCACGCGCCGCCTGTCGGCCATGGCCGCGGTGGTGGCGATTGCGGCGAGCGTCGGCGCCATCAGTGGCGCACTGGCGACCGCCGGCATGATGCATTTTGCTGCCCCGGCCACCGCGCCGGCGCAGGTCGCCGACACCAGCGCGCTCGATGCGTCCGTCGCGCGGATCGATGCCGACCTCGTCGCGCTCAAGGCGAATATCGAGCACAACTCCAAGACCGGCCTCAGCCAGTCCAACCGGGCCAATGACCGTCTCGACAAGCTCGAGAAGGCGCAGGCCGAGCCGATGGCCAAGCTGGCAAAACTGTCCGAGACCGTGGACAAGCTCCGTGCCACGCCGCCGGCTGCTCCCGCTCAGGCCGCAGCCGCTCCCGCACCCGCCAGGGAGATCACCGGCTCGATCGCGCCGGCGCAGGCCGCGACCGCTTCTGCCGCTCTGGCGCCCGTGCCCGCCGCGCCCAAGACCGAGGTCGGCCGCCTGCCGACGCTCGAAGGCTGGCGGCTGCGCGACGTCGCCAATGGCGGCGCGCTGATCGAGGGCCGCGACGGCCTCTATGAGGTCTATGCCGGCGATCCCATCCCGGGTGTCGGCCGCGTCGACGCGATCCGCCGCCAGGACGGCCGCTGGGTGGTCGTCACCCAAAAGGGCCTGATCGTCGCGCGCTGAGCGGCTCTTATCCGATCTCTGGAAGAGGCGCTTCACCACCATGTGAGGCGCCTTTTTACTTGAATAGGTGTCCCTGCGCGGTGTTACCTCAAGCATGAGCCGCGCGTTGCGAATTCTCCTTGCTGCCGTCGTGTTGTTGGCCGGCACTGTCTCGCTTTTCGCAGCCGAGAGCGCGGCGCTGACGCGCGGCACAGCGATCACCGATCCCGCTCTCCTGCGCAGGCTCGATGAGCAGGATACGCTGACGATCTCGCGCCTGCTCTGGCCGGAGCGCAACGCGAATTTTCCGCTGACGACCGATCTGCTGTTCTCTGCGTTGCCGCAGCTCAGGGAGATTTCCCCCGCGATCGACGCGGAGTTCGAGCGCTACGTCGCGCAGCAGAAAGCGGCCTGGCCGACCGAGACCATCGGCGCCGGCGAAGGCTTCGACGTGCAGCTGTTCGACCGCGCCAACCTGAAATCCCCCGACACGCGCTTCGTGCTGGTCGGGATCGTCAACCGCATGGACCGCGCCTACGTCTCGGAAGAGTCCTGCGGCGAGATACGGCTGATCTACCGTCTCGCGCGCTTCGAGGCCAAGCCGGACGGCAGCAGGACCGGAACGCGCCTGCCGATGACGTTCAACCTGGTGCTGAAGGCACGCGATGCTCGCCAGGTGGATGGAAACGGCAAGCCGCTTGTCTGCGCCGAGGTCGCGCGGCGCTGGCTCGATAATGGCGACTGGCAGGGATTGATCGGCGGCGGCCATCCCACCGATGCGATGCTCGATCGCATCGAGACCAACATCCAGATCTCGATCGCGCCGAAATCGGCGCTGCACGATTTCCGCTCCGACTATCTGCTCAAGGTGTTCAAGTACAATTCCGCGACGAAGACCTTCGAGGAATCGACGCTGGAGAACCAGATCGACCGTGATCGCATCCTCGCCGACGACGATCTCCGGCGCGATTTCAAGGCGTGGCTGCTGGCGCCGGAAAATCTTCGCGAGTTCGATCGCGGCACGGTGCTGATCCCCGAGAAATTTCTGGCCAGGGCTGCGGTGGTCCCGACGCCCGCCGGTCTCGATGCCTCCGCGCTGCAGCCGGAGTTCGGCATGATGCAAGGGGAAGGAAAAGGGGAGGGCAAGGACGGCCCGGTCTTCACCGACAACGACGTGGTCGGCGCGCTGAAGCGGGCTGCGGCGCGCGGCGAGTTGCAGAACATCCGCTCGATCGCGGGCTTCCAGCGCCGTCTCAACGACGTGACCTGTGCCGGCTGCCACCAGACCCGCGGCATCGGCGGCTTCCATTTTCCGGGCGTGGACTGGCTGGCGGACAAGCCGTCGAATTCCACCATTGTGCCGGCCTCGCCGCATTTTATCGGCGACCAGCTCCGCCGCCGCGACATCCTGACCGCATTCGCCGCCGGCAAACAGCCTGATTTCTCACGCGGATCTGCCAGCCGGCCGCAGACCCGCGGCAGTGGCGAGCTCGCCGGTACCGAGTATCAGGACGGCTGGGGCGCACATTGTTCCCTGGAAAATGCGGGATCGGGAACGCGGGACAAGAGTTTTACGTCATGGAGCTGTGCTACAGGCTTGACCTGTCAGGCCGCCGCGGCCTCGCGCCGTATCGGCATGTGCTTCATCAAGACGCGTTAGCGTGTGATCCGGAAAGTTTTCCGGAGAGATCACGCGCAAGATAACACCTGATGCGATTTGGATGACCCATGACGGACACGAGCGAAGCCGACAAGGAGCGCAATCGCGAGATCGCGCGCAATGAGGAAGCTAAGCAGATCACCGGCAGCGTCCGCGTCAGCACCTGGGCGGTCGCGGTGGTCGTCATCGTCGGCGGGATCTTGTTCACGCTCGGCTGGCTGGCGCTGAGGTAGCTGCTCTCTTTACCTCTCCCCGCTTGCGGGGAGAGGTCGGATTGCATCGAAGATGCAATCCGGGTGAGGGGGTACAGGTCTCTCGGCGATCTGGCCGTGTGGAGAGACGCCCCTCACCCCAACCCTCTCAGCGCGAGCGAAGCTCGTCGCGCCCCCGTAAGAACGGGGAGAGGGAGAAGAGAGGGCGCCCTCACTTCGCGTAGTTCGTCATCCGCTTGCCCGGCAGCAATTCATAGGCCGGCCTCCAGCCGGGCAGCGCCGCCATGCGGCCGAGCCAGGCATGGATCGCGGGATGGCTCGCGGCGAAATCGAAGCCGTGCTCGTCGCTCGGATAATGCAGATAGGCCATCATCGAGATGTCGGCGACCGTCGGCCTCGCGCCAATCGCGAAGGCGTTGTGCTGGAGATGTCCGTCGAGAATGCCGAGGAAGTCGTCGAGCCGGCGGCGGAAATGCTTCAGCACCTGCGGATCGTTCTTCTCGGTGAAGGCGCGCATGAAGCGATAGGTCGCCATGTAGCCGGTGAGCTTGTGGTTGTCCCAGAACAGCCAGCGCAGCAGCTCGAACTTTTCCGCCTCGGTCTCCGCGCCGAAGCGGCCATATTGCTCGGCAAGCTTCAAGAGAAGCGGCGCGGTCTGCGTCATCTTCGCGCCGTCGACCTCGAGCACGGGGATCTCGCCCATCTCGTTGACGGCCGCGCGCCATTCCGCGGTGCGCGTGACGCCGCCGCCAAAATCGGTCCACACCGGCTCGAAGCTCTCGCCGCAAAGCGTGAGCATCAGCGCCAGCTTGTAGCTGTTGCCGGATTCGGGGAAGTAGTGCAGGCGGTAGCTGGGCATGGGACCTCGCAAGCGAGCATTGTGGTGAGGTTATAGCGAGATGGCGCGCCATCGTCATTGCGAGCGTAGCGAAGCAATCCAGCAATGCATCCGCGGTGGGATTCTGGATTGCTTCGCTGCGCTCGCAATGACGGAGTTTGTGGAGCGCGCGCCCCTTACGCCACAGCGCCTGATCCCCGCAGCTGCTTGATCGCCGCCTCGTCGTATCCCGCCCCGCGCAAAATCTCGTCACTGTGCTCGCCGACCGCGGGCGGCTTGCGCGGCTGGACCTTCTTGGCGCCGTCGATCCAGATCGGGCTGGAGATGGTGAGCATGGTGTCGTTCTCGAACGGCACCAGCACCTCGTTGTCGAGCATCTGCTTGTCGTTCGGAATGTCGTCCATAATGCCGACGATGCCGAATACCAGGCCGTTGCCGTCGAGAATCTTGCGCCATTCGGCGAGATCCCTGGTCGCGAAGGTCTCGTCGAAAATCTTGATCAGCTCGACCGAACGGGCATGGCGATCGGCCTTGGTGGCGAAGCGGGGATCGGCGATCAGGTCTTCACGTCCGAGGCACTTGGCGAGTGTCGGAAACTGCTTCTCCTCGCTGAGCAACGACAGGATCAGCCAGCGGCCGTCCTTGCATTGGTAGTGATTGGCGACCGCATTCAGCGCGCGCTCGCGGGGGCGCCGCTCGGCGAATTTGGCGCCGCAGAGCTTGGCCTGCGCCAGCACGCTCGCCGCCCATATGCCGTTCGCCATCAGGTTGGAGGCGACGTGCGATCCCTTGCCGGTCTTCTCGCGCTGATAGAGCGCGGTGACGATGGCGCCGTAGAACGCCATGGCGCAGGGATGATCGCCCATGCCGGCGACCGAGCGGGCCGGCGTGGTGTGGGTGTCGGCGCGGACGAGATCCATCAGGCCGGAGCGGGCCCAATAGGCGTTGCTGTCGAAGCCGGGCTTGTTGGCTTCCTCGCCCTTTTCGCCATAGCCGGTGAACGAGGCGTAGATCAGCCGGTCGTTGAGATGGGCGAGGTGGTCATAGGTGATGCCGAGCTTGGTGCGCACCGGCGGCGGCATGTTGGTGATGAAGACGTCGGCCTCTTCGACCAGCTTGTAGAGCACGGCTTGCGCCTCGGGCCTGGCGAGGTCGAGCGCGATGCTCTTCTTGTTGCGAGCTTCCAGAAGCCAGGCGTAATTGTGCTCACTGCTCGGATAGCCTGGAATGTTGGGCAGATTGCGGTAAGGGTCGCCGGCGCCGGGCGGTTCGATCTTGATGACGTCGGCGCCGAAATCCGACAGCACGGTCGCGGCCGCGGGTGCTGCGATGAAGCTCGCGCAGTCCAGAACCTTGAGCCCAGCAAAAATGCCCTTTTCCATCGCGGCGTTGCTCCCTCGCTCTTGCTTGTTTCCCGCGCGCTGGAATTGGCGCAGGCCAGATCATGGGAGCCATTAGACCGATGTTTCGGCGGGATGCAACGGCGCCCGGCGCAGGGTTCGTTGCAGTGTTCGGCACGCGCGCGCCACGGGTCCAAATTCATCCCCGTCACCCTGAGGCGGCCGCTTCTTCAGCGGCCCTCGAAGGGCGACGGCCCGGCTGCATCTAGGCCGTTCATCCTTCGAGGCTCCCGGCGCGATGCCTTGCATCGCGCCACTCGCACCTCAGGATGACGGAACTGATATTGCGCGTGCTGTGAAGGCGCCTCCAGGAGCGGCGACTATTCCTCCCCCGCCAGCAGCGCTGCATTGCCGCCGGCCGCCGCGGTGTTGATCGTCACGGTCTGCTCGGTGGCAAAGCGGGCGAGGTAGTGCGGGCCGCCGGCCTTGGGGCCGGTTCCGGACAGGCCGTTGCCGCCGAACGGCTGCACGCCGACCACGGCGCCGATCATGTTGCGGTTGACGTAGATGTTGCCGACCTGCACGCGGTCGATGATGGCTTCGATGGTGTCGTCGATGCGGGAATGGATGCCGAGCGTCAGCCCGTATCCGGTGCGGTCGATCGCCTGCAGCACGCGCTCGAGAGTCTCGGCGCGGTAGCGCACCACATGCAGGATCGGGCCGAACACCTCCTCGGTGAGTTGGCCGGCGTCCTTGAGCTCGAAAATGTGCGGGGCGACGAAGCAGCCCTCCGGCGAGGAGCCGGCAAAATGTAGCCGCGCTTCGCGCTTCATTCGCGCGATATGCGCGTCGAGCCGTTGCTTGGCCTCGACGTCGATCACCGGGCCGACATGGGTCGCGACATCCGAGGGATCGCCGATCTTCAATTCACGCGCCGCGCCCGCGATCATCTCGATCATGCGGTCGGCGACGTCCTCCTGCACGAACAGCAGCCGCAGCGCCGAGCAGCGCTGGCCGGCGGAGCGGAACGCCGAGGTCACGACATCATCGGCGACCTGCTCGGGCAGCGCGGTCGCATCCGCGATCATGGCATTGATGCCGCCGGTCTCCGCGATCAGCGGCACGATCGGTCCGTCCTTGGCGGCCAGCGTCCGGTTGATGCTGCGCGCGACCTCGGTCGAGCCGGTGAAGACGACACCTGCGATGTCCTGGTGCGCGGTCAGCGCGGCACCGATGCGGCCGTCGCCGGTGACGAGGTGCAGCGCGCTCCTGGGAATGCCGGCCTCGTGCAGCAGGGCGACCGCCTCGCGCGCGATGTGCGGCGTCTGCTCGGCCGGTTTTGCCACCACGCTGTTGCCGGCCATCAGCGCCGCCGTAACCTGGCCGAGGAAGATCGCCAGCGGAAAATTCCAGGGCGAGATCGCGACAAAGACGCCGCGACCGCGCAGGCCAAGCGCGTTGCTTTCGCCGGTCGGGCCCGGCATGGCGGCATCAACGCCGAACAGCTTTCGGCCCTGCGCGGCATAGTAGCGGCAGAAGTCGGCGGCCTCGCGCAGCTCGGACAAGGCATCGTCGAGCGTCTTGCCGCCCTCGGCTTGCAGCAGTGCGATGAAATGCGCGCTGCGACTCTCCAGCAGATGCGCGGCCTGCTCCAGCGCCGCCGCGCGCGTGCCCACGGGCGTCCGGCTCCAGGCGGCAAAACCGGTGCGGCTTGCTGCGACCGCCGCATTGACCTGCTCGGGCGTGGCGTCAGTGACGGGCTTGAGGTCCGCCGCCTCGGCCTTCACGTCCGTCAGCAGCTGTTCGAGCGCGGCACGCGCGCCGAACTCGACGCCGGCGCAAAGAGATCGCCGGGCAGGGGAATCCTGGGATGGGCCGCCCCTTGCGGCCGCACGATCGCATCCGCCGGCCGCTGCAGCAGCGCCGGAACGGGGACGCGATAATCGGCAGCCTGTGCCACGAAGGATGAGTTCGCGCCATTCTCCAGCAGCCGCCGCACCAGATAGGCGAGCAGGTCGCGATGGCTGCCGACCGGCGCATAAGTGCGGTAGGCGATGTCAGGGTGGTCCTTGGCGAGCTGCTCGTAGAGCGCTTCACCCATGCCGTGCAGGCGTTGGAATTCGAAGCCGCCGCTGCCCGCCGCAAGCTCCAGCACGGTCGCGACCGTCAGCGCGTTGTGGGTGGCGAATTGCGGGAAGATGCGCGGCCGCAGACTCAAGAGCTTCGCGGCGCAGGCGACGTAGTTCAGATCCGTCATCACCTTGCGCGTGAACACGGGATAGCCGTCGAGGCCGCGCTCCTGCGCGCGCTTGA
>Ga0209564_1003624_pt1 | contig 10276 bp, 9 predicted proteins | sample AraplaCol_mMF_r2_FD_184272 | JGI IMG/M metagenome (GOLD analysis project Ga0209564, IMG submission 184272) | Arabidopsis root microbial communities from North Carolina, USA - plate scrape MF_Col_mMF_r2 (SPAdes) (version 3) | ecosystem: Host-associated > Plants > Roots > Endosphere | place: USA... | reverse complement strand
AGGCGGCCGTCGTTGCGGCGCGCCTCGGACGCACGGCTGCGATGCATAAATTCGTGTTGTCGGCGTTGCGGCGCGGTCACCGCCTCGGCCTCGTGCGCACGCTGCTCGACGCGGACCGTGGCGCGCTGGAGGTGATTCATGCCGTGCTCGACGCGACGCCGGAAGATCCCTTGCTGCGTTTCTACGCGTCGCGGCTGGATGCGGCGCATGAGGCCGCCGTGGCCGGGGCCGGACGGTGCGCCGCACCTGTCGATGCGCGCGGCAATATGTCGACAGGCGCCGAACTGCTCAGCGAGCGTGAAGCAGAGGTCGTGCACCTGCTCGCGCAGGCGCTGCCGAACAAGAAGATCGCGCGCACGCTCGGTTTGTCGCCGGAAACCGTCAAATGGCATCTGAAGAATATCTACGGCAAGCTCGGCGTATCGAGCCGTGACGAGGCCGTAGCGCGGGTGCGCGACTTCGAGCTGGGACGCGCGTCGGCCGAGACCGTACGCTGACGGCGCAGCACGCGCGACCCGCCACCTGCTTGCGGGCTTTCATCCTCATCGACGCCGCCACCCGGCACGGGTGGTTTTGCACGTAGCGTCTGCCACTACGCTTGGATACAGGTCAGCCGCGCGTCGACACGCCGGCAACCTTCACGACAAAACGCGGATGCGCGGCGCTCATCACGCAGTCCAGCAACCATGTTGCACAAGGCCAGCGTAGGGCGCCAAAGCGCCCCGCCGGCCATCGCTGACATAGGAGACAAGGCGTCATGATGACGGTCACCCCTACTCAACCGGCGGCAGCGTCCTACCGTCCAGTTCGCATTCCCGAGCGGCGCACGCTGGTCGAACGTCGCGCGGACGGCACGCTGATACTGCGTTCGGCCACGCCGCCGCCCGACATCGCCGAAAAAAGCTTCGCGGATTTCATCCCCGCGTGGGCCGCCCAGCGTGGCAACAAACCCGCGTTCCGCGAACGCGACGCGTGCGGCGAGTGGCGTTCACTGAGTTGGGCCGAACTGTGGCGGCAGGTCCAGCTCGTCGGCGCGGCGCTGCTCGAGCTTGGCCTCGATCACGATCAGCCGCTGATGCTCCTGTCGGGCAACTCGATCGAGCAGGCGGTGCTGCTGCTCGCCGCCGAGTATGTCGGCGTGCCCACCGCGCCCGTCTCGCCCGCGTATTCGACCGTCAGCAAGGATTTCGCACGCCTCGCCGGCGTCGCGACACTCGTGCCGCCCGCCGCGCTGTTCGTACAGGACACGGCGCCGTATGAGCGCGCGCTTGCCGCCCTCAGCTCGGCTACGACGACCGTTATCACGGTTCGGGGCGTGCGCCCCGGGGTGATCGCCTGGGCAGACCTGATCGACGAAGATCTCACGCCGCTACAGATCGCCAAGGTCGCAGCCGCGCACGCGTCGATCCGCGCCGACGACACCGCCCGCGTGCTGTTCACTTCCGGTTCGACAGGCACGCCCAAAGGCGTCGCGCTGACGTACGGCAACTTCCGCGCGGTCGCCGCCTACTATGCCGACAACCTCAGCTGGCTGCGCGAGACCGAGCCCGTGTTTCTCGACTGGCTGCCGTGGCACCACGGGCTCGGCGGCGTGTTGAACCTCGGGCGCTCGATCCAGTTCGGCGCGGCCCATCATATCGACGACGGCCGGCCGCTGCCCGGCATGATCGAACGCACGGTGCGCAATCTGCGCGACGTGTCGCCCACTATCTTCACGAGCGTGCCGTCCGCGTGGACCGTGCTCGCAGGCGAACTCGAACGCGACCCGGCGCTTGCGCGCAAGCTGTTCGCGAATGTGCATTTCTTTGGCTACGGCGGCGCGAGCCTGCCCCGCGATATATGGGAGCGCATCCAGCGCGTCGCGGAGCAGACCATCGGGCAGCGTATCGCGTTCTGCACGGGCCTCGCCTGTACCGAAACGAGCGGCATGGGCACCTACTGCGGCCGCGCGAATGCGGAAAACGGCAATATCGGCACGCCCGTCCCCGGCGCCGAGGTGAAGCTCGTACCGCTCGAAGGCGACGACGCGCGCTACGAGATCCGCATGCGCGGACCGCACGTGTTCGGCGGCTATATCGCGCATCCGGAACTGACGGCGGCCGCCTTCGACGACGACGGCTTCTTCCGTCTCGGCGACGCCGTGCGTCTCGTGAATACCGACGATCCGTCGCAAGGCATGATGTTCGCCGGCCGCGTCGTCGAAGACTTCAAGCTGACCAACGGCACATGGGTGCGTACGGGCGCCGTCCGGCTCGCGCTGCTGGAGCGCTGCTCGCCGCTGCTGACGGATGCCGTGATCTGCGGACACGATCACGATTATCTCGCCGCGCTCGCCTGGCCCAATGTCGCCGCGTGCCGGAAGCTCGCGCCGGAACTCGCGACACTTGATGTCGCGGCGCTCGTGCAACACCCCATCGTCGTCGACGCGCTGAGCGAGTGTCTGCGCGCGCAGGCAAGCAGCGGCTCGAGTCTGCGCATCGAGCGCGTGATGCTGATGGCCGAGCCGCCGTCCATCGACGCCAATGAGATCGCCGACAAGGGCTACGTCAACCAGTCGGTGACGCGCGCGCGACGCGCGCATTTCGTCGAACAGCTTTTTCAGACTCCGTCCGCCGGGCACATCGCCAGCGCGCAGTAACGATCCGCAAAAGGCCTACGCCTTCATTCGAACAGGAATATTTAGTCATGCAAATTACCAGAACCGTCTTCCGCGACGATCACGAAATGCTGCGCACCAGCGCGCGGCGCTTTCTCGAACGCGAATGCGTGCCGAAGCAGGCCGAGTGGGACAAGGCGGGCAAAGTCGACCGCGAAACGTGGCTCAAGGCGGGCCGCGAAGGTCTGCTGTGCCTCACCTTGCCGACGGAGTACGGCGGCGGCGGCGGCGACTTCGGCCACGCGGCCGTGCTCAATGAAGAGATCAACCGCTCGGGTGTCAGCGGCCTGGGCTTTTCGGTGCACTCCGACATCATCGCGCCGTATATCGCGCGGCTCGGCAATGAAGAACAGAAGGAACGCTGGCTGCCGAAAGTCTGCTCCGGCGAAGCCATTCTCGCGATCGGCATGACCGAGCCGGGCACGGGCAGCGACCTGAAAGCGATTCGCACGACGGCGATCCGCGACGGCGACGAGTACGTGATCAACGGCAGCAAGACTTTCATCAGCAACGGGCTGAATGCCGATCTCATCATCATGGTCTGCAAGACCGATCCGAACGCGGGCTCGAAGGGCGTGAGCCTGATCGTCGTCGAAGCGGATCGCGACGGCTTCCGGCGCGGCCGCAAGCTCGACAAGGTCGGCCAGCATGCGCAGGACACGGCAGAACTGTTCTTCGACAACGTGCGCGTGCCCGTGTCGAACCGTCTCGGCGAGGAAGGCAAGGGCTTCGCGTACCTGATGGCCGAACTGCCGCAAGAGCGTCTGTCCATTGCAATCGGCGCGGCTGCCAAGCTGGAAGTCTGTCTCGATCACACGATCAACTACGTGAAGGATCGCCGCGCGTTCAATCAGACCGTGTGGGACTTCCAGAACACCAAGTTCAAGCTGGCCGACATCAAGGCGCAGGCCTCGGCCGTGCGTCTGCTCGTCGACCACTATCTCGCGGAACACGTGCGCCGCCGCCTGACGCTCGAAGAAGCCGCGATCGCCAAGCTGTTCGCCACGGAAACGCTCGGCAAGGCCCTCGACGACATGGTGCAGCTGCACGGCGGCTACGGCTACATGCTCGAGTACCCCGTCGCCCGCGCGTTTGCCGATGCGCGCGTGATGCGTATCTATGGCGGCACGAGCGAGGTCATGCGCGACCTAATCTCCCGCAAGCTGTGATCCCACACGTCAATCGAACATCCATTCAGAAGGAGCAGTGACATGACTCGCAATGTCTTCGTCGCCGGTGTCGGCATGATTCCGTTCAAAAAGCCGGGCACCAGCGATACCTATGACGTGATGGGCGCGAACGCGGTGCGCGATGCGCTCGCCGATGCAGGTATCGGTTATGGCGACGTGCAGCAGGCCTACGCCGGTTACGTGTACGGCGATTCGACCTCCGGTCAGAAAGCGCTCTATCACGTCGGCATGACGGGCATTCCCGTCATCAACGTGAACAACAACTGCGCGACGGGCTCGTCGGCGCTGTTTCTCGCACGCCAGGCCGTCGCGAGCGGCGCGGTCGATTGCGCGCTCGCCGTTGGCTTCGAGTACATGGGGCCGGGCGCGCTCAAGTCCGTGTGGACCGATCGCGCCAGCGCGCTCGAACGCGCGCTCGACATGACGGATCAACTGGTCGGCCGCCCCGAAGGACTGAGCAACGCGATTCGCCAGTTCGCGGGCGCCGGCATGGCGCACATGAAGAAGTACGGCACGAAGCTCGAAACGTTCGCGAAGATTCGCGCGAAAGCGAGCCAGCACGCCGCGCGTAATCCGTTCGCCGTGTTCCGCAACGTCGTGTCGACGGAAGACGTGCTGGCCTCGCCGATGCTGTGGGACGGCGTGCTGACGCGTCTGATGGCCTGTCCGCCGACCTGCGGCGCGGCTGCCGCGATCATCGTTTCCGAAGAATTCGCGCGCAAGCGCGGGCTGCATACCGACGTGACGATCGCGGGCCAGGCGCTCACCACGGATCTGCCGAGCACGTATGAGGCGCGCGACATGATCCGCGTGGTCGGTTTCGACATGACGCGCGACGCCGCGAAGAGCGCGTATGAGCAGGCGGGCATCGGCCCGCAAGACATCGACGTGATCGAACTGCACGACTGCTTCGCGCAGAACGAGCTGCTGACGTACGAAGGGCTCGGCCTGTGCGCGGAAGGCGACGGCGCGAAGCTCGTCAACGACGACGACAACACGTATGGCGGCAAATGGGTGGTCAATCCGTCGGGTGGTCTGCTGTCGAAGGGACATCCGTTGGGCGCGACGGGTCTCGCACAGTGTTTCGAGCTCACGCAGCAGTTGCGCGGCAAGGCGGATGCGCGCCAGGTCGAAGGCGCGCGGGTTGCGCTCGCGCACAACGTCGGGCTGGGCGGCGCGTGCGTCGTGACCGTCTACAAGGCGGCGCGCTGAGACCGCTTGAAGCGGCCGCCTTCACGGAGCATTCGACATGATCGACAAAAAATTTATCGGCAAGGTGTTGCCGCCGTTTTGCGCAGTCGCCGAAGCAGGTCAGTTGCGCCTCTTCGCAAAGGCGACGGGCGAGACCAATCCCGTCTATCTGGACGAATCGGCGGCGCGCGACCTGGGACATCCCACCCTGCCATTGCCGCCCACGTTTCTGTTCTCGCTGGAGTTTCAGCAGCCGGATACGAGTTGGCGCGACGAGCTGGGTATCCAGATGTCGCGCATCCTGCACGGCGAGCAGTCGTTCACGTACCACCGCCTTGCGCATGCGGGCGATGTGCTGCGCTTCGAAAGCCGCATCGCCGACATCTACGACAAGAAGAACGGCGCGCTCGAATTCGTCGTGCGCGAAACACGCGTGACGAACCAGCAAGGCGAGCATGTCGCCGATCTGCGCAGCGTGCTCGTGCAACGCAACGGCTAACGGAGAACGCCTATGACCAGCCTGAAATTCGACGACGTGAAGATCGGCGACACGCTGCCGCCGCTGACGCTCGAACCCGTCAACCGCACGACGCTTGCGCTCTTCGCGGGCGCGTCGGGCGATCACAACCGCGTGCATATCGATACCGACTACGCCCGCAAGGCGGGCATGCCCGACGTATTTGCGCACGGCATGCTGTCGATGGCTTATCTCGGCCGGCTGCTGACGCGCTGGGTCGATCAGCGGCAGTTGCGCGAGTTCGGTGTGCGCTTTGTCGGCATCACGCATCTGGGGCATCAGGTGACCTGCACGGGCCGCGTCGTCGACAAATTCGAAGCTGACGGCGAAGGGCGCGTGAAGCTGGAGATTCAGACGGCCAATCAATACGGCGAGCCGCGCGTAGTCGGTGAGGCCGTAATCGCGCTTTGATGCGGCGCTTTATGCAGCGCTTTGATGCAGCGCTTTGAGCAGCACCCGGACCCGCGCTTCGACGCGATCCGACCTACACAGGAGAACAGCAAATGGGAAAGCTTGACGGCAAGGTTGCCCTCGTCACGGGCTCGGGACGCGGCATCGGTCGCGCAATCGTCGAGAAGTTCGCGAACGAAGGCGCGCGCATCGTGGTCAACGACCTCGACGCCGATCCGGCGCACGAAACGGTCGAAGCCTTGAAGAAAATGGGCGTGGAAGCCGTAGCCTGCGTTGGCAACGTGACCGCGCCGGATTTCGCGGATCGCTTCGTCGGCACCGCGCTGAAGGCATTCAAGGGTATCGACATCATCGTCAACAACGCAGGCTATACGTGGGACGACGTGATCCAGAAGATGAGCGACGAGCAGTGGTACGCGATCATCGACTGTCATATGACGGCGCCGTTTCGCATCCTGCGTGCCGCGTATCCGCATGTGAAAGCGCTGCACGCCGCCGACAAGGAAGCGGGCCGCGAGGTGTATCGCAAGATCGTGAACATTTCGTCGGTGTCCGCGCTGAACGGCAATGCTGGCCAGATGAACTATTCGTCGGCGAAAGCGGGCGTGATCGGCATGACGCGGGCATTGGCGCGCGAATGGGGGCGTTTCAACGTCAACGTCAACTGCGTGGCGTTCGGTCTGATCCACACGCGGATGACTTCCGCCGATGCGCATGCGGGCGCAACGGTCAATATCGACGGCCGCGATATTCGCGTGGGACTGAATCCCGACATGCTGAAGTCGCACGCGCAGCGCAATCCCCTCGGACGCGGCGGTACGCCGGAAGAAGCGGCTGGCGGCGTGTATCTGTTCTGTTCGCCCGAGTCCAATTACATCACGGGGCAAACCATCGCTGTGGCGGGAAATCTGCAGTAGCTGTGTTGCGTGGAAGCCCGACCGTTCACCGGAACCGGCCGGGCTTTTTGAGGGCGTCTCCGTTGTGGAGACGCCTTTTTTTATTGCTTCGCTCCGTGAGCAGCCAGCGACGCGACAGCCGCCGCCGGCAACGCCTTTAGATCGACGAAACCAGCTTCGGCACCGCATCGAATAGATCGGCTTCGAGACCGTAGTCAGCGATGCTGAAAATCGGCGCTTCCGGGTCCTTGTTGATCGCGACGATCACCTTCGAGTCCTTCATCCCCGCCAGATGCTGGATCGCACCCGAGATGCCACAGGCGATATACAACTGCGGCGCGACGATCTTGCCCGTCTGACCGACCTGCCAGTCATTCGGCGCGAAACCTGCATCCACCGCTGCGCGGCTCGCGCCGAGCGCGGCGCCCAGCCGGTCGGCGAGCGGCGTCAGCACTTCGTCGAAGCGCTCGCTGCTGCCGAGCGCACGGCCGCCGCTCACTACGATCTGCGCGTCCGCGAGTTCGGGCCGCTCGCTCTTCGCCACCTGCCGCTCGACGAACGTCGAAAGGCCAGCGTCGCTCACGGCATCGATGGCTTCGATCTGCGCGCTGCCGCCTTGCGGCGACGCCGCGTCGAAGCTCGTCACGCGCACGGTCAAGACCTTGATGGCGTCGCCGGAGCGCACGGTCACGAGCGCATTGCCCGCGTAGATCGGGCGCTCGAACGTATCAGCGCTCACCACGCGCACGATGTCCGAAATCTGCGCGACGTCGAGTAGCGCTGCGACACGGGGCGCGACGCTCTTGCCCATACTCGTCGCAGGAAACAGGATGTGGCTGTAGCGCGCGGCGACGTGCATCACCTGCTCGCCCAGGTTCTCGGCGAGACCGTGGGCGAGTTGCGTTGCGTCAGCGACCAGCACGCGCGATACACCCTCGATGCGCGCCGCCGCGTTTGCCGCGTCCTGCACGCTGTGTCCCGCGACCAGCACATGCACGTCGGCGCCGCATTCCAGCGCGGCCGTCACGGTGCACAGCGTGGCGCTTCTGATCGATGCGTTGTCATGCTCGGCAACCACCAGCACGCTAGTAAGTTCAGTCATATTTGTCTCCTCACAGTACCTTGGCTTCCGTTTTCAACTTCGCGACGAGCGCGGCAACGTCGGGCACTTTCACGCCCGCACCGCGTTGCGGCGGCTCGGCGGTCTTCAGCACCGTTAGCCGCGGCGCGATATCGACGCCGAGTTGTTCGGGCGTCGTCGTATCGAGCGGCTTCTTCTTCGCCTTCATGATGTTCGGCAACGTGGCGTAGCGGGGCTCGTTGAGTCGCAAGTCGGAGGTGACGACAGCGGGCAGCGCGAGACGCACGGTTTCCAGTCCCCCGTCGATCTCGCGCGTCACGATCGCGAACGAACCGGCGATCTCGAGCTTGCTTGCGCACGTTGCCTGTGGCAGGCCCGCAAGCGCAGCGAGCATTTGCCCCGTCTGGTTGCAATCGTTGTCGATTGCCTGCTTGCCGAACAACACGAGTTGCGGCTTTTCCCTGTCGACCAGCGCATTGAGCAGCTTCGCGACGGCGAGCGGTTCGAGCTCGGCATCCGTTTCGACGAGAATCCCGCGATCCGCGCCGATCGCCATCGCGGTGCGCAGCGTCTCCTGACACGCAGCCACGCCGCACGACACAGCGACGACCTCGCTCACGATGCCCCGCTCTTTCAGGCGGACGGCTTCTTCGACGGCGATTTCGTCGAACGGATTGATGCTCATCTTCACGTTGGCGAGATCGACGCCCGAACTGTCGGACTTCACACGCACTTTCACGTTGAAGTCCACCACGCGCTTGACCGCGACGAGTGCTTTCATCTGTTGTCTCCTGTCGTTCGATTAACCTGCCGATGCGTCAGACTCGAAACCGAGCCCGCAAGCCGCCATCCGTTCGATAGCAGCGGCGTCGAAGCCCCAGTCGCGCAAGGCGCGCAAGCCGCCCTGCCCGCGCTGCGGCGCGGGTCTGTCGATGCGCGACGGGGTGGCCGAAAAGCGCGGCGCAGGTGCGGGCTGCACGACGCCCGCCACTTCGACGAAGCTGCCGCGCGCACGATGCTGCGGGTGATCGGGCGCCTCGGAAAAGCCGAGCACGGGCGCGACGCATGCGTCGCTGCCATCGAATGCCGCGCACCATTCGTCGCGCGTGCGTGCAGCGAATGCCGCGGCGAAGGCTTCGCGCAGAACCGGCCAGCCGCTGCGATCGTGCTGCTTTGGAAGGCCGGCATCCGCGAGGCCGAGCTTGTCGAGCAGTTGCGCGTAGAAACGCGCTTCGACTGCGCCGACGGCCATGTAGTGGCCGTCGCGCGTGCGATAGCTGTCGTACCACGGCGTGCCGCCGTCGAGCAGATTGCTCGCGCGTTGCTCGCGCCAGTTGCCCGACGCGAGCAAGCCCCAGATCACCGCGCCGAGCTGCGCCGCGCCTTCCGTCATTGCCGCATCGACGACCTGGCCCGATCCGCCGCGCTGCACGCCGAGCAACGCCGACACGACGCCGAGCGCGAGCAGCATGCCGCCTCCGCCGTAATCGCCGACCAGATTCAGCGGCACGACGGGTGCGCCATCAGCCGGTCCGATGCCGGACAACACACCGGACAGCGCGATGTAGTTCAGATCGTGGCCGGCGCGCGCCGCGAGCGGGCCTGTTTGACCCCAGCCCGTCATGCGTCCATAGACGAGCTTCGGATTGCGCGCGAGGGCCTCGTCCGGGCCGAGTCCGAGCCGCTCCATCGTGCCGGGCCGATAGCCTTCGATCACGACATCAGCCCGCGCCATCAGATCGAGCGCCGCTGCCGCCGATGCAGGCTGCTTCAGATCGAGCGTGACCGAGCGGCGCCCGCGGCCTGTGACGTCGATGCGCTTGCCGTTGGTTTTCGGCCCGAGATCGTCGGGCGCAGCAGGCCTGTCGATGCGCAGCACGTCCGCGCCCATATCGGCGAGCAGCATCGCGCCGAAGGGCCCGGGACCGATCGCCTCGAATTCCAGCACTCTGATTCCGTTCAAAACGCCCATCGTCCATCTGTCTCCATGGAAATGCGGCCCGGCGACGGGTGCCGGCCGGGCCTTGCTGTCGATTTGTGAGTGTCGGGGCGGCAGAGTGCCCCTTGATCGTAGTAGGCCCTGGCGGGCCGCGGACAGGACCACCCCGAACGGGTGGCGAAGGGAGTGCGCGCTTTGCGAGCATTACCGCAATTCATTAATTAATTCGGATGGCGAATTAATCGAAACCAAAAAGAAAAAGCCCTCACAAGTGAGGGCTTTCTTTCATTCGCTCTACGCTTGCCGGTTTTTCAAACGCTTACCGGATTACGCAAAGACTTACGCGAAGTTCTTTTCCGCGAAGTCCCAGTTCACGATGTTCCAGAATGCTTCGA
>Ga0209564_1003620_pt1 | contig 10284 bp, 10 predicted proteins | sample AraplaCol_mMF_r2_FD_184272 | JGI IMG/M metagenome (GOLD analysis project Ga0209564, IMG submission 184272) | Arabidopsis root microbial communities from North Carolina, USA - plate scrape MF_Col_mMF_r2 (SPAdes) (version 3) | ecosystem: Host-associated > Plants > Roots > Endosphere | place: USA... | reverse complement strand
TCGTGCTGGTCTCGGACGGCGGCGCGCGGCTCGACGACGTGGCGCGCGAGCATATCCGCGTCGGGCTGTCGCGCAACGGCGTGGCGTTTTACTTCGTCTATCTGCGCAGCGGCATCTACAGTCCCGACCTGCACATTCGTCCCGCCGATACCGACCATTCGCCGGAAGCCGAACTGCACCGCTTCTTCCTGTCGCTGCCGACGCCCTATCGTCTCTATCAGGCCGACAGCCCGCAACAGGTTGCGCGCGCGATGAGCGATATCGCGCGCAATGAGAACGCGCCGGTGTCGTTCGTCGAACGGCTGCCGAGGCAGGATCGCAGCACCTGGTGTTACGCAACGGCGCTCGTCTGCTGCGCGCTGCTGACAGGCGTGTGGTTCATGCAAAAGCGGAGCCTGCGATGAAACGGCTGCCTATCCATCTGATGTTCGGCGTGGCGACGCTGTGCTGCGTCGGCGTCGCGGGTTACTACGCGGTGCGTCTTCAGCACGTCGCGCAGGCGAACGCCGCGATCGCCGCGATCGGGACGCAACCGCGCGAGCAATGGAGCAAGTCCGCGGCCGACAGCAACGCGCCCGCCGTGCGGCTCGCGCAAGCCGTCGCGCTCTCGCGCGATGGGCAGCATGCGGAGGCGGGCAAGCTCTACTACGAACTCGCGCGGCTCGCGCCTTCGAGTGAAACGGGTCGGCTCGCGCTCTACGATCTCGCCAACATGTATCTGCGCGAAGCTGCCGGCGACAACGCGCAAGGCCCCGTCCGCTCACCGCCGATGCTCGAAACCGCGAAGGCGCGCTATCGGGAACTGTTGCGGCTCGAGCCCGGCAACTGGGATGCGCGCTACAACCTCGAGCGCGCGCTGCGCCTCGCGCCCGAAGCGCAGGACACCGCCGAGGACGTCAACGACGTCAAGGAACAGCACAACATCAACGTGCGCGGCGCGGCGCCGGAGGAACTGCCGTGAAGCGCGGCGCGCGGCCCTGGATGCGCTATCTGCGCGGACGCTGGTGGCAGCTGCCGCTGGCGTCGCTGCTGCTGGCGGCAGCCGTGCTGATGCCGCCCTTCGAATTCAGGCGCCCCGTGTTCCGGTATGTCGTCACCTTCGATATCACGCAGAGCATGGACGTCGAGGACGTTGCAATTGGCGGCAAGCCCGTGAGCCGGATCGACTTCGCGAAGGCGGCGATGAGCGACGTGCTGCAGCATCTGCCGTGCGGGTCGGAAATCGGGTGGAGCGTGTTCACGAATCAGCGCTCGCTGCTGCTGGTCGCACCCGTCGAAGTCTGCAGCAGCTACGATGCGCTGCTCTCGTCGCTCGATCAGATCAGCGGAAAGATGCGCTGGGTCAACAGCAGTGTGATCGCGCAAGGCGGCATCTATTCAGCCGTGCGCGCCGCCACCGATCTGGGCCACAACACGGACGTCGTGTTCATCACCGACGGCCAGGAAGCGCCGCCCGTCGCGCCGAACGAAACGACGGTGCGCGACATTCCGCAAGGACTCGTGCATGGCTGGCTGATCGGCGTCGGCGGCGACCAGCCCGCGCCGATTCCGAAGACCAATGCCGACGGCGTACGCACCGGCTTCTGGCAAGCCGATGAAGTGCGGCAGGTGCGGCCCGAGCCCGGCGCGCCCACCGTCGCGGAGAGCCACGAAGAACTGTCGCAACTGAGAGAAACGTATCTGGAAGCCCTGGCCGGACATCTCGGCTTCGGTTACAGACGGCTCATCGGCCCGACCTCGCTGCGCGCGCCGCTGATGGACGCGCGTTACGCGCACCCGGTCCCCGTTGCCACCGATATCCGCTGGGCGCCCGCGCTGCTCGCGCTGGTGTTGCTGGTGTGGCGCTTTCTTCCGGCGCGGCGGATGGTGCGCGCGGAAAGACCCGCAAGCGCGTCAACCGTCACGGCGCGCACGCACAGCGCGCCTGTCACTGCAGGCTCTTCGCGGTAAGTGCATCGCGCCGCGCGTCGAATTATTTGGCACGCGCTTAAAGAAACTGCCGGGCACGCAGAGTGCTCCTACGTCATCATTTCGTAAGGACACCCGGCCATGCACTCGACACTTATTTCATCCGTCTCCCGCCGCCTGCTTGCATCGGCGGGCGTATTCTGCGCCGCGATGTCGCTGGCCGCAGTCGCCGACGCACAGATCACGGCGCCCGCCGGCTCGGGCTCGCAGGACAACCGCACAGCGCCGATGGGGACGAAGTCCGATCCGCCGCCCGCGCACACGCTCGAATCGAACACGCCGCAAGCCGCCGAAGCGAAGCCTGAGCAACGCAGCAACGCAAAAAACAAGTCGGGACACAAGCCGGAAGGCGCGGGCGGTTTCGACAACGGTCTGTATGGCACAGGCGCGGGCAGCAACAAATAACATGCAAGCCGTGGTCACGATTCTCCGACGCGATCGATGTTCTTTCGAGTCACGTCCTCTTCACTTCCCTGCTTTTCTTCGGACCATTTGAGCAACGAATCGAGCGCGGGACACAATGCCTGTCCCCACTCGGTCATCCGGTACTCGACCTTGGGCGGCACCTGCGGATATTGCCTTCGCTCGACAATGCCGTCCGCCTCCAGTTGTCGCAACTGTTGAGCGAGCATCTTTTGCGAAATGCCGGGAATCAGCTTTTCGAGGTCCGAGAAGCGCTGCACCTGGCCGCCAAACAGATGAAAAAGAATCACGAGTTTCCAGCGTCCTTCGAGCAAACGAAAAACGGCTTCGACGTCGGCGGCGGCCGTTGCGGCCGTATAAACCTTCCTCATAGGTAAGTCACTTACTTTTCCGTGCGTTCTTGTGGAACAGGTTGGGGATAGCGAGAATGAATGTATCGCAATTCACGACTTCATATCGGATATGGCATTGAACGCATTGAACCTCGCAGGCATGCGAACGCTCGTCACGGCAGGCACGAAAGGGATCGGCAAAGCGGTTGTCGAGCGCTTCGTCGAACTGGGCGCAACGGTGTTGACGACTGCGCGCACGCACACGCCGGATCTCGACGCACAACACTTCGTGACCGCCGATCTCAGCACCGCAGAGGGTTGCGCAAGCGTCGCGCGGGCGGTTCAGGAAAGGCTTGGCGGGCTCGATGCGATCGTGCACGTGCTCGGCGGTTCATCCGCGCCCGCCGGGGGCTTTGCCGCGCTCGGCGACGACGAATGGCAACGGGAACTCGACCTTAATCTCTTTCCCGCCGTGCGGCTCGATCGCGCGCTGCTGCCGGCCATGATTGCGCAGGGAAAAGGCGTCGTCATTCATGTGACGTCGATACAGAACCGTCTGCCATTGCCCGAATCGACGACAGCCTATGCGGCCGCGAAGGCTGCGTTATCGGCGTATAGCAAAGCGCTGTCGAAGGAAGTGACGCCCAGGGGTATCCGCGTCGTACGTGTATCGCCTGGCTGGGTCGAAACGGAAGCCGCCGTCGCATTGGCGGAACGTCTCGCCGCGCAAGCGGGCACCGACTACGAAGGCGGCAAGTCGATCATCATGAAGTCGCTGGGCGGCATTCCGCTCGGTCGTCCGGCAAAGCCTGCCGAAGTCGCGAATCTGATCGCGTTCCTGGCTTCGCCGCTCGCATCGGCGATCAGTGGAACGGAGTATGTGATCGATGGGGGAACGGTGCCGACGGTGTAGGCGCGGCTCTTGTTCCCGCAGCCGGGGCGAGCCGTCTTGAGACACCGTGCCGCTAGCGTACCCAACCACGTTCGATCAACGGCACGTCCCATCCTGGCTCGGAGCCAAGCCAATCCGCCAGAAATTCGACGAGCGCCTTCACCTTGAGCGCCTGGCGTTGCGTGGCCGGGTACACGGCCGCGAAGTTCAAAGGCGACAGCGCATAGTCGGCCAGAACGGGCACCAGCGAGCCGTCGAGCAGCGGCGCGCTCGCCACCAGCGTAGGCAAACACACGACACCGCCGCCCGTCAGCGCATAGTCGCGCAGCAAATGCACTGAGTTCGAGCGGATCATGCCGGGCAGTTCCATTTCGAAGACCTCGTCGCCGCGCGTCATCGTCCAGTGGTTGCGCGATGGATAGCCTGAATAGAGCGCCGTCGTGTGCTCGAGCAACTCGCGAGGGTGCTGCGGCGCGCCATGCGCTTCGACGTACGACGGCGCCGCGCAAAAGAGCCGCCTCACGGTAAAGAGCCGCCGCTCGATCAACGACTCCGAGATAGCGGGGAAGACCTGAAACGCGACATCGAAGCCTTCTTCGATGGGATCGACTACCCGGTCGTTCACGATGATGTCGATCTGGATGGCGGGATAGCGCCGGTTGAATTCCCCTAACACTGCGCCGAAATGACCCAACGCGAAACCAGGCAGCATCTGGATCCGCAGCCGCCCGGTAGGCGTGGCGCGCAATTCGCGCATCTGGTCGGTCAGGTCGTTGACGCGTCCCACCACCTCCGCGCATTCACGGTAGAAAGCCTCGCCGACTTCGGACAGGCGCACGTGCCGCGTGCTGCGGTGGAACAACGGGGCGTTGACGAAGCGCTCCAGTTGCTGGATGCGGTTCGTCACGACCGAACTGGTCACGCCGAGTTGTCGTGATGCCTCCGCGAAGCTGCTCGTTTCGGCAACCCGCACGAAAGCCTCGATACTCAGAAAACGATCCATGCCGCTTCCCTGTCATCGTGTACAGCACGTCAGTTTATACGCGCTGACGCCGGTGACAGTGGCATGCAAGAACGTTGGCCCGGGCACGCCGTGCGCACGGACCTCGATATCGGCGGCTTTATTCGAATTGCTCAGCCGCAGGAAACTCAGCCGTCGATGCATTGCTGCGGCGCACTTTGGCAGGCGCCGTCTCCTTGAGCAGCAAGCTCACGCCGATGCCAAGCAGCACTGCGCAGATCGGCAGCCACAGGATATTCTGAATGCCAAAGCGAGTCGCAACGAAGCCAGCAAGCGCAGGCGCGACACCGCCGCCGAAGATCTCGCCCGCGCCAACCACGATCCCGATTGCCGTCGAGACCATGCCGACGGGCGCCGCCTCCGTCGCGACCGGGCCGGAGAGCAGCGAAACGAGACCAAGCGTGAAAAACGCCGCCACGAACAGCACCGCGAACAGGGCGACGGGCTGCGCGCCGAGCCCGCGAAACACGTACAGCATCACGGCCGTCCCCGCAAAACCGACGACGCTCGCAAAGCGCCGCCCCGTCAGATCAGAAAGCCCCGGCAAGCCGAACTGGCCGACGAACCCACCGAAGCCGATCGCCGAGACCACGATGCCCATGCGCTGCGTGTCGAGCCCCAGGTATTCGGTGAGATAGAGAGGCAGCATCGCCCCCAGCACGAAGACACCCGTCATCGCACAGAACAGCGCGACCATGGCGACGCGGATGTTCCCGCTTTTCAGCACGTCGCGCCAGTTGCCGCGCCTCGCTTGCGCCACGGCCGGCGCGGACGGATCGGACAGCGTCGATACAGGCGTGGTCCTGGGCTCGCGAATCACGCGGAACATCAGCAAGCCGAGGATCAGCCCGGGAATCGAGACCAACGCGAACACCCAGCGCCACGACATCACGTTCAGTAACTGCGTGGCAATGATCGGCGAAAGCGCCAGTCCGAACAGCGCGAATCCGCTTTGCTGGAGCCCGAGATTGAAGCCACGGCGTTTCGGATGCGAGGCGTCGGCGGTCGCGGCGAAACTGGTCGGGCAGAACGAACCCTCGGCGACGCCCATCAGGGCCCGCACGGCCATCAGACTCGCGAGTCCGCCCGCAACGCCCGACAATCCCGACAATAACGAGAACGCGATGATCGCGGGAATCAGGACCTTGCGGCGTCCGAACCTGTCGGAAATGCCGCCCATCAACGCCGCGAAGATACCCCATGAAAGACCGAGGATGCCGATACAGTTGCCGACGTCCTGGGCCGTCAGATGCAGGTCCTTCATGATGGACGGAAAGAGCGGCGCGATCAGCCACCGGTCGAGGCCCACCAGCCCGAAGCCGAGCGCGAGCAGCGTCACTGCTTTCCATTCGTAGGACACGTCCCACTGGTTCGATCTCATCCTTGTCTCCTGTATCAGATTCGACGGCGACCGCACGCAGTGCAAGCAGCCCGCGGCGTACACAGCGCCGACGTGGGAAGAATGATCCAGGTGCCACGGGGAAAGAATGCGACGACGACCGAATACGTCATTCGCGAATTGCAAACAATGTCCGCGACACGCCCCGCGAGGCGCGCCGGACAATGATTTGGGCTGAAAGCGAAGGTGCCGGCACCGGGTGTTTGGCACGCCCCAGGGCTACTCCGGGTAGACGCGCGCGCGATCTGGCGGCGGCCTGATGTCAGTGAGAGAACCGGCCGCGTGGCGACGCGCGGCGGACGACTTCCCCGGGGCTGCGCCGGAGAGCCAATGACCCCGGGTCAGACGCTCGCCGCCTGCCCGATCCTGTGATTCGTGTCTTTCAACCTAGCGCTGCCAAGAGCGCCTCCAGAAACCTCAAATACGCGGTTGCCCCCGGATCGGCGTGACCGATGCTGCGCTCCTGCACCCACGCCGCACGCCCCTTCTGCGACTGCAGCGCGGCCGTCGTTTCTACCTGCCGCCGCGCGGTCGCAATCATCTCCGCGAGAATCTCACGCGCGCTCCCGCTCGACGCCTCGAGCACATCGAGGCTCGGCACCAGCGCATCGAGCACGGTCTTGTCGCCGACCTTGCTCTTGCCGCGTTCGACGATGCGCGCCGCTATCGCGCGCCCGATCGTGAGCATGTCGTCCTTGCCGACCTCATGCTTATCCGCCATCGTCTTTGCCGCCGCCAACAGGCCGCCGCCCGTCAACGCCGCGAACGTCGACGGATTAGCCGTCGAAAAGGCCTGGCCGGCGGCCCGCAACATGTCGCTTATCGCTGGGTCATCGGGTAAAGCGGCGAGCGCTTTCACGACGGCGGCCGATCCCGCCTTCACCGTGATGCCGAGATCGCCGTCGCCAAGCGCCGCATCGAGGTCGCGCAATTCGTCGGTGTGCGCCGGCAGCGCATCCAGCGCACGCATCAACAGCGCACGGACTTCATTGGAGGACAGGCTCATGATGTGCGCTCCATCAAACCAGCAGCCAGTCGCGATAGAGCGGCGAACGCGCGGGCGCAGCGAGCAGCGTTTCGAGTTCGTCGTCGAGCAGCATCACGGTGATCGACGCCCCCGCCATTTCGAGGCTCGTCACATATTCGCCGACATACGAGCGTGCAATCGATAACCCGTGATCCCCCATCACTTTCGCCGCACGCCTGAACAGCAGATACAGTTCTTCGAGCGGCGTCGCGCCGAGCCCGTTGATCAGCACGGCCAGCCGCGATCCCTTCGGCGCCTGCAGATCGCCAAGAATCTGACTCATCAGACGATCCGCAATGGCATCGGCGGATTCCAGCTTGCCGCGATGCGTGCCGGGTTCGCCATGAATCCCGATGCCGATCTCCATCTCGCCATCGGGCAGCGTGAAGGTGGGTTTGCCCGCAGCGGGCAGAATGGTCGGCGACAGGCCGACGCCCATCGTGCGGCACTGAGCGTTCGCCTTCGCGCAAATGCGCGCGACTTCGTCGAGCGAATCGCCGCGTTCCGCCGCAGCGCCCGTGCACTTGAAAACGAACGCCATGCCGGCCACACCGCGCCGCTCGCTCGCGCGCTCCGCTGGCGCCGACGCGACATCGTCGGTCAGCAACACCGTTTTGATGTCGATGCCTTCGGGTTCCGCGAGATCGGCGGCGAGATCGAAGTTGAAGACGTCGCCGCCGTAGTTGCCATACACGTACAGCACGCCCGCTCCGCCGTTCACGGCTTTCGTGGCTTCGAAAATCTGTTCTGCCGACGGCGACGAGAACACATTGCCTACCGCGACGCCGCTGCACAGCCCTTCGCCGACATATCCAAGAAATCCCGGCATATGCCCCGAGCCGCCGCCCGTGACGATGCCGACATGCCCTGCTTTCGGCGCATCGGCACGCACGAGCGCGCGCCGGTCGGCTGTCGCGGCCTTGATCCAGCCTGGGTGCGCGATCAACAGCGCATCAATCACTTCGTCGACGAAATCATCTGGCTGGTTGATGATCTTTTTCACGCGGCTCTCCTTGTGATGATCAGTTCTTGCGCCGTTGGCTGAGCGCATCGAGCATGACGGCGGCGAAGATGACGCCGCCCTGAATGAACTGGGTCCAGAATGGATTGACGCCGAGCAGCGACAGACCGACGTTGATGACGCCGATCAGCACCACGCCGATAAACGTGCCGACGATCGAACCGCGCCCGCCCGCCAGCGATGTCCCGCCGATCACGACGCCCGCGATCACCTGCAATTCGAGCCCGTTGGCGGCCGAAGGCAACGCGGAATTGAGGCGTCCCGCGAGCACGATCCCGGCAATCGCCGCTGTCACGCCGGCGAGCGTATAGGTCAGAAAGATCACCCGACGCACGGGAATGCCCGCCAGCCGCGCGGCTTCCTGATTGCCGCCGACCGCGAACACCTGATGTCCGAACGTCGTCTTGCGCAGCAACACGTGGCCGATGACGAACACGATCAGCATCACGATCATCGGCGCGGGCAATCCGGCGAACGTCTTCGCGCCGAACAGCGTGAAGGCGTTCGGAAAGTCGAACTTGGTGCGGCCATCTGAAATGGCGAGCGTGAGGCCACGGCCCATCGCCATCATCGCGAGTGTCACGATGAACGGCACGAGTCGCAGCCATGTCACCGACAAGCCGTTGAGCGCACCGACGAGCGCGCCGACCGCGAGGGCTATCGCGAGACCGGCAATGCCGACTCCGACGGCGTCGGGTGTCGAGCCCGCCATGAAGGTCGCGGCGACCATCCCGCTCAACGCGACCAGCGAGCCGACCGACAGATCGATGCCCGACGTGATGATCACAAACGTGCCGCCCACCGCCGCGATGCCGACCACCGAGGTCTGCACGAGGATGTTGGTCAGCGTGCTGGTGGTTAGAAACTCGGGCGATGCGATCGACAGCACGACGCAGATGACGATCAGCGCGGCCAGCAACGGACCGACACCGCTGCGCAATTGCCGGATCACGCGACTCGAAAGCGCTTCCGGGTCAGTCTGTTTCGCGGCCGTCGAAGTCATGCTCGTGCTCCTGTTGTCGCCCATTGAATCACCGTCTCCGAATCGGCTTCGTCGCGGGGCAGTTCCGCAACGATCCTGCCGCGATACATCACCAGCACACGGTCGGACATGCCGAGCAGTTCCGGCAGTTCCGAACTGACCATCACCACGGCCGCACCCGCGCGCGCCATCGCCACCATATGCGCGTAGATTTCCGTCTTCGCGCCGACATCGATGCCGCGTGTCGGTTCATCGAGCATGATCACGGCCGGCTGCGTGGCCGTCGCGCGCCCGAGAATCACCTTCTGCTGATTGCCGCCCGACAGATTGCCCGTAATCTGCACGACGCTCGACGCCCGCACGCCGAAGCGCGCGCTCGCCTTCTGCGCGAGCGCCCGCTTTCGCGCGTTGCGCACGAAGCCGCCCGTCGCGATTGCCTTGAGACTCGACAGCACGATGTTTTCTTCGATACTCGCTTCGAGCACGAGTCCTTCCAGCTTGCGATCTTCTGCGGTGTACACGAGACCCTGGCGCACGCCATCGGCGGGCGAGCGGACCACCGTCCTGTTACCGCGAATGAAAATGTCGCCTTCGGTCACCTTCTGCGCACCGAAAATCGCCTTCAACAACTCCGTGCGGCCCGCGCCCGCAATACCCGCAATCCCGACGATCTCGCCCGCGCGCACCTTGAAACTCGCGTGCCGCACGATGGGCGGACTCGCGAGATCGCGCACTTCGAGCACGACCGGGCCGTAATCGCGCGGTTCCCACGGGTAGAAGGAATCGAGATTGCGCGCGACCATCGCCTGCACCAGGTCCTGTTCGGTCCACGCCGACATCGGGCGCTCGCTGACCGTCGCGCCGTCGCGCATCACGACGGCCGAATCGGCCAGCTCGAACACTTCTTCCAGATGGTGCGATATGAAAATGATGCCCATGCCCGTTGCGCGCAAACGCCTCACCACGGCATACAGATGCGAGATGTCGTCGCGCTGCAAAGCGGCCGTCGGTTCGTCCATCACCAGAATGCGCGCGTCGCGTGCAACGGCTTTCGCGACCTCGATCAGCTGACGCTTGTTGAGCGGCAGATCGCCGAGCCGCATGGAAGGCGACACGCCGTCGAGGCCCACTTGCGCAAGCGCCTGTCGCGCATTCTGATCGGCCTCGCGCCGCTGGACGAAGCCGTTGCGTGCCGGCATGCGGCCAAGAAACAGGTTTT
>Ga0209564_1003617_pt1 | contig 10286 bp, 9 predicted proteins | sample AraplaCol_mMF_r2_FD_184272 | JGI IMG/M metagenome (GOLD analysis project Ga0209564, IMG submission 184272) | Arabidopsis root microbial communities from North Carolina, USA - plate scrape MF_Col_mMF_r2 (SPAdes) (version 3) | ecosystem: Host-associated > Plants > Roots > Endosphere | place: USA... | reverse complement strand
AACAGGCCCCGCCGGCAATCCCCGGCTCGTCGAAACCGATCCCGCGCGTTGCCGAAGGCTGAACCTGCCGTAGGTCCAATCGACATTCAGGATTCACGTCAGGCTTCATGTGTGATGCATAGGTCTGATTTGGAGACTTCAGATGGCCAAGCGACGGCATCTCAATGGCGTCGTATCTGCGATCTTTTGCCGGGCAAGCCCAGAGATCCTAGCCGAATCGGGCCGATAACCTTTTGTTTGTGAGCGCGGTTTTGTGAGTGTTGCGGTCTGGAGCCCATTGGCATGACCTGCCTGAGCGCTACGGCAAGTACAAGACAGTCCACAAGCGCTTCACCCGGTGGGCCAAGGCGGGCGTCTGGGAGACGGCGTTCGATCATCTCGTCCAGGATCCCGACAACGACTATGTCGCCCTCGATTCTTCGCTGGTGCGCGCCGCCACCGGAAAGGATGGCAGCCAAAAAGGGGACCAGGCTTTGGGACGCTCCCGAGGAGGACTGACCACCAAGTCCACATGGCCACCGATGGCAGAGGGCTGCCCCTCAGGATCATCCTCACTCCCGGCCAGCGCGCCGATGTCACCCAGGCCTCAGCCTTGCTCGAAGGACTCCAAGCTGGCCGCGTTCTCGCCGATAAAGCCTATGATTCTAATGCATTGCGCCAAGTCATCAGCAATCTGGATGCCGAAGCTGTCATCCCATGCAATCCGACGCGTAAGCATTCCATCCCATACGACTTCGACGCGTCGCAACCCGATACGACAAGCTGCTCGTCAACTTCATGAGGTTCGTCAAGCTCGCCGCAATCGCAATATGGCCCGGTGCGGAATTAATGTTCGAACTGATCTCGCAACACCGCGCACGGCTGCCACGTTGATCACCAGCAACCTTCCGTTCGACGAATGGACCGAGACCTTGGGATCTGAGCGCCTGATCGACGCTCTGCTGGACCGCATCACCCACCAAGTCAACATCCGCGAGATGAACGGCGACAGCTATCGCCTCGCGCAAAGCCGCGCCCGAAAGGACGGCTGACACCCGTCGAAAAATCGCAGCGCGCGGATGGGAACCCCGCTCGGGCTACGCCCTCCCGGTGGACTCATCCGCGCGCCGAGTAACCGACTTTTGCGCGTCGCGTGGCTGGTTATTACTCTGCCATCGACATATTTTCAGATCGCTAGCGCGATTGTTGTGGCGATCGAACGACCGCCACAACGGATATCGTTACAGGAGAAAATCGCCTGCCCCCAGCTGGACGTGGCCATGCAGCTGAACCTGGAAGTCCTGAACACCGTCGCCGTTCAGGTCGCCCTGGACAACGGTAGCATCAGCTTTGTCTTCATAGTGCCAAGTGAGCGCGCCGGCCTTGTGGTCGAATGAGGCACCCTCCTGCGCCAGGAAATGGAAGGCTCCATTGCCCTGTGCAGAGCCATTCGCATCGATCGCAAGGAGATCGATCTTATCGACGCCGTGCTGGAAGTCGGTGATGACGTCGCGGGTCGAGCCGGACCCGGCTTCCGCCGCTGTTTTGAAGACAAACGTATCCGAGCTGATACCGCCGGTCATGATGTCCTTTCCGGCACCCCCGATGAGGACGTCCGTGCCGGCGCCGCCGCTGAGCTTGTCCGCGCCGGCCCCGCCATCGAGAACGTTGCTGCCGCTATTGCCGGTCAGCACGTCGTTGTAGCTGGAGCCAGTCAAGTTTTCGATGCTGACGAACTTGTCACCGGTGGCATACCCACCCGATGCGGCCCCAGTCGCCAAGTTGACGTTGACCCCGCCAGAACCCGCATAGCCGGCCGTGTCGTTGTCGGCACCACCATTGAGGACGTCCCCGCCGGCGCCGCCGCTGAGCTTGTCCGCGCCAGCCCCGCCATTGAGAATGTTGCTGCCGCCATTGCCGCCAGTCAGCACGTCGTTGTAGCTGGAGCCAGTCAAGTTTTCGATGCTGGCGATCTTGTCACCGGTGGCTTGCCCGCCCGATGCGGCCTTAGTCGCCAGGTTGACGTTGACCGCGCCGGAGCCTGCATAGCTGGCCGTGTCGGTGCCACTACCACCGTCGAGCACGTCCGCGCCGGCGCCGCCCTTCAACACGTCACTACCGCCGAGACCCTTGAAGGTTTCGTTGCCGCCGTTGGACTGACCGGTGTGTGGCAGGATGTCGTTGCCGTTGGTGCCGACGAATTCCTTTGTCGTCGGCGTAGTTGGCGTGGTTGGCGTGGTCGGGTTCGTCGGTGTAGTTGGCGTCGTCGGATTCGTCGGCGTGGTTGGCGTTCCCGGTGCCGCGCTGGAGCCCGATTCGTAGGCACCCATATCGACAGTTCCAACGACGCGAGCGTGGCCGTCCAGATCGACCGAGCCGACCCCGTACTTGTTGGTTCCGCCGTCGATCGCCGACGAGCCGGAGCCGAGGTGGAAGTCGCCGCTCGCTGCCCCCAGGAATTTCGGGTCGACGCCGAGCTTATTGCCGTTCGCCGTGCTCGGCATCGCGTTGCCGCCGTCAGTCCTGACCGAGGACTGGCCGGCCGTCCCATTGTAGGTGATGTTGTTGGCCCAGACGGTGTTGGCGTTGGTGTAGCCGCCGTACGACGTGTTATCGACCGCAGTGTTGTTCTTGTTCACCGATGGGTCCGCTACGGCGATGTTGTTGACCCAGGTGTTGTTGCTCGACTGCGCGTTGCTGAGTTCGCCGCGCCAGGTGCCGTCGTTCAGCGGGTCCTGATTGTTGTGGTATGCGGTGTTGTTTTGCACCGTGACGGAGTCGCTCCAGGCAACCTGGATGCCTTTGCCGCCGTTCTCGTAGACCAGGTTGTTGTCGACCAGGGTCTTAAACGTGTAGTTCGGATGACCGCTCGCCTGCGTGCTCTGGAAATCGTCGATGATGATGCCGTTGCCATCGGTGTGTGCACCCGACTTCGTGACGTTGTCGTGCGAGATGTTGTTCTGCACGATATTCCGGTAGCCGGTCGTCGAGGTATCGCCGGTGATGTTCCGGTTCTCGTAGATCGAGATGCCCGAGTACCAGCCCGACGACGCGTTATTGTAGGTCTCGTTCCCTACGATCTTGACGAAGTCAGAATAGTTGAACTGAATGCCCGACTCCCCGCTGTCGTGGACCTTGTTGTTGAGAATTGAGACGTGATGGACGTTGTTCGCTTCGATGCCGTCGCCGTTGCCGCCCTTGATGTCGAAGCCGTCGATTGTCACGTAGTTGGCGTTGACGCTGATCCCGGTGTACGAGCCCGAGGGCGGACGGATCAGTGCTGCGCCAGGCACTTCCGAGCGCAGCGTGATGTCGCCAGCCGCCGAGCCGTCCTTGTCGATGTTGATGCTCTCGTTGTAGGTCCCCGGCTTCACCACGACCTCGTCGCCGGGTTTAAGGTTTGCAGCCATTGCCTCGCTGATCGTGCGAAAAGGAGACGAGGCACTGCCGTTACCGCCGCTGCCGGTCGTCGCTACGTAGTATGTCGTCATGTTCTTGTTCCTCAACCTTAGCGTTGTCTTTGCCGGTTACTATTTTTAGTTAATCAGGCGTTACGGCGGGAGGTTATAGGGCGACGTTTTGGAGGGCGCAACAGCAACGCGACAGTAAGTGCTTGAGAAGTATAGCCATATTGCTGCCACATTATCTAAATCGATCCGAAGTTACGGTTTGAAATATTTGGTGAATTTCGAGTCGCCCAAAATGTGGCAAAATATATGTCTCGCGTACCGCGAATTATTCTTTCTGCAACTATAGCGAAATGCGTCCATTGAAAACATTAGAAAAAGCTAGTGGGCGTGACTGGATTCCTGCCGTCGAAGGCGGAATCGAAATTTTTTTCTGAATTTAGCTATTTTGGGCAGCTTTTCCCCAAAGATTGGTACTAATCGAGATGAAAATGGGGGCTGCAGTGGCAGATTCGACCAAACCGATTGCGCAAGTGAGCGACCAGATTCGGCCGCGAATTTGCTCCCGCACACATCGCTCATACCCCCTCCAAAAATGCTCGATTGTCCGTTCGGGAACCGCGCTTGCCTTTGGTTCGACCCGGCACAAAGCCGCTGATACGCTCCCATCGATCATCTCGAAGTGCGTCGCAATCCATCACCGACCTGCAAAAGTCGGTGTGGAATCTGATTTGCTCCAGCCTGGGAATCCCTGACTGTTAAATCGTCACCCGCCCTAGCGGGCGATCATCCCAGCCGCTTTTCCATGAACAGGCTGAGCGGATCCGGCAGGTAAGCGCCGAAATGCTCGATCTCCCGATATCCGTATTTGCGGTAGAGGCTGATCGCCTCGGGCTGGTAGATGCCGGTTTCGAGCCGGATCGCCTTCAGCTGCATTTCCCCGGCGATCGCTTCCAGCGCATTCATCAGTCCGCTGGCGATCCTCAGCCCCCTCGCCTCTGGATCGACGAACATGCGCTTGATCTCAGCCGTGCCGTCGCCGGCCTCGACCAGCGCGCAGCAGCCGACGATCACATCGTCGCTGCGTGCGACGAGGAAGCTCACCGAAGGTTTCTCCAGCAACGAGAGGTCGACCAGATGGTTGCTCTCAGGGGGATAGAGCGATTGCGCATAGGCATCGGAAAGATCGAGAAGCCGGATGACACCTGCCTGACGCGGCGGCTCCAGGGCGATGGTGACGGACATGCTGACTCCCTGCTGGCACTGGGACACAATTTTTGCCGACATGACAAAGAGTTAATCCCGCTGCCTTCATTCGGTTGGAATTGCGCCGTCTAAGACGATGACATGCTCAATAGTCAAGGAAGCAGAATATGCAAGCGGTGCTGATCGCGATGACCATTCTCGGCTGCGATGATTCCATCAGCCAGTGCAATTATCTCGCGACGGTCGATAAACGCTGGGAAACTGTTGCCGCCTGCGATGCCGAAGCCGAGCGCCGGCTGAAGACCTATGTGAATGTCAATTATCCCTCGGTAATCGCGGTGTGCGAGGCCCCGAAGACCGTTGCCGCCGCCGAGCCGCCGAAACCGGCGCCCGCTCCGCCGGCTGTTGTTGAAGCGACAGAACAGCGTCCGCAGGGACTGCTTGGTTTTGCCGATAATATTGCCCAGCAGGTGCGCGACCATCTGCCTTCCGGCAAGAGCGTCAAGGACACGCTCACCAAGCCGGTGCATTTTGTCTCCACCAGCTATTCCTGGGTGGTGACACGGCTCGCCGATTAGAGCATGTCGCGCAAAACTGTGCAGCGGTTTTGCGCCAAAAGACGGGCGGAAACAAAGACCTGAAGTCCGGCAAGCTAATTTGAAGATCGCGACGCGCTTTAGGCCGCAGCGAGCGCCGCATAAACACGGGCGGATTGTCGCTGTTCGGTGACGTGGAGTTTTTCCACCATGTCCAGCAGCTCACCGATCGCGCCATGCGCGTCGTGATGGCGGAACTTTTCCAGAAGACGGCCGCAGACATTGCCGAGCACGCTGCCCGGCGCTTTTCTGGCGGCGTCGCGCCACAGCATCGTCGCCTCGACGAAGATGACACTAATATCTCTCGGCAGGCCGGCGGACTCGTAGAGCGCGCGCACCGCATGCATGCGCCCGGTTGCCAGGATCGAGCGCACCCGGCGCTCGCTGCAGCCTGTGAGATCGACGATCGCGCCGGCGAAGAAGTCGACCTTTCCGGCGCAGAGCGCATGCATCAGGAAGGATGGCGTCAGCCGGCCGTTGAGTCGCAGATGCTGGACGAGATCGGGTATTTCGCGCGGCGCGATATCGCCGGCGATCGAAACGATGGCAGCCTCGGTCGCCTCGCGGCTGATGCGCTGGAGCCGCTGCAGGCCGATAGCCGCCTGCGCCAGCGGTAGCCCGACCAGCGCATTGCTGACATGTTGGGTCAGCAGTTGGCGGGCATCGGCCGGAAGATCGCTGCGGTCGAGAAGCAGGTTGCGGATATCGCAGCAGTCGCCGAGCCGTTCGGCGATGCGTTTCAACGAAAGGCTGGAGATCACCGCGCCGTCATTCTCGAGCAGGCACAGCAGTTCTTCCTCGTCACCAACCTCGGCAAGCGCGGCGGAAACCGGGCGCGTCACATGCGCTCTGGCGGCGATCAGCATGCGGGTGGCGCCATTGCCGCGGGCGGCGAGATCGACGAGATCGGCATCGTTCAAAAGCGGCGAACAGGTCACTGCGTGGCAGGCGACTTCGGGCTGGTCCTCGGCAAGAGAAAGGATCAGGCTGCGCGGCGCATCGGGCGACCAGGCGATCGCCTCGGCCAGCGCCAGCCGCACGCGCGGCGACGAATCGTCGAGCAGAAAGGTCATCGCCATCTCAGCCGCCGCCCGCTCATCCGCAGACATCTCGGACTGCAGATAGGCTCGCCCGAGCGCGTTTGCGGCCCGGGCCCGGTCACCCGTCTTGGCCGTTTCGATCCAACGAAGGAAAGCTTCTACGATCACGCGACGCCCCAGCACTTGAACGCGATTCCTTCGCGCTCCATTCAATGCTGCGACGGTAGCGGCAAAAGGTTTAAGATTGGTTCACCATGTTTCTTAAGCCTTTACATGCCTTGATTAGCCACCAATCGGCGGCAATTGCGGCCGGACCATCTCGAAAACATCGCTGCCCTCGCTGTAATCCATATAGCCCATGCGGGCGACAGGGCGGGCGATCGACATGTCGAGGCGGCCGTCCCTGACGATCGCCTCGTCGATGCGGATGCCGACCACTTCGCCGAAGACGAGGACGTTTTCGGACGGTTCACCCGACAGCGTCTTCGGCTCGATGATCTCGGTAACCCTGCATTCGAGCACCGCGAAGGCCTCGCCGACATAGGGCGCATCGATCAGTTCGGCCTGCTTCGGCGTCAGACCGGCGAAGTCGAATTCACTGTTGCCGTAGGGCAGTGCCGCCGAGGAGAGGTTCATCTTCTCGGCAAGATCGCGGCTGACGAAATTGCAGGTGAAGACGCCGGTCTCGGCGGCATTGCGCTGGCTGTGTTTACGCCCGGCGGAAGAAAACATCACCAGCTTCGGCCGGTCGGCAACGGCATTGAAGAAGGAATAGGGCGCGAGATTGATCGAACCGTCCCTGCCCTTGCTGCCGATCCAGCCGATCGGACGCGGCGACACGATCGCCTTGAACGGATCATGCGCGAGCCCGTGCCGGTTCCCGTCGGTGGCGTAGAACATCAGTCTTCTCCACCGACCCAGGTTACGGTATCGGCAAGCTCCGGCCGCGGCCGCTCGATGGCTGGAAATGTGGTCGAGCCGATATGGATGAAGCCCGCCACCTTTTCATCCGGACCGACGCCGAGCAGCGGATAAGCGCGCTGGTCATAGGCGAACCACTCCGTCAGCCAATTGGCGACATAACCACTGGCATTGGCGGCGAGGATGACGTTGAGGCAAAGCGCACCGGCCGACATCAACTGCTCCCATTCCGGGATCTTGATATGCGGCCCCGCCTTGCTGACGACGGCGACGACCACGGGCGCGCGGGTGAAACGGGTGCGCTCGACCTGGATCATCTCTTCGGAAAGGTCGGGCTTTGCCTTGAGCGCCAAGGTCAGAAGCTCCTCACCGAGACGGGCGCGCTGCTCTCCGAGATAGACGATGAAGCGCCAGGGCGCGATCTTGCCATGATCGGGAACCCGCGAGGCAAGCCGCAGGATCTCCTCGATTTCGGCCTTCTCAGGGCCTGGTTCACACATCTGGAAAGCGGGGATGGAGCGGCGCACGGCGAGGTAATCAATCAGCTTGATATCGGATTTCATGCGGGAGAAACTCTCATTTTAATGCTGCTGCGAAGGGTGGGTCTTGAATTTGCCATCGCGTTGGTCTTGAAGTGGCCTTTGCGATTTCAGAAGTCAATCGGTTCACGAAACAGATGTTTGGCATTTCGCCTTTTGCACGCATCGGCCTTGCCATTGCCCTGATGATACTGACGCCCTTGGGCGCCGGCGCTCAGGATGCCTTCAAGGAATTCAAACAGCTTGAATCGACGCCGAAGATGCCGAAGCTCGATGCTTTCATCGCGCCTGGCAATGCGCCTGAAGGGGTCAAACTGCGTGACGTCCCGATGGAGGCCAAGCTGACGGCGGACGGCACGCCGGTGGAGGAAGGCCTCTCCTGGTACGTCTTCAGCCCGATCGCCGGAGCCGACGGCAAACTGCCGCTGATCGCCAGCGCCAAGGGCGGACCCGCCGCCTTTCAGCTCGCCCCCGGCGATTATTTCGTCAACGTTTCCTTTGGCCGCGCCGGCGTCACCAAGAAGCTGACCGTTCCGGCTGAAGGCGATGTCGACAAGCAGGTGATGGTGCTCGATGCCGGCGGCCTGCTGCTCAATGCCGTCTCCGGCACCGATGCCCGCATCCGCCCCGACCAGTTGAGCTTCTCGATCTATTCCTCGGAAGTGCGCGACGATGGCGAGCGTGGCCTCGTCGTTGCCGATGTCTCGCCGAATACCATCGTCCGCCTCAATGCCGGCACTTATCACATCGTTTCCGAGTACGGCAACGTCAACGCCGTGATCCGCGCCGACATCCAGGTGGAGGCCGGCAAGCTGACCGAGGCGACGATCCAGCATCGCGCCGCGCAGGTCACCTTCAAGCTTGTCTCCGATGCCGGCGGTGAGGCAATCGCCGATACGGCCTGGTCGATCCTGACGGCCGCCGGCGACAGCGTCGGCGAAAGCGTCAGCGCCTTCCCGACCATGGTTCTCGCCGAAGGTGGCTATTCCGCCGTCGCCCGCAACAAGGACAAGATCTACCAGCGCGATTTCACCGTCGTCGCCGGCAGGAATACCGATGTCGAGGTTCTGATGAAGGACCAGCAGCCGCAGCCGCCGGCGAGCGCGGCTCGCACAGTGCAACAGGTGCCGGTTGGCACACCGCCACCGCCGGGCGTCCAGCCGGCTCCGGTCGCTCCGCTGCCCTCCTACGAGCAACTCGCGCCACAAGGCGGCGACGACACCAGCCTCGATTGATTTAACCTCGATCGGCTTGGCCCAACCGAGACCTTTGGGCAAGGCCGCGCTTCGGCGGGCAGCGTCATCGACAGAGTGCGGCTTTATATCAGATTTCCGACAGCGCCGGGCCAGGGCCCGGCGCTGTCGTAACTCGCTATTTTCAGGCCGCCTTGGCTTTCCGTGCTTCGGCCTTGCGACGAATGTCGGGCGGCGTTGCCTCAAGAGTAAGGCTCTCGACAGCGGCATCGAGCCCCATCGAAACCTGATCCTGGCTGCCGAGGCGGCGGATGTTGACCGTGCGCTCCTCGGCCTCCTTCCTGCCGCAGACGATGATGACAGGGACCTTGGTGACCGAATGCTCGCGGATCTTGTAATTGATCTTCTCGTTGCGGAAATCGGTCTCGACGTTGAGACCGGCATCGCGCAACGCCTCGGCCACTTCGAGGCCATAGGCATCGGCTTCCGAAGTGATCGTTGCCACCACCACCTGCAGCGGCGATACCCAGAGCGGCAGATGGCCGGCGAAGTTCTCGATCAGGATGCCGAGGAAGCGTTCCATCGAGCCGCAGATGGCGCGATGGATCATCACCGGCTGCGTCTTTTCGGAATTGCTGTCGATGTAGAAGGCCCCGAAGCGTTCCGGCAGGTTGAAATCGACCTGTGTCGTGCCGCACTGCCATTCACGGCCAATCGCGTCCTTCAGCGTATATTCGAACTTCGGCCCATAGAAAGCGCCCTCGCCCGGCAGGATGCCGGTCTTGATGCGACCTTCGGACTGAGCCTCGATCGTCTTCAGCACATCGGTCATGACGGCTTCCGCACGATCCCAGAGCGCGTCGGAGCCGACACGCTTTTCCGGACGGGTAGAAAGCTTGACGACAATTTCCTTGAAACCGAAGTCTTCATAGACCGACAGGATCAGGTCGTTGATCTTAAGGCATTCGGCAGCCATCTGCTCGTCGGTGCAGAAGATGTGCGCGTCGTCCTGCGTAAAGCCACGCACGCGCATCAGCCCATGCAGCGCGCCCGAAGGCTCGTAGCGGTGCACCAGGCCGAATTCGGCGAGACGGATCGGCAATTCGCGATAGGACTTCAAGCCATGCTTGAAGATCTGCACATGGCCGGGGCAGTTCATCGGCTTTAGCGCAAAGACGCGGTTATCCGCCTCCTTGTCTTCGGGATGCGTCATCGCATGCGCCGATTTCACGGCGAACATGTTTTCCTGATACCAGCCCCAGTGCCCCGAGGTTTCCCAGAGCGCTGTGTCGAGCACCTGTGGTGCGTTGACCTCTTCATAATCGACGGCGAGCCGGCGACGCATATAGGAGACCAGCGACTGGAAAATGCGCCAGCCCTTGCCGTGCCAGAATACGACACCCGG
>Ga0209564_1003610_pt1 | contig 10303 bp, 9 predicted proteins | sample AraplaCol_mMF_r2_FD_184272 | JGI IMG/M metagenome (GOLD analysis project Ga0209564, IMG submission 184272) | Arabidopsis root microbial communities from North Carolina, USA - plate scrape MF_Col_mMF_r2 (SPAdes) (version 3) | ecosystem: Host-associated > Plants > Roots > Endosphere | place: USA... | reverse complement strand
CCGGTCGCGCGGTCACGGGCTCGTAGCCCGGCACGTTCAGGCGCAGCATGTCCAGCGGATTGGAGCCGACTTTCGACAATCCGCGGAATTCCACCTGCAGGAAGACCCGGCCGGTGTATCCGTTCGTGGTGTTGCGGAAACGCTGGTACACGAAACGGCCAACCCAGCAGTCGGCCGTGTATTCGAAGCCCGCCAGCGCATCCACCAACTGGTTGGCCGACTGGTCATACGCCACGCGGCCAATGCCGTAGACGCGCTGCGTGACCGGCCACTGGCCCGACACCTCGAACTGGTCGATCGCGGTATTGTCGGTCACCGACGTCGGCCGGCGATAGCGGTAGCCCACGTTGAGCAGCTTGCGCGACTCCGGGCGCCACTGGAACGCCACGTTCGAGTAGTTGACGCGGTTTTCATCCGGGTTCCACTGGATGCCCGCGTCAAGATAGTAGCCGCGGAACAGCTGGATCGTCGTCGCCGCCAGCAGGTCCGAGTATGTCGGCTTGGTGTCCGTCAGCGTGCCGCCAATCTGCACGCGCTGACCGGTGAAGTCGATCCGTTGCGCGATCGTGCCACGGAACCGCTCGACCCCGGTATCCGACTCGATCAAACGGGTGGTCAGGCCCGCGGTCAGCTTGTTGTTGTCGGCAATCCGGTCGTTACCGCTGAACGGATTCTCGGTAAAGATCTGGCCATAGCCGAAATCGGACTGCACCGTGTCGAACAGCGGGAACTGGCTCTGGTCGCGGAATGGCGTGTAGACGTAGAACAGGCGCGGTTCCAGCGTCTGCGTGTAGTTCACGCCGAACAGCCGGCTGAGGCCCGGCGCATCGCGCTCGAACGTCATGCCCGAATCGACACTGACCGTCGGGATCGAGCGGCTCAGCGTGTTGGATGCCCCGGTCGTGTTCGTGCCGGCGTCCATGTTGTACTGCGCCGCATTGAAGATCACCTTCGGTGTTACATACCAGCCTGGCCGGATGATCGGATAGCTGATCGACGGATTGAAGTAGGCGCGGCTGCCTTCGGGCTGCTGGAACCCTGTCGACGTCAGCGGAATCTTGAAGCGCGTGTAGTCGGTGTCGACCGCAATATCGAAACCGCCCAGATCGTAGCGCGTGTACTTGGCGTTGATCTGCGGCTCACGTTCGTACGACGGCTCGCTGGGAAGCAGCGTCTGGAACTTCTGCACGCGGGCCATGAACGTCCAGTTCTGCCAGTTGTAGATTACGCCGCCCTCCTGCGTGTATTGCCGCAGGGTAGATTGCGAGACGCTACGGGTCAGGTCGTCCGGATACTGGTCATCCGAGACCTTGCTGACGTTCGCGTACGCCGTCATGCCCGGGATGATCGTCTGGTAGTGCTGGACCGAGTAAGCCCAGCGATCCCGGCCGGCCTTCTTGTCGTCCGGCAGGAACTCGGCGCGGATACGGCCGCTGTAGCCATCGCCCAGGTAGCGGAAGTCACCACCCAGTTGCACCCCGCGCTCCGACAGGATACGCGGATACACGGTCAGGTCGCGGTTCGGTGCCAGGTTGAAGTAATACGGGACGGTCAGGTCCGCCCCCGACTTCGAGCTGTAGCCGAACAGCGGCGGCAGCACACCGCTGCGGCGGTCGCTGTTCAACGGAAACGAGAACGCCGGAGCAGCCGCCACGGGCACACCGAAGAAATTCAGCACGCCGCCGTATGCCACGCCCACTTCGCGGTCGCTATCCAGGTCCAGCTTGCGCGCGCTGAAATACCAGTCGGCGTTGTCGGGCGAACAGGTCGTGTAGGTGGCCTTCTTGAGCGTACTGCGGTCCGGGTCGAGAAAATCGATCCGCTCGGCGCTGCCCGATCCGCCGGTCTGCTCGAAATAGTAGTCCGGCGACAGCATGTAGCCTTCGTTGGCCTGAACGCGCAGCTTCGCCTCGGGACCCACGGCCAGCGTGCCGTTCTTCGACAGGCGCACGTTGCCCGTCGCATGGGCTTCGTCGGTGTCCTGGTCGTAGGTCAGCTTGTCGCCCTTGACCACGCCGCCGTCGCGGCGCAGCTCGGCGTTGCCTTCAAGCTCGACACCCTTCTCGTTGTATCCGGTCATGCGGTCGCCCGATGCGTAGGCTGGCGCATTCGGATTCGACGGGGTCGACGCGGGGGCCGCCCCCAATGTGCTGCTGCCCGCATTGGCGGGCTTGCGCGGCGGCTCGGTCAGGCGCGGCACCAGTTCGCCTGCCTCGGGCGGCGGCGGTTCCGGCTCGGCGGCCTGCGTGACAGCCGGCTCCACCATATCGATATTGGGAATGGTAGAGGCGGCGCCGTACTGTGCATGGGCGTTGACCGAAAGGCCGGCCATGGCCAGCACGAGCGGTCGCAGGGCGCTGGCAGGCACGCGGGCGCGCCGGGGCTTGCCCTGGAGCGCAGGCGGTCGGGTGGCCGGATGATGCGGTTGTCGTTGTTCGGTCATGCAAACGGTTATCGGTCGGCTCGGCGGCGGGCGCTGCGCGGGGGCTCGCAATGCGGCTTCCCGCGCCCCCCAGCCCAATGCCGGAGCGGGCTGCGGGGCGACAAAGGCCCCTCCCGAGGGCCACCCGGCGCCCGGGTCTGGTCGGGTATTATACGGGGCATCGTATTCTCCCTTTCCGGCATGGCAGCACTTATTGACGAACCGGGCCACGACCCGCGTATCGAACAACTGAAATCGTGGGTTGCCGGACTCGGCACAACCTGGTCGATCGACCCGGCTTCGTGTGCCCCGGCATCGGCCGACGCGAGCTTCCGCCGCTACTTCCGCGTGCGGACCGGCCACCCGCGCCACCCGACCGCCATCGTGATGGATGCCCCGCCGTCCCATGAGGACTGCCGGCCTTTCATCCACGTGGCGAAGCTGTTCGGCGATGCCGGCGTGACGGTGCCCACCGTGCTGGAACAGGACCTGGCGCAGGGTTTCCTGCTGCTGGCCGACCTGGGCAGCCAGACCTACCTGTCGCGCCTGGACGCCGCCTCGGCCCGCCCACTGTATGGCGACGCCGCCACCGCGCTGGTGCAGATCCAGCTGGCTACCCGCCCGGGCGAACTGCCGGCCTACGACCGCCCGCTGCTGCAGCGCGAGCTGGACCTGTTCCCGCAGTGGTATGTCGCCAAGCATCTCGGGGTCACGCTCGACGACCGCCAGCAGGCCGACCTGCGCGAGGTGTTCGACACGATCCTGGCCAACAACCTGGCCCAGCCGCAGGTCTACGTCCACCGCGACTACCACTCGCGCAACCTGATGGTGCTGCCCGAAGGCGCCACGGTGGGCGCCAATCCGGGCATCCTGGACTTCCAGGACGCCGTGATCGGCCCGATCACCTACGACGCCGTGTCGCTGTGGCGCGACGCCTATGTCGAATGGGAAGAGGAGCAGCAGCTCGACTGGCTGATCCGCTACTGGGAACAGGCGCGCAAGGCGGGCCTGCCGGTGGCAGCCGATTTTGGCGATTTCTACCGCGATTTCGAATGGATGGGGCTGCAGCGTCACCTGAAGGTGCTCGGCATCTTCGCGCGCCTGTACCATCGCGACGGCAAGGACGGCTATCTGGCCGACATGCCGCTGGTGCTCAAGTACACGCGCAACGTGGCAGGCCGCTACTCGGAAATGCGCAAGCTGGTGCGGCTGCTGGACGCCCTGGAGGGCACCGAACGCCCCACCGGCCTGACGTTCTGACCGTGGCCGCCCCCCTTGAAACGCCTGCAGACCCCACCATCACGCGCCGTGGCGAGTGGTGGGCCGGGGTATGCGCCCTGGCACCGATGCTGCTCGGCGTGGTGCCGTTCGGGCTGATCTACGGCGTGCTGGCCGTCAATGCCGGCATGCCGGCCTGGCTGGCCTGCGCGATGAGCGCGATCGTCTTCGGCGGTGCATCGCAGATGATCCTGACCCAGCTCTGGTCCGCCGGCACGCCGGCGCTGGTCATCGCCTTTACGGTCGCCATGGTCAACCTGCGCCACGCGCTGTATTCCGCCACCGTCGCGCCGTCGCTCGCGCCCCTGCCGCGCCGCTGGAAGGCGCTGGTGGCCTACCTGCTGACCGACGAGGCATTTGCCGCCATGACGCGCCGTCTGGGCGATACCGGCCCCCGGGCCCGCTACCGCCACTGGTTCTATTTCGGCGCGGGCTTCGCGCTGTGGTCGAGCTGGCAAGTGTCGACGCTGGCCGGCGTGCTGGTGGGCGCCCAGGTGCCGCGCGACTGGCCGCTCGATTTCTTCCTGCCGCTGACCTTTATCGCGATCATCGTGCCGAATCTCAAGCACCGCGCCCAGGTGGCGGCGGCGCTGGTCGCCACCGCGCTGGCCGTGGCCTGCTACGCGATGCCGCACAAGCTCGGCATCATGGTGGCCGCGCTGGGCGGCATTGCCGCGGGAATGCTGCTGCTGGAACGCAATCGGCGCGGCGGGCAGCCTGCCGCCGGCGCGTCCGACAGCAGGGAGCACGTGGCATGAGCTCGCTGACCCTGCTGTGGGTGTTCCTGGGCGCGGGCCTTGCCACATACCTGATCCGCCTTTCGTTTATCGCCGTGGAAGGCCGGGTGCGCCTGCCGCCATGGTTCCGCACCGCCCTGCAGTTCGTGCCCGCCGCCATGCTGTCCGCGCTGATCGCGCCAGACCTCCTGATGCACGACGGCGCGGTGTACCTCAGCCCCTACAACACGCGCCTGGTGGCTGGCCTGGTGGCCATCGTCGTCGCGGCCCGCACGCGCAGTGTGGGCTGGACCATTGCCAGCGGCATGGCCACCCTGATCGGCCTGGAGACCCTGTTTTGAAAGCGATGATCTTCGCCGCCGGGCGCGGCGACCGCATGCGCCCGCTGACCGACACCACGCCCAAGCCCCTGCTGGCCGTGGGCGGCAAGCCGCTGATCGTCTGGCAGATCGAGGCGCTGGCCCGCGCCGGTTTCAGTGACATCGTCATCAACCATGCGTGGCTGGGTGACACGCTCGAGGCGGCGCTTGGCGACGGCCGGCAGTTCGGCGTACGCATCCACTGGTCGGCGGAAGGCAGCGCGCTGGAAACAGCGGGCGGCATCGCCCATGCGCTGCCGTTGCTGACCGCCGATGGCGGCGACGGGGTCTTCCTGGCCGTGTCGGGCGACATCTTCTGCGATTTCGACTACCGGCAGTTGCTGCCGCGCACCCGTGCCATGGCCGCCGCCGCGCGCCCCCAGATGCATCTGGTGATGGTGCCGAACCCGCCCTTCCATCCGCATGGCGATTTCGTGCTGGGCGATGACGGCCACCTGCGCATGCCCGCCGACGGCGCCGCCGGCCACGCGCTGACCTTCGGCAATATCGGGCTCTATGACACGCGCCTGTTCCGCGATATCGCGCCGGGGCAAAAGGTGCCGATGTCGCCGTACTACCGCGAAGCGATCCGCCAGGGCACGGCAACCGGCGAGCGCTTCGACGGCCGCTGGGAAAACGTCGGCACCCCGGCGCAACTGGCCGCCCTGGACCGCGCGCTGCGCGGCTGAACGTCCGGATCCGCACGGCGCGCGGCCCTCGCGCGGCCTTTCAAGCGCCTTTCGGGGCGCATGTCACGCCCGCATTGCGCGCCGGCGGGTTTAGAATCGGCACATTCCCCTCACCGGCTTCCCTCCATGTCCGCACCCGAATCCGCTCTCCTTGGCGCGTGCCGCGACCGCCGCGCCCGTGTGCTGGAACACCTGCGCGCCCAGGGCGGCGGCGTGGCCATCGTGCCGACCGCGCCGGAGGCCATGCGCAACCGCGACAGCGACTATCCGTACCGGCACGACAGCTATTTCTATTACCTGACCGGCTTCACCGAACCCGAGGCGGTGCTTGTGCTCGTGGCTGGCGCGGCCGGCGAAGGCGACAGGAGCATCCTGTTCTGCCGCCCCAAGCACGAAGAGCGCGAGATCTGGGACGGCTTCCGCTTCGGCCCCGAAGGCGCCCGCGCGACGTTCGGCTTCGACGAGGCCCATTCGGTCGAGGACATCGACAAGCTGCTGCCGCCGCTGCTGGCCAACCGCGCCCAGCTGGCCTATCCGCTGGCCGCCACCACCGACATCGACGTGAACGTGCGCCGCTGGCTCGACGCCGTGCGCATGCAGGGCCGCGCCGGCGTATCGTCGCCGTCGGTGGCCGTGGACGTGCGTACGCTGCTCGACGAATTGCGCCTGTTCAAGGATGCCGGCGAACTGTCGACGATGCGCCGCGCGGCCGAGATTTCCGCCCAGGCCCACGTACGGGCCATGCGCACATCGCGCGCCGGGCTGCGCGAATTCCACCTCGAAGCCGAGCTGCTCTATGAATTCCGCCGGCATGGCGCGCAAAGCGTGGCCTACAACTCGATCGTGGCTGCCGGCCCCAACGCTTGCGTGCTGCATTACCGCGCCGGCCCGGCGGAGCTGCGCGACGGCGACCTGTGCCTGATCGACGCGGGCTGCGAACTGGATGGCTATGCATCCGACATCACGCGCACCTTCCCGGTCTCGGGCCGCTTCACGCCGGCCCAGCGCGAGCTGTATGACCTGGTGCTGGCCGCGCAGGAAGCCGCCATCGCCGAAACGCGCGCCGGGGTGCCCTACAACGTGCCGCACGACGCGGCCGTGAAGGTGCTGGCGCAGGGCATGCTCGACACGGGCCTGCTCGATCGCAACAAGGAAGGCACGCTCGATGACGTGCTGGCCAGCGGCAGCTATCGCCGCTTCTACATGCACCGCACGGGCCACTGGCTCGGCATGGACGTGCACGACGTGGGCGAGTATCGCGTGCCCGGTCCGCTGCCGGCCGGCCAGGAAGGCGAGCGCCCATGGCGCCCGCTGGAACCGGGCATGGTGCTGACCATCGAGCCGGGCATCTATGTGCGCCCGGCCGAAGACGTGCCCGAACGCTACTGGCATATCGGCATCCGCATCGAGGATGACGCCGTGGTGACCTCGGGTGAATGTGAACTGATCACGCGCGGCGTGCCTGTAAAGGCCGACGAGATCGAGGCACTTATGCGCGGCAACGGAGGATCGTCGCGATGAAGGCGTTGTTGAGCAAACTGTTTGGCGTGGGCGTACCCAAGCACCGGAGCACCGTCCACCCGGTGGACCCGAACCAGCCGTTCGTGGTGAACCTGTATGACGACCGCCTGGTCGTGCATCGCCCCGACGGCCAGCGCGAAGAGCTGGCGTGGGACGCGCTGGAGCGCGTGGTGGTACGTGTTTCGGATCGCGAGCCCTGGGGTGGCACGCCATGGCTGATCCTGGCCGGCGACGCCAGCAGCCAGCAGGGCTGCGTGGTGCCGATGACCGCTGCCAACCACGATTCACTGGTCGAGCGCCTGCAGCAACTGCCCGGCTTCAGCCAGCAGAAGCTGGATAACGCGATGCGCGACGCGGCTGCCGGCAAGGCGCGCACCGATGCGAACCTGTGGAAGCGCGGCGCGGCCGAGGCAACGCCCGTCCAGGAGGAAGCCAGCCATGAAGCAAGCGGGCAGCCCTGACACTGCCGGTGTGGCATCCGTGACGGACGCCGAACCGCGCGATATCGCCATCGTCGGCGGCGGCCCGGTGGGCCTGGCGCTGGCGTGCCAGCTGCTGCGCACCACGCGCTGGCGCATGACGCTGATCGACGCGGCCACGCCAGCACGCGCTGCGCGCGACCCGCGCGCCATCGCCCTGTCGCACGGCAGCCGCCAGTTGCTGGAGCAGATCGGCGCCTGGCCGGTGCCGGCGCAACCGATCGAGCACATTCACGTATCGCAGCGTGGCCGCTTCGGCCATGTGAAGCTGCATCACGACGACTACGGTGTGCCCGCGCTGGGCCACGTGGTCAAGTATGGCGACCTGTGCCAGACGCTGGAACGCGCACTTGCCCGGGCCGCCGATGCGGCGCCGGGCCGCCTTGAACGCGTGTTCGAGACGCGCATCGACAATATCGAGCAGGACGCCGACCGTGGCGACCGGCCCGACACCGCCATGGTGCGGCTGACCGGCACCACCCACGTCGATCACGATGGCCTGCCAGTGGCGTATACGTCACGTATTGCAGTGCAGGCGGAGGGCGGCTTGTTCCACCAGCAGGTGCAACGCCTGTCACGCGGCACTGAAGTCACACGGCGGCGCGACTACGGCCAGACGGCCATCATCGGCCATGTCACCTGCTCGCAGCCGCAGCCCGGCTGGGCCTGGGAACGCTTTACCGACGAAGGACCGCTGGCGCTGCTGCCGCACGAGGACCACGGCGTGCCCGGCTACGCGCTGGTCTGGTGCTGCGCGCCGGAACAGGCGCAGCGGCGGCTGGCCTTGTCCGATGCCGAGTTCGCCGACGAACTGGGCCGGGCATTTGGTACGCGCCTGGGTCGCTTCACGCTGGTGGGCAAGCGTCACGCATTTCCGCTGGGCCTGAACGCCGCGCCGGTGACCGTCAGCGGCCGCGTGGCGGCCGTGGGCAATGCGGCGCAAACGCTGCATCCCGTGGCGGGCCAGGGTCTGAACCTGGGCCTGCGCGATGCCTTTGCGCTGGCCGATTCGCTGCGGGCTGGCTGCACGCCAGAGGCATTGCAGACATTTGCCAGCCGCCACCGCCTGGACCGTGCCATGACGATCGGCATCACCGATCTGCTGCCGCGCGTGTTTGGCATCGGCGGCCCGCTGGCGGCTCATGCGCGCGGCGCATCGCTGGCCGCTCTGGCGTGCGTGGCACCGCTCAGGCACGCACTGGCCCGGCAGATGATGTTCGGCGCACGTCGGTAACGCCGAGTGGGGCGGCCAGACCGCCCCACGCCCCGCCGCCGGTCGCGCCTGTCACGCCACTGGCAGGGGCGCGACACCCTCCCTCCGCATGATATTTGCTCATTTATTGGGCAACCGCACCGGTTTGGCGGTAAAATCCCGGCCTCGCCCATGACCCCGACCACGCCGACAGCTGTTCCGGCAGGGGCATGTTTTTGCCAGTTCCAGCCAGATTCCAGCGTCCCCACCGTGCAGATCGGTCCCCACCAACTCCGCAACAACCTCTTTGTCGCCCCGATGGCCGGGGTGACGGACCGGCCGTTCCGGCAGCTGTGCAAGCAGCTGGGCGCCGGTTACGCGGTGTCCGAGATGGTGGCGTCGAACGCGCAACTGTGGAAGAGCGAGAAGACCATGCGCCGCGCCAATCACGCGGGCGAAGTCGAGCCGATCTCGGTGCAGATTGCCGGCGCGGAACCGTCGATGATGGCCGAGGCGGCCCGCTACAACGTCGACCGTGGCGCACAGATCATCGACATCAACATGGGCTGCCCGGCCAAGAAGGTCTGCAATGTGGCCGCCGGATCGGCGCTGCTGCAGAACGAACCGCTGGTGGTGCGCATCGTCGAGGCCGTGGTGGGCGCCGTGGGCGACCGCGTGCCGGTCACGCTGAAGATCCGCACGGGCTGGGACCGCGAACACAAGAATGCACTGCGCGTGGCGCGCATGGCCGAAGACGCCGGCATCAGCATGCTGACGATCCATGGCCGCACCCGCGCCGACCTGTACCACGGCGAGGCGGAGTACGAGACCATCGCCGCGGTCAAGGCAGCGCTGCGCATTCCGGTGGTGGCGAATGGCGATATCACGTCGCCGCAGAAGGCCAGGCTGGTGCTGGAAGCGACCGGCGCCGACGCCATCATGATCGGCCGTGCCGCCCAGGGGCGTCCGTGGCTGTTCCGCGAGATCGAACACTTCCTGAAAACTGGCGAACTGCTGCCGGCACCTGAAGTGGCCGAAATCCGCGCGATCATGAACCATCACCTGGCGGATCACTACGCGTTCTACGGCGAGTTCACCGGCGTGCGCACCGCGCGCAAGCATATTGCCTGGTACACGCGCGGGCTGAAGGGCGCGAACCTGTTCCGCCATCGCATGAACACGCTGGAAACCACCGGCGCGCAGCTGGAAGCGGTCAACGCGTTCTTCGACGAGCAGGCAGCCATTTCGGATCGCCTGGTCTATGTCGACGACACCGCCGCCGCCACGGACGAAGAAGAAAACATCCACAACAAAAAGAAACGGGAACTGCTTGCCGCATGAGCCGCAACGCTATCGACCAATGTATCCGGGACAGCCTGGATACCTATTTTCGTGACCTGGATGGCGAAGAGCCGTCCAATATGTACAACATGGTGCTGGAGGCCGTGGAACGGCCGCTGCTGGAAGCCGTGATGTTGCGCGCGGAGCGCAACCAGTCACTGGCGGCCGCGTATCTCGGCATCAACCGCAATACCCTTCGCAAGAAGCTGCAGCAACACGGATTACTTTGAAGCGTTCCCCCAAGCCATGATCAAGCAAGCCCTTCTCTCTGTTTCCGACAAGACC
>Ga0209564_1003597_pt1 | contig 10323 bp, 6 predicted proteins | sample AraplaCol_mMF_r2_FD_184272 | JGI IMG/M metagenome (GOLD analysis project Ga0209564, IMG submission 184272) | Arabidopsis root microbial communities from North Carolina, USA - plate scrape MF_Col_mMF_r2 (SPAdes) (version 3) | ecosystem: Host-associated > Plants > Roots > Endosphere | place: USA... | reverse complement strand
AACGTGTCATACACCCAGGTGTTTTAGTTTATACGCTAATATATGTCACCTGAATGATATTTACACTAATTACCTAATTAAAACATAGGGGACCCTTCCCGCCGGGACGGGAAGTTCCTCATTTCCTCCACAAGATATACAATTAAATGTCAATTATACAATTAACTGACAAGAATAATTCTGAAAGGGCTCAAATACTTAACAGGCGGGCGATCTCAGGCGAAGTGTAATCATCTGCGAAGGCGATAATGTTGTTATAGGCTGCAAATTCTTCCCGGGCGTGCATGGTGGTGAGCACCACGCTTTGCATACCTGCATTGGCGGCAGCCTCTACCCCTTTGGGGGCATCTTCGAAGACGATGCAGGAGGCCGGCGGCACATCCAGCAGCCTGGCGGCCATAAGGTAGGTTTCCGGGTGGGGCTTGCTCAGCCGAACGCTTTCGGCGCTTACGATGGCCTTGAAGTAATCGCGGATATGCAGGTTATCCAGTACAAAGTCGATATTGAAGTTAATGGCGGCAGAGCCGATAGCCATGGGTATACCCTGCTGACGGGCATTTTCCAGGAATTGGGGCAGGCCTGCTATCAGCTGTAAATGAGGCAGATAGACCTGCTGATAGCGCTTTTCCTTTTCCATGGAGATCTCCGCCATCTGAGCGGGCGAGAAACGGCCTTCGCCGAATACCCTTACCAGGAGCTCTTCGTTCTTGCCGTACATTTCCTTCTTTACCGCGTCGCGGTCCAGGGAGCCGCCCAGGTCATTGTTGATCATGTAATGCCAGGCGTCCAGGTGATAGCCCATGTCGTTGATCATGGTTCCGTTCAGGTCGAATAAGAATGCTTTCATGCAACAAAAGTATAAAATAGTCATTAGTCGATAGTCGTTAGGGATCGGCGATGGAGGGGACGGGGTTCACTAACGACTAACGACTAACGACTCATCACTCTTCCTCTGCTGTATTCTTCAGTTTCATTAAAAGCGAATAAGCGCCTTTGGTAACGAATTCCTGGCGACTAAGGTCATTGCCGTCTGCGGCGGAGACCTGCAGGTAGCCGTTCTCCCGGGCGCCGGTTTTCAGGGGCAGCATTTCAAAGATGTTGCTGTTTTTGCGTACAAAGGCGTATTGCTGGTTTTGATAACGTACGATGGCTTCTTCGGGCAGGGCCAGGACGGAATCCGCAGCGGTTTCAATCAGGGCGTTCATGAAGGTACCGGGGATCAGGGCCTTGTCGTAAGATTCAAAGTGGCAGTGTACCTGTATGCTCCTGTCGGCCTCCACATCCTGGCCGATGAGGATCACTTCACATTCGTATTTCTTGGTGGTATCGTTGTTGGTGTAGGCTATTACGCGCTGGCCTACGGCCAGCTTACTGATATCCTTTTCGAATACGGTCAGGGCCAGGTGGATGTCGCCCGGGTTCACTATTTCGAAAAGTACGTCAGTAGGGTTGACGTATTTGCCGATGTTCACATTGACCTTTGTGACAAAGCCATTGATGGGTGAATAGATGTTCACGCTGCGGGAGATGCTGTTCTCACTGAGGCGGCCGGGGTTCACGCCGATCAGCTGCAGCTTTTCGGCGAGGGCGCGCAGCAGGATCTGCTGGCTTTGGTAGTCGGCAGCGGTTTGCTGGAACAGTTTATCGCTGCTGGCTTTGCTGCGGTTCAATACCTGTTGCCGTTCGTACTCCTTTTCGAGGAAGGTAAGGCGGGCTTTGGCAGTGAGGTAGTCTTGCTCCAGCTGGATGAATTGCTGGTCTTCCAGCACACCGATGACAGTACCTTTGTTTACGTGCATACCGGGCAGCAGGTTAGTAGCTTTGAGGTAACCGCCTAAGGGAAAGCTAACGCTCACGATGTTCTGCGGCGGTACGTCTATACGGCCGCTTACTTTCAGCGCAGTAGCGATGTTCCGCTTTTCGGCCCGGGTAGTGGTAATACCGGCGTTCTTTAACTGGGCGTCGGTTAACTGTACCAGGTTTTCTGCCACGGGTTGAGCGGTTTCCTTTTTTTCAGCCGTCTTTTGCTGGCCGCAGGCCAGGATGAAACATAAGACGGGGGCGTAAATTATAGATCGTATCATAAGTTTAAAGTTTGATAGTTTGAATGTTTAAGGGTTTGAAGGTCTGCTGCCCTCAGGGATCATCTTCAAACTTTTAAACCCTTAAACCTTCAAACTTTCTTTATCGGTTCATTAAAGCATTGATATCAATGGTAGCGCTGTTCAGGTTCCTGATGGCATCTATGTATTCATTACGGATGCCTACGGCCTGGTTCATGAGTAAGACCCATTCCAGGTAATTGATCTGGCCGTTAATGAACTGTTCATTAGCGCCGTTGATCACGGTTTCTGCGTTCTGCAGGGCCGTGTCCTCATAGTAGCGGACCGCCTGCTGTGTTTTGTAGTACTGTTTCAAAGCCTGGTCATATTGGGCCTGCACCTGTTGTACGCCTGCCTCATAATTGTTCTGCGCCAGGGTTTGGTTAACCTTCTGTGCGCTGATACGTGCTTTTTGCGCATGGAAGAAGATGGGGATCCCCACTCCTAACTGTACGGACTGGAAACGGGTGCCTGCTGAATAATACTTGTCGTCTGCACCGGTGCCTTTAAAGCTTTGGTTATTGTAGGCGACGATGAGATCCGGCAGCAGCTTTGCTTTCTCCACACCGTATTGCATAGCGCTGATCTGTTGCTGCTGCGCCAGGAGCTGCAGATAGGGATGTTGCGCCAGGGCGCCGGTATCGGCGATGGCAGGCGCTGCGATCTTTAACTGCGTGCTACTATCGGGTACTACATCGGTGGCTGTATTCAACAGCAGCTTAAGTTTTGATTGCAGGATGCTGTAGTCCTGTTCCAGTTGTTTTAGCTGTTGGTTGACCTGTCCACGTTGGGTGGTGGCTGTTGCTTTTTCTACGATATTGCTTTCACCCTGTTCAAAACGAAGGGTGGCTTTATCCAGGAAGGCAGCGTAAAGGCTGTCTGTATAAGATAGCAACTGTTTCTTTTGCTGCAGGTAAAGCATTTCGTAGTAAACAGCTGTTACTTCTTTCTTCAGCTCTTTTTCCTTTAATGCTACACTAAGCATGCCGTGCTTCCATTCTGCCGCCAGCAGGGCTTTCTGCCGGGCGTAGATGGTAGGGAATTTCATGCTTTGTGAGATGCTGAACCGGGTATCGTTGTAAGCACTGTTGATCTGTCCATAGTCGCCGGTGACCAGGGTCTGGTTCATATCCCAGCCGCTGCCTTTCAGCTTTTGAAGATAGTCTGCATACAGCTTGTCGTTACGCAGGGAAAGATTATGCTGCAGGGCGGTATCTATGGCAGCCTGCAGGGAAACAGGTGTTTGCGCACGGGCGGACGGCGTTAGCAGGAACAGCAGCGGTATCCATACAGCAACTGCTGCAGCCTTAGGTGTACGCGTATGCGCGCTTTTTTCAAAGAGCATATATAGTATCGGCAATACAAAGAGGGTGAGGAAAGTGGCCACCAGCAAGCCGCCTATCACTACGGTTGCTAAAGGGCGCTGCACCTCCGCTCCTGCCCCACGGCTTAAGGCCATTGGCAGGAAGCCCAGGGAGGCCACGGAAGCAGTCATTAACACGGGCCTTAAACGTAGTTTAGTACCCTGCAAAACAACCTGTCGAAGATCTGTAAGGCCGCCGGCTTTGAGGCGGTTAAATTCTGCTATGAGCACGATACCATTCAATACCGCTACTCCAAACAAGGCGATAAAACCGACGCCTGCGGATATACTGAAAGGCATCCCCCGCACCGCCAGGGCCAGTATGCCACCAATCGCAGACAGCGGGATGGCAGAATAAATAATCAGTCCCTGCCTGAAAGAATGAAAGGCAAAATACAGCATCAGCAGAATAAGCAGCAAGGCCAGGGGAACAGCTATGCCCAATCTTTCCTTAGCTGCTTCCAGGTTCTCAAAAGCGCCGCCATAAGAAATACTGTAACCAGCAGGCAGTTTGATATGGTGACGCATTTTCTGCTGTACTTCTTTTACAATGCTCTGTACATCGCGGCCACGGACGTTGAAGCCAACGATGATCCTGCGGCGGGCGTCTTCACGCTGGATCTGGTTAGGCCCTTCTTCGATGCCGACATTCGCTACCTGGTAGAGCGGGATCTGGGTACCGGAGGAAGTAGGTATCAGCAATTGCTGTACATCAGACACATCTTTGCGTTGTGTGCCGCTAACGCGCACTACCAGGTCAAAACGCTGTTCGCCTTCGTATACTAATCCGCTGCTTTGTCCGGCGAAGGCGGCGTTCACTACTTTGTTGATATCAGCAATGTTCAATCCGTATTGCGCGATCGCATCCCGGTTATATCGGATCACGATCTGCGGCATGCCGGTGAGCTGTTCTATATACAGATCGCGTACGCCTTTGATGCCGCGGGTGATGGCGCCCAGGCGGTTTCCCAGGTTAGCCAGGGTATCAAGGTTATCGCCGTAGATCTTACATACTACATCCTGGCGGGCGCCTGTCATCAGTTCATTGAAGCGCATTTGTACGGGGTACTGGAAGCCGAAAGTAACGCCCGGCACTTCTTCCAGGGCCTGGGTCATTTTCTCTGCCAGTTCATTGAAGGAGCTTGCGGAGGTCCATTCGCTTTTATCTTTGAGCACCACGATCATGTCGCTGGCATCCAGTGGCATGGGATCAGTGGGGATCTCACTGCTGCCTGTTTTGCTGACTACCTTCTCTACTTCCGGGAATTTTTGCAGCAGCACTTTACTGCCCTGGGATACAGCGTCAACAGAAGCCTGCAGACTACTTCCTGTGAGCACGCGGGTTTCTACGGCAAAGTCGCCTTCTTCCAGCTGCGGGATGAATTCGCCACCCAGGGAGAACAATATCATGATGGCGATAGTCAGGAGGGCAATGGCGGAACCGATGATGATCCGCGGATAGTGCAGCACTTTATCCAGGGTACGCTGGTAGCGGTTGGCCAGCTTATCCATCATCCTGTCTGACCAGCTTTCTTTCTGCGGGATCTTTTTGCTCAAGAAGAGGGCGCTCATCATCGGCACATAAGTAACAGACAACAGGAAGGCGCCTATCAACGCAAAAGCCACTGTCTGCGCCATCGGCTTAAACATTTTGCCTTCAATACCTGCCAGCGCAAAGATGGGCAGGTATACAATGAGGATAATCAGCTCTCCGAAAACCGCTGCATTCAGCATTCTGCCGGAGGTTTCTGTTACCAGGCCGTCCATCTCTTTTTGTGTGAGACGGCTGAGGGAAGAATGATGCAGGCGGTACATACAGCCTTCCACAATAATAAGCGTACCGTCTACGATCAGCCCAAAGTCAAGCGCACCGAGGCTCATCAGGTTGCCGCTCACGTTGAAGATATTCATCAGGATCACGGCCACCAGCATAGACAGCGGGATCACAGAGGCTACCAGCAAACCAGCTCGTACATTGCCCAGGAACAATACCAATACAAACACCACGATCAGTGCGCCTTCCAGCAGGTTGCGCTCTACGGTGCCGATGGCATGGTTCACCATCTTGGTGCGATCCAGGAAGGGATCTATGATCACGCCTTCAGGCAATGTTTGCTGGATCTGCGCTACCCTGTTCTTGATGTTGCGGATCACCTCATTACTGTTGGCGCCTTTGAGCATCATGACAACAGCACCGGCTACCTCACGTTCACCATTATACGTCATAGCGCCGTAACGGATGGCATGGCCCAGCCGCACTTCCGCCACATCTCTTACCAGCAGCGGAGCGCCGCCGGCGGTGTGTTTGATAACGATCTTACCGATGTCTTCCGGGTTGCCTACCAGGCCTTCACTCCTGATGAAGAGGGCGATGGGACCTTTCTCTATATAAGCGCCGCCGGTGTTCTGGTTATTATTTTCCAGGGCGGTAAAGATGTCGCTGATCGTAAGTCCGTAGGCGCTCAATTTTTCGGGCGTTACGGCGATCTCATATTGTTTAAGCAGGCCGCCGAAGCTGCTGACGTCTGCTACTCCTTTTACACCCAGGAGCTGGCGGCGTACGATCCAGTCTTGTATGGTACGCAGCTCCATCGGCGTGTACTTATCCTCATACCCCTTTTTGGGCCTTACGGTGTACTGGTAAATTTCTCCCAGTCCGGTGGTGACCGGGGCCAGTTTTGGTATGCCCAATCCCGGGGGTATCTGTGACTGTACTTCCTGCAGGCGCTCGGCTACCTGCTGGCGTACCCAGTAGATATCAACATCGTCATCAAATACAATGGTGACTACCGACAGTCCGAACCTGGAAAAGCTGCGCATTTTCTTCAGTCCGGGAATGTTACTGTTGGCCTGTTCTATCGGAAAGGAGATCAGCCGTTCCACATCGGGCGCGCCCAGTGAAGGGCTGACGGTGATCACCTGTACCTGGTTCTCTGTAATGTCCGGAACTGCGTCTATCGGCAGCCGTGTGATCTCGTAGATGCCGTAACTGATAAGGCCCAGCATAAAGAGGCCTACGATCAGCTTATTACGGATCGAAAAACGTATGATATAGTTAAGCATGATCTTCTAATGTGCAAACAGAATAATAGGACGGACGCAGGCCTGCAGCTAACAAGCCTTCATCTGTCATCCGTGTATAATGAAATCAGCACATTAAGCTTTTGGAGGCTGGAAGATATCGGGATGGTATATAAGAGGATGGAATTTGTTAATGTAATCCGGATAGATGACGGTTACCTGGCGCTGCACAACCATGGTGAGCTGCGGTTGTGTGGGCGGCGGAGGCGCCGGGTTGGTATAAGTAAGGTATTCGTGCGATTTGAAGGGCAGCTGCATATCACGTTCGTAGTCGGCATCATGTGGCTGCTCCATCAGGTAGTGCTCTGTAATAAAACCCCATAAGGATGCGTAACGGTGCTCGGCCATATGTTCCTGCACATGGGCGAAGAAGATGGGAATCTTGAGCAGTTGGTTACACTCTGTGGCATTGCACAGATAGATGCAGAGGAGTAATATGCTGATCGTACGTCGCACCAGGGCAAAGGTAAGAAAAAGTTGTCAGTGGCTACAACAGTTTATTTAACAGCTTCTTGCCAGGCATGTGCCATCAGCGCGTTGCCGGCTATGCTGGGATGCACACCGTCGCCGGTCCAGTAAGCGCCGGGAGCAAGTTTCTGTGCTTTGTCGAATATGGTCTGGTAAGGAATGAATGTGGCGCCAAATGAAACAGCGATCTCGCGGGCGGCTGCACGATAATCATTAAATGCGGGATACCATTTATCATCTACCGCTCTCACACCGGTTACAGCAAAGGGCTCGCCGATAATCAGCTTTACATCGGGCAGCTTATCTTTGGTGCGGGTAAGCAGCGCTTTATAATCGTCGCGGTATTTCTGCACGGTACCGGTGTAACCGTTGGTGAGAGTATGCCAGAAATCATTTACGCCGATGAGGATACTCAGCACATCGGGTTTAAGATCGAGACAATCGGCATCCCAGCGTTCTGCCAGCTGGTATACTTTATTGCCGCTGATCCCTTTGTTATAGATCTGCAGATTTTTATCGGCATGTTTTTCCAGCAGGGAGGCGGCAGCCAGGAAGGAGTAGCCACGACCCAGTGAGCCAACGTCGTTGGGTTTGGCGTCTTCCCGTTTACGGCCGGCGTCGGTGATGGAATCACCCTGGAATAATATTACGTCATCTTTCTTCAGCGTGAATTTGGCCGCTTTGGCAGCGGGTTCCTTTGCAAAGGCAGCGGATACGATCTCAGGCATGCTCAGGGCCATCATACTGCCCATGGCGGCTTTCTTCAAAAAACTTCTGCGATCAGATTGTGGAATCATTATTAATCAGTTGTTAGTGGTTAGTTGCTAGTCGTTAGTGATTAACGCGAATTTTCGTCCATTAAAATACAATTGTTCTTATTTTTATCAAAACTAATATCATGAACGGTACTTTCCTCAAGAACTACGGCAATATGATCTGGTTATTATGCGGTATTATTGCCGGTAGCGTACTGGGATTGATATTAGGTCCCCGCGTTACCATCCTGAAGCCGATCGGTGATATTTTCCTGAACCTGCTGTTTACGGCAGTGATCCCCCTGGTATTCTTTGCTATTGCTACCGCGATTGCCAATGTGGACCGCTCGCAGAAACTGGGAAAGATCATGTCTGTCATGGTGATTGTATTTCTTGCTACCGTATTAATATCCGCCTTCTTTACGATCGTGACCATCTGGATCTTCCCGATACACCAACAAATAGATACACAGGCGAAGCTCACGGAGACCGTGAAACAAATCCCCCTGGGGGAACAGATCACGGAACTGCTGACTACGGGAGAATTCTTTGAGCTACTCTCCCGCAAGGCCATGCTGCCGCTGATCATCTTTTCTTTACTGATGGGCTTTGCCGTATTAAAGGCCGGTGAAGCAGGAGAACCTTTCCGCCGCTTCCTGAATGCGGGGAATGAGGTAATGAAAAGCCTGGTGATACTGGTGATGAAAGCCGGACCTATTGGCCTGGGCGCCTATTTTGCATACCAGGTAGGCACGCTGGGACCGCAGCTGTTTGGGATCTATGGCCGTTCTATGGCCGTGTATTATGGTTTCGGGATCTTTTACTTCTTTGTGGGCTTCACCTTATATGCGTTTGTTGCCGGTGGTTTGCGCGGCATTAAAACCTTCTGGCGCTATAATGTTGTGCCTTCGCTTACTGCGTTGGGTACCTGCAGCAGCATTGCCACTATTCCTGCCAACCTGGAGGGGACCGCCAAAATGGGCGTACCACAACATATCCGGAATATTGTAGTGCCGCTGGGCGCTACCTTGCATAAAGACGGTTCCAGTATTTCCTCTATCGTGAAAATAGCGGTGGTGTTCACCATGTTCGGCAGGTCGCTGAACAGTGCGGATGCCGTGCTGCTGGCATTAGGCATTACCGTTATAGTGAGCATGGTGGAAGGCGGCGTTCCCAACGGCGCTTATATAGGCGAGCTGCTGATGATCTCCGTATATGGATTTCCGCAGGAGGCGCTGCCCCCGGCAATGATCATCGGCACACTGGTAGACCCGTTGGCCACTGTGCTGAATGCCACGGGAGATAATGTCTGCGCGATGATCGTGACCCGTTTTACCGGGGAAAAGGCCAAGGCTGCATAGCTATTATTGCAGCCTGGTATCCATTTTCTTACCTCCTCTCCATACTTCCAGGATCTTCCGGGTATTGCGGATATCTACGGTTGGATCGCCGCCCAGGACGATGAAGTCTGCTGTCTTTCCCGGCTGTAAAGTACCGTACTCGCTATCTATACCCAATACCTGCGCCCCGGTGCGGGTAGCGGCGGTAATGGCTTCCAGCGGCGTAAGCCCAGCTTCCACCATCAGCTGCAGTTCCAGGTGCTCTGAAAAGCCCTGTGCACGCACGGGAAAAGCTCCGGAGTCGGTACCCAGCAGGATCTTGATACCTGCGCTATCCAGTTTGTGGAGATTGCGCTGAGCAGTAGCAAATGCCTTCATCTTCTTTTCGCGGGCAGGATCGTTCTGCTGTTGTTCTTTATACTCGGCGCTGATCAGCATTTCCCATACGCCTGGTTCCAGGGATGCCTTAAAGAAAGGATCGTTGAGCCAATCGGGCTGGCCTGCGTATACGAAGTTATATTCGTCCAGTGAAAGGGTGGGAATATAATAAGTGCCTTTGGCTTTCATGGCGCTGATGAATGCATTATCTACTTCCTGGTCGCGTATGCTGTGCGCCAGTACATCTATACCAGCGTTCACGAGGCGGCGGGCATCTTCCAGGAAGTACACGTGGGCGGCTACACGCAAATGTTGTTTATGCGCTTCGGCGATGGCCGCTTCGTACACTTCTACCGGTACTTTGGGCTGGGTGCCTCCCCCATCGTCTACCCAGATCTTCACGAAATCCACTTTCAGGGAAGCCAGCTGCTGGATGGCCTTTACGGCTTCATCTGCTGTGGCCGGACGTAATACCTTATCAGCCAGCGTGGCCGGAGGCGCACCGCCCTGCGCTCCTATCCCGTAACCGGCGGTATAAAAGGTAGCGCCTGGTATCAGGCCTTTATGGGAAGCATCGCGCAGCTGGAAGATGATATCGCGGTCCATACCCAGGCTCAGTACCTGGCTTACGCCATAGGCCTGGTATTTCTTCAGCTGGCTGATGATATTGCTTTGGGAATAGTTCTCCGGACCGGATTTATTCCCTTTCAGCAGACCCAGGTGCCCGTGCATGTTGATCAGCGTAGGCATCACTGTTTTACCGGTACCATCTACCACGCGGGCGGTGGGCGGCGCTACGGCAGTAGCAGGCAGTATTTTGGCGATATTACCTTCCT
>Ga0209564_1003595_pt1 | contig 10331 bp, 7 predicted proteins | sample AraplaCol_mMF_r2_FD_184272 | JGI IMG/M metagenome (GOLD analysis project Ga0209564, IMG submission 184272) | Arabidopsis root microbial communities from North Carolina, USA - plate scrape MF_Col_mMF_r2 (SPAdes) (version 3) | ecosystem: Host-associated > Plants > Roots > Endosphere | place: USA... | reverse complement strand
TGGCGGCCCTGGTTGCCCACGCCAAGTACGACACTTCGGCGAACGCCCGCCTGCCGTTGTCGAAGGCGCTCGACCAATGCAAGAGGCAGGGTAAGCAGGATGCCGCCCGCTGCCGCATCCGAGTCTGCGAGGGGCGCTGGAAGAAGAACGAATGCAGCGCCTACAGCCGCAGCAAGCTTGAGAAAACTGCGTCGGGCGCATGATGCCCGTTGTACCGGCTGGCGCTGCCGCGTGCCAGCCTATTTGGCAATTTTGCGCCTCTGTCCCTCAAGCCAGCCGGCCGGCACCTTTGCAAGCAGCGGATCGTCCTTTCTGAGGTTGGTCCAGGTTGCACCACCGTCAGAGGTGTAGACCAGCAGGTTTGGATAGTCGTCGGAGCTATCGAGAATACCGGCAAGCCAGATTTGTTTGCTGTCCACGATATAGCTGCTCATCAACGAAGACAATCCCTCCGGCAGCTTTGCCTTGCTCCACCTCTTGCCATCTTTTGATGTCAGGAGAGTCTGTTCGATCGAGCCGGTGATCCACCAGCCGCCACGCTTCGAGTGACCCAATTCCACCAGCAAGTCAGGAGAGCCAAGTCTGGCGGTTTTCCTTATCCGGCAAGTTCGCGGATCAATTGTTTGAACCGCATATTCTGTCATGTTGCCATCGCTTTGGAAGTTCGCGACAAGGGCAAGTACTTTATCGTCCGAAGCGGACAACATGACGTTCGCAGTTTGCAGCGCTTTGAGCGGAGACCTGTCCACCGGTGCGCCAAGGACTTTGTACGGAATGCTGCAACTGGAATGGCCATAGCGCAGGTTATAGCCCTTGCTTGTTGGCGTCACCTGGAGGCCGTTGGGGAACAGGAGCTTGTTGCGTGTGTCCGCCCTGAATGGCGTGAGGTGTTCACCGGAGGCAGGATCAATCGTGGCGGGCCCTGCGAAAATTCGCCCAGCTTCATCGAGCTGTAATGGCGGCCACGCGTGCCCCCCTGGGAGGATTTCGATTCCGACCTGCGGCTTGCTCAGTATCTGGATGTGGTCCACGTCTTCCGCAAACGGGACGTTGCCTACTCTGTAGTGCAGCGTCGGCATTGCGCGTTCATTTTCCTCTTCGGGGGCGCTGGGCAACAAGGACACCACCAGGATGGAAATGGAGTTGTTTGCGCGACGCATCACGCCCTCTGACGGAACAGCAAGCGGTCCGTCATAACCGCAAGCCAAAGTGGCTACAGGACGCGAGTCCATCCAGCGTCGCTTCGGCTTTTCGACCGTGATGCGCGTATCTTCCATCTTCACGAAGGGAAGGGGAAACTCAAACACTTCCGCCAGGATTTCGGTCTCCTGCGGGGCCGCCTTATGGACAAGCTCTCTCAATTCTCCGGGATCGCCGCAATGCTGCTGGACCATCTGCGTCAATGCGTCGGAGTCCAGGCCTTCCGGTCCGAAGCGGGGCAACGCTTCATATCGCACCGTTGCAACCGCAGTTGAATTAGGTGCGATCCGCGCACTCCAGCCGAAGGTGGCTTGGCTTTGCCAGTTGTCGATACGGATATTTTGCAGTGATGGCAGTTTTTCGAGCTTTTTCCAGTGGATGTCGTTCGAAAAAAACGGGCCAATGCCAGCCTTGCGCAGGATAGGCGTAATGTCCTTCCCAAGGAAATACCCGCGGTAGACGCTCGATATGAGCAAAGGCTCGTCATCCTGGAATGCCTTCAGGTCGCGGAACGTCTTATCTGCATAAATTTCCCCTTCGCCCAGGTAGTCAAACATGGGCGTCACGGCGTAAAAGCCTGCATGTTGCGGACGTTTGGTCCCATTGCTCAACGAGACCTCCAGATCCACGTTGTGGCCGTTCAGTCGGAGATGAACGCCATTGATTCGGATCTCACCCAGATGGACACCGATCGTCAGGGGAATCGCGTTCTCGAATTCGTAGGCTAAGCCGGTGCTGGCGTAGGTGGCGATGACGATGGACGCCAGTATTGCTTTGAATCTGCGACCTGTCGCCGAACTTCCGTAAAGCTGATTCATTTGATTAGTTTTGACGAGTGATTCTTGGTGCGAGCCGGCAGAATTTCTGCTACTTCATGGGATCCTACAGTTCGCAAACAACTTGTGAATCAAACCTTTAGCGAAGTGTGATGTCGTAATCCGAGTCAGGATCTCAATCATACCGGTGCAAGAACAAGACGATTCCTTAACGGCTCTTGATTTATTGGAGTCGCTTGAATTTTCCTGTTGGCTGGAGCTGATACTGCTTTGTTTCTCCAGCCATGCAGATGTAGTTCTCGTTCATGGCGCAGGTGGTGCTGATTTGATCGACTACTTTCCCGTCTTTAATCGACAGGAATACGCCAGACATCACCTCGCGTTCGCCATTTCGTGGCTCGAGGTCCTCCACATGGACCACGATCACATCTTTCATTGGCGGCAGAACTGTATACACCGGATGTAAATTGTTCGCAAACGGAGGGGAGTAGTCCTGTGCCCTTTGTGCGCCTCGCTTTTCATAATTGTTGGTGCCGATCAGCTGGGCGAGTTTATTTTTGCTGCCGCTATCTGCCACATAGGGGTAATAGACCGGGGCACATTTCGTGGTCGCGTTGGGCTTGCCAGTATAGTCCGTGATGTTGGCAATACAGAGTTTGGAAAAGGCCAACGTATCGTATGGCAGCTGGGAGAATTGATGACCTTCCGCGATCGGCACGGACGAATTGGAATTGCTCTGACTGCCTGTCCGCTGATATACGCGAAGCACCACACCGCCAACCGGAACCAGCAAAGTGTCTTCTTGCACCAAGAGGCGTTTGTAATCATCTTCGCACTTGGGCGAGCCGACGTCCGACTTAAAGTAGTCGGCCTTAGGTCCAAGCTCGAAGGGTGCCTTGCTCTTCAGGAACTCTTTCAATTTCGGCTCGTTGAAGCCGCTCTTTAACAGCAGCTGAAAAGCTTCTGAGTAATAGAACTGCTCCTTCTTCACCTTTCCAAAGCAGCTTTCATTGACCCAAACTCCGTTGTCAACAATTTGCAGATGTGGATTCGCAGGAGGCTTCGGTGAGTTTGCGATCTGAAGCGGATCGAGGGTACGTTCGTACTTCCAGCTTCCATTGATGTCAGAAGCCCTTGCATCCAATGACAATGTGCAGCACGTAGCAGCGAGAAGTGCGAACGCCAGTTTGGTCCACTTGCTTAGATTGCTTGCAGCCACAGATCGTCGCTTTCTTTCATATGGTTTGGTCTGGACTGTTTGCCCAAAATTGAATTAGCAAAGGCTTGCTTCAGTACTTGGCTTTCGCATCATTTGCAATCGATGATGCAGAAGGGCTTCTCTCGATTTTTCAGCCTTTTCTGATCGTTAGCTCCGTCGCCATCGGCCGCCATATGGACCTCGTCTGGGACGTAGTACATCAACGGCTTCACAGGGTCGGAGAATCGGGCGAACGCTACTTCCTCATGACCAAACCAGCGCGCTTTCTCCTTCTCTTGACGCTCATCGCTATAGGCGAACTGTTGGGCCGGTGACGTGTGCAAGAGCTTAATGCCGGGCCAGTCGGGAGATTGGTTGGCTGCGCTGTAGCAGCTTTCTTTCGAGAGGGAGGGGCACATCGCTTCTAAGCTAGGTTCGAAATAATTTAGGAAGTACCACGTGGCCTTCTCACGTTTTGCATCGTCAGCCGGCGCCAGGTAAATCCCCTTGCCAATCTTGAAGACCCTGTCACCAGTCTTCTTCATGGTTTTTGGGCTTATAGCGAACCCTTCTTTATCGAAAAAGACCTTGAAGAATATGTTGGAAAATTCCTTCTGTGTGACGAGATAAGGCGAGCGAGGAATCACCTTTTCCATTTCAAAGTAGTCTTCACTACCAATTCCACGGCTTGCAATATTGAGCCAGTAACGGATTGGCCATTGGGTCACCGGTTGCATCTGTGATCCGCTCTGGAATTCGCTGCGCTGAACCCAACCGACTTTCCCATTAATATCACATTTCACCCACCCATCCGGGCTTGTCTTGCTGAGGCAAGCACCGGTAAGCACATCGTCGTCCATTATCACAAAGTCCAGATTACGGAACTCAGCGCTTGGCTTGGCATCATTCTTGTTCTTGTAAATCCTCAAGGTCCCGTTTACGGGGAAGATCGGGGTAGTCAGGTCATTCCCAAAATTGCTATAGGTCTTGCCGTTGGTTGAGCTCCCTGCATAGCTTATTGGGGCCGCTAGAGTTAATGCCAAAGCAAATACGGTTGTCTTAATGTCCATGTCCTAATTCTTCATCAAAAACAGTAATGTGCAAGTGGGTCTTATGCAAAACTTCGTTGCCATTACTTAAGATGTTAATTGTTGGCGCTGCCTTGTCGGCTGTGTTCGACTCCATTTGCCATGGGTCGAACGTTTGCCGAACCTCGGCATTTGCGCGTAGTTTGGTCGTGAAAGATTTCAGGTCGGCGTGTTCTAAAGGAGCTACAGCATTTTCTGCCCTTTTGACTGCTGCTGGCTCATCTGCCTTGAGCGTATTGAGGCGCGCATTCTCTGCGGGCGTGCGGTTCTTCTTTTTCTCCAAGTTCGCTTTTTCCGCTCTCAATGCCGACAATGCTGTTTCCTCTGCCGTTGCTGATCGCTCGTATTGACGGACGTTGCCTCCTACTTTAATACTGCCTACGTCCAGCCCGACTCCAATTCGGTGTAGCACGGAACCCAGCATCGGACGCCAGCCGGAGGTGATCTCCATTTCCTGCGCCCCCATTTCAAATGCCGCTTGAATGAATGCTTGGTAAGTGTTGGGATTTACACGCGGAATAAGTTCACGCTTTGCGCCCTCAAGGTCTGTGATGGCAGGGATGTTCTGCCTACAATTTGTAAATGCGCTCGACGGCCACGTAATCTTCATCGTTGAGCCGTCTGGTTTCTGGACATTCAGCCGAATCGTAGCTCCGCTAACCTGAGGATCGCCCCGGTAAATGCTGGCGACAGCCTGCTGCACCGCTGCCGGTGCTTCACTGGTCAGCTCTGCGGCTTCCTCGACAGTAAATTTATGGCTGAAGTTGAACCAGGTGGTTCCATAAAGCCGAGCCTTATAGATTTTCTTGGTCCCAGTCTCTTCGGTCAGGTCGGGTATCTCACGTTGCGCCACATAATTGAGCCCACTCCACTCTTCAATTTTGACGACGATATCGGTTAAGCCCTCGTCCGCAGTAACCTGGAAAAGGGGGCGTTTACGGTATCGCTTCTTTGCGTCATTTCCGAGATGAAGCGCTACCGTTTTACCAAATGGCACTTTCAGACGGATCTTTTTTTTATCGTCCAGAATCCGAACTTTTTGATCGGCTACTAATGGCACAGTTGAATTGCCATCTACTTGGACGACGATATATGGCAAGCCTTTCAGGTTTTTGTCCGAACCGTGGGTGGTATCAAACTCCCACGTTATGAACACACCGGGCTCCTTTACAACCGTTGACACTTTGTTTTCTGCTTTATCGACAGTTGCAGATGCCTTGATGGCGCCAGTCTGCTTTACCGTCGCCACGGGGGCATCGGGGGGCGGAACATCCGACTTTTGTTTTTTGGAGGAGGCGTCGTTCTTTGGTGGTGATTTTTGGGACGAATCTTTTTGGCTGGCGGCCGCCGAACCCGCCTGGTTCTTGCTCTCCGTCAGGCACTCATCGGCATTACCAAACGCGAATGCGTACCAAGGCTTCGAATTGACGCATGCTGCCTCAATTTTCTTGGTCGGGTCGGTCTTGGCGCCTGCGTTGGCACCGGTGCCTTTTAGTGATTGGCCAGGATCAGGGCGAGGCAAATCCAACGAAACCGAGGTACGCTCTTCAGTTACTGCGACGTCAGTCTTACCTTTCTCATCGGTCTTACCTTTGATCTTTTTCTCGTCCCCACTGCTGGTGAAGAACCTTATGACGTAGTCGATGCCGGACATCGGCTTGCCGTCCACGCCTTTTAGTTCAAACTGTTGTGCAAAGGGGATGGGTTCGATCTTTCCTTCTTTCCAGCCTTCAACCCGCTCGATGGCACCTATAAATTTATCGAGCTCGGCCGCGTTCAGACTACCGATCGTACGGGAGCTGTCCAGACCAGTGAATTTCTTAACGAGCTTGGTGTAGTGTTGGGGATCGTTATTGTCTTTTGCTGGCGCATATTTTTCGAAGACATTGTCCAGGCGCGTGTTCTTATAAACAGAGAGCAGGACAAATTTGAGTGCTGCTTTGCCAGTCTCATGATCAGGGAAAACGGCAAAATGGCCCCCAACACCGATGGCAAGCCCGCTTTTTTCAGCTTTGCTCAAGTTGCCCGGATTATTATTGCGCCAGGCGCGCGTGCCGCCTGAGTGGAGGTATTCTTTGCCATCCGCATCCACGTAGATTACCGAATTCTTCTTGCCGTCGCGGGCGGACACATATTTCGGAGCGGTCATCTAATCATTTCCCCATCCGATAAAGACCGGCTTCGGTATCAAGTGCGGCATTCACATCACAATAGCTTGCCTGTGTGGTGGCTTTGGTGAGCTCCTGGAAGTAGAGCGGCGGTGTGTCCAGCTGCTCGTCAGTGTTCTTCTTCAGATCCATGACAGTGAAAGTCACTCGACGCTTGTCGGCCCAGTTTCCGTCCCGCTGCGCATAGACCACACGCATTCGATTGCCTGCTTTAAGCGCACGAAATCCTGTCATTGCGCAATCGGCGCCAGAACGCAACTGGAGGATCGGCTCGAAGCGGCCATTGATTTGGAAAGGGATATGTTGCGCCGCACCGGACGGGTTACTGAGGAAAAACGTCACGGTGTCGACTGGATGCGCATTGTTCTTGTCAATATGCGTGTACAGCATTGATACTTTTTCGTTTCCAAGTTCAATGATCGTGATGTCGCGTTGTGGTGTAATCGCTGTTTGAGCATGCAGCTGTGGGCTGGCAGCCAACAGCGCTACGGTCAAAAGTTTAGCAATGCGTATGGTCATCATGTTCGGATTCTTCTTCGCAGACCCATTGCAGGTCTCGGTCGAAAATAATATAGGTTGATTCGCTGTGTTCAGTGTCGACCAGGGAGGTCAGGCCCTGCGCATTCGTCTTGCCGCGGATTTCTTGTTGGTCTGCGACGTAGATTGTGTATGCCTCTTCTTTCAATGGCAGTCCGTTGGTATCCAGCAGTTGGAAGCGTTGCCCGTACTTCATGTCGGCTCGGGAGAACTTCGGAAGTTCGTTCTCGCTGCTGCCGGGGCCTCCAAGCTCTTTCATGCTGGCTTTGAATTCGATTTTGCCGGGTGCATTCAGCGTAATGTCCCCGCCCTCGATCCGGATTGCCGCGCCTTGCGACGTCAGCAGCACGTGCTGCTTGGCGGCGATATTCACTTCGGCATTGATGCTGGCAACCGTGACGGCTTTATCGGCGGTCAGCAGGGTCGCGGCTTCCTGGCTTTGGCTGCTGTACTTTCCGCTCGCTGCATGCAGGTGCAAACCGGTTTCCTGGTTCGGCTTTTCCTTGGCGTTGGCTTTGCCGTAGGTGAACAGGCTGATGCCGCCAGCGGATGAATGCAGCAGGTTCGCCTGGGCGGCGAAGTTAATGTCCTGGTTGGCAGTTAGGCTGCTGGAAGTTTCGGAGGCGAGCAACGTGTTTGCTGGCGTGGCGGCGACGATGCCGGATGGACTGTCGACCTGCAGCAGTGGGGTATCGAAGGCCGGTGCACCGCTGGCGGCACGTGTGGACAATGTGTCGGCGGTGCGTTGCAGGCCTTCCGCCACCGGAAGCTTGTCGCCTTCTTTTTGCTTCGGCAGGTCGGCCTTGTGGGTCTTGGCCTGGTCAGCCAGCGAGACCTGCAGCTGCCTGGCGCTTTCCACCTGGTTTTGGGCGGGGCGGGCATCCAGGACGTTGCCGCTGGCGCCACGCGCGGCGTGGGTCGAGAGCAGCATACCCTGGCCGGAACGCAGGGCGAGCGCGTGCTCGGTTTTCAGTTCGGCGCCGAAGCCGACTGCATGCAGGCGCTGGTTGTCGCTTTGGTGGCGCAGGTGGCCGAGGTTCAGTTCAGCAGTGCCCTGGTGCGGCTTGGCGTGACGCTGCAGCGCCACGCGGGACTGGCCGGGAGAATCATCGAACACCAACTGGCTGTAGGCGCCGGCGCCAGCCTGGCTGCTTTGCATGGCCTGGCTTTTCAGCCCGGACAGCGAAGCAGGGTGGGCGTGGCCGCCGGCTTCGCCGGGGAACCAGGCAGGCGCGTTTCCGGTGGCTGCGCCCGTGCCTGCACCGATTTTATTGTGCTGGCCGTCGGCCTGGCCGGCGCCGTTGTACAGGGCGCCAATGATGACAGGGCGGTCGATATCGCCTTCGAGGAAGTCGACCAGCACTTCCTGCCCCACGCGCGGCAGCGTATTGCTGCCCCAGTTGGCGCCGGCAATCGGCGCCAGCGGTGTGGCCACGCGTACCCAGGTGCCTGCGCTGTCGTCGGCCGGGGCGCCGGTATCGCCGGCCTGCAGCGACGGTGCCAGGCGGCTGTGGCTGTTGTCGCCGCGCTGCCAATGGAACTGGACTTTCACGCGGTGGTCACGGTCCGTGTGGATAGGCGCCCCGGAAGGGCCGACCACGATGGCGGTCTGCTGCCCTTGCACAGTGGGGCGCTTCCATGGGGCCGCGCTGCGGTAGGGCAGGGCGGCGTTGATGGCGTCGATGCGGTTGCGGTAAAGCGGACGCTCGGCAATGGCATTGCCGACCGCGTGACGGCTTTCGGCCAGGTCGCCGTCGTTCAGCAATTGCAGCGCGGCCTGGCCAAGCTCGCGCTGGATATTCGAGCGCATTTGCGCGGCCAGGTTGTTGTGCATCAGGTGCAGCACGCGTGTGACGATGAATTCGCCGCTGTCGCCCGTGACCGGTTCCCCTTGCAGGGCAAAGCGCGTGGCGGGGGCCATGGTGCGCACCGTGCCGGCACCGGTCATGTTCTTGCGCGCGACGTCCAGCGCCTGCAGGCGGCGCTCGGCCAGGCGCTGGCCGTGCTCGCGGCTGCTGTAGGCATAAACGCCCGGTACGTCGCTTGCGGAAAGCGAAATGCCGCCGTCGCTGGCGCTGCCGGCATTGGCGGATCGCTGGTCCAGTGTGCGGTAATCCCAGCTTTGCAGCGCGACCTCGCTGGTCAGCAGGCTGGCCTGCATGCGCCAGCGGTCCATGCTGTCCTCGCGCATCAGGGCGCCGGGCTGGGTGAAGCGAACAACTGCCTGCGCGTTCGGCTGGAAGGCGCCATTGTGGTCGGCGATCACGAGCACGTGGCCATCGTTGCGGTGTTCAAAGTAATAGAACAGGCCTTCTTCCGCCATCAGGCGTTCGGCAAAGGCCCAGTCGCTTTCCTGGTATTGGGTGCACAGGCTGCGCTTTGGATAGGCCGCACGGTCGGCCAGCTCGAAACGCCATTCAGGCACCAGTTTGCCCTGGCCTTGCCAGCTGCCGAGCACGGCATCGAGGATGTCGCAGACCGACAGGTCCTGGAACACCCGGCTGTCGCGGTTGTGCGCGAGGAAGGCCGTCCACGGTTCAAGCCGGACGGCGTAGCGCGCCAGCCCGCCGTTGGAGGCACTCAGCTCAATGGCAGTGATATGGCCGTGGAACGGGCGCAGCGTATCCGGGCCGGCGGCCGTCACCAGTTCCAGCAAGGCCGGCTGGCCAAGCAGGGACTTGAGCGGAATCGCGGCGTCGGTGGACAGCGTTGAAATATCAAAGGCGAAGGGCTTGCCGATTGCCTCCTCGCCGCGCACGCATTCGACCAGTAGCTGTGCGGCGCCCTGCGGCGTGGTTAGCCGCAGCAGGCGCGTTTCTTGAGTGAGGCGGTCCAGCATGAGATTGTGTTTTCGATAACCATACGGACCGCCATTACAGCCTAGAAGTTCTTTTGAAGCAAGAGAGATTCAATTGAATCGCTATACTTGCAAAATGATAGTTATCTGCGCAGGCGGGCTGCTTCCGCGTCCATCGCCTGGTTGACGTCGCAGAATTTGCGTTGGCTGGTGAACTTATTGACTTGGCGGAAGGACAGGAGCGGTGCATCGACGGTCTCCGGATCGTCATTTTCTTTCAACTCCATGACCGTGAAGGTCACGCGGCGATCCTCACGGGATTTGCTTTGCGGGGCTGTTGCGTGTGCAAAGGCAGGCCAATGGCGAGCAGCAGCGCGCCAAGGAATGGGGCTTTCAAGGTAGCTCTCCGGTCTATGCGACGCGCGAGCGTGCGAAGTCGGCCAGCTCGCGGGGGTAAAAGATGTCGTTGCGGAAGGAGGCGTCGTCGATGCCGAGCACGAAGCTGATGGCGGCCGCTTCCAGTGACCAGTAGCCGAAGAACTGGCAGCCCTTGCGGTTGGTCCCGAA
>Ga0209564_1003588_pt1 | contig 10355 bp, 7 predicted proteins | sample AraplaCol_mMF_r2_FD_184272 | JGI IMG/M metagenome (GOLD analysis project Ga0209564, IMG submission 184272) | Arabidopsis root microbial communities from North Carolina, USA - plate scrape MF_Col_mMF_r2 (SPAdes) (version 3) | ecosystem: Host-associated > Plants > Roots > Endosphere | place: USA... | reverse complement strand
GCTCCGGGGTGGACAGTCAGGTCGGCGGGAGTGCTGTCTCTCCCGCCGACCGTCCTTCTGCCGGCCGTGCGTCAGGACCGGCAGAAGGGATTTCAGCGCGTGGCCGGCTGCTGGGCACTGCGGGCGGCGCGGGTGATCACGGCCGCCACTTCCTTCGGATGCGACTCGTAGACGGAATGGCTGGCGCCCGGGATCACGGTCGTCTGGCTCTTGGCACGCTCGTAGTACCAGCGCTCGAGATCGGGGTTGATGATCTGGTCGGCGCCGGCAACGATGCCCCAGCTCGGCTTTGTCTTCCACGCCGCCGCGGTGAGCGGCGTGCTGAACACCTGCGTCGCGGCCAGGACCTGCGAGCGCGCAACGAACTCGGCCCGCTCACGCGGCAGATCGGGCGCGAACAGTTTCGGGAATTGCACGGGATCGAGATAGGTGAACTTGTCAGGCGTGACCTTGATGACGCCTTCGGTCTTGCCGAGCACGCTCGGCGTCTTCTTGCCCAGCGCCGATTCATCCTCGCCGACGTCGGGCGCGTGTGCGGCGACATAGACGAGGCCGACGACGTTGGGATGAACACCGGCCTCGGTGATGATCGAGCCGCCATAGCTGTGACCGACGAGGAGCGTCGGACCGTCCTGCAGATCGAGGATCCGCTTCGCCGCCGTGACGTCGTCGGCAAACGAGGTCTCGGGCTCCTGCACCATCGTCACGCGGAAGCCTTCCTTGGTCAGGATCTCGTAGACGGGCTTCCAGCCCGAGGCATCGACCCAGGCGCCGTGCACGAGGACGATGTTCTTCAGGGGTTCGGCGCGCGCCGGGGTGACGGTCGCGAACAGGGAAAGAGCGGCAGCAAAGGCGAGGCCAGCGTTGAGGGGTTTCATGTCGAGATCACTCCGGGTTGGAATGACGCAACACTAGGTTCGACGCCTTCTTGCGTATTTCGGCAAATAACGGCCATTGCCACTTCGCACGCCGGCAGGTGCAGCCTTGATCCAGCTCGCGTCCGTTTTCCTGAAGGCACGCCGCTGTGCTCGTGCGGATCAGCCTGCGTTCGTAAGCGAAAGACGCGTGCGGGTCGATTCTGTCATCGGAGACAGACATTCAATCACCGACAGGAGAGGATCGACAATGACATCGAATTCACTCATCCGGATTGCCGCCGCCACTATAATCCTCGTGTATGCGGCATCCCCGGCTCATGCAGCGTCCTGCCAGGCTTCGATCGACCGTGTCCAGGCACGACTGGACGCTGCGATCGAAAAGAATGCCGGCGCACATGGCTGGGGCACCGAAAGCCTCGCCGCGCTGCGCAGTCATCAGCCCACGCCGCGATCGCTGGCGCGGGCGGAAGGCGCGAGCGGCGCTCAGTTTGTCCTGGCGCTCGATGCCCTCGATCGCGCCCGCGCCGCGAACCGTTCCAGCGACATCGCCGGGTGCCGCCGGGAGCTGTCCGAGGCAACAACGCTGCTTCAGAAGCATCCACAATGAGGGGATGCCGTTCCGATCGTGCGGCCAGACAGCGGGACGTGCGTTCAGGGAATACCGCCTCACCGGCCGCTCTCTATCGTCCCGCGTAAATGAAGACTCCGGAGCGAGCCATGCGTGTACAGCTCTCATTGAACAAATCTGGATCCCGACGGTTTGCATCGGTACATCTGCGGGCGGCATTCGCAGCCGGCCTGATATGCCTGATCCCGGCCGCGGCACATGCACAAATGGCGCTGCCGACGACGCAGCTTCCCACGCAGGCCCCCGTCGGCATGACCGCCACGTCGCCGCTCAACCTCGGCGCGACGCGGCCTGAAGGTATTCCGCTGGGCTCGACCGAAATCGCAACGCCCGGCGTATCACCCATCGATCCTTCGCAGGATATGACCAACTGCCCCGCGGCAGGCAATGCCGGATCGTCAGGCGCCCTGTTCGACGGCGGCGGCCTCTCCGGAAGCTCGTCAACCGCCTGCCCCAACGGCACGACGGCGGCAGCCGGCCTGCTTCCCCAGACATCGACGGTCGGCCGCGTCGGCATTCCGCTCGGATCGACCGAGATCGGCGGCGCCGGAATCAGTCCGACCGTGCCGGTGCCCGGTCCCATGTCCCTGAGCGGCACAACACCCATCAACGGCTCCGGCAATCCCTGAGATCAACAAGGACCCTCACCGTGAAGCGGAACCTTACCATTGCATTCGCGGCGGTCGCCGCGATCCTGATTGGCGGAAGCCTGTGGTTCTTCGGCGACGACCGGAAGCCGGCCGTCGCGGCGGCGCCTGTGCCGGCCGTCGTGCCGATCATCGCCGCCACCGTCACCGGCAAGGACGTCCCGATCTATCTGCGCGGCATCGGCACGGTGATCGCCTACAACACCGACGTCGTGCGCAGCCAAATTCAAGGGCAGATCGTCAAGATCGCCTTCACCGAAGGACAGACCGTCAAGACCGGAGACCTGCTCGCACAGATCGATCCGCGGCCCTACGAAGCACAGATCGAGCAGCTCACGGCCAATCGCGACAGGGACCAGGCGCAGCTCGCGAATGCCGAGGCCAATCTCTCGCGCTACAATCAGCTCGGCGACAAGGGTTATGCGACCCCGCAACTGATCGAGACGCAGACCGCGCAGGTGGCGCAGCTCAAGGCCGCCGTGAAAGCGGACCAGGCCCAGATCGACGAGGCCAATGTCCAGCTCAGCTACACGCGCCTGACATCGGCGATCCCCGGCATCACCGGCGTGCGCCAGATCGACGTCGGCAACGTGATCCATCCGACCGACCCCAACGGTCTCGTCGTCGTCACCCAGATCGAGCCGATCTCGATGCTGTTCACCCTGCCGCAGACCGACCTGCCGGTGATCCAGGAGCACGCGGCGAAGGGCCCGCTGAAGGTCATCGCCTACAGCCAGGACAACAAGGTGAAGCTCGACGAGGGCACGCTGTTGCTGGTCAACAACGAGATCGCGGGGACGACCGGCACCGTCCAGCTCAAGGCCGTGTTCCCGAACCGTGAGCACCGGCTGTGGCCGGGCCAGCTGGTGAACGCGCGCCTGCTGATCGAGATTCAGAAGGACGCGCTCACCGTCGCCGGCTCGGCCGTGCAGCAGGGGCCGAACGGCAGCTATGTCTATGTCGTGACCGAAGGCCAGACGGCGGCCTTGCGCCCCGTTCACGTCGCGCAGATCAGCGATGGCCAGGCCCTGATCGACAAGGGTCTGAAATCCGGCGAAGTCGTCGTGGTGGATGGCCAGTACCGGCTGACGGAAGGCAGCCGCGTCCGCGAGCTGCATGGCAAGGCCGCACAGGAAGCGGATCTGCAGAGCGCCGTGCAGGATGCGATCCCGTGAACCTCTCCGCTCCCTTCATCCTGCGGCCGATCGCAACCGCGCTGCTGATGGCCGGCCTGTTGCTGTGCGGTCTTGCGGCCTATCCGCTGCTGCCGGTCGGCGCGCTGCCGAACGTCAATTACCCGACGATCCAGATCTCCGCGCAGTTGCCGGGCGCCGATCCCGGCACCATCGCCTCGTCTCTCGCCACGCCGCTCGAGCAGCAGCTCAGCCAGATTCCCGGCGTCACGCAGCTCACTTCGTCCAGCGCGCTCGGCGTCGCCCAGCTCACGGTGCAGTTCGAGCTGTCGCGCACGGTGGATAGCGCGGCGGTGGACGTGCTGGCCGCGATCAATGCCGCGAGCCCTTTCCTGCCGCCGAACATCCCCTACCCGCCGACGATCAGGAAGGTGAATCCGGCGGAGACGCCGATCATGCTGATCGCGCTGACGTCGGACTCGCTGCCGCTGACCACGGTCGACGCCTACGCGGAAAACATCCTGCTGCCGAAGATCTCGCAGGTGCCCGGCGTCGGCCTCGTCGGCATCGGCGGCCAGCAGAAGCCGGCGATCCGTGTCCGCGTCAATCCGCAGGCGCTCGCCGCCCGCGGCATCGGCCTCGAGGACGTTCGCAACGTCATCGCCGGCGCCAATGTCGACCTGCCCAAGGGTACGCTCAACAGCCCGCGCGTTACCTACACACTGAACACCAACGACCAGCTGCTCAAGCCCTCCGCCTATGACGACCTCATCATCGCCTATCGCAACGGCTCGCCGGTGCGGATACGCGATGTCGGCATGGCGATCGAGGGACCCGAGAACGACCTGCTGGCCGGCTGGTACGGCAAGGAGCCCGCCATCATCCTGGCGGTCCAGCGCGTTCCCGGCGCCAACGTGATCGAGACCGTCGACCGCATCAAGACGCTGCTGCCGCAACTGCAGGCCTCGGTTCCGCCGGCGATCAAGGTGACGATCGCGGCCGATCGGACCGCCACCATCCGCGCCGCGGTCTCCGACGTCCAATTCACGCTGATGCTGACGGTCGCCCTGGTGGTGATGGTCATCTTCCTGTTCCTGCGGAATTTCTGGGCCACCATCATTCCGGCGATCACGGTTCCGCTGGCGCTGGTCGGCACGTTCGCTGTGCTCTACGTGCTCGGCTACAGCCTGGACAATCTCTCGCTGATGGCGCTGTCGATCGCGGTCGGGTTCGTGGTCGACGATGCCGTCGTCGTCATCGAAAACATCGTGCGCCATCTCGAGCAGGGCATGACGCCCATGGAGGCTGCGCTCAAGGGCTCCAGCGAAATCGGCTTCACGATCGTCTCAATCACGCTGTCGCTGATCGCGGTGTTCATCCCGCTGTTCCTGATGGGCGGCTATGTCGGCAAGCTGTTCCAGGAATTCGCCGTCACGATCACCGCCTCGCTGCTGCTGTCGCTGATCATCTCGCTGACGCTGACGCCGATGATGTGCGCGCGGCTGCTGAAGGACGATTCGCGCAAGAAGCACGGCCGGCTCTATCTCGCCTTCGAACGCGGCTTCGATGGCCTGCTGGCGCTCTATGCAAAAGGCCTCCGCGTCGTGCTGCGTCATCGCTTCGTGACGCTGCTCGTGATGCTCTCGACCATTGCGCTTACGGGCTATCTCTATGTGATCATCCCCAAGGGCTTTTTCCCGCAGCAAGATACCGGGCAGATCGTCGGCATCACCGAAGCCGCGCAGGACATCTCCTTCCCCGCCATGTCCGAGCGCCAGCAGGCGATCGTCGACATCCTCTCGAAGGACCCGGCGGTGCAGTCGGTGGCGAGCTATATCGGCCCCGGCGGCCCGACCGCGACGCTCAATCAGGGACGCATCTTCATCGTCCTGAAGCCGAAGCCCGAGCGCAAGGCCAGCGCCGACCAGGTGATCCAGCGGCTGGAGCCCCGGCTCGCCCACATCCAGGGCATCAGGCTCTACATGCAGGCCGCGCAGGATATCACGATCGGCGCACGGCTCTCGAAGACGCAGTATCAGTACACGCTGACGGATGCCGATTCCAACGAGCTGACGCATTGGTCGGCGATCTTCCTGGACAAGCTCCGCGCGCTCGACCTCATCACCGACGTCGCCAGCGACCAGGCCAATGCCGGCCCGCGGCTGGAGGTCACGGTCAACCGCGAGGTCGCCTCCAGCTTCGGCATCCTGCCGACGACGATCGACAACGCCCTCGACGACGCGTTCGGCCAGCGCATCGTCTCGACCATGTTCACCTCGCTGAACCAGTACCACGTCGTGATGGAGGTCGACCCGCGCTTCCAGTACGGGCCCGAGGCGCTCAAGGACATCTACCTGAACTCGTCCACCGGCCAGCAGGTCCCCCTCAGCACGCTGGTCCACGCCGTCATCAAGCCTGCGCCCATCCTGATCAACCACCAGAGCCTGTTTCCCTCGGTCACGATCTCCTTCAACCTGCGCCCGGGCGTAGCGCTCGGCGATGCGGTGACGGCGATCCAGAAGATCGAGAACGACACCGGCAAGCCCGCTTCGCTCACGGCCTCGTTCCAGGGCAATGCGCAGGCGTTCCAGTCCTCCCTGCGCGGCACGCCGCTGCTGATCGGGGCGGCGCTGATAGTGATCTACATCATCCTCGGCGTGCTCTATGAGAGCCTGATCCACCCCATCACGATCCTGTCGACGCTGCCGTCGGCCGGCATCGGCGCGCTGCTGCTGCTGCTGGCGGTCCACATGGATCTCAGCGTGATCGCGATCATCGGCATTATCCTCCTGATCGGCATCGTCAAGAAGAACGGCATCATGCTGGTCGACTTCGCCCTCGAGGTGGAGCGCCAGCACGGGCTCAGCCCGGAAGAGGCGATCTACCAGGCCTGCACGCTGCGCTTTCGTCCGATCCTGATGACGACGATGGCCGCGCTGCTCGGCGGCGTGCCGTTGATGATCGGCTCCGGCACCGGCGCCGAGCTGCGTCAGCCGCTCGGCTATACGATCGTCGGCGGCCTGATGCTGTCGCAGGTCCTGACGCTCTACACCACGCCCGTCGTCTATCTCTATCTCGACCGGCTCGGCAACTGGCTCACCGGGCGCAAGCCGCTGGCCAAAACACCCACCCCACCCACGACCGAGTCAAAGACGGGACTGAGCCATGAATCCACTTGAGCAGGTGACCGCCGGCATGACGGCAGAGAAGCTCGTCACTGTCACACCGGAGATGACGGTCGGCCATGTGGTGCCGGGCATGCCCGAGGTCTACGGCACGCCGATGATGATCCTGCACATGGAGATGGCCGCGGGATCGGCGGTCCAGCCGTTCCTGCCGAAGGGCCATGTCAGCGTCGGGATGATGGTCAATATCCGCCATCTGGCGGCAACCCCGGTCGGCCGCACGGTGCGTGCGATCGCCCGGGTCGCCGCAGTCGAGGCCAGGAGCATTCTGTTCGAGGTCGAGGCCTGGGACGGCGACCGCAAGATCGGTGACGGCACCCACCGGCGCGGCGTCGTCGATGTCGCCGAGTTCGAAAAGCGATTCGGCGTGACAAGGCCCGTGGCCGAGCTGGCCTAAAGTCGCACGCGGCCCGGCCGCGGCTCCGTGCATTTTGGCAAGACGCCTGCGAAAACGCAAAAGACCGGCTTTCCGCGGCGCGGTAGACGTTTCGCATGACAGTCGAACGCCTGGATGGCTCCAACCCCGTACAGCCCCGGCGGTGGTGGCACCGCGTGCGGCCGATCCAGACGATACAGGACCGCATTCTGCTGTGGGCCTGGGGCAGCCTGGTTCTGACCCTGCTGTCCTTTGCCTGCTCCCTGCTCGGGGACAATTTCACGGTGATCGCCTTCGCCGCCTTCCTGGCCTCTTCGCTGACGCTCGCCGGCGCGATCATGGATATCACGGCCCTGAAGAAGGCCCATGTCGAGCTGGAGCGGAGCGAGCAGCGTTACCGCCATCTGTTCACCCGCATGCCGATCGCGCTCCGGCAGCTCGACGCCAGCAGGCTCGTCGTGCTTTTTCGAAAATTGAAAGCCGAGGGCGTCAAGGATCTCGGCCCCTATTTCGACAGCCATCCCGAGTTCCTCCGGACCTGCATGGACGCGCTGTCGTTCGAGGAGGCCAACGAGCGGGCCATCCAGATGTTCGGCGGCGGGCCAAACGGCTATGTCGGACGTGCCATGGCCGACACCTGGAGGGAGCGGCCCGATACGTTCCGGCGGGCGATGGAGTCCCGCTATCGCGGCGAGACGAATTTCGAGGAAGAGACCAGGATGGTCACCTGGGACGGCCGCGTCGTCGACGTTCTGTTCACGACCGCCCGCGTCGGCCCCATCAACGATCTCGAGGTCAGCCTGGTCGGCACCATCGACATCTCGCAGCGGATTCGCGCCCAGCAGGAGCTGCAGCAGGTCCAGGCCGAGTTCGCGCATGCCGCACGCGTCTCGATGCTCGGCGAGCTCACCGCCTCGATCGCGCACGAAGTCAACCAGCCCCTCGCCGCCATCGCCACCAACGGCGCCGCCGGGCTGCGCTGGCTGAATAGGCCGGTGCCCGACATCGGCGAGATCCGCAAGACCATCGAAAACATCGTCGTCGACACCAAGCGCGCCGCCAGCATCGTGGCCCGTGTTCACGGCATGGCCTCGCGAAAAGTCCCCGAGCAGGCATGCCTAACGTTCGACGAGATCGTTCGCGAGGCGCTTCTGTTCCTGCGGCACGAGCTCGAAGCCCGCGGCGTGACGATCGAGCACCGGCCTTGCCCGGCGACGCCGCAGGTGGTCGGCGACCGCACCCAGCTGCAGCAGATCATCGTCAATCTCGCCATCAACGCCGTGCAGGCGATGACGCAAGCGCCGCATGACGACAGCAGGATCGTCATCAGCACGGTCACGCAGGACGCATCCACGCTGTGCTGCTCCGTCGAGGACAATGGTCCCGGCATCGCCGCCGAACATGCCGGCCGGCTGTTTGACAGCTTCTTCACGACCAAGGAGAGCGGCATGGGCATGGGACTCCCCATCTGCCGGTCGATCGTCGAGGCACATGGAGGCCGGATCGGCGCCGAGTGCAGCGCCGCGCATGGCGGCGCCCGCTTCTGGTTCACCCTGCCGGCGTCGATAGCCGCGGGAGCGCCGCGGCCGGATATCGGTGTCGAGGCCTGACCGCGGTGCGGCTACTCCGATTGCTCCGGGCTGGCCGAACGTACCAGGCGGATCGGCACGCCCTTGTATGAGGGCGTGAAGCTGAGGGGATCGCGGGCATAGAGCGGCACCAGCGGATTGGTCTCCGGGTAGTACGCCGCACAGCAGCCGGTCGGGAAGGAATAGGCCACGACGCGAAAATTGCGCACGATCCGCTCGGCGCCGTCGGTCGAGGCGGTGACGAGGTCGACGCGATCGCCGTCGGCAAGTCCCCGCCGCTTCAGCTCGTATTCGTTGAGGAACACGACGTCGCGCTGGCCGAACACGCCGCGGTAGCGGTCGGACATCGAGTAGAGCGTAGTGTTGTACTGGTCGTGGCTGCGTATCGTGGTGAGCCACAGGTAATCGTCATCGCTCTGTGGCGGATCCTCGCCGCAGCCCGGGAAGACCAGGAAGTTGGCCTTGCCGGACGGCGTCGCCCAGATGCGTTCGCGCGCCGTCGAGGTGAGATGGAAGCCGCCGGGAACGCGGATGCGGGCATTGTAGCCCTGGAAGATCGGGAAGACGGCCTCGACGGCATCGCGGATGCGGTCGTAATCGGCAACGAAGCCGTTCCAGTCGACCACGGTGCGCGTGCCCAGCGTCGCCTTGGCGACGCCGGCAATGATCGCGACCTCGCTGAGCAGATGCTCCGATGCCGGCTTGTTGCGGCCGCCGGAGGCATGCACCATCGACATCGAGTCCTCCACCGTGACCGACTGCGGTCCCGAGGCCTGGACATCGATCTCGGTGCGGCCGAGACACGGCAGGATCAGCGCGGCACGGCCGTGGATCAGGTGACTGCGGTTGAGCTTGGTCGAGACGTGGACGGTCAGATCGAGCCTGGCAAGGGCCGCCTGCGTCGCCTGCCAGTCCGGAATGGCGGCGGCGAAATTGCCGCCCATCGCGAAGAAGGCCTTCACCTCGCCGCGGATCATGGCTTCGAGCGCGGTCACCACGTTGTGCCCGGGCGCGGACGGAGGCTTGAAGCCGAAGTGCTGCTCCAGGCGCTCGAGGAAGTCCGCCTTGGGGACCTCCGTGATCCCGACGGTGCGATCGCCCTGCACGTTGGAATGACCGCGAACCGGGCAGACGCCGGCGCCTTCGCGCCCGACGTTGCCCCGCAGCAGCGCGAGATTGGCGATCTGCTGCACGTTATTCGCGCCGCGCCAGTGCTGGGTGATGCCCATGCCGTAGACGAGGATGGCGCGCTCGGCCTTCATATAGGCGCCGGCGGCATATTCCATATCCTCGCGCGTCAGGCCGGACTGGCGTTCGATGTCGGGCCATTGCGTGCGCTTGAGATCGTCGATCAGCGCCTCGATGCCGGCGGTGTGTCCGCGAATGAAATCCCAGTCCAGGATCTCCGGCTGCTCGGCGGCGCGGGCGGCCTCGTCGGTCTCCACCAAGACCTTCATGATCCCCTTGAGGACGGCGACGTCGCCGCCGACCCGCACCTGGAAGAGTTTCGAGCTGATCGTCGTCGACGACAGCGTGATCATCTCGACCGGGCTCTGCGGCGCCTGGAAACGCTCCAGCGCGCGCTCGCGGAACGGGTTGAAGGAGATGATGGAGGCGCCGCGGCGCGAAGCATTGCGCAGGCTGGTCATCATTCGCGGGCTGTTGGTGCCCGGATTCTGGCCGAAGATGAAAATGCAATCGGCCTTGTCGAAATCTTCCAGCAACACGGTGCCCTTGCCGACCCCGAGCGAGTGCGGCAGGCCGACGCTGGTCGCCTCGTGGCACATGTTCGAGCAGTCGGGGAAATTGTTGGTGCCGTATTCGCGCACGAACAGCTGGTAGAGGAACGCCGCCTCGTTCGACGTGCGTCCGGACGTGTAGAATTCCGCCATGTTCGGATCCGGCAGCGCCGCAAGCTC
>Ga0209564_1003587_pt1 | contig 10355 bp, 8 predicted proteins | sample AraplaCol_mMF_r2_FD_184272 | JGI IMG/M metagenome (GOLD analysis project Ga0209564, IMG submission 184272) | Arabidopsis root microbial communities from North Carolina, USA - plate scrape MF_Col_mMF_r2 (SPAdes) (version 3) | ecosystem: Host-associated > Plants > Roots > Endosphere | place: USA... | reverse complement strand
CGGGTCACGTCGACGTGATCCGGTTACCAGTACGTAGAAGACCGACCGAAGAATAAAGACGCAGGAATTCACTGCACCAATCCATCGGCATGGGCCGGGGCCATACGGCTCCACTCGACGAGTCGCATGGTCGGACTTCGTCCGCCTTCGAGCAATCGAAAAAAGAACTAGATGATCCAGGCAGGCGTGGTTCAACTCGCGTTCACGAGCGCGGCGCGCGCATTACGCTATGTGCCCCGCGTCGTTAGCCCCTAGAGCGAGGTGCACGCGTTGAACTCTGAAAGCAGACACGTCGAGGTATAGGCGTCGGCGAATATTTCCGACTCGGTCTCCGCGTGTGTCATGAAATCAAGTTTGTTCAGGTGGATCACGACAGCAAACAGCACGATCGCAATGAAGACATGCGTGACAAATGCGGCCTTCTCAAGCATTTTGATGTCGACTCTAATCTGCATAAACTCACTCCGCGTGTGAAGTGTGAATCGCGGCGTAACGATGCTGGATCACGGCTTTGATCGCGGCACGTCCTTCGCGGCCTGGGTCTCAGCATAGTGATGAAACCGTCGACACAACTGATCTGGATCAACGCAAAATCGGGCGGCATCGCGCCCGACCCGGACTGGGGCCAACTCCCAAATCCTGTTGCTTGATCTGAATCAACCGCTCCCCTCTGCCACAAATCACACTGGTGGGGACGCCCGAAATCGCCCCCGCTCCGCACAGATAAAAGACAATCAAACCGTACGGCATGATCAATTGCCCCACGCGGCATGGATTGGGACGCGCGCCTGGCTGTTCTTTCCATACATCCACGTGAGGAGATTATGTCCACGACCCATGCGAGCACATACCGGCCTGACCCCGCAGATCTGCCGCTTCTGAGGGGCACGGCTATCGACGGCATGCCCGCCTATGAAGCGCTCGTCAACGAAGCGCAAACCGACCGCCTCGGATTCTGGGCACGGCTCGCACGCGAGCACCTGACCTGGCGGCGTCCCTTTACCCGGGTGCTGGATGAATCGAATGCGCCGTTTTTCAAATGGTTCGACGACGGCGTGCTGAACGCGTCGTACAACTGTCTGGATCGTCATCTGGACAACGGCAATGCGAACAAGACTGCAATTATTTTCGAAGCAGACGACGGTACCGTTACGACAATCACGTATCTGGAATTGCATGCACGTGTCTGCAGGTTCGCCAACGGTTTGCGCGAGCGCGGAATCGGTCTGGGCGACCGGGTGATGATCTATCTTCCGATGTCCATTGAAGGTGTCGTCGCGATGCAAGCCTGCGCCCGTATCGGCGCGCCACATTCGGTCGTATTCGGCGGCTTCTCGGCAAAATCGCTGCACGAGAGGATGGTCGATGTGGGCGCGGTTGCCGTCATTACAGCCGATGAACAGATGCGCGGTGGTAAAAGCCTGCCATTGAAGTCAATTGTCGACGAAGCGCTCGCTATGGGCGGCACAGACGACGTCCATACCGTAGTCGTATATCGCCGTACAGGCGGGTCCATCTTATGGGACGAGACACGCGACTGCTGGCTTCACGAGATCGAAGAGGCGCAGCCGGACACCTGCGAACCCGAATGGGTGGGGGCCGAGCATCCCCTGTTCGTGCTGTATACGTCCGGCTCGACGGGCACACCTAAGGGTGTGCAGCACAGCACGGCGGGCTACCTGTTGTGGACGTCGGTGACGATGAACTGGACATTTGATATCCAGCCGCACGACGTGTTCTGGTGCACAGCGGATATCGGCTGGATAACGGGCCATAGTTACATCTGCTACGGCCCGACAGCCGTCGGCGCGACGCAGGTTATCTTCGAGGGCGTACCAACATGGCCGAATGCCGGACGCTTCTGGGACATGATCGCGCGACATAAGGTCAGCATCTTCTACACAGCGCCAACTGCTATCCGCTCGCTGATCAAGGCATCGGAATCGGATGGAAGCGTGCATCCCCGGAGCTTCGACCTGTCCTCGCTGCGCCTGCTCGGCACAGTCGGCGAGCCGATCAATCCGAGCGCATGGCAATGGTACGCGCAAGAAGTAGGCGGCGGACGGTGCCCTGTGCTCGATACGTTCTGGCAGACCGAAACGGGTGGTCACATGATCGCGCCGTTGCCTGGTGTAACGCGGCTGGTGCCGGGTTCGTGTACGTTGCCGCTGCCGGGTATCGACGCTGCCATCGTCGACGAAACGGGCGTCGAACTGCCCAATGGACAAGGCGGACTGCTCGTCATCAAGCAGCCGTGGCCGTCGATGCTGCGTACCATATGGGGCAATCCGGAGCGGTTTCGCCACGGCTACTATCCACCGGAACTGGGCGGCAACCTTTATCTGGCCGGTGACGGCGCGATCCGCGACCCCGAGACAGGCTATTTCACCATCACCGGTCGAATCGACGACGTGCTGAACGTCTCCGGCCACCGCATGGGTACGATGGAAATCGAATCAGCGCTGACTGCGAACCCGCTTGTTGCCGAAGCAGCTGTCGTCGGCCGGCCGGACGAGACAAGTGGTGAAGCTATTGTCGCGTTTGTCGTGCTGAAAGGCCCACGTCCTGCTGACGGCGACGCAAAGCAGATTGCAGATCAACTTCGCGCGTGGGTCGGTAAAGAGATCGGCGCGATTGCCAAGCCCAAGGAGATCCGCTTCGGCGACAGCATGCCAAAGACGCGTTCCGGGAAGGTAGTCCGTCGGCTGTTGCGCTCCGTTGCAAAAGGCGAAGCGATTTCGCAGGACGTGTCTACCGTGGAGAATCCGGCCGTGTTGCATCAGTTCAGTCAACACACGTAAGCACGCGCTATCCACGGATGCCGACCGCCCGGTCCGCCTCGACCGGACGGTCATTCGTACGTCTCCATCTGCACACACACAGACGATCGACTCGCGATCGTGGCAGCCTGACTCAATAGCCCCGCCAACCTGTCCGCAAAGAAGACATCGTCATAGAAATCCCGCCCTGTGCGTTTGTGCAATCTCTCTCGCGCTCAACCCCGTTCAAGCTCAGCACTTCTCGTCGCCAATAAATCGCCTCCTGAGTCCTCGTTCCCGCTGGATAAAAAAAAGCCCCTCCAGCAAAGGAGGGGACAACTTACCGCACGGGGGCTTTCTTGCGGGAAGGATGCACACCCAGAGTCAACCCGTCGCCAGTTGCAAGCTTGATTCCTGAGCAGCGTTACGAGTCGCAAGTTCTGGTTTAGTGACTCGCGCCTTCCACCGCTCCGATGCCAGTCTCCGAGCGTACCGACTGCGCCTCAAATCCGGCCTGATCAATGCGGCCGCGAGCGGACTTGTCCGTCACCGAGAAAAGCCAGATGCCGAAGAAACCCATCGCCATCGAAAAGAGTGCCGGCGACGCGTAAGGAAAAGGCGCGTTCGAGAAATGGAACACGTCAACCCAAACTGCTTTCGAGAGAACCGTCAGCAACACGGCCGATATCAGCCCGAGAAACCCGCCGATGGTTGCGCCGCGCGTCGTGCAGCCGCGCCAGAGCACGGACATGAACAACACCGGGAAGTTGGCCGACGCTGCAACAGCGAAAGCCAGCGAAACCATGAAAGCGATGTTCTGCTTCTCGAACACGATCCCGAGCACGACAGCTACGATACCCAGCACGACCGTCGTGACGCGCGAAACAAACAGTTCGTTCACACTCGGTGCCTTACCATGCTTGAAGACGGTCGCATACAGATCGTGCGACACAGCTGATGCGCCGGCGAGTGTGAGACCCGCGACGACGGCAAGAATCGTCGCAAATGCAACAGCGGAAATGAAGCCGAGAAACACGTTCCCGCCTACAGCACTCGCAAGATGCACAGCAGCCATGTTTGTCCCGCCCAGCAGCTTGCCCGCAGCATCCTTGAAGACAGGATTCGTGCTCACCAGCACGATCGCGCCGAAGCCAATGATGAAGGTCAGAATGTAGAAGTAACCGATCCATGTCGTCGCCCAGAACACGGACTTGCGCGCTTCCTTCGCATTCGGCACGGTAAAAAAGCGCATCAGGATATGCGGCAGCCCCGCTGTGCCGAACATCAGCGCGATTCCGAACGAGATCGCCGATATCGGATCCTTGATGAAATTGCCGGGGCCCATGATAGATGCCTTCTTCTCGTGCACCTCGACGGCCTTCGCAAACAGCGCTTCGGGGCTGAAATGAAACTGCCACAGCACCATGAACGCCATGAACGAAGCACCGGCAAGGAGCAGGCATGCCTTGATGATTTGCACCCAGGTGGTTGCCGTCATGCCTCCGAACAACACGTACACCATCATGAGCGCGCCCACGATCACCACGGCGATCCAGTACTCGAGCCCAAACAGCAATTTGATCAACTGCCCTGCACCCACCATCTGCGCGATCAGATAGAACGCCACGACAACCAGCGTGCCCGAAGCGGCGAACGCGCGGATCGGGGCCTGCTTGAAGCGATATGCCGCAACATCGGCGAACGTAAATCTGCCGAGATTGCGCAGCCTTTCAGCCATCAGGAATGTGATGATCGGCCAGCCCACCAGAAAGCCGATCGAATAGATGAGACCGTCATAGCCGTTCGCATAGACGGCCGCCGAGATGCCCAGGAACGAAGCAGCCGACATGAAGTCACCGGCAATCGCAAGTCCGTTCTGAAAGCCGGTGATGCCGCCACCTGCTGTGTAAAACTCCGCAGCGGAGCGCGTTCGTCTCGCCGCCCACTTGGTAATGAAGAGTGTCGCGACCACGAATACGACGAACATCGTGATTGCGGTCCAGTTGGTAGCCTGTTTGACCGTCTGCCCCATGTCTGCGCCAGCAGCGAAACAGCGCAATGAGAAGACAGACAGCGCCGCGAGCGCGAGAAGACGTCGTGCGTTCATGCTGCCTCCCGCTTGATCTGCTCGGTAAGCTGGTCGTATGTGCTGTTGGCGCGACGTACGTAGAACCCCGTGACGACCACCGTGAACACGATGACGAATAGACCAACCGGCATCCCCCATGTCATCACACCTGCGCCCATCTTTGCAGCAAGAAACTGCTTGTCGAATGCAATCAACAGAACATAGCCGTAATAGACGACCAGTACGAGGGCGGTCAGCGTCCACCCAAGCCTCGAACGCTTTCGCACCAGTTCGCGGTATGCCGCGCTCGATTTGATTTTTTCTGCGAGTTTCAGATCCATCTTCGTCTCCTGCATGGAAAGCTTCCGCTGACTGACAAACACCCTCTTCCGGCCGTAGTCGCGACGAGGGGCATCTATTGGCACCTCGGGTCCCGATAGGGATGTGGTGCAATGCATTCGCGCATGCGGTTCGATGCGTCGTTGTTCTGATGCGCTCGGTGTTACGTTAAACGCACCCGCTTACCCGCTTCTTACGGCGTATGACTTCTCGCGCCGGGGTTTACACGAAGATTCGCGCGGCCCTGCGGGCATCGACGCTGTCTGACTGCGCTGTGCCGGCCCTCTCGCGCCGATGTGACGTTGATAGTTAGACGGCAATGCAGCGTCGCGATTGACGTAAGTCAACCGGATCCCGATACGTCGACCTCAAGCTCTGACCGTACCGGTCACGAGTGCGCAAACGGTGAACGTGATCTTTTCCAATCGAAATCGGTCGATGCTCATTCATCGATAACGTGCCCCGATGCAAACAGCCGGCAAACACAGCACCCGTGATATCCCACCGTTTTTGGCGCGCTTGCGGCGTTCGTCGCGTGGCGTGGCTCGCCAGACACATGCAGGCGCGGGCGCACTAGCCGAGCTCGCGCGTGTTTCTCCAGACGACGCTCTGGAACGACTGCACAGCCTGAGGGCCGGTCTCGAAGACGAGGAAGCCGACCGTCGCTTTCGCATCTCAGGCCCCAATCGCGTATTTCATGAAGTACACCACACATTCATCGACGAACTCGCGGCACGGACGCTCAATCCGCTGAATCTGCTGCTTCTCGTTCTTGCAATCGCGTCTTACGCGCTCGGCGATCCGCGGGCCGCGATCATGATCGGCGTAATGGTCGTTCTCAGCACGTCACTCAGTTTCATCCAGGAACATCGGTCGAATCGGGCCGCTGACGCACTCCGAAAAATGGTGCGAACGACTGCAACGGTAATGCGGCAAACGAAAGGACCCGGCTCGACGCAAATCGAAATACCCATCGAGCAAATTGTGACGGGCGACGTCGTATTGCTGTCAGCGGGAGACATGGTCCCCGCCGATCTGCGACTGATCTCCGCGCGCGATCTTTTCGTTAACCAGTCGGCCTTGACAGGAGAGTCGATGCCGCTTGAAAAGTCTGCACAGCCTTGCCAGACACCCGTGGAATCCGAGTTCGAGTTGTCGAACATCTGTTTCATGGGCACTGCGATCATCAGTGGCGTGGGTTGCGGCGTGGTCGTATCGACTGGCAAGACAACGATATTCGGACGCATTGCCGACGTAGTGGCGGAGCAGCGCGTGCAAACCAGCTTCGACAAAGGTGTCACGCGGTTCACGTGGCTGATGATCCGCTTCATTCTGGTCATGGCTCCCCTCGTTCTCGTCATCAATGGTGTGACGAAAGGAAACTGGTTCGACGCGCTGCTTTTCGCCGTCGCCGTCGCCGTGGGACTCACGCCGGAAATGCTGCCGATGATCGTGACAGTCAATCTCGCCAAAGGCGCAATGGACATGTCCCGCAAGAAGGTAATCGTGAAGCGCCTGAACGCAATCCAGAATTTCGGCGCGCTGGACGTGTTATGCACCGACAAGACGGGAACGCTCACTCAGGACAAGATCATCCTCAAACGTCATCTCGACATTCACGGCAACGAATCGGATCGCGTACTCGAATATGCCTACCTCAATAGCGCACATCAATCGGGTCTAAAAAATCTGCTCGACGTGGCCGTGCTGAAGCACGTCGAACTTCATGAGCAACTCAAGGCTCACGAGAACTACATCAAGATCGACGAGATGCCTTTCGATTTCGAGCGCAGGCGAATGTCGGTCGTCCTCGCGCGGGACGATGGCGCTCATATCGTGATATCGAAGGGCGCGGTCGAAGAGATGTTCTCTGTTTGCACACGTTTCGCAATAGATGGCGATACGGGTGCGCTCGACGAAAGCCACTACGCCGCTACGAAGGAGATCACCGACGCGCTCAACGCCGATGGCTTTCGTGTGGTGGCAGTCGCCTATAAGGAAATACCGCCTGAACAGACCATCTATTCCGTCGCCGACGAATGCGGGATGACGCTGCTTGGCTTCATCGCGTTTCTCGATCCACCGAAGGAGACCGCCGCTGCGGCGCTCGCCGCGTTAAAGGCCAGCGGCGTGCAGGTCAAGATACTCACCGGGGACAACGACCGTGTCACTCGCAAGATCTGCCATGAGGTCGGCATCACTGTCGACAGGATCGTGCTCGGCAGGGAGATCGAACTGCTCTCCCCCGCTGAACTGGCCGATCTGGCAGAACAGGTGTCGGTTTTTGCGAAGGTATCGCCTTCGCAAAAGGCGGCTATCGTCGACGCACTTCACAGCAAGGGGCACGTCGTGGGCTTCCTTGGTGATGGCATCAACGACGGTCCCGCGCTCAAGGCGTCCGACGTGGGCGTGTCGGTCGACAGCGCCGTCGACATCGCGAAGGAATCGGCAGACATCATCCTGCTCGAGAAGAGCCTTGCGGTGCTGGGCGAAGGGGTTCTTGAAGGCCGGAAAGTGTTTGGCAATATCACCAAATACATCAAGATGGGTGCGAGTTCGAACTTCGGAAATATGTTCAGCGTACTAGGCGCCAGCATCATGTTGCCATTCCTTCCGATGGCGCCGATTCAGGTACTCACGAACAATCTGCTCTACGACTTCTCGCAGACGGCCATACCGACCGACAACGTCGACCCGGAGTATCTGAGCGAACCGCGCCGGTGGGATCTCGGCAATATCATGAAGTTCATGCTATTGATGGGTCCGGTGAGTTCGCTGTTCGACTACGCCACCTATTTCATGATGCTGCGCATGTTCAACGCGTGGGACAACCCTGCTCTATTTCAGACCGGCTGGTTTGTCGAATCCGTGATTACGCAGACACTCATCATTCACATCATCCGCACCGCCAAGATGCCATTTATCGAAAGCAGCGCCAGTCCTGCCCTGCTCGCAACGACCCTGCTCGTTGCCGCGACTGGCGTCGTACTGCCATTTACGCCGATTGGCCGCGTGCTCGGCTTCACCCCTTTGCCGTGGGCGTATTGGCCAGCTCTGATGCTGATTCTTCTTGGCTATATGACGCTCACGCATTTGATGAAAACGTGGTTTATCAAGCGTTTCGGACTGAGTTGACCTGCGCAAGATCCGCATTGCGGCCGTTCGTTTTCTCCGCAAGGCTGGTTACGGTGCCTGTCAGGCGTACCACGCCAGCCCGCGCAGGTATGGCCGTCTTCCCGAGTCAGATGCCAATAGTTGATATGCGTCAACCCACAAAGGTCGAGACGCAAGCTTAATGAATGGCGAAAGCCACAGAGACGTAGCGCCCTGGAAAACCCCTGTTCGCAGGAGATCGCATGCTTCCGATCGAAATCCCTTCCGCGCAGCGCCGACGTGACGAACCAGCCCGATTCTGCTTTCGCTACCGCAGACATCGGCGCCATGCAGGTGCATACGACGTCTTCATCGAACTGGACGATACAGGAAACCATTGCCACATAGAGATCCATCATGCCAACGTGCCCACTGAAGAGCGGCGTCCCTTCACCGCCGGACCTCTAAACGTTCGCCGCCTGGGCAACGCTGTGAATCTGCTCGGCCTGGTTGACCGCGTCGTCGGCAAGGACAGGTCACGCCCCCTACCCGGTGGCCTGGTATTCGCCGCTCGACTTAAACCTCCGTATGTGCTCGCCCCGTCCGTCGCCCGGCGTCTACATACGGACAATAGCGGATCGCAAGCGAGGAGGAAACAGAACGGCGGCGGCCCCATTTCGCATACCCCGCCTCTGTGCGCATTTCAGTCCGAGCATGAGACGAAGATGATCCATAGAGATAGAGCGCCGCGTGCTCGCGCGCGCCATCGCTACCCTATTCGTCGGATCCCCTGGACCCGCGCGTGACCACCGTTCTTTTACAGTTCGCCAAGCGTTCAATCGCGGTTTCAGAGCTTTTCTCAGCGATTCACGCCGTCAAGAAGCGAGTGGCAAACGCCCGCCCAGGTTAAACGGATTGTTGAGTTCTTCCGCTCCGCATATTCCTCCCGCTCCCATCTCGATCGCGGCTCGCTGGACGTCGCGATCCACGTTTCCGGTAAGCGTTACGCTCCCACGCTCGATCTCAACACTGATGCTGTGAGGCGACAAACCTTCGGCAGACGACAGAGCGACTACGATTCTAGAGGCGAGTTCCTGGTGCACCGTATCGTTGAAAGCGCGGCCTGCCTTCAGGCGGACGAGGACCTTGCGTTCCTCGTCCAATGGCACGAGTCGCACGCTCCACAGCGTTGAATGCTGGCGCAGGTGCAACGGCGGACCTACTCATTAGCCGATCACCAGCCGATCGATGATAGTTTTCACACCCGGTGTGGAGCGCGCCGCGCCCCAAACAATCGAGCGCTCCACAAGAGAGCTCAGGCGCCCCGTCAACGTGACGCTCCCCTTGTCGACCTGCACGCCCAGGTGTTTCATTTCACGGTCCGTGTGCCGCTGGATTGCCTTGCGGATGTTGTACTCGATATCGACGGGAGACACCGACCCGGAAATCCTGATGTCGTTTGTCACGCCTGTGACGCCCCGCATATGTTCGATGTTTTTCTCGGCGATGTGACTTCGGTAGCCGCCCTGGACTTCGCCGCTCAATGTCACCCAGCCCTTTTCGACCTTGATCTTGACGGCATCCTCTTCGAGACCGGAGATCCAGTCGAGCACCGCTCTGACGCTCAACGCAATGTCCTCATCGGTCCGCCGATTGCTTTCTGCGAGCCGCACGTCGATGTGCGTGACCACGGCCGCGACGCCGGCAATCTTGAGAGCGCACTTCTCGGCAGCTACCTTCTGCGCATAGTCCGCGACCTGTCCGGAAAGCGTGACGATGCCATCGACAACAGCGACGCCTATCCGGTTCGCGTCGATTGCCGGATTGGTGCCCAGATCATCTTCCACTTCCTGACGCAGTTGACTATCCGGCTTCATAACCAATGCCCTCCTGGAATCCATTTGTGGCGCACTGAACACTCCACGCTCTCAGCGTAGCGTCCACAAACCGGGCACAATTGATCGATATCAATCTCACCGCGTGGCAACGAACTCACCTCAGGGAAGTACCGGCGCGGCGTGGTGCACTAGAACTTGACCAGGATCAATTGGGCACGCTTCGCTGAACGGAGAATCTATCAACGAAGTGCGGACTGA
>Ga0209564_1003575_pt1 | contig 10391 bp, 8 predicted proteins | sample AraplaCol_mMF_r2_FD_184272 | JGI IMG/M metagenome (GOLD analysis project Ga0209564, IMG submission 184272) | Arabidopsis root microbial communities from North Carolina, USA - plate scrape MF_Col_mMF_r2 (SPAdes) (version 3) | ecosystem: Host-associated > Plants > Roots > Endosphere | place: USA... | reverse complement strand
GTTCATGTCAAAGCGCAGGCTGGGCGTGGACTTGGTGTTGGTGAGGTTGGAGCCGGTCAGGTCGGCCGAGCCGCCCAGCATTTCGGGCAGGCCGGCGGTGAAGGCTTCGAGCGCGAGCTGCGAGGCCTTGCGCGAGGCCACGGTTTCGGCCTTGGTGTGCGCACCGATGACGGTATCGACCGCGAGCTGCGCGAAGGACTTGGGCAGCTCGCCCTTCATGCGGCGGGCCAGCTCGGCGGCGAGCTCGGGGTGGGCGGCCTTGTAGGCGGCGAATTTCGCGTCCCAGGCGGCCTCTGCGGCCAGGCCCTTGGCCTTGGCGTCCCACTCGTCGTAGGTTTCCTTGGGCACTTCAAACGGTGCGTGGGGCCAGTTCAGCGCCTCGCGCGTGAGCTTGATTTCCTCGGCGCCCAGCGGTTCGCCGTGGGCCTTGGCGGTGTTGGCGCGGTTCGGCGAGCCTTTGCCGATGTGCGTCTTGCAGATGATCAGCGTGGGCTTGTCGTTGGACTTTTTGGCGCCTTCGATGGCCTGCGAGACCAGCTCGGCATCGTGGCCGTCGATGGGGCCCAGCACGTTCCAGCCATAGGCGGCGAAACGCACGGCGGTGTTGTCGATGAACCAGGGCGCGACCTGGCCGTCGATGGAGATGCCGTTGTCGTCATACAGCGCGATCAGCTTGTTGAGCTTCCAGGCGCCGGCCAGCGCAGCGGCTTCGTGGCTGATACCTTCCATCAGGCAGCCGTCGCCCATGAACACATAGGTGTTGTGGTCGACGACGGTGTGGCCTTCGCGGTTGAACTCCTTGGCGAGCAGCTTTTCAGCCAGCGCCATGCCGACGGCATTGGTCAGGCCCTGGCCCAGCGGGCCGGTGGTGGTTTCCACGCCGGGGGTGTAGCCGAATTCGGGGTGGCCGGGGGTCTTGCTGTGCAGCTGGCGGAAGTTCTTGAGTTCGCTGATCGGCAATTTGTAACCGGTCAGGTGCAGCACGGCATAAATCAGCATGGAGCCGTGGCCGTTGGAGAGCACAAAACGGTCGCGGTCGAACCAGCTGGGGTTGTGCGGGCTGTGCTTGAGGTGGCTGCCCCAGAGGGCGACGGCCATGTCGGCCATGCCCATGGGGGCGCCGGGATGTCCGGAATTGGCTTGTTGTACGGCGTCCATTGCGAGTGCGCGTATCGCATTCGCCATCATTTGCGTGTTTGCCATGTAGGCTGCTCCGGAGGGGAAAAGATCAGGGGTAACCCGGTATTTTACCGTCTGGCCCCGTCCGGGCGATTTGGCGGGAATTAGCGCTTTGCCCGGGCCCCTATCGTCTAAAGTCGGGGGGATGCAAGGCCTACACCTGACCGCCGACCTTTACAAATGCCGCTGCGATCCCGCCTGGCTCACCGACGCCGCCCGCCTGGGCGACTGGTGCGTGAAGGCCGTGCAGGCCAACGGCCTGCAGGCCGTCAACCAGCTGTTCCACACCTTTCCCGACACCCAGCACGGCCCGGGCGGCATCACCGCCACCGTGCTGCTGGCCGAATCGCATGTCTGCGTGCACACCTGGCCCGAACAGAAAGCCGTGACCCTGGACGTGTACGTCTGCAACTTCGGCGGCGACCACTCCGCCCGGGCGCGCAGCCTGATGGACACGCTGATACGGCGCTTCAACCCGGAATGGACCGAGCAGCGCTCGCTGGACCGGGGGGATACGGAATAGGCCGGTTCACCAGCTTTCGCGCACGGTCGCCAGAAACAGTGTGTTGAGGGAGGGCAACACGGGCCGCAGGTCATCGCGCTCGGGAGTCGCCGCATCCAGCCGGGTGAGTTCAGCCTCGATGAAAGCATTGACTCGCGGGAAGGGTGCCGACAGGCCCAGTTCCGGGGCATTGCGCTTCTGTTCAAGCATGTGGGCGATATCGGCCATCAGCTCGTCCCGGCCCTCGATCAGGTGCAGCAGGCTGGCGAACTCCAGAGGCGCGGCCGTGCCGTAGCGCTCAATCCAGCGCACCGCGAGCAGCGGCCGCAGCACATAAAAATATTTCTTGAGCCGCACCATCTCGCCTTGCAGGTGTTCACGGTAATTGCCCTTGGCCAAGCTGCGGTAATGGTGGATGCCCCGTTCGCATGAGTAAACCTGGGGCAACAGCCGCCTGGCTTCTTCGGCGAAAGCACCGTTCTCGATATAGATGATGGGTGATTGAATCCATTCGACAAAGCCCGGGTTCGATTTCCAGAAAAGGCGAAGCGCTTTACGCAGGTCCCAGCCGTTGAGGTCAATGTCATCGACGATGGGGTATTCGATGACGTCGCGGCGGTCTTCAAGGTCGAGCGAAAGGTAATCGTCGGCCGGCCGCGCATAGATGAAGCGCACATCGAAATCGCTGTTGGGCGAGGCAAAACCCCAGGCGCGGCTCCCGGATTCGATCGCCATCAGGATGCGCACACCGTGCTCCCGCTCGGTCGCAGCGAGGCGGCTCATGATTTCAGTGCGGATGTCGGGAGGAATCATCGAGAGGCTTTCGTATTTCTTCGGGTTTCAGTCGTCCTGCATTCTGCATGAGCGGCTCCCGTTAAACTGCCGCCATGCCCTCTGCACCCATCAAAGCCATGATCATGGCCGCCGGCCGCGGCGAGCGCATGCGCCCGCTGACCGACAGCACGCCCAAGCCCTTGCTGAAGGTGCGCGGCAAGCCGCTGATTGACTGGCATGTCGAAGCGCTGGCGCAAGGCGGTTTCACCGACCTGGTGATCAACACCGCCTGGCTTGGCGAGCAGATTGCGGGCCACTTCGAGCGGCAAGGCCGCTCTTGCATCAGCTACTCCCACGAAGGCATTGATTTCGGCGGTGCGCTGGAAACCGCCGGCGGTATCGCGCGTGCGCTGCCTTTGCTGGGCGACGTGTTCTGGCTGCTGGCGGGCGATGTGTTTGTGCCGGGCTTTGAATTCACCCAGGCTGCCGTGGACCGCTTCATCGCAAGCGGCAAGCTGGCGCACCTCTGGCTGGTGCCCAACCCGACCCACAACCCCCAAGGCGATTTCGGCCTGGGCCCCGACGGCCTGGCGCTGAACCTGGCGAAGGACAGCGACCAGCCCAAATTCACCTACAGCACCATAGGCCTGTACCGCCGGGAATTTTTTGAGGCCATGCCTTTTGGCAACCCGCAGGGCCTCAAAGCCCCACTGGCGCCGCTGCTGCGTGCGGCGATGGACAATGGCCAGGTTAGCGCCGAGCTGTACCGCGGGCCATGGACCGACGTGGGCACGCCGGCCCGGCTGGACGAGTTGAACCAGGCAAGCACCATCAACTGAACAAGCATTCATTGCAAAGCGCACCCATGAGCACCACCACGATTTACCAGAAACGCCGTGCCGCCGTGGCCCGCGCCTTGAAAGCAGCCGGCGGCGGAATCGCCTTGTTGCCAACCGCGCGCGAATACCCGCGCAACCGCGACACCGATTTTCCGTATCGGCACGACAGTTATTTCTACTACCTGACCGGCTTTGACGAGCCCGAGGCCTGGCTGGCGATCGAGGCCAGCGGCAAGACCACGCTGTTCTGCCGCCCCAAGGACCTGGAACGCGAGATCTGGGACGGCATACGCCTGGGCCCCAAGGCGGCGCCGGCCCAACTCGGCGTGGACGCGGCCTTCAGCACCGACGCGCTGGACGACAAGATGCCGGCCCTGCTGACGAACCAGAAATCGGTGTGGTTTCCCTTCGCCACGCACGAAGGCCTGGGCGCGCGGGTGGATGGCTGGCTGGACAAGGTGCGCGCCCGCGTGCGCCTGGGCGATGAACCGCCGCCAATCCAGCATGACCTGTGCGTGGTGCTCGACGAGATGCGTCTCTTCAAGGACAGCCACGAGATCGCCATCCTGCGCCGCGCCGGAAAGATCTCGGCGGGCGCGCACGTGCGCGCGATGCAGACCTCGGCGGCCATGCTGCGCAAACCCGTCAAGGGCGGCCTGCGTGAATACCACCTCGAGGCCGAACTGCTGCACGAGTTCCGCCGCCACGGCTCGCAGTTCCCGGCCTATACCAGCATCGTGGCAGCAGGCGCCAATGCCTGCGTGCTGCACTACCGTGCCGGCGACGCCGAGCTCAAGGCCGGCGAGCTGTGCCTGATCGACGCCGGCTGCGAACTCGACGGCTATGCCAGCGACATCACGCGCACCTTCCCGGCCGATGGCAAGTTCACGCCGGCCCAGCGCAGGCTGTATGACATCGTGGTCGAGTCCCAGTACGCCGCGGTGAAAGCCACCAAACTCGGCAAGCGTTTCAACGACCCGCATGAAGCCGCGCTGCGCGTGTTGGTGGAGGGCATGCTCGACACCGGCTTGCTGCCCAAGGCCAAGCACGGCAAGGTCGACGACGTGCTCGAATCAGGCGCATACCGCCAGTTCTATATGCACCGCACCAGCCACTGGATGGGCATGGACGTGCACGACTGCGGCGACTACACCGAACCCGGCAGCAAACCCCGCGCCGACAAGGACGCCATGGGCCAGCCCATCATGCGCAAGCCTTCACGCATCCTGCGGCCCGGCATGGTGCTGACCATAGAGCCCGGGCTCTACGTCCGGCCCGGCAAGAACGTGCCCAAGGAGTTCTGGAATATCGGAATACGGATTGAGGATGACGCGCTGGTCACTGCGAAGGGATGTGAGTTGATGACGCGCGGCGTGCCGGTGGATGGGGATGAGATTGAGGCGTTAATGGCGGGGTGAGGGGGCCGGGTCTTGCTCCGGCCTTCGCGCTCTTCCTCTCTACCTCTGTTTCTTCTTCGCCCTCTTTTAAGGGTAGCTGGCCGGGGGTTGCCCCCAGAGAAGGGCACCCCGTCGGAACAACTCAAGTCAACCCCAAGCTCATTCCTCTCTTATGCCCATGCGTAAACGCCTCCTCAAACACCGAATACCCCGATAAATCCCCATGCGCAAAATGCAGCCGCCGCCAGGGTGATTGCAAAGGCCCCTGCAGCGCCCGCAAGGCAGCGCTGCCACGAACCCCCGGCACAGGCGCACTCATCGCATGCCCATACCGCATCACCTCCATCCGCGTGACCTTGCCGGGCAGGTCGGGATGCGGCACGGAGAGCTCGGCCAGCACGCTGTCTCGCCAATATGTCCAGGGCTGTTCATACAAGGTCTTGCGGCCGGCCGCGCCAATGCCGAAGGCGCGGTAATACGTCAGCACCGTGGCGCCGGGCACGGCCTGCAGGCTCTGGTGCGTGGCATCGACATAGCCCAGGCCTGGATGGTCGCCATAGATCACGTTGTCCCAGCTGGGCGCGGCGCCAGGCCTGTCGTGCAGGGCTGAGTCTATGTGCAGGTTGGCGACCAGCCAGGGCGCGTAACGCAGCTGGTTGGCGGCTTCGCGCAGCGCGGGCGGCGGGTTTTCGACGACGCGCGCGGCGATGAACAGGGGCAGGGCGAGGATGCAGTGCTCGGCCTGCCAGCGCTCCACCGACTGCGTGGCCGCACTGAAGGTATCGACCTCCACGCCGTGGCGGCCGGCGGCGACGCGGATCACGATGCGGCCCGTGTGCAAGCGCTCGCCCAGCGGCGCGGCCAGTTGCCGGGTCAGCCAGCCGTTGCCTTCGGGCCAGGTCAGCACACCGGCATCGCGCTCGGCCGAAGGCGGCTCGCCAGGCGCGTGAAAGCCGTGGCGGCTCGCGAAGTAGTGGATGCCGGCCCAGGCCGAGACGCTCTCCAGGCCGGCGCCGTAATCGTCGCGGCAGCAGTAGTCGAGATACCAGCGCAGGGCTGCGCTCGTGAGCTGCTGCTGGTCCAGCCAGGCTGCAAAGGTCAAGGCATCGAGCGCGCGATGGGACGGCGCCGGTGCGCCCGCTGAAAGCGGAATCGGAAAAGGCGCGGTCGCCGAGGCCTGCCGCACCAGCTGTGCAAAGCGCTGGTAGTCCGCCAGCAGGGCGGCATCCGTGTCCGCCTGGGGCAGCAGGCCTTCCTGCCATTCACCGCGGATGAAAAGGCGCTCCTGCGGGCTGTGGCACAGGTGGCGCTCGTCATATTCCCAGCGGCCGGCCACGCGCCGTCGCAGCGAGAACTCTTCCAGCAGGTCCTGCACGTCGCGCGCGCCGTCGCCAGGCACCGGTAGGTAGTGCGCGCCCAGCGGGCATGGCAGGCCGCCGACCACGCCGCCACGGCTGTTGCCGCCGGCGCTGTCCTCGAGCTCCAGCATCGCGAAGTCGTTCATGCCGCGCAGCCGCAGCGCGCGTGCCGCCGCAAGGCCTGCGACGCCGCCGCCGGCGATCAGCACGCGGGTGCGCCGGGTGATGGAGGGGGCAGGCCACGCGCGATTTTGGTCAGGCCGCAACAGGTGGCCGCGTTCATGGTTGGCACCCAGGAAGCCGCCTTCGATATGCCTGGTTTCCTTGCAGCCCAGCAGCGGCAGCGCGGAGGCCGCCAGGAAGTCGCGCCGCTTCAACGCAGCACCTTGCCCCACTCCTGCTCGTAGCTGTGCACCAGCTCCTGGTTGGAGAGCCGGTTGACGGGCGCCGGCACACGCGCCATGTCAACGGGGAAATCAAACAGCAAGGGCAAAATTTGCGGATCCAGAAAACGCAGGCCGGCCGGCAGGGCGCCTGCCTGCGTCACGGGGCTGAAAGGCCTTCGGCTCGCCACCACAAAACCCCACTCGCCAAAGCTGGGCACATTGGCGTGGTAGGGCGCGGTCTTCAGGCCGACGGACTCCAGCGTGGCCACCACCGTCCAGAAGCTGCGGCGCGCCACCAGCGGCGAGGTGGTCTGGATCACGGCATAGCCGCTGGCCGAGAGATGCCGGTCCAGCAGCGCGTAAAACGAGTTGGTATAGAGCTTGCCGATCGAGAAATTGGTAGGGTCGGGAAAGTCGACCACGATGATGTCGAACATGTCCGCGCTTTTGTCCAGCCACTGGAAGGCGTCGGCATTCACCACCTGCACCTTGGGCGACAGCAGCGCCTCGCCGTTGAGGTGCTTCAAGGCCGGCTGCTGGCTGAAGAGATTCGTCATGGCCGGGTCCAGCTCGACCAGCGTGACGCTTTGCACGCTGGGGTACTTGAGGATCTCACGCACCGCCATGCCGTCGCCGCCGCCCAGCACGGCGACCTTTTGGGGTGCGCCATGCGCGCTCATGACCGGGTGCACCAGCGCCTCGTGGTAACGGTATTCGTCGCGCTCGGCGAACTGCAGGTTGCCGTTGAGGAACAGCCGGTGGCCGCCGCGGCCGCTGGTCACCACAATGCGCTGGTAAGGCGTGGTGGCCGTGAAGACCACACGGTCCTGGTAGAAGTGGTCTTCGGCCAGCGTGGTGATCTGGTTGGCACCCGCAAAACCGGCGCACAACGCGCCCAACACGGCGAGGCAGGCGATGGCATGCGACCTGACATGCCGCAGCTCATGCCGAAACAGCCACAAGGCCCACAGCGCGACGGCCGCATTCATGAGGCCGAACAGCAAGCCCGTGCGTATCAGGCCCAGCTGCGGCACCAGCACCAGCGGAAAAGCCAGGGACACGGCCAGCGCACCCAGGTAGTCGAAGGTCAGCACCTGCGAGACCAGTTCCTTGAGCGCCACATTGCGCCGCAGTATGCGCATGACCAGCGGAATCTCCAGCCCCACCAGCGTGCCCACCAGCAACACCATGGCGTACAGCAGAAAGCGGAAAGCGCCGGGCACATAGGCATTCGCCAGGAACAGCAGCGCCGGCAAGGCGCCCCCCACCAGCGCCACTAACAACTCTATGCGCAAAAAATGCGCAGGCAGCTGCCGCTCGAAAAACCGCGACAGCCAGGAGCCAATGCCCATGGCGAACAGGTAGCTGCCGATGATGGTGGAAAACTGCAGCACCGAATCGCCAAGCAGGTAAGACGCCAACGCACCCGCCGACAGCTCATACACCAGCCCGCAGGCCGCCACGACGAAGACGCTGGCCAGCAGCGCGACCTCAAGAGGGCGCGGTGTGGAGGTGGAGGAGGTATCAGCGTTCAAAACAGGCGAGGTGTTAACGGAAAACAAGTAAGGCGATGCGAAGCGAGCCGGCCCAAACGACGGCGCTCAGGGCGTAGCGAGCGGGCCGCGGGCAAGGCGGACGGAGCGGACGAACCGGAACGTACTTGATGTACGTGAGGATTCGGAGCACCGGACCAACGCCGCCCCCGGTCCGCGCAGTAGCCGGGAAAGATCAGCCGTGGATGGCGGCGGCTACTATTACGCAGATGCCCAATGCCATGGCGGCAACCACCAGCGCCAGCGCCACATTCTGCTTCTCGACGATCTCCAGCCACAGGTCATAGGGCGTCATCTTGTCGATGATGACAAAGCTCAGCCAGAAAATGATCACGCCGATCAGCGCGAACAGGATTGAGCCGAGGAAGGCGGCGGGTTTCAGCCATTCAAGCACCATGATGGTCTCCAGAAAAAATCTGCCCGCTACACGCCAAGGCAGAGGATGAAGCAAAAAGAGGCGGCCCTCATTTGTGGCCGCCCCCGCCGGAAAAACCGCCGAACGAGCCACCCGAACTGCGCGAGCTGCTGGACGAGGAACAATTTTCGTACTTCGGGTCACAGCTGGAGCAGCGGCTGATCACCAGCAGCAGCACCAGAATCAGCAGCACCACGATGATGATGGTGCCGCAGCCCATGCCGGCCGAGCTGCTCAGCGGCTTGGCATCCGAGCGCTTGAACAGGTCCTTCTTGCCGTCGAGCTTGAAAGCCTTGGCGACCAGGTCGCCGTCCAGCTTGCTGCCGCTGGACCAGGTGATCTCGTTCGGCGCTTCTTCCTGCGAGAGCAGGGCGCTGCCGTTGGCGAAATCGCGGTTGAATGTCTTCTGCCCGCGCTGGACCTGCCAGTAAAACTCGCCGGCCACATAGCTGGTTTCAGCGGTGTAGCTGCTTTGCAAGCGATAACTCGTCTTGAGATAGGTCGCGCTGGCGCCGCCGGCCTTGAAGCTGGGCGCGCCCGTGACCGGCTTGACCAGGCTCCAGCCGTCCTCGGAATCGACCAGGAAAGTAAAACCCCGCTTCTGGTTGTAGAGCAGGTATTCGTCCCAGCCGAAATGCTCGTCCGGGTCATCGGCCTCATAGCCCATGCGGTGCTGGAAGCCCACGACCTGCCACTGCGCGCCCTGCAACTGGCCGGTGCTGCCCAGTGCGATCAGCGGGCTGACGGGCTCGTCCTGGATCGCATGCCTGAGCGCGGCGCCCGTGCCCTGTGTGAGGTCGATGATGCTGTTGCAGGATTTGCAGGTGATGCTTTTGCTGCCGGCCAGCGTGACCTCGACCGGCGCGCCGCAGTTGGGGCAGCTGAACTGCTTGCCGCTTTCGTTCTTGGCGGATTCGTCCTTCAGGCCCGTGAGCTTGAGCTCATCGAGCAGCACGGAGCGGCCCAGCGACAGCGCGGGCGTGCCGCCGCCGGCCACCGCGCCGTAGTCGACGCTGAGCACGTCGCCGTCGGCACTGCGCAGCTCCACCATCGCAAAAGGCGTTCCCAGCGCCGGCAGGCGCGGCAGCTCGCCCTGGGCGGAGAGCAGCGACACCTGCTCATTGGATGCCACGCTGAAAGGCTTGGCACTGATGGCCGTGGTGGCGCCCACGCGAAAGTTCTCGGCCGGCGGCACGGCGCGCTGCAGGCTGGTGGGCAGGCTGAAAACATAGGCGCCGTTGTCTTCACTCAGGAAGGCCGGCTTGCCGTCGTCCAGCACGGCGTACCACTCGGTCCAGGTGCCTTGGGCATACTGGTATTGCAGCCGGCCCACCAACGTGAAGTTGCGGCCCTGCCAGACGCCGGAGGTCTGCAGCTGCAGCGGGCTGAAATCGTTGAACAGCTCGGCCATCTTGCCGATGCGCGACAGCGTGTCGCCGTCGCGCACGACGGTGCTCTGGCAATAGCCGCACACCGCGTGCGTGGACTGCGCGCTGCGAAACTCAACGGGCGCACCGCAGCCGGGACACGGCGCGCGGTAGGCGCGTTGCTGGGGCTCGGATGCCAAGATGAGGCGGTCAGTGAGCGATGCGCGGCGTGACCGGCATCAGACCAGCTTCTTCAAGAGCTCGGCCTTCTTGGCGTCGAACTCTTCCTGCGTGAGGATGCCCTTGGCCTTCAGCTCGCCAAGCTTTTCGAGCGTGGCCATCACGTCGTCGGGCTTCACGCCGGCGGTGGCAGCGGCTGCCGGGGCGGCCTGGGCCGCGTTGCCGCCCTGCAGGCCCTGCTGCAGGTTTTGCGCCAGCACCTGGCCCAGCGCCACGCCGGCGCCCAGGCCCATGGCGTCGCCGGCAATGCCGCCGCCCGATCCCGCGCCTTCGGCGAACTTGGGAATCGCCTGCGCCGTCTGGTACTGCATGAACTTGCCCATGTCGTTGCCGACCATGCCCATGCCGATTTTCTGGTCGAGGATTTTCTGCAGCTCTTCG
>Ga0209564_1003574_pt1 | contig 10395 bp, 9 predicted proteins | sample AraplaCol_mMF_r2_FD_184272 | JGI IMG/M metagenome (GOLD analysis project Ga0209564, IMG submission 184272) | Arabidopsis root microbial communities from North Carolina, USA - plate scrape MF_Col_mMF_r2 (SPAdes) (version 3) | ecosystem: Host-associated > Plants > Roots > Endosphere | place: USA... | reverse complement strand
GTAGAAGTACGCGCCCGCCGCGTGGGTCAGGCGGGCGATCTCGACCACGTCGCGCTCGAACAGGCCGCAGGTGTTGGGGTTGGTGACCATGATGGCGGCCACGTGGTCGCCCAGCTTGGCCTCCAGGTCGGCCAGGTCGACCCGGCCGTCGTCGGTCTGGGCGATCTCGACGACGGTGTAGCCGCAGAAGGCGGCCGTGGCCGGGTTGGTGCCGTGGGCGCTGGTCGGGGCCAGCACGGTCTTGCGGCGGCCCTGTCCGTTGGCCTCGTGGGCGGCGCGGATGGCCAGCAGGCCGCACAGCTCGCCATGGGCGCCGGCCTTGGGGCTCAGGGCGACGGCGGGCATGCCGGTCAGGGTCTTCAGCCAATGGGCCAGGCGGTCCATCAGCTCGATCGCGCCCTGCACCGTCGACTGCGGCTGCAGCGGGTGGATGTCGGCGAAGCCCGGCAGCCGCGCCATCTTCTCGTTCAGGCGCGGGTTGTGCTTCATCGTGCACGAGCCCAGCGGATAGAGGGCCAGGTCGATGGCGTGGTTCTTCTGGCTCAGGCGCACGTAGTGGCGCACCGCTTCCGGCTCCGACAGGCCCGGCAGGCCGATCGGCGCCTTGCGGACCAGATCGCCCAGGTCATCGGCCGCCGGGGCGTCCGGCAGGTCGACCCCGGTCTTGTCCCAGGCGTTCAGTTCGAAGATCAGCGCCTCGTCCTGCAGCAGGCCGCGGGCCCCGGTCAGGGTCGGATGGACGTAGTCGTTGACGTCGGCGCTTTCGGGACGGGTCGGCCGTCCGACGGAATTCATGCTCATTGTGCCAGCACCTTGGTCAGGGCCTTGGAGAAGAGGGCGATGTCGCCGTCGGGCGTGGTCTCGGTGGCGGCGACCAGCAGCACGTCGTCCAGGCCGGCGGCCGGGTCGAGGCGCGAGAACGGCACGCCGGCGATCACGCCGTTGGCGGCCAGGGTCTCGACCAGCTCGGCGGCGTTGACCGAGACCTTGATCGCGAACTCGTTGAAGAAGCGCGGGGTCAGGATCTGCACGCCCGGGACGGCGGCCAGGGCGTCGCGCAGCTTCACCGCCTTGTGGTGATTGACCAGGGCCAGCCGGCGCAGGCCCTTCTCGCCCAGCAGGCTCATGTGGATGCTGAACGCCAGCGCGCACAGGCCGCTGTTGGTGCAGATGTTGCTGGTGGCCTTGTCGCGGCGGATGTGCTGCTCGCGGGTCGACAGGGTCAGGACGAAGCCGCGGCGGCCGTCGGCGTCCACGGTCTCGCCGCAGAGCCGGCCCGGGGCCTGGCGGACGTATTTTTCCTTGCAGGCGAACAGGCCGACATAGGGGCCGCCGAAGTTCAGGCCGTTGCCGATCGACTGGCCCTCGGCCACGACGATGTCGGCGCCCATCTCGCCGGGCGACTTCAACAGGCCGTACGAGACCGCCTCGGTGGTGACCACGATCAGCAGGGCGCCGGCGGACTGGGCGGCGGCGGCGATCTTGGTCACGTCGGTGGCCGTGCCGAACACGTTGGGGGTCTGGACGACCACGCAGGCGGTGTCGGCGTCGATGGCGGCGATCACCGCGTCCTCGGCGTCGACGGCCGGCGCCAGGCGCTGGGTGGCCACGCCGGCCGCGTGGGCCAGGGTCTCGACCGTGCCGACATATTGCGGGTGGACGCCGCCCGACAGCACCGCCTTGTTGCGGCGGGTGATCCGGGTGGCCATCATCACCGCCTCGGCGGCCGCGGTGGAGCCGTCATAGAGCGAGGCGTTGGCCACTTCCATGCCAGTCAGGGCCGCGACCTGGGTCTGGAACTCGAACAACACCTGCAGCGTGCCCTGGGCGATCTCGGGCTGGTAGGGCGTGTAGCTGGTCAGGAACTCCGACCGCTGGATGATGTGGTCGACGCTGGCCGGCACATGGTGGCGATAGGCCCCCGCCCCGACGAAGAACGGACCTTCCGAGGCCGAGCGGTTGCGGCGCGACAGGGCCAGCATCTCGCGCTCGACCTCCAGCTCGCCGGCGTGGAACGGCAGGTCGACCGGGTCGGTGCGACGGGCGACGGCGGGGACGTCGACGAACAGCTCGTCGATCGACTCCGCGCCGATGACGCCGAGCATGTCGGCGCGATCTTCGGGTGTGAGGGGGAGGTAGCGCATCTAGATCGACTTTCCGAAAAGGGCGTCCGTCAGGCGTTTGAACAGGGGTTGGGCGGGCTTGGAGTCACGCTCGGCGCGAGCCTTGGCGAGGGCTTGGGCGACGGCGGCCTGGTGGGCCTCCCCCGCCAGCTGGTCCTCGACGTCGCCGGCGAGCCAGTCGCGAAAATCGGCTCGGTCGGCGGTTGCTTGGGCCTGGAAGCCCATCGACCAGGTCGGCGGCGGCCGACCGGTCGCCGGCGTCGCGCAGACCGCGCCGTCGCCCATGACCACAAAGGAGGCTGTGGCTTGCGCCAGATCGAAGACCAGGTCGAAGGCTGCGTCGTCGAACCGCGCCAGGTCGATCACGGCGATGTCGTCCTGGGGATCGACATTCACGACCAGGACCGTCTGGCCCTTGAGGCCAACCTCGCCGTCCGGGCCCAGCGTCGCGCCGGCCGCGGCCAGGGCCTTCTCCACCGCGACCCCATAAGCCGCCGGGGCGGGCGTCAGAGTCGAGTTGTGGAGAAGGACCTGGACCATGCCTACAGCGTGCCGAGGAACGCTTCGTACGCGTCGCGATCCATCAGGGCGTCGAGTTCGCCCGGATTGCTCAGCTTGATCTTGGCGAACCAGCCGCCGGCCTCCGGCGCGGCGTTGACGGTCTCGGGGCTGTCCGAAAGCTCGCCATTGGCCTCGACCACCTCGCCCGACACCGGGGCGTAGACGTCGGAGGCGGCCTTGACGCTCTCGACCACCGCCAGAGCCTCGCCCTGCTTCACGGTCTTGCCGACGTCCGGGGTCTCGACGAACACCACGTCGCCAAGCTGCTCGGCGGCGTAGGCGGTGATGCCGACCGTGGCGACGTCGCCGGCGACTTCGACCCACTCGTGGTCCTTGGTGAACTTCATTGGTCTGGCCCTTTGGTCTGAGTGCTAGATCTTGCGCACGTAGCGGGTGGGAACGAACGGACTGGCGACAACCTCGGCGGCCGCCGCCTTGCCCCGGACGATGACTTTCAGCGTCGAGCCGACCACCGCGAATTCGGGCGGCACGAAGCCGATGGCGATGGCGCCGCCGAAGCTGGGGCCGAAGCCGCCGCTGGTGACCTTGCCGATCACGGCGCCGTCGGCGTCGGCGATCTCCGCGCCTTCACGGGCGGGCGCGCCTTCCAGCACCTTCAGGTTCACCCGCACGCGCTTGAGGTCGCCGGCCAGCTCCTTGAGTATCCGCTCGGCGCCCGGGAAGTCGCCGGCCTCGCGGCGGCTCTTGCCGACGGCGAACGGCATGCCGGCCTCGATCGGCGATACCGTCTCGTCCATGTCGTGGCCATACAGCGGCAGGCCGGCCTCCAGGCGCAGGCTGTCGCGGGCGCCCAGGCCGATGGCCTTGACCCGCTCGTCCTCCAGTAGGGCGTTCCAGATCCGCGTGGCCTCGGTCGCGGGGACCGAGATCTCGTAGCCGTCCTCGCCGGTATAGCCCGAGCGCGAAATGATGGCGTCGACGCCGAAGGCGGTCAGGGCCAGGGTGTCCATGAACACCATGTTCGCCGCTTCCGGGACATGGCGGGCCAGGACGGCGGCGGCCTCGGGGCCCTGCAGGGCTAGCAGGGCGCGGTCCTCCAGGCGCTCGACGGTCGCCTCGCCCTCCAGGGCCTCGGCGATGATCCGGTAGTCGTTGTCCTTGCAGGCGCCGTTGACGACGATGAACAGGCCGTCGTCGTCGGGACGGGCGGTCATCAGGTCGTCGATCACCCCGCCCTGGTCGTTCAGCAGCACGGCATAGCGCTGCTTGCCGGGCTTGAGGCCCCGGTAGTCGGCGGAGACCAGCTTCTCGAAGCTCTTGGCGGGATCGGCGCCGCGCAGCCGGGCCTGGCCCATGTGCGAGACGTCGAACAGGCCCGCGTGCTCGCGGGTCCACAGGTGCTCCTTCAGCACCCCGTCCTTGTACTGCACCGGCATGGCGTAACCCGCGAACGGCACCATGCGGGCGCCGGCCGCGACATGCGCGTCGTACAGCGGGGTCTTCTTGAGATCTTGGCCGGACAGGCTTGGGTCGGACACGCTTTGGGCTCCAATCGGGGTCGGCGACGCCGCCCGGCTTTCGCCAGGTGGTCTCGCCCCCGCTGTCCCTTTGACCTGAGAGATTCCGGCCGCACCAGACGGCCTTGCTCCTTCGGCGGGCAACCGTTTCCGACTGCCTCTTTCCAGCGTTCCTAAACCCGCGCGGTCCTTTTGCCTGAGCGTTTCCGGGGCGGTTGCGCCTTCGGCCTCGGGACAGAATCCCGACGTCTCCCGCGAGGGTCGAGGCGTGTTTGGGCGACGGGGCGGCGGGAGTCAACTGGCGAGGCGAAGGGAGCCGCCAGGGCACAGCTTTGGATTGTTATTTGGGTCGGATCGCCGCAAAACTTGAGGTCACAAAATGTGACCTCAAGGGCGGGCATGACCGACCAACGCGCCTCCATCCACGAATTTCAAGCTAGCGAAGCGCCCTCCGTATTGGAGGCGCGAGGGCTATCGGTGATCCTCGACACGGACCTCGCGAGACTTTTTGATATTGAAACCAAACACTTAAACCAGCAAGTGCGCCGCAACCCCCTTAAGTTCGACGGCTTCGCGTTTCAGCTCTCCGCCGATGAGTTCACAAACTTGAGGTCACAAAATGTGACCTCAAGTGTGCCGCACGGCGGCCGACGCTATCGACCATACGCCTTCACCGAACACGGTGTCCTCATGGCGGCGACCGTGGTGAAGTCCGACAAGGCCATCGCCGCCTCTCGTTTCATCATCAAGGTGTTCGTCGAGGTTCGCCGCAAGTCGCTGGTTTCGGACGGCGCCAACCTGCCGTCGCTGATCGACGCGCGCGGGCTGCTGCCGCTGCAGAGCGAGGCCCGCACAGGCCTGATGAGCAAGCTCAACAGCGCCTTGGGCCGGGTGCTCGACGCCATCGCTGATCCAGAGACCCAGACCACGGTCCGCGACGAGGCCCACGCCATCGCCGCCGAGGGCCTGCGCAGTATCAAGGAATATCTCAAACGGGCCGGCGTCCAGAACGAGAAGACCCTTGCCGAGGTCCGCAAGCTGCTGGCCGAGGCCGACGCCCTGGAGGCCGAGACCGCCCAGAAGCGCACCGAGAACCAGCACCGCCAGTTGGCCCTGCTGGCCAAGCAGCTGCGCCTGGTGCTGGTGGCCCAGCAGTATCTGGAGACCGGCGGGGTCGAGGGACTGCTGGCGACGCTCAAGGATCTTGAGCGTCCCTGACGGCCTACATCCGTTCCGGCGCTTCGATGCCCAGCAGGTTCAGGGCCAGCTCCAGCTGCTTCAGCGTCGTCTCGGCCAGGGCCAGGCGCGAGGCCCGGACCGCCGGCTCCTCGGCGCTGAGGATCGGGCACGCGGCGTAGAACTTCGAGAAGGTCTGGGCCAGCTTGTAGGCGTGCTCGGCGATGAAGTTGGGGGCCTTCTTGTCATAGGCCTCCGACAGCGCGCCCTCGAAGGCGTCCAGCAGCAGGGTCAGGTCGCGCTCGGCCGGCTCGCCGACCACGATCGGACCCGAGACGACCTTCTGCTCGGCCGCCTTGCGCAGGATGCTCTTGATGCGCACCGACTGGTACAGCAGGTACGGCCCGGTCTTGCCCTCGAAGCTGGTAAAGCGGTCGAGGTCGAAGACGTAGGAGGTGCCGCGGAAGTTCTGCAGGTCGGCGAACTTCAGGGCGGCGACGCCGACCTTGTGGGCGATGTCCTCGAAGGCCTCGTCCGAAAGCTCGGCGCCCAGGCCGGCTTCGCGCAGGCGCTCGCGGGCCTTCTCGCGGGCCATCTCGATCAGGTCGTGCAGCTTGAGCACCCCGCCGGCGCGGGTCTTGAACGGCTTGCCGTCGGCCCCGTTCATGGTGCCGAAGCCGATGTGCTCCAGCCCGCCCGGCTCGGCGTAGCCGGCCAGGTAGGAGGCGCGGAACACCTGCTCGAAATGGTCGGCCTGGCGCTGGTCCACGGCGTAGAGGATCAGGTGCGGGTCAAACGACTTGCGGCGATCCAGGATCGTGGCCAGGTCGGTCGTGCCGTACATGGCCGAGCCTTCCGACGAGACGACCAGCAGCGGGTCAGGGCTCTCGACCTCGACCACCGAACCGTCGGGCAGCTTCTTCTTCTTGGTCTCGCCGGGACGGGCCACGCGGACGATCCGGGCGCCCTGGTCGTCGACCAGCAGCCCCTTGTCCTCCAGTTGGCGGACCATCGGGGCGATCAGGTCCTGCACGTCGCTCTCGCCCTTCCAGAGGTCGAAGTCGACGCCCAGGGCATGGAACTCGCGCTCCAGCGCCACGCGGCTGATGTTGACGAAGTGGCGCCACAGCAGGCGGTAGCCGAAGCGGCCGTTCTGCAGCTCGGCGGTGGCCTTGCGGGCCCGTTCCTTGAACTCGGCGTCTTCCTTCTGGCGCGCCGAGGCGGCGGGGTAGAGGCGGTCCAGGTCCTCCAGCGACACGCGCTGGGCGAACTCGGCCATTACCTTGTCCTCGTCGGCCTTGGAGAATCCGCGGGGGGCCTCGACCAGGCGCTCGAGCAGAGCGCGGATGAAGGCGTCCTCCTCCATGACGGCGCTGATCAGCAGCCCCATCTGGAAGCCCCAGTCGCCGAAGTGGGCGTCGCCCACCACGTCGTCGCCGCGGAAGCGGTACAGGCGCTTGACCGACTCGCCGATGATCGAGGCGCGCAGGTGGCCCACGTGCATCGGCTTGGCGACGTTGGGGCCGGCATAGTCGACCAGCACCCGGCGCGGGCTGGCCAGCGGCTCGGCCCCGGCGCGCGGGTCGGCGGCGATCTGGTTGGCGCGGACCGACAGGGCGTCGCTGGAGACGCGCATGTTGATGAAGCCGACGCCGGCGATCTCCACCGAGGCCAGGCGCGGGTCGGTTTTCAGGATGTCGACGACCTGCACGGCGATCTCGCGCGGATTGCGCTTGGCGCTCTTGGCGGCCGCCAGGGCCCCGTTGCACTGGAAGTCGGCCAGGTCGGGCCGGTCGGACGCGGTGACGCGACCGAAGTCGGGAGACAGTCCGGCGGCCTGGAAGGCGGCCGCGGCCGCCTCGCTCAGGGACCGCTTCAAATCACTCATGGCTTGGTTTGGGTCTGCTGGCCTTGGGCCTGTTGGATCTGGCCGGCGTTGACGCGGAAGCGCTTGCCGTCACGGTTGAAGGCGGCCATTTCCGGGGTCACGTCGAAGCCGACCAGGACCTCGAAATTGCTGCCGCTGACCTTTTCGTCGGCCCGCGGGATGGTGATGGTCTTCAGGGTCTCGGTCGCATAGACGCGATCCTGGCCCTCGCGGAAGGTCACCGGCAGGTCGAAATATTCCTTGGCCAGGACGTCCTTGTTGCGCTCGGTCACCGCGACCCAGTAGCGATAGGTCTTCTGCGAGCCGGTCGCCTGCGGGCCGCGGCCCAGCTCGAACAGCATCTGGACCTGCATCTTGATCGGGTCGTTGCTCTTGTAGGCGCAGCCCGAGGACAGGCCCTGGATCTCGCCGGTATAGGCGGTCTGGGCGGCGGACTCCTTGCCGTCCTTGAACTCGACATAGCGGCTGGCGTCGTACAGCACCTTCACATAGGGGCACGGGCCGGCGTTGCGCAGCTGGGCCAGGGGCGCCTTGGGCTGGTTCCACTCGTCGTCGCGCTTCTTCTTCTTGGCGGCCTGGTCGTCGTCGCCGCCTTGGCCGCCTTGACCGGGACGCCCCTGCTGGGCGTGGACGGTCGTCGCCGTGGCGGCGATCGAGAGGGCCATCAGGGCGCTGAGGGCGACGGAGAGATTGCGGCGCATGAAACGTCCGGTTCGAGATTGGAAAGCTTGAGCGGGAATTCCCCACCAGCGTCATGGAGCCTGATAAAGGCATATGCGTGACGTCGCAATGCGCAGCAGATTTCACGCAAGTTTCGGCCGGATGCTGGCGCGGGCGGCCCGGAACCCTTAGGTTCGGGCCATGAACGCCCATTCGCCCCTCTCCAGCCCCGGCCGCCGCGAACTCCGCGTGATCCTGGCCAGTCCGCGCGGCTTCTGCGCCGGCGTCGACCGGGCGATCCAGATCGTCGAGCGGACGATTCAGAAGTTCGGCGCGCCGGTCTATGTGCGCCATGAGATCGTCCACAACCGCCACGTCGTCGACCGCCTGAAGGCGCTGGGCGCGGTGTTCATCGAGGAGCTGGACGAGGCCCCGGCCGACCGTCCCGTGGTGTTCTCGGCCCATGGCGTGCCCAAGTCGGTGCCCGCCGAGGCCAAGGCGCGCGAGATGGTCTATCTCGACGCCACCTGCCCGCTGGTGTCCAAGGTCCATGTCGAGGCCCAGAAGCATTTCGACGCCGGTCGCGAGATCGTGCTGATCGGCCACGCCGGCCACCCCGAGGTCGTCGGCACGATGGGCCAGCTGCCCAAGGGCACGGTGACCCTGATCGAGAACATCGACGACGCCCGCGCCTGGGTTCCGAAAGACCCCGCCAACGTCGCCTTCCTGACCCAGACCACCCTGTCGGTCGACGACACCGCCGAGATGGTCGACCTGCTCAAGCAGCGCTTCCCGGGCATCGCCGCCCCGCACAAGGAAGACATCTGCTACGCCACCACCAACCGCCAGGAGGCGGTGAAGATGCTGGCCGACGTCTCGGACCTGATCCTGGTGGTCGGCTCGAAGAACTCGTCCAACTCGGTGCGGCTGATGGAGGTCGGCAAGCGGGCCGGCGCCCGGGACGCCCGCCTGATCGACGACGCTCGCGGCATCGACTGGTCGTGGTTCGAAGGGGTCGACGCCGTCGGCCTCACCGCCGGCGCCTCCGCGCCGGAAGACCTGGTCCAGGGCGTGCTCGACGCCCTCGCTACGCGCTACGACGTCACCGTCGAGGAACTGGTCGAGGCGCGGGAGACCGTGACCTTCAAGCTGCCGCGGCTGCTGACGGCCTAAACTCTGCCGGCTTGGGAAAAGCCCATCGGAGGCTGATGGGTGTTCGATACGGAAGGTTAATCCGTCGGCTTGGCCAGAGCGCTGAAGGTCTCGCCATACTCATCCATGATCTCGTCGCCGAGTTCGATCTGACGGAGAGTTTCCAGGTCGGCGGCGCCGTCCTGCTTCGCTAGCGCTTCAAAAGTCGCCCGATAGCGAGCCATAAAGGCTTCTGCGCGCGCGAACCGTTCATCGGCAAGCACCTCCTTGGATCGGCCGAGTTCATGCTGATCCGCCGAGGCTTCGCGCGCCTCGTCCCGGTCCGGCTCACCGATCATGGATCGTCTCCTTCCCACACCATCTTAGCACAATTCCGACAGCGCTCTTGACCGCCAGCGCCCCGTCCCGCATCCCCCGGCCATGGCCGTCTATACCGACATCACCGACGACGAACTCGCCGCCTTCCTGGCCGACTACGACCTGGGGCAGGCCGTTGCGTTCAAGGGCATCGCCGAGGGCGTGGAGAACTCCAACTTCCTGCTGGAGACGCAGAGCGGGCGGTTCATCCTCACGGTCTACGAGCGGCGGGCCAAGCCCGAGGACCTGCCCTATTTCCTGAACCTGCTGACCTGGCTGGCCGATCGCGGCTATCCCAGCGCCAAGCCGATCGCCGATCGTTCGGGCGCCACGCTCAAGACCATCCGCGGCAAGCCCGCCGCCCTGGTCGAGTTCCTGCCCGGCCTGTCGGCCCGCCGCCCGACCGTCGCCCACTGCCGCGAGGCCGGCGAGGGCCTGGCCTGGCTGCACCTGGCCGGCGAGGGCTATCCGGCCCGCCGCGCCAACGACCTGGGCCAGCCGCATTGGGCGCCGCTGTTCGCCCAGCACCGCAAGGCCGCCGAGGGCCTCAAGCCCGGCCTCGCCGCCACCATCGACAAGGATCTGGCCGAGCTGGCCCTGTCGTGGCCGCGCAGCCTGCCGGCGGGCGTGATCCACGCCGACTACTTCCCCGACAACGTCTTCTTCCGGCCCGACGGCAAGTTCGCCGCGGCCATCGACTTCTACTTCGCCTGCGACGACGCCTTCGCCTACGACATCGCCGTGACCCTGAACGCCTGGTGCTTCGAGGCCGACGGCAGCTTCAACATCACCGCCGCCCGGGCCCTGGTCACCGGCTACGAGCGCCGCCGGCCGCTGAGCCCGGCCGAGCGCGCCGCCATCCCGATCCTGGCGCGCGGCGCGGCGATGCGCTTCTTCCTGACCCGCCTGGCCGACTGGGGCGCGACCCCGGCCGGGGCCCTGGTCAAGCCCAAGGACCCGCTGGAATACGAGCGCAAGCTGGCCGTGCACCGCGAGGGAT
>Ga0209564_1003572_pt1 | contig 10405 bp, 14 predicted proteins | sample AraplaCol_mMF_r2_FD_184272 | JGI IMG/M metagenome (GOLD analysis project Ga0209564, IMG submission 184272) | Arabidopsis root microbial communities from North Carolina, USA - plate scrape MF_Col_mMF_r2 (SPAdes) (version 3) | ecosystem: Host-associated > Plants > Roots > Endosphere | place: USA... | reverse complement strand
CCCACATGCGCAGCATTGAACTTGCTGCAGGCACCTACGGTCTAAAGATGTGGAAGTCGTCTTCATCAATGACCCAATAAGGGGGAAGTCATGAACAAGGTTAGCACTTTAGCAGCAAATGGGAATGGCGAAAACATTCCGACCGTGATCGGCATTGATCTAGCTAAAAATGTGTTCGCGCTCCACGCGGTTAATCGCCACGGCAAGCCAGTCTTGGTGAAGCCGCAGATCCGGCGCGACCAATTCCTAGAATTTCTCGCTCAACTTCCTCCCTGCATCATCGGCATGGAAGCGTGCTCAGGCGCCCACCACTGGGCTCGTGAAATGATCACCTTGGGCCATACGCCAAAGCTGATGGCGCCGAAGTTCGTGATCCCCTATCGCATTCAAGGCAAGCGCGGCAAGAACGATGCTAATGATGCTGCCGCCATTTGCGAAGCGGTTACTCGCCCCAACATGCGCTTTGTACCAATCAAGACCGTTGACGCGCAATCGATCCTTACCTTGCATCGAGTGCGCCAGGGTTTCGTTGAGGAGCGTACCGCCACAATCAACCGCATTCGTGGGCTGATGTCGGAGTTCGGCATTGTGCTGGCGCAGCGAGCTGAGGTGATACGAAAGCAGGCTCAACTCGCCGCTGAAAGAATGCCAAGCTGGGCGGCTAGTGCAGTGTACGACCTGCTGGCACACCTGGTGACGCTCGATATGCGGGTTGCCGAATACGACGAGCATCTGAAGCGAATGGCGAACCGCGATGAGCGTTGCAAACGCTTGATGGCATTGACTGGTGTTGCGCACATCACGGCTACGGCATTGGTCGCGTCGATCGGCAACGGCCATGATTTCAAAAATGGCCGGCAGCTCGCCGCCTGGCTGGGCCTGGTGCCGGGCCAATACAGTTCTGGCGGCAAGGTCAAGCTTGGACACATCACCAAGGCTGGTGATCGATACCTGCGCACCTTGCTGATACTCGGTGCACGAGCAATGCTGGCGAATGCAGTTCGCAAGAATGATCGAATCAGTCGCTGGGCGGTCGCCCTTCAGGCCCGAGCCGGCTATGGAAAGGCACTGGTGGCGATCGCTGCGAAGAATGCACGGATTGCGTGGGCGCTCTTGGCTAAGGGTGAGACATTTGAACCAGCGTAGGATTTAGCAGCAAGCAGCACCGCCAACGAGTCTGCACGAGTTGATGAAGTTTCGGTTTAGACCGAGTGGGGAATGACCTGGTTATTTCAAGGGGATTGCAGCATATCCCGACCAACGATTGAGGATCTCCATCGCGTCTTGCATCAGGGTCCGGGCATGCGGCAAAGCGCCCAACAAGACCGTTTATAGTTTCGCAGGCCGAACCGTTTCAGCAGCTACGGCGACTTGATCGAGGAGCTACTTCGCCTTGAAAAATTGGGAAGCCCTTATAGTTGGACGTAACCGGCCGAAGCAGCGCAAAGCGGTGCGGAGGTCCGGTTAACGGAATGGTTGGGCCTAATCATCTGAGTCGCCTATCGACAAGTCCTCGCCAAGGAGTTCGACTCCCCCAATTACGGCGTCGTGACGCGCAGCGTCGCGAAGTTTGCTAGCGGCCCAAAGACAAACGATCAACCCAAAAGCACCCAAGGAATAACACCAAAGAGCTTCGACCCCATGAGGGGAACGCAGTAAGTGATCTAGTAGCGCCCCCGCGAGAACGACGGCAAAAATCGTAAAAATAGTCTTCCACTTTCTCTCGAATTGGTCGAGTTCTTCCGAGGTCATCAGTTCAGCCACTAAATCCTCCTTTAGCCGCCCAACGTGCGGGTTCAGCGGCGCCGTAAGGCATCCGCTGGAACAAATTGTTGGGCAAATGTTTCACCAAAATTGCCACCATGACTTCGTTGCAGGAACAACCGGCGCTTCCAAGTGGATACGTGCGCTGGTCGATTCAGCGGCGATCTTCTCCAGGTGTTTGTAGAATGCACCATCTCGAAATCGCTGAACGCGAGCAGTATTTATAAAGTAGATCTCGCACTCACCTGGCCATCCGGGACCGCCGCCGGTGATCGCATCATTAAACGCATCAAGACCATAGCCAAAAAACTCGACACCCTCGGGCTGAGTGACTTCGACATATTTCTCCCAGAGCTCCATCTCACGGGTAACTGCACTGCAATCAATTACAAAGGTTTTCATTTAGCCCAACGTGGTGCTAACCGGCGGCTGGAGCGCGCAGCGCGGAAGTCGTCCGGTTGAGCTAGATGTTGGACACGCGCGTGAACTAGCCGAGAAGGCATAGCCAATAACGTGTCCGCAAATGCGCCCGCACGAGCGCCAGCAAACCGCGCGCACAGGCCCCTGCCACCGAACTGAGAACAGCCAGCGGCCCAAACGCGGGCACTAGCCACGCTGGCGGATTTGCCAGCGGCCCAAGTGCCAGAAGTAAGAGCTGAAGCCTGCATCATGTTCACAGCGATGACCAACGTTGGACGTAACCGGCCGCAGCAGCGCGCAGCGATGCGGAGGTCCGGTTGACGGAATTGTTGGGCATTATTTTCACTGTTCAACAACCTCAATGCAGTCGGCGCGGACTGTGATATCGCCAAAGTCACCCTCCAAGATAACGCCGTTGTCAGTGACTGCTACACTTTCGAGCTCGCCTAAGCTCGGAAGGTTTTCCGCAGTTGAGAAGTTGCCGCGAAAATGAACCTGACCGAATTCGACACCAATCGAAGAGCCGTCGTGATTTCGAGCCAGCACCTTGAAGCGTGCGCCACCAGAGCCGACAACGGCCAGTTCAAGAAAGGCGTGACGTTGATCCAAGTAGAGGGATAGAACGTCAGTTTCAGCGAGGTCTTCGATCTTCATACGGCCCAACGTCCAAGGTAACTGGCTGCCGGAACGCGCAGCGTGGAGGCAGTCCAGTTGACCGCCAGGTTAGAGCGCGTTAGGTCCATTGCTCGTAAAGTTCGCCGGACACCAGGGCTGCCAGAAACTGCTTCTGTTCGTCAGTGACGAGTTTGCGCGGCGTATAGCCATGCTGGCCCGGCTCAGCAAGCAAGCTCGCTTGAACTCTTGCCGCAACCTCAGCAAGAGCCGATTTTTCTTCTGCTGTGAACGCTGCAAAATACTCGGGAAGAGACTCTTGGCAGTTAACTGAATAATCCAAATCAATAATGTCTTCGTCCGCAAACATGAGAAGCCAGAGATACTCGAAAGTAATTTCCGCAAGTGTTTTCATGAAAAGCTCTAACGTGGTGCTAACCGGCGGCTGGAGCGCGCAGCGCGTAAGCCGTCCGGTTGAGCTAGATGTTGGACACGCGAGTGAACCGGCCGCGAAGGTGCAGCCAATGGCGCGTCCGCGAATACGCCCGCACGAATGTTGGCAGACCAGGCGTGCAGGCCCCTGCCACCAAACTGAGAACTGCCAGTGGCCCAAACGCTGGCACTAGCCGCGCTGGCGAATTTGCCAGCGGCCCAAGTGCCAGAAGTAAGAGCTGAAGCCTGCATCATGTTCAAAGCGATGACCAACGTGCGGGTTCAGCGGCGCCGTAAGGCATCCGCTGGAACAAATTGTTGGGCAAATGTTTCACCAAAATTGCCACCATGACTTCGTTGCAGGAACAACCGGCGCTTCCAAGTGGATACGTGCGCTGGTCGATTCAGCGGCGATCTTCTCCAGGTGTTTGTAGAATGCACCATCTCGAAATCGCTGAACGCGAGCAGTATTTATAAAGTAGATCTCGCACTCACCTGGCCATCCGGGACCGCCGCCGGTGATCGCATCATTAAACGCATCAAGACCATAGCCAAAAAACTCGACACCCTCGGGCTGAGTGACTTCGACATATTTCTCCCAGAGCTCCATCTCACGGGTAACTGCACTGCAATCAATTACAAAGGTTTTCATTTAGCCCAACGTCAAAATTCAGCCGCGCCGGAGGCGTCGGTTGGAATGCAATGTTGGGACATATGGCGCAAATCGTTCATTGGTTGAATTGCATATGCTTCGTGATTGGAATGCCCCACAACAGAACTGCGCGAAATGCGCTGTATCCCGAGAATGACGGTCCCTCAGAGTAACTAACTGCACCACTCTTGGCGTTTATTCGAATCGGGCTCGGCGACAAATTGCCAGCGTAGCCGACAACAACTGGAACTACCCAGTCTCCATCAACGAGCTTAGGTCGGTCCGGCCCGCCGCAGGCGCTAACAAACCCCAAGAAGTAAGCCGTGGCAATAGCTTCAGCCTCGTTCGCGTCAATTCGGTCGCTGACGTCGACATTCACGAGGTACTTCCGCAAATGTTCACGGCTTTCCGATTCCTCGACAGTTGCGATGGAAAATGCCAACGCCGGAAGTACCGCCAAAGCCACAGCGAATAAGGTCAGTCGACGGCGCACCTTTTTCACAAATAAGACTCCCAACGTGACGTTGAGCGGCGCGCGTCAGCGCGTCCGCTCGAATAGATGGTTATGCTCTTTGCTCGATAGCCTGCATCATGTGCTGAAGCACCTGAACAAGAGCTATCGCACAAGTAACGTCCAATTCGCACCGTGAATCTGAATCAAAAATAAGTGCAATGAGAGGTTCTGAATCGTGGACGATTAGTTTAAGAACTCCCGATCCTACCCAGAGACTACAGGACTTCGAAACGTCCCCTTCCACACGGGCAGGATTCGAATCTTGTTTTTCGGACGCTTCCCAAATCGCGCGCGCCTCATCAGCGACAATTCCAGCAATTTCGAATGCATCTTGCACAGAGAAAACACAGTACGCTGATCCTTCCGGATCAAGCTCCAGCATTACTTTCGAGGTCTCACTCCAGATCGAGGCCCGACCTCGAACGACGAGCCACTGGTGAATCTTAGACACAATATCTCCTGGATACGGCATAACGTTGGACGTAACCGGCCGCAGCAACGCGAAGCGATGTGGAGGTCCGGTTGACGGAATTGTTGGGCGAAATTAGGCAAGTGCTCATTTTGGGTTGACCCGATGGCGAAGAACTCTCCCATCATGACTGACTACGATGTGGGTTTGACCACCGAACTGGCTCTGGCAGCACCCAACCTCCCAACCTTCGTCATCAGTTTGCAAGGTAAATGCAGGCGTCCAGTGCAAGGAATTGGAATTGGCGTATTCGCGAGCGATGGTCAACGCTCGTATAGGATCTAACCTGTCCGAGTCGGCCACGACCTGCCCAGTTTCGTCATTGATTCGTATAATCGATTCGTTTTCAGCCTGAACTTGCCACTCACCTTCATCGAAGCCAATAAAAAATGGAGGGCGCCACACCCAGTTCCGTTCTTTTGCGGAGATGCAAGCGGTTCGGAAAACTTCAATTTCGTCAGTGGTCATAGCTGTAAGGCCCAACGTAAAGTCGACGTCATATTGACGTTTTAATAAATTTCATTATGACGGCTAATGCCCCTTTGATCAATGTCTAGATCCTGGAGTTGAAAGTCGGCGACCATAAATTCTCCTAACACCGGAGGATTACGTCATGCCCCCAACCGAGCCAAAGCTTCTTGACCAAGTGCGCACATTGATCCGAACCATGCACTACAGCATTCGAACTGAGCAGGCATACGTAGACTGGATTCGCCGTTTCATTCTCTTTCATAAAAAGCGGCACCCTGCACAAATGGGCAAAGCCGAAATTGAGGAATTCCTGACTCATCTCGCTGTCGACCGAAGGGTCGCGGCTTCAACCCAATCGCAGGCCAAGTCAGCCCTACTCTTCCTTTATCAAAAGGTCCTGAAAATTGAGGTCGAATGGTTGAAGGATGTCGTCGCAGCCAAGCAACCCCAGCGTCTGCCCACCGTACTCACCGTCGACGAAACAAGAAGTCTGCTGTCGCACATGAAAAGCGAAACCTGGCTAGTGGCATCGCTCCTCTACGGTAGCGGGCTGCGCCTTATGGAAGCATGCCGGCTGCGAGTGCTCGATATTGATTTCAATGCGCGTCAGATCACGGTACGAAATGGCAAAGGCGCCAAGGACCGCGTGACAATGCTACCGGAAGCTCTTGTTGTTCCGCTTAAATCCCATCTGGAGCTGGTCAGGGTTCGGCACCAATGTGACTGCGAACAAGGCGGCGGAGAAGTCTACTTGCCGTTTGCATTGGATCGCAAATATCCGGCTGCTGCGCGGGAATGGAAATGGCAATATGTTTTTCCAGCAGATGGTCTTTCGGAAGACCCGCGCTCGGACATCATACGGCGGCATCATATCGATGAACAGCGTGTGCAGCGCGCTGTGAAGCAGGCAGCGCAAGATGCGAATATCCAGAAGAAGGTTACGCCACATGCGCTGCGCCATAGCTTTGCAACACACTTGCTGCAGAATGGATACGACATTCGAACCGTGCAGGAACTACTCGGTCACAAAGACGTTCGCACAACGCAGATTTATACGCACGTGCTTAACCGAGGCGGCAACGCTGTTCTCAGTCCATTGGACCGCTAGTTGTGCCCCAACATCCCAACAGCGTCAATGACATGAATTGCGTATCCAGGAAACCTCGTGCGAATGGCCTGAGCCAATTCTGGTGGGGCTCTCTGATCCAGTGCAATCGACAGAACATGATCACCGCGGACGCGCACCAGAAAGCGGATTGGTGAAGGAAATTGAGCGCTCTCGAACTCGAACGTGTATTGTTCGGCAGCCTCTGAAACCGCAGACGTAACGCCAATAGTCGATGAAGCGAATTTCAAAGCTCGCTTGACTTCGAGTCCGGTCGCCAGCGGAACGCTTTTTACTTCGATAGGATTGGGTCCCGTAATGTGGGCTTTCAAGCCAAGAGCTGCGTCTTCAATCAGCCCGGCTACTTCCTTGGCAACGACCGACTCAGGTCCAATCGGTCCGCGCGAAAAGGCCGCCAGGCCGGCCATCAACGCGCCAACCAGGAGGAAGCTGGTAATCGTTTTCTTCATCGGCGCCTAAATGATCCTTACCAATCGTGGGCTTTTTGAAGTGCCTCCAGAACCCCAGGATTGTCTTTATAACGCTTGCGCAGTCCAGCCTCGTCTTTATCGAGCCTCCCACAGCGATACTTTTTCATCGCATCAGCAATCTCCTGGCGACGCTCTGCGTCGTAAGGTTCTTCGCCGGCGAAGTGGTTGCAAACAGCGATTCGTTCGGCAACCGCGCCGACTTCTTTGGGGTGCCCCTTTTTCAGATCGGCAAACGGGTCTTCTTCAGCATGAACACCCGAGGCGGCAAGGGCCAATAAAACGTAGAATTTGAAACGCAGCATTTCACTCCTAACGAAAATCAGTTTTGCCAACCGGCTCTGGAAACCAATAAAAATAGAGTGCAGTCTCATGGGCGACTTGTCCCAGGGAGCGATAAACGAATCGGTCGAAACCGCCCACCTCAAAGCCATTCCGTAAATAAAGCTTGCAGGCCGGGACGTTGTTGGTTTGGGTTTCCAGTCGCAGGCCCTTGAGTTGCCTGTCCTGCGCCCAGGATTTGGCACAGTTGAGGAGCGCAGTTGCAATACCGAGTTGGCGAAACTTACGTGAAACGACGATGTGCTCGATGGAGCCCAGCTCGTTCCAAGTCGATGCAAGATCGATCTTGCCAGCCAACACGCCATCCACAAATGCTCCATAGGACTCAACGTCATCGTCGTCTTCATCATCCTCGCGGTAGCATTTGGTGAACGCTTCTACAGTCCGCGTGTTCAGCCTGATATCGCCGTCGACCAGGGAAATGTCGAATACCTCGCAGGACGTGAACGTGTTCTCTTCTCGATCAAGCGAAGTTGCCAAGTGCTCGTGGATTTTCTCAATTTTCATGAGACCTCATTCCAGAATGTCAGCCTTTGGACAAAGCTTTCAGCGCTTGCTTGATGCCATCGGAAACCGAGGAGCCGGCGGGCACAGTCTTCAGCGCCTGCAAAGCTTCCTTGTCGGAGTAGCCCAGCGCCAGCAGCGCATTCAGGATGTCGGACTGCGAATCGTGGACCGGGTGTGCTCCGGCTGCGCCAATGTCGGCGCCCAGCTTGCCCTTCAATTCCAGCAGCAGGCGTTCGGCGGTTTTCTTGCCAATGCCGGGAATCTTCACCAGGCGCCCCGCTTCTTGCAGCGTGACCGCTTGCGCCAGGTCGGCGATCGACAGGCCGGACAGGATCGACAGCGCGGTGCGCGCGCCAATGCCGCTGATCTTAATCAACTGGCGGAACACGGCGCGTTCTTCGGCATTGCCGAAGCCGAACAGCAGGTGCGCGTCTTCGCGGATCGTCAGGTGGGTGAACAGGCTGACCTTTTCGCCTACGCCAGGCAGGTTGTAGAAGGTGGACATCGGCACGTCGACTTCATAGCCGACGCCTTGTACGTCTACCAGCAGTTGCGGGGGATTCTTTTCGAGCAGGATGCCGGTGAGACGTCCGATCATATTTTTCCTTTGGGTGCAGTTAGCCCACCAGGCGGCCGCGCTTCATGCGCAGTCCGGACAGGGCGGGATGGGCGTTGGTGACGACGGCCAGTGTGGCCTGGCTGTTGGCGTGGCAGATGGCGATGCCGAGGGCGTCGGCGGCGTCAGTGCCGGGCAGGCCGGGCAGCGCCAGCAGGCGCGCGACCATATCCTGCACCTGCGCCTTGGTGGCGCGGCCGGTGCCGACGACGGCTTGCTTCAGCTGTGTCGGGGAGTATTCGGCGACCTTGAGTTCGTGCGTGACCAGGGCGCAGATCGCGGCGCCGCGGGCCTGGCCGAGCAGCAGTGTCGATTGCGGGTTGACGTTGACGAAGACTTTTTCGATTGCGGCGCAATCGGGTTTGTAGGTGGCGGCGATTTCCGCTACCCCGTCGAGGATGACCTTGAGCCGCTGCGGCAGGTCACCCTCGCCGCTCTTGATGGTGCCGGAGGCGATGTAGCGCAGCTTGTTGCCCACTTTTTGGATGACGCCAAAGCCAGTGGTGCGTAAGCCGGGGTCGATGCCGAGAATTATCATTCCCGGATTTTACGGCAGAAACCGGTACACCGGTGTCAGACCCACAGGGTCTGACACCATCTGCGCACCGTTTGCGGCCTGAAAAAGACCTGCGGCCGCCGAACAGACGGGGTCTGACCCTGCGGGTCAGACCCCGCTTTGCCGGTTTTAGTGACGGAAGTGGCGAGTGCCGGTGTACAGCATCACCACGCCACGCTCATCAGCGGCGTCGATCACTTCCTGGTCGCGCATCGAGCCGCCAGGCTGGATTACGCAGGTCGCACCTGCATCAACCACCACATCCAGGCCATCGCGGAACGGGAAGAACGCATCGGAAGCCACCACGGAACCAGCCAGCGACAGGCCCGCATTCTGTGCCTTGATCGAAGCGATACGCGCGGAATCGATACGGGACATCTGGCCCGCACCCACGCCCAGGGTCATATTGCCGCCGCAGAAGACGATGGCGTTCGACTTCACGTATTTGGCCACGCGCCATGCGAACATCAGGTCAGCCAACTGCTGCTGGGTAGGCTGCAGCTTGGTCACCACGCGCAGTTCCGACTGCAGCACGTTCTTGGAGTCAGCCGACTGCACCAACAGGCCGCCGCCCACGCGCTTGAAGTCCATTGCGTTCACGCCGTCGCCCAGCGGGATCTCCAGCAGGCGTACGTTCTGCTTGGCCGACATGATCTGGCGCGCTTCAGCGGTGAAGGAAGGAGCGATCAGCACTTCCACGAACAGCTTGGCCAGTTCGGTGGCGGCAGCGCCGTCCACTTCCACGTTGAAGGCGATGATGCCGCCGAAAGCGGAGGTCGGGTCGGTCTTCAGCGCGCGCTGGTAGGCTTCCAGGGCGGTCGCGCCCAGGGCCACGCCGCATGGGTTGGCGTGCTTGATGATCACGCAGGCGGTGGAGCCCATGGACTTGACGCACTCCCACGCTGCATCAGCGTCGGCGATGTTGTTGAAGGACAGTTCCTTGCCCTGCAGCTGGCGGTAGTTGGCCAGTGCGCCGGCTACCGGAGCCAGGTCGCGGTAGAAGGCAGCCGACTGGTGCGGGTTTTCGCCGTAGCGCATGTCCTGCACTTTTTCGAAGGCCACGTTCAGGGTTGCCGGGTAGGCGGAACGGGTCTCGTGCTTGCGGTCCGGGCCCAGGCTGGAGAAGTAGTTGGTAATGGCGCCGTCGTACTGCGCGGTGTGCGCGTAGACCTTCTTGGCCAGGCCGAAGCGGGTTTCGTAGGAAACGTAGCCCGGGGCGTTGTCGGTGCCCTTCATCTCCGCCAGCACTACGCCGTAGTCGGTCGGGTCGCAGATCACCACCACGTCCTTGTGGTTCTTGGCAGCGGAGCGCAGCATGGCCGGGCCGCCAATGTCGATGTTCTCGATCGCGTCTTCCAGCGAGCACTCGGCCTTGGCCACGGTCGCCTGGAACGGGTACAGGTTCACCACCACCATGTCGATGGTCGGGATGCTGTGCTCTTCCAGCTTGGCGACGT